>PVMK01119490.1_pt1 | contig 13436 bp, 14 predicted proteins | sample 1853481 | NCBI WGS metagenome assembly PVMK01 (sample SAMN08533507, study PRJNA380276) | Marine sediment metagenome, whole genome shotgun sequencing project.
CTTCCGAGACGACAACGCTGAAGGCCCGGCCCAGCTCTATACCCTGGATGAAGATCACGCCGTCCTCGCGCCGCAGCACCTCGACCGGCGTCGTCCGGTTCTCGCCGCTCGCCTCCGTCGTACTCAGGGTCTTTCCCTCGAGGTCCACCTCCACGAACTGGGGGATATTCCAGCCCCACGGCGGCCCCGATTCACAGATCTCGTCAGCCGTGCACACCGTCGCCCACGACGACGAGCACAGCAGCACTGAGGCACCGCCGAGGTCGTCCCCGGACGCCAGGAAAGCGACGAGCTGAATCAGGATGATCAGGCCGCCGACAGCTATTCGGTTTCTCATTGTTTCCTCCGCGTGTTCGAATTTCAAATATCCTTTTTCTGCTATAGCGCGTCTGGAAAAATCCGTTTCCAGTCCTTCTTCATATCCACGATGATCCAGCCGTTGTCCGCCGCGGTGTCCAGGACCTTGTCGAGCGTGCCGACGTGGCTTTTGCGGTCGTAGGCATATTCGCGATCGGCATCGGTGTGATGCACGAACAGTCCCATTCGACGACCTTCGCCGGCCATGGTGTATTCGATCATCTGCATGTCGGCATCGGCGTTGCCAAAGGCAAGGATCGGCCGGCGACCGATATGTTGATAGATACCCACCGGCTTGCCCGCCTTGTCGTTGATGAAGTCGATCTTCGCCTGGCGAACGAGCACCGGCTTACCGTCTTTGATCTGGAATTCGGCTACGGCACTGGAACCGACGACCTGTTCCGGCGGAATGCCGTAATTCTTCTCGGTGATGGGGCGCATGAACGCAATGCCGCCGCCGGAGACGATAAAGGTCTTGAAGCCATTCGCACGCAGATAGGTGAGTAATTCAAGCTGAGGTTGATAGATACACCTGCTGTACAGGCGATCGAACCTGGGGTGTTTGGCGGTCGCCAGCCAGTTGGACGCTTCAAGTTCAAACTCATCCGCCGTCATGCCGGAATGAGTCGCCAATAAGATCTCCGCGACACCCTTCGCTCCCGATGCGCCGACGGTTTTCATGTCGCCTTCGAGCAGCGCCTTGAACGGCTGCGTGGTTTTCCACTCCGGGTGCTGCGGCGCGAGCGTCTTGACGCGATCAAAGGCGAAAAGAATCTGGGTGTACAGGGGGTATTCCACCCACAAAGTACCGTCGTGGTCGAAGACGGCGATGCGTTCGGCCGGTTCGACATAGTCCTTGCCGCCTTTTTCCGTCACGGCCGCAACGAATTTCAGGATGGCTTTCTTTGCGGCTCCATCGTTCCACGACGGCAGTGCATCGGCAGCGTTTGCAGCGGAACAGGCACAGGCTGCACAAAACGCGAGGAAACCAGACAGTACAAACTGAAACCTGGACCGCCTTCGAGACCGGATCAACTTCATGATAATTCTCCTTTGTTGAGCTGCGCCCAGGGCACAGAATTGACGAGGATGATAAGGGTGAGCGTGCCGACGCGCCGTTGGCGTGCGACGTACGCAACCGAGACACCCGGCACGTGTCGTGGCGCCTTTCGCAGAGCCGAAAACCGCGCCTCAACCCTGCCCCTGAGGGGTTGCCGAAGTCGCTTTTTTCTCCCGGTCAGGGTTCCAGTACGGCTTCCGCTACGGCCTCCTTCGTTGGCGGCAGAACCGCCCCGATCAGCCAGAAGACGGGGAAGAAGATCCCCAAAATCCCCAAAATCCAGCGGCCGTTTCTAAATGTGATGAGTGCAACCGTAAAGATACACGTGACGTAAATAAAAAATAGAAACACCAACAAGAACCATTCCAGATAACTCATTCTCGACCTCCTTTATTGATTGCCCGCACTCACGGGGAGCGGTAAGTGAGGCGGGCGCGCTGGAACGCGCCCTCCAACACCGGTCAACAACTTACTTCCTGTTTATCGGCTCAATTCGAGGGGCCCTGGTTTGCCGACTTGATTTTATCCTGCACCGCATCGAGGTTGAAGCTCGCTGACTGTTGCAACGGTGGATATTCGATCGCGGATTTCGCCAGTTCGGCTACATGCTGCTGGAGAAACACTGCTCTCCAGAGATTCTGGATGGTATAGCCGAAAGCCGTCTTCGATTGACCCGGTTGATACCCCATGCGCTCGAATGGATCGAGCCGCAAGTTGTAGACCCTCGGCATATTCACCTCTGTGTGGGGCCGAACCAGCCTTCCGGCTGCTCGATCAGGACCATCTTGTAGTCGCCAATCCGGGCGGCGGCCAGCGTCGTCTGGGTGAAGTACCAAACTTCTTCGCGCGCCGTCTTGCCGGCCCCGGTCAGCAGTGCGGTCTGGTCGTACCCATCCAGGTGGTTCTTGAAGGTCTTGCCGCCCAGTGTCTTGCCCTTCAGCAGTTCCGTTTTGATATTCGGATTACCCGCTGCGGTGGCGAAGGTCGGCAGCCAGTCCTGGTGATTCATCACGCCGTTGATGACCTGGTTCGGCTTGACCTTGCCCCGGCCAGCGCACGATGCACGGCACGCGGAAGCCGCCGTCGCCGACCTCTCCCTTCCAGCCCGCGAACGGCGTGGTGCCGCCGTCGGGCCAGGTGAAGCCCTCTGTACCGTTATCCGTTGTGACGACGATGATCGTGTTGTCGGCGACGCCCATGTCCTCGAGTTTCTGCATCACCGAGCCGATGATGTCGTCGAACTGGACCATGCCGGCTTCCTGGATCGACCAGCCGTTCTCGCCGTTCCGCAGGGCCTCGTACTTGGGGGACAGGTGCGTATACACGTGCATGCGGGTGGGATTGAGCCAGACAAAGAATGGCTTGCCGTCCTGCTGGGACTTTTCCATGAAGTCGATGGAGAGATCCAGGATGTGGTCGTCCACGGTCTCCATGTTGTACTTGGTGCCCATGTTCGGGTGTGGTGCCAACCCACCTTCATCAACGATCTTCTGTTTGCCAACCTTGCCCCAGCGCGGTTGCACCGTCGGGTCATCGGTGTCGGTGGCCCAAGTGTGCAGGAGGTTGCGCGGACCGACCGTGGCCAAAGCATCCTTCGGGTAATTGGGAAAGTATGGATCCTCCATGCCATTGAGGTGGTAGAGGTACCCGAAGAACTCGTCGAAGCCATGGAGCGTGGGCAGGAATTTGTTGAGATCGCCCAGGTGGTTCTTGCCGAATTGCCCGGTAGCGTACCCCAGGTCCTTCAGCACGGTGGCAATGGTCGGCGCGGCAGCGGGCATCCCAATCGTGGCGCCAGCCTGGCCCACCGTGGTGAGGCCGGTACGAATCGGCAATTGGCCAATGACAAACGCTGCCCGGCCCGCCGTGCAGCTCGCCTCGGCGTAATAGTCGGTGAAGATGGCGCCCTCTGCGGCCAGTTTGTCGATGTTGGGGGTGGTCCCCCCCATCATGCCGCGGTGGTAGGCGCCGATATTCATCCATAGCCGATGTCATCGCCCATAATGACGACGATGTTGGGCTTGTCCTGCGCCCAGGCCGGCGCCGTGACGGCGAGCGCGAGGAGCGCGGCGCCCAGCACGACAGTTCCTCTCTTGATGCACGCTGGTTTCAAACATTCTCATTTTCCTTATTCCTTTCTCGTTCGATCTCCATTGATAATGCTTCGCAGCCACGAGCGATTGGCACTGCGCGTACCGATCCGAGCCACGTGGCAACAACCGCGTTCATTTCCCCTGTCCGGCGAGGATCTTGTCCCACTTGTCGCCGAGCTTTGCCAGGATCTTGTCGATCTGGCTGGGCCTGCTTCTCGGGCTTGGCCTTACGATTAACAGTCCGATTGTCTTTTTCAAATCTCATCTCCGTTTGTTTCGCATCTTCTTTCGTATGGACCTCGCCTCATTTCGCGGGCGGAGCACACTCACGCTGACCTTTCCCTACCAAACAGTTGTTGAGATTGAATCTATTTCAACCAATCCAGTCCTCTCTACCAAGTTCGTGCACGGGTTGGCCGAGAGGGGCCGCGTTTCAGAGAGAGTCGGAAATGTAACGACCGATTTGTGGTGTTCGTTCTTAAAGTACGTCAAGACTAGAACCGATCTTCGTTCGACAACTGACTGATCGCCCTCGTCCCGGCGGCGGTCGGGCGCTGAAATCCAGCAAAGGAGACTTGAATCATGGGCAAGACAATCGGCATCGATCTTGGAACCACCAACTCGGCGGTAGCCGTCCTCGAGGGTGGCGAGCCGAAGATCATCGTCAACCCGGAGGGCAACCGCACCACGCCATCAGTGGTCGCCTATCTCGACGACGGCGAGATCGTCGTCGGCCAGCCGGCCAAGCGCCAGGCTGTCACCAACCCCAAGAACACCCTGTTCGCCATCAAGCGCCTGATCGGCCGCCGCTATGACGACGATGTCGTGCAAAGGGACATCGAGATGGTTCCCTACTCGATCGTCAAGGCTGACAACGGAGACGCCTGGGTCGAGGTCCAGGGCAAAAAGCTGGCGCCGCCGGAGGTCTCCGCACAGATCCTCCGCAAGATGAAACACACTGCCGAGGAGTACCTCGGCGAGAAGGTCACCGAGGCGGTGATCACGGTCCCCGCCTATTTTGATGACTCGCAACGACAGTCCACCAAGGATGCGGGCCAGATAGCGGGCCTCGATGTGAAGCGGATCATCAACGAGCCCACCGCAGCTGAGATCGCCTTCGGCCTCGACAAGAAGCCCGGCGAACGCAAGGTTGCGGTCTACGATTTTGGCGGCGGCACCTTCGATATTTCGATCATCGAGATCGCCGACGTCGAGGGGCAGCAACAGTTCGACGTGCTCTCCACCAACGGCAATACCTTCCTCGGCGGCGAGGATTTCGACGTCCGACTGATGGACTACCTGGCGGACGAGTTCAAAAAAGACCAGGGCATCGATCTGCGCGGGGACCCGATGGCGGTGCAGCGTCTCAAGGATGCGGCGGAGAGCGCAAAGATCGAGCTTTCCTCCGCCCAGCAGACCGATATCAACTTGCCCTTTATCACCGCCGATCAGTCGGGGCCGAAGCATTTCACTATGACGGTCACCCGCGCCAAACTGGAGTCGCTGACCGAAGATCTGGTCCGGCAGACCATCGAACCGTGCCGCCAGGCGCTCGAGGACGCCGGGGTAGACATCACCGAGATCGATGACGTGATCCTTGTCGGTGGGCAGACCCGCATGCCGATGGTGGAGGATGTGGTCAAGGATATCTTCGGCAAGGAGCCGCGCAAGGACGTCAACCCGGACGAGGCGGTGGCCGTAGGTGCGGCGGTCCAGGGCGGTGTGCTGGCCGGTGACGTGGACGACGTCCTGCTGCTCGATGTCACCCCGTTATCGCTGGGTGTCGAGACCCTCGGTGGTGTGATGACGAGATTGATCGAGCGCAACACGACCATCCCGTCGCACGCCAGCCAGGTCTTCTCGACAGCCGACGACAATCAGTCCGAGGTGACCGTTCACGTCCTCCAGGGCGAACGCGAGCAGGCCGGGGCCAACAAATCACTCGGCCAGTTCAATCTGGCCAACATCCCTCCGGCCCCACGCGGGGTGCCCCAGATCGAGGTCTCCTTCGACATCGACGCCAACGGAATCCTCAACGTCTCCGCCAAGGACAAGAACACCGGCCTTGAGCAGTCGATCGTCATCAAGGCGTCCAGTGGCCTCTCCGAGGACGAGATCGAGCGCATGGTCAAGGACGCCGAGACCCACGCCGACGACGACAGGAAATTCCAGGAGCTCGTCCAGGCGCGCAACCAGGCCGACGCGTTGGTGCACTCGACGCGTTCGGTACTGCAACAGGTGGGAGGCTCCATGAACGAGGGAGATCTCTCGCAGATCGAAGGGATGATCAGCGACCTCGAGGAAGCGGCAAAGGGCAAGGATATCCAGGCGATCAAAGACAAGACGCAGGCCCTTGCCGACGCCGCGGGGAGTCTCGCACAACAGGCCCAGGCGCCGCCTGACCCACAAAGCGCCGGCGCGCCGCCGTCCGCGGCCGCGGACGACGACGTCGTGGACGCGGAGTTCGAGGAGGTGTCTGAATGACTGAGGGGCCTGATTCGTTGCACATCGTGTGTCCGCACTGCGACACCGTCAACCGAATCCAGGCCGCTCGAATCGACGACCGCCCGAGCTGATGCAGTACATGGACTACTACGAGGTGCTCGGGGTGGGTCGCGGCGCTCGATCAAACCGACCGCTACTTCGGCAAGACCGCATATTGAGCCCGACAGGACCGTGAACTTGGGCTGGCCAACGCCATCGCCTTCTCGTCCGCATCAGTCGCGGCGAATTCGTTTTCTTCCGCAAATCCAGGTGGAGCGATCAACGTTCGGGAGACGAAATAGCACAACGCGCCGCCGTCGCTTTCGATGACATCGGCGATGAGAGTCTTGCGAAATCCCGACCTCGATTCCTGTTGTGATAGGGGTCGAAATCATCTGATCTCGGAGCAACAACATGAATATCGGAAAACACAAGAAACGATGGCTCAAGATCCTCGGTTCCCTGGCCGTAATTCTCATAGTGGGGTTTATCGTTATGAGATTCATCTATCGTCTGCCTGACAATTCCAGCCGCAAACAGTCCTACATGATCGATGATGGCGAGGCCACCACGCTGGGCCGGCAGTGGGGTCCACAGACGGCCGCCAATCCCGGGAAAACCGGCGTCTTCCTGCTCCCGAACGGGCGCGACGCCTTCGCGGCTCGCGCCCTGTTGGCGCGGGCGTCGGGGAAAAGTCTCGACATTCAGTACTACATGTACCACCAGGACACGGTCGGCAGCCTTCTCACCTACGAAGTTCTCAGCGCTGCCGACCGCGGCGTCCGGGTGCGGATGTTGATCGATGACATCTACGGCAATCAGGACGAAGACACCTGGTTGGGATTGGATGCGCACGAGAACATCGAAGTGCGGATGTGGAACCCATGGAAGCGAGGCGGAGGCCGTCTGATCCAGTCTGTCGTGCGGGTGGCGGCGATCGACTACCGCATGCATGCGAAGTCCTTCACGGCCGACAACCAGGCGACGATCCTGGGCGGCAGAAATATCGGTGACGAGTACTTCGACGCGGACAAGGACGTCGCCTTTTCCGACATCGATGTCCTGTCCATCGGGCCTTCGGTGCGGGAGGTCTCAACCGAGTTCGATTCGTACTGGAACGCCGAGCATGCCTACCCAGTAAACATCCTGGTGCGTCAGGGCACGCAAGAGGACCTGGATGGGCTGCGTTCAAAGAAAGACGCGTTTTTTGCAGAGCAATCCACCTCGGATTACGTCAAGGCGTTGACCGATTCTGATCTGGCCAGGGGTCTGAAGGAAGGCTCCCTGGCCTTCAGCTGGTCGGACGCGCGCGTGATCCACGACTCGCCGCAGAAAATGGATTTGAAAAAGGCGGGCAAGGACGAGTTGCTCATCTCCCAGCTCGCCCCGTATATCACCGGCGCCACCAAGACCGTGGACATCGTCTCGCCCTACTTCGTGCCCGGCCACAGGGCCACCCAGGCGCTGTGCAAGCTCAGCCAGGACGGCGTCGAGGTGCGCATCCTGACCAACTCGCTGGCGTCGAACGATGTGTCGGCAGTGCATGCCGGCTATGCGAAATACCGCCGCAAGCTGCTGCGCTGCGGTGTTCGGCTGTTTGAGCTGGACGAGTCCCTGAAGAACCGCGAAAAGAAAATGTTCACCTGGCTGCCGGGGCTGGCCAAGTCCAGCCTGCACGCCAAGACGATGGTGTTTGACGGGGAGATCATGTTTGTCGGTTCGTTCAATTTCGATCAGCGTTCCCTGCACATCAACAACGAGATCGGACTGTTGTTCCATGATGCGGCCATTGCCGGGGCTGCCGCGAAGCGTTTCGAAGACAACGTCAACAAGGTGGCTTTCGAAGTCGGCTTTTCGCGCGAAGGCGGTCGCGAGAACATGCAGTGGACGGGGGGGCAGGGTGGCCCGGGCGTGGTCATGAATAAAGAACCTTACGCCACGACGATGCAGAAACTGACCGTCGGCATCGTCAAGTGGCTGCCGATCGTCGATTCACAGCTGTGACCACGGTTTTGGAGGACCATGAAGGTTAGAGTAGGGTGGGCCTTGGCCCACCTTCCTGGGTCGGGTTATCTCGGCGGCCAGGTCGCGATGCGCAACCTGAGCTCCGACATCGAAAACCTCATCGATGCCGAGATCCGGCGTCTTCTGGATAGCGCCCAGGAGACCGCTACCGAACTCCTCACAACCCACGAAAAGGCACTTCGAGAGATCGCCCGGGTGCTCCAGGAGGACGAGGTCATCGACGGCGAAACGGTTTCAAAAATCGTGGCGACTTCGAGCTCGAAGTAGACAAAGACCCTATGATGCGGACCCGTCAAATATAATATTTCGGGTGCGATGCGGAGGAAGCAATGGTGAAATCCGATCGAGTGACACGGCGTTCGTGCATCGGGTGGATGGCGGCGGTTGCCGCTACGATACCGTTTGGGAAAGGAGCGACGCTCATGGCTGATCCGTCCACGAATTCAATTTCAGGGAAAGACCATCGGGAGCCGGGGGCGCAACCGAAGATCGGGATAGCGCTCGGCGCCGGCGGAGCAAAGGGGATCGCCCACATCCCCATGCTCGAGGCCCTCGACGAACTCGAGGTCACACCTCACCGCATAGCCGGGGCCAGCATCGGCGCGGTGGTCGGGGCGCTTTATGCCTCCGGGATGTCGGCGCTGGAGATCAAGGAAATGGCGGCGCGCCTGGTGATCACCAAACACGACAACGTCCGGGGGATTCTCTCCGACAAAAAGATCGGCAAGTGGATGGCGATGATCGACCCCCAGTTTGGTCACGGTGGTCTGCTCGACAGCGACGCGATCATGACCGGTCTCAGCGGCGAAGGATCGTGCTCGACCTTCGAGGAGCTCGCCATTCCCTTGACGTTGGTCGCCACCGATTTTCGGGAAGGCCGGGCCGTCCTCCTTGACTCCGGGCCATTGAAACCGGCCGTCCAGGCCAGCATGGCGCTGCCGGGTGTCTTCAGCCCAATCGAGCTCGACGGGCGGGTTCTCGTCGATGGAGCAACGGTGAATCCGGTTCCGTTCAACGTGCTCTTCGATTCGTGTGATCTTGTGATCGCCATCGACATCGGCAGCGACAGCTACGCCGAATCGGATGCGGTGCCAGGGTACTTTGACACGATCTTCGGCTCCATCCAGATCATGCAGGCGGCGATCGTCGAGCAGGAGATCAGTACGCGCCCTCCGGATATCTATATCAAACCCGAGGTGCACGATGTCCGGATCCTCGAGTTCAACCGGGCGGATGAGGTCTACCGCCAGGCCCAACCCGCCAAGAAGGAGCTCAAACGAAAGTTGGCGAAAGCGCTTGAGGACTACCCGACGTAGGGCGGGCCTTGGCCCACCTTCCCGCTTCGAAGACCCATGGTGGGCTGCCTCGCCACGGCGTAGCCGAAAGGCGAAGCCGGGAAGCCCACCCTACAGCCCACCTTCAGGCTACCGCTTTCACCGGTTGAGCATTCAGATCGATCGGTTGAGCACCTCAAAAATCGGCACCCGGGAAAACCCGGGTGCCCTTCTCGATTTTCGATGTATCGCCTCTCCAGAGCGAGCAACAATCTAGCCCGGGAGCGAGCTCTCCCTGAATCTACTGGAGAATCGCATCCGCCTTGGCGAAATACTCGCTCGCCTTGTCGTATTGCGACTGGGCAGAGTCGATATTTCCCGCGTCGAGCTCATTGGATGCCGTGTTGAGTGCGTCGACCCCTGAGTTGAGGTCTTTGATGGCCTTCTGACCATCCAGGCCTACCTCGGACTTCCCAAAGTGGGTCAGTGAGCTATCGAAGTCCTTCGCCGCCCTCTCGAGATGCAGCTTGGCCCTCTCCGGCTCATCCTTGAAAACCTTCGTGTCGAAATCGCTCAACTGATCGTAGCCCTTGTTGGCGTACTTGACGCCCTCTTTCCATTCGTAGTCGCTGTATTTCGCATCCGTGTCCATTTTGGCCTCCTCTTTCTTTACTTGATATTCAGCTTTGATCTCTTGCCGCTCCGCCTTCGAGCAGCCGAACCCCAGCATCATGGCGAATGTAATGGTCACTGCCGGCCCGGCGAATCTGATCCTACGTTTCATGATCACCTCAACACACTCGGTCGAGTTCTCTGTCTCCGTTGCCCTCCGGCGAATTGGCCGGCGCAAGAAGAGCCCGCGCCGTCCAATCCACAGCGGTATTTGAGTTTCACGCGGCCTCTTTCAGCGCCTTTCTCAACGCCTTGATGTCATCATCATTGAGGTCCGTCTCGACGACCTTTCCACCGAACGGCTCGACTGCGGAAACGTAATCAGCCAGGGTCGTCTCGTCGCCCACCAGAACCAGCGCAGAGGTGTCGTAGTCGAGCGCGGCCGCGAAATCGTCGAGACGCGGATCGTCGAACGCGATCTCGTCGGCGGCTCCAAACATCGCTCCCAACGAGCCGCCCACAGCCGCACCGGCCAGCGCGCCGCCCGGCCCGAGAAGGAGACCGATCAGGCCACCGGTCACCGCGCCGAGGCCGGTGCCCGCTCCGATTTCGCCGTCGTCCTGGGCCCAGGTGCTGTGAACCCTGATGCTGCCGCTCTTGCTGCGGGACATCTCCGCGACATCGTCAATCCACTCGTACGTCGGGGTGTAATCCTCGAGGGTGTCGAAGGCCTTTCGAGCGGTCTTCTTCCCGTCGAACACAAACGCTTTAAATCCGTACATCTTCAGACTCCTTTGTGGTTCGGGCCGCTCGGCAGCGGCGTTCTCGTTCGGTTCCCTTGTGCCGTGCAAGGGCCGGTTGTTTTTTCTGACAAGCGGAGGCACGAGAATCGGAGAGGCATGCCTCGGCTCCGGGGAGGAAGATGAAACGTCTGGTAAGGCGCATCCGCCCGCCCAACCGATTCAAGATGCGAGATGCGTCCAAAACATCCATGCGATCACGCGGCGCCGTCAGGGCGGCCACCGGCAACACGATCGACAATGCGAATTTCTTTCCCATCTCTCATCTCCTTTTTATCTTGGATCGACACTGCTTCATCGCGTGCTCGATTGCCGGTCGGCACGTCCGTTTGATCATATCAGATTTAACTGAAGTTGCGACTCAATCTATTCCTACGATCGCGTTCTTGCCTACCAAGTTCGTGCACGGGTTTGCCGAGAGGGGTCGCGCTGCAGGGGCTGCAGCGTAAACTTCGTTTTTCCCCGGCCAGGCGTAACCGATGCCGAGACCTCGATCCGGGGAATTGACCCAACCAGAGGTCACGTTGTAACCTTTGGCAGATTCAGTTTGGAGACAATGTGCCCACAGCTGTGAGAATCGTTCGCGACGCGGAGGAAATCCAGGAATCGGTCGGTGGAGGTGGATCGTTCCGTCGCTATCAAGTGAGCTGCGGACCGTTCCTCGGCAAGCTCGAGAGCCTGTCGTGCCCGAGGACGGCGATCTTTTCGGGTCGGTACACGCGGGATTTGAGGGTTAACTGGCGGTCGGCACAGAACGACTATCTATTTGGCCTTTACTTGGGCGGCCGGGGTCAAGGTCATTTCAATCGTCGGCCGCTCTCGGGTCAAAACATCGCCCTGTTGGGTTTGGGATGCGAAATCGACGCGTTCATCCCGATCGGGGTCACCTGGCTCGGTTTCAAGATTCCCCCAAGCCTCCTCGAGGTGGCCGCCGAAGCGGGGGGCCTTTCTTTGACGCATCTCGCGCGTGAAGAAAGCTGGATGAAAGAGGGCGAACCCGAAGCGTTCGACAACCTGACGCAGACAGTCCGCGCGATTCTCGACACTGGGGGAGTGGAGAACGACTCACGCTCGGGATCTCTAACGGAGGACGACGAGGAAGACCTTATCGCCGCCTGCGTGAGCTGCTTCAAGGGATCGGATGACCACCCACCCCTTGACAGGTGGCGTAACCGATTCCGAATCGCCCGCCAAACAGACGAATTCTTCCGGGCCCATCTGAATCGATCCGTCACGGTTGCCGAACTGTGCCGTGAACTGAAAGTGGGCCGTCGGCTGCTCTACTATGCGATGACTGACGTCTATCAATGCTCTCCCGTGAGTTACCACCGCAGGCTCCGGCTCCAATCAGCGAGAATCGACCTTCGTGACCGGTCGAAACACTTGAGTGTCGCCGAAGCGGCGACGCGATGGGGATTCAATAACATGGGGCATTTTTCACGATACTACCGTGAGATGTTCGCTGAGCTTCCAAGCGTCACGGCCCAGTCCGGGTGACACGCCCAAGAAGCGGCATGGTCGATCACCGCTCGAATCAACACCGCCTTAACGAACACGACTCTTCAATCGGCAGCACAGCGGCAACACCCCTGAACGTCGAGCTCGACTCCCATGAAATCGAGCACGGCCTCGCGATACCCTTTGAGGCAGCGAAGCAGTTGTTTCCCCTCTGTCCTGCTCACCTCAGTGATCTCGATTGAAAGTGGCGCGATATCCGCGTAAGTTCATCTGAACGCGCGGCAGCTCAGCGAAGGAAGAGGGCGCAAACGTGGACATCGTCGTTCAAGTCTGTGTGTTCCTGATCATGGCGATTGTCGGCCTCGATCTGACCCGGACGGACTTCGGGCGGATCGCCGAACGACCGGCCCTCGTCGCGGGGGCCACCGTCGGACAGTGGCTGTTGCTGCCGCTGGCCGCCTGGGCGGTCGCGTGGGCCCTGCCTCTGCCGCCGCAGATCGTCGCCGGCACGGTGCTGCTCGCCGCGTGCCCGGCCGGCGCCATCTCCAACTACTACACCCTCATCGCGCGCGCGGACGTCGCGTTGTCGGTGACCCTGACCCCCATCTCGACCGCGGCATCGGTGATCACTCTGCCGTTGATTTCAGCCGTGGGTTTCAACCTGCTGGTGGAAGACGAGTCCCGAATCGCCGCCCCGATCGGTCCGATGGCGATCCAGCTGATCGTCAATCTCCTCATCCCGGTCATGCTGGGAATGTGGATTCGCGCCAGGTATCCGGAATTCGTCGCCCGGCACAAGACGAAGGCCCGTCGGCTCGGTGACACGGCTCTGGTCGCGACCATCGCATTCCTTCTCTACGGGCTCAGACGATCTGCTCTCACGAATCTCGGTTCGACGATTCTGGTGGCAGTTCTTTTCGCGGTCATCGCCGCGGCCGCCGGTCTGATCGTCGGAGTGGCGCTGCGAGCCGAACGCCGCCAGCTCTTGACTCTGGCGATCGAGTTCGCCTGCCGCAACAACGCGATCGTCGTGCTCATCGGCCTCGTCGTGCTCGACCGGCCGGAGCTCGCGATCTTCGGCCTGGTGGTATTCCTCACTCAGGTGCCGCTCGTTCTCGGCGGTGTTGTGGCCTCCAAGAGATGGCGTGGGGCGACCGCGACGCCGTAGGACGATGCCGGTGCTGTCGCCCAAAGAACGTATTCGCAAGACCGCAGCGACCCTCGGACCTGGGGCCATAACCACACTCACCAACTCTCGAAGAACCCAACCGAT
>PVMK01120731.1_pt1 | contig 13435 bp, 13 predicted proteins | sample 1853481 | NCBI WGS metagenome assembly PVMK01 (sample SAMN08533507, study PRJNA380276) | Marine sediment metagenome, whole genome shotgun sequencing project.
GATTTCCATGTAAAAGTCAGGCAATAGCTTGTGCACGGCAACTTTTTTCGATGAAACAGGCTGCTTTATCGGTGAATGGAGAATGCATTCCTCATGAGCAGGTCATGAAGAGGTATTCAACTCAATCTTTAAGATAAATGGATCAAAAACCTGGAAGACCTCCACAGGTGATGGTTTATCCGGGTTTTTAGCATGCTTGATAAAGCGGAATGGTTTTACATGCCCTGGGGTCAGTAACTGGCCCTTGTAAACCCTGATATTGTCATTGCCTTTCAAATTTTCAAATTCAGTTACAGGCTTCACCCCCCCCCTCCCCATCAATTTCTCAGCCACGACTTCAGAAACCCACTGGCCATCCTGGTTTTTACTTAACCTGACCACACTGGCACGTTTGAGTTTGAAGATTTTTTCTGCCATACTTCTCCGTTTGCCTGAATCATTCACAAAAAAAATTTCTCCAGAAGGACCTGTTACCAGTGCATTGGGCGAATGTTGATCTGAAGTATTTATTAAGTCTCTGAATTCAAGGCTGTCTCCATGAACCCTGTATATCAGAATGGGATGGTAGTCGGGTTCCATTTCATGGCTGATCACATAGAGCAGATCTCTGTCGAGATAGATTCCATGTGGCTTTACTCAAATGTATAGAATTATAATGAAGTCCTAAAGCAACCCAATTCATAATTTCTTCATCTTATGCGTAGAACAAATACTTTTATTGTATGAAGAAGTTGATGATTCTGCTGTTTGCCCTACTATTGACAGCCTGTGAAAAGGAGAGTGTGGATATTGAGGCGCTAGGTGAGAATGAGGGTATTATCGGCACCTGGATAGAAAATGGATATGAAGAGGACTTAACTCTGCTTAAACATGCCGATATTCTGGATCCTTCAAAATATGGATTTACCATTGCGGATGATGGATCTTTTGTTGAAAGGAAAAATGCAGGATGGTGTGGCACTCCTCCCATCGCTTATGAGAACTACGAGGGTTCCTGGGTAGCTCTTTCCGACAGCCTTATTGAAATCACAGTGGGTTACTGGGGAGGTACCATGACCTACCAGATGAGAATCGTTTTCCTCGATGCTGAGGATTTAAAGATCAGGTATCTTTATACCGATGACCGGGTAGAGGGCAAGTAGCATTCAAATTAAAAATTCGTTTATCTTCGCGTCCATATTTTACCATATGGATAGCCCTACTTTTTTCACTCTTCTCTGGGTCTGGACCCTGCTGGGTCTGGCAGCCTTTATCTTATTGTTATTTATTACTGCACCCTATGGAAGACACAGCAGAAAGGATTGGGGACCCAGTATCCCCAACCGCTTGGCATGGTTCTTTATGGAATTCGTTTCCCTTCTGGTTTTTATTCTGAGTTTCATGCTGGGCCCCAATGGAGTCCAACCTGTGACATGGATTTTCTTTGCCATCTATGTGGGCCACTATACCAATCGATCCATTATCTGGCCATGGCGCACCCGGACTACCGGAAAACAGATGCCATTGGTGGTGGCCTTAATGGCTCTCTGTTTTAACCTGGTCAATGGATTTATCAATGGGTATTATTTCTCGGCCTTTGCCAGGGTTTACACCTGGGAGTGGTTGACAGATCTTCGGTTTATTCTGGGAATGGTTGTCTTTGCCGCTGGCGGATTTATCAATTGGTGGTCCGATCAGATCTTGTTGGATCTTCGTAAAGGAGGCAAGAAGGGCTACTTTATTCCTCGTGGAGGGATATTTCGCTGGATTTCCTGCCCAAATTTTTTTGGAGAGATCCTCGAATGGACCGGATTTGCTATTATGACCTGGAGCCCGGCAGCCCTTGTATTTGCGTTATGGTCCTTTTTCAACCTGGTTCCCCGTGCGCTGGACCATCATAAATGGTACAAGAAAACTTTCCCCGATTATCCCAAAGAAAGAAAAGCCATTCTTCCGAGGCTACTTTAACGAAGATTCAATCCACTTTCTTGCATTTACAAATGCTTCCAGCCAGGGCGTGGCTTCATCCTGCTTTCGCTCCTCTGGATAATACCCGCATTGCCATGGAAGATAGGAACGTTCCAGGTGGGGCATCATGGCCAGGTGTCGGCCATCTGATGAACAAATAGCTGCCACATCATAGTCGGAGCCGTTGGGATTGGCAGGATAGCTGGAATGGCTGTACCTGGCTGCTATGTGATACTCACCTTCAGGATTGGGGAGGCTGAATTTACCCTCACCATGGGCTACCCAGATCCCCAGGTTCATACCTTCCAGCGAACTTAGCATAACCGACCTGTTTTCCTGGATTTGTAATCCCAGGAAGGCAGACTCGAACTTACCCGATTCATTGTGAAGCATGGTGGGGGATTGCTTGTGATCAGGGACCACCAGGTTTAGTTCAATCATCAACTGGCAACCATTACAAATTCCCAGGCTCAGGGTATCCTCCCTCTGGTAAAACTTTTCAAGTGCCGTTCTGGCCTTTTCATTGTATTTAAAGGCTCCAGCCCAACCCTTGGCAGATCCGAGAACATCAGAGTTGGAAAATCCTCCCACAAAAACAATCATTTGGATATCTTCTAAAGTCTCCCTGCCCGAAATCAGATCGGTCATATGGACATCTTTCACATCAAATCCGGCCAGGTAAAGCGCATGGGCCATTTCCCGGTCGCCATTGACTCCTTTTTCCCTGATAATGGCTGCCCTGGTTCCACTCTCCTTTCTACGGTTTGGATCGATCCCAAGGCTTTCAAATGAGCCTTTAAAATCTCCTAAAACCAGATCAAGGGCATGTTTGGGATAGGACTTATAACGCTGCTCAGCCAATGAACCTTTGGTCTGTTCCCGATCCAGCAGGTATGAAGTTCTGAACCAAAGGTTGCGGTAATGGTCTACATCCAATTCAAATACCTTCTCTCTGGTCCGGATCTGTACCTCACGTTCTTCAATGGGCCTTCCGATTACATGGTGAAGGATCCCCTCTTTTTCAAGCAGACCTGTTACAGTGAAAACATCCTTCACCTGGATAACTACGCCTGGTTTTTCACTGAACGCAACTGCTATGGTATCACCAGGAAGGCCAGTAATATCAAGCTCTACACCTCCGGATATATTGGCAAAGCACATCTCCATGATGGTGGTAATCAGCCCGCCGGCTGATACATCGTGTCCGGCCAGGATCATCCCCTCTTCGATAAGAGACTGGATCAGATTGAATGACTTTAAGAAGTATTTTGGATCGGTAACGGTAGGTGCCTGAGATCCCAGTCTGGTGCTGAATTGAGCAAAAGAGCTGCCGCCCAGTTTAAACTCATCCCTGGCCAGGTCCAGGTAGATCAATCTGCTATCCGCATCGGGATTCAGCACAGGTTCCACAATTTTATTGATATCGGTCACCTCCCCGGCTGCAGAAATGATAACAGTTCCGGGAGCATATACCACCTGGTCCTTATATTTCTGGGTCATGGAGAGCGAATCCTTTCCAGTGGGGATATTAATGCCCAGTTCCACTGCAAAATCGCTGGCGGCTTTAGCTGCACTGTAGAGCCTGGCATCTTCTCCTTCATTTTTACAGGGCCACATCCAGTTTGCAGAGAGGGAGATACTTCTGATTTTGTCTGGCATGGGTGCCCAAACAATGTTGGTCAAAGCCTCAGCGATAGAAAGAACACTTCCTGCCTGGGCATCTACCATGGCTGCCACGGGAGCATGACCAATGGAGGTGGCATAGCCTTTTTTTCCTCTGTAGTCAAGGGCCACAGCCCCCAGGTTGTTCAATGGCAGTTGTAAAGGACCGGCACATTGCTGGGTGGCAATCTTCCCCGTTACCGAACGGTCCACCTTATTGGTCAGCCAATCCTTGCATGCAACAGCCTCCAGTTGCATCACTCCTTCGAGATAGCGGGGAAGCTCAGAAATATCGTATGAAATCTCTTTGAATTTTGTGTCCAGTGACCTGTCATTCATAATGGTTTTAGGAGGTTTCCCAAACATATGGGCTAGCTCCAGATCCATGGGTTTCTCTTTGGTTTTCTGACTCTCAAAAACAAAGCGGTGATCGTCAGTAATCTCCCCAATAATATATATGGGTGCCCTTTCGCGATTGGCAATTCTGACCAGTTCATCTACATCGCCAGGTTTTAAAATTAATCCCATGCGCTCCTGAGATTCATTGCCAATGATCTCTTTGGCCGAAAGGGTGGGATCACCCACAGGTAACTTATCCAGGTTGATTTTTCCACCTGTGGCTTCCACCAGTTCCGAGAGGCAGTTCAAATGTCCTCCGGCTCCGTGGTCGTGGATGCTGACAATGGGATTTTTTGTGGATTCTGCAAAAGCCCGGATGGCGTTGTAGGCCCTTTTTTGCATCTCCGGGTTGGCTCGCTGCACAGCATTCAGTTCTATGGCATTTTCATATTCACCTGTAGCCACAGAAGATACTGCGCCCCCACCCATTCCAATTCGGTAATTGTCTCCACCCAGGAGGACCACCACATCGCCTTTTTGGGGAAGGTCTTTCTCGGCATCAGCCATTTTTCCAAAACCGATTCCCCCTGCCAGCATAATCACCTTGTCGAACCCATACTTTTTGTTGTCCTCTCCATGTTCGAAAGTAAGCAGACTGCCACAGATCAGGGGTTGACCAAACTTATTTCCAAAATCGCTGGCCCCGTTGGAAGCTTTGATCAGGATTTCCTTGGGGGTCTGGTAGAGCCATGGCCTTTCGGACATTGCATCCTGCCATTGGCGGTTCTTATCTAACCTGGGATAGGAGGTCATATATACGGCAGTTCCCGCCATGGGGATGGCAGCCTTCCCACCTGCAATTCGATCCCTGATCTCACCACCTGTCCCCGTAGCTGCTCCGTTAAAAGGTTCCACTGTAGTGGGGAAGTTATGGGTTTCCGCTTTTAGCGATAAGACAGTTTCAATATCGGAAACCTTAAAGAATGCTGAGGTGTCCTGGATTACGGGAGCAAACTGTTCGATTACCGGACCCTGTACAAAGGAGCAATTGTCCTTGTAGGCAGAAACGACGTAGTTGGGATTGGTTTTGGTGGTTCTCTTGATTAGCTGGAAGAGGGAGGATTCCTTCTCTTCTCCGTCAATGATAAAGGTCCCATTGAAGATCTTGTGGCGGCAATGTTCCGAATTTACCTGAGAAAAGCCGAAAACTTCGCTGTCGGTTAATTTCCTTCCGATTTGTTCACTTACATCATCCAGATAAGCGATTTCATCTGGATTAAGTGCCAATCCTTCCTGTTTATTGTAGGCTGCAATATCGGTGATTTCCAGGATGGGCTCCGGTTTGCGATCAATATGGAAAAGCTTTTGGTCAAGCCCTTCATAGAGTGCCTGTAACATGGGGTCGAAAGTGGCTTCTTTCCCCTCCACCAAAAAAAACTCCTCTATCCTCAGAATATCGGTGATGCCCATATTCTGAGTAATCTCCACTGCATTGGTACTCCAGGGAGTGATCATTTCTTTTCTGGGGCCCACAAAAATACCATTTATGCTTTCCTGGTCCAGACAAGAGGCCTGGCTAAACAACCATTCCAGCTTCTCTATAGAGGTAGCATCGAGTGAAGAAGGAGCCTCCAGGGCAATGATTTTGTGATCGGGGACCTGAAAAAAATAGATCATGAAATTACCTGTTAAATGAACACCTGAAATTCGCAGCAAAGATAAAGTTATTGTTTGATTATGACCTGCCGGGAGGGGGGAATGAATAAAGACTTTTTTAACATGTTGGGAGAAATGAATATATTTAGGAAACTAAACCACCCTGATCATGATCCTGAAGAATTTCATTAAGCTTTACGAAGAGAGTTTTTCCAAAAACTTTGATCTTCCTGCACTGTCGGATTACACAAGCGATATCAGCTATACCTATGGCGAAATGGCAATTCAGATTGCCCGCCTGCATCTGCTCTATGAGGCTGCAGGAGTGAAAAAAGGTGATAAGGTGGCAGTGTTTGGCAAGAACTCATCCAACTGGTGTGTGGGCTTTATGAGTATCATAACCTACGGAGGGGTGGCGGTACCGGTATTATCGGATTTTAAACCAACCGATGCGAATACCATTATCAACCACTCCGATTCAGTGATGTTGCTGGTGGATAATGCTACGATGGCATCCCTATCAGAGACAGAGATGGTGGGAGTGAAGGCCATTCTTTCGTTGGATGATTGGGGAATCCTCTCTGAAAAACCATTGCCTGCATTAAAAAAGGCTCATGATGGTCTTGATGGATTGTTCAATAAGAAGTTTAAGGAGGGCTTCGGGCCCGGGCAGGTTAAGTATGCGGAAGTGGACAATAGCGAATTGGTAGAGATCAACTACACCTCCGGAACCACTGGGTTTAGTAAAGGGGTTATGCTTTCGGCCAATAGCCTGGCTGGGAATGTGGATTTTGCCATAAGGTCCATAGAATTACATCCTGGAGAAAGGATGCTGGCCCTCTTGCCTCTGGCTCATTGTTACGGCTGCGCTTTTGATTTTCTCTTCCCAATGGCAGTTGGGGTACATGTAACCATCCTGGGTAAGTTACCTGCCACTCCGGTGATCATCAAGGCATTTTCGGAAGTGAGGCCCCATTTGATCCTGTTTGTTCCCATTTTCTTTGAAAAGATTTATAAAAAGAAGCTACTGCCTGTCCTGCAGAAAGGTACGGTGAAGGTGCTGACTAAGATACCGGGAGTAAGCGGTCTGATTTATGGAAAAATGAGGAAATCCCTGATCGAAACATTCGGAGGTCGTTTCAGGGAAGCAGTATTGGGTGGAGCCGCACTGGGTGCAGAGGTGGAAGATTTCTTAACCAAGATCAAATTCCCGTTTACCATTGGATATGGAATGACCGAATGCGGGCCTTTAATGTCGTATGAAGGATTTGCAACAACCCGCAAGGGGTCCAGTGGAAAGATCCTTGATATTATGGAGCTGAAGATTGATTCGGACGAACCTTATGATGTTCCGGGTGAAATTTTGGTGAAGGGTGTAAACCTGATGGACGGATACTATAAAAATGAGAAAGCCACCAATGCGACCATCGATAAAGAGGGATGGCTGCATACCGGCGACCTGGGGGTGACAGATAAGGATGGATTTATCTACATTAAGGGTCGAAGCAAGAGTATGCTCCTGGGGCCATCGGGACAGAATATCTACCCCGAAGAGATCGAATCGAAACTTTGCAACCTTCCTTATATTGCTGAAGCTGTTGTTTTGATGAATAGCATCCATCGGCTGGAGGCCCTGGTCTACCCCGATTCGGACCAGGTAAAAATGGACGGTGTGGAGTCTGAGCTGACCTTAAAAATGGAGGAAAACAGGAAGGCAATAAATGAGCATTTGGCTGCCTATGAAACCTTACTGAAGATTCATATTCAGGAAGCTGAATTTCAGAAAACCCCTAAACGAAGCATCAAGAAATTCCTTTATAAGCTGGAGGAATAGGTCCTTTATAGAGAATTCCCCTTATAGACCCGCGACTGACTTGGTGGGACTACGTACCCTGAGTAATTGAGCCGGCCAGGCCAGGTTGAACTTACAGTCGCATCTGCCCTGCCATCGGAAAACACAGTCATTTGAATATCGTAATTTCCAATGGTAGTCCTGAGGTTATATGTCACATTGTAGCTTTTACTTTTCTCAATATAAGTGAATTTGTAATTTGAAATCGCACCTTCTGCAGTAATGCCACCCACTCCGTTCATTCCAACGTAAGAATTGGAACCTATCTGAATCACACCACTTATGGAGTCAGATGCGATAAAATTAAGGTTTGCACTCACGTTTACCTGGTTTCCCTTGCTATCTCTAAGTCTGTCAGCCTCTAATACAAACCTTTGATACTCCACCATCAGGGCGACCACCTGAGCCTTCACTTCAGCATCTTTGGCCTCCTGTTCTTTCTTTAACTCTTTTTCGAGTTTCTTTTTCTCCTTTTTACTGAGCTCCTGTTCCTGCGAAAAAGCAGTCATTGCGATAAGCAGAGCAAACATTATGGTGATAAATTTTTTCATTTTTCCAGATCTTTTTTTATGTGCCAGATATTAAACAAATATATGGGTCAGATGTTTAACTCATTCCTCTGATCTTTGCTCCAAAGTCCCTTTCGAAGGCCCTGGCCAGATTCAGCATGACTTTGTCGATCTGCTTATCCGTCAGAGTTTTATTCTCATCCAACAGGGTAAAGGAGAGGGCGTAGGATTTCTTGCCCTTCTCAATCTTCTCCCCATCATACACATCAAAAAGCGTGACGTTCTTCAGGAGTTTCCTTTCAGTCTTAAATGCAAGTGAACGAAGCGATTCAAAAGTTACCTGTTTATCCAATACCATGGAGAAGTCGCGTAAGACCACCTGGAACCTGGGCAGTGGAGTAAAAAGAATCCTGTGCTTGGTCAACGAGTATAAGATCCTGTCCCAGTTAAACTCGGCAGCAAACACCTGCTGATCGATGTCAAATTGTTTCAGCAGCTTTGAGGAAACCACCCCAAATTCAACCAGTGGCTTGCCATTAAGGAGATAGGCCTGTCCCTCTGAAAAATCCGGATTGTCCAATCCAGCTGTCTCAAGCGATATGGGGTTTATACCCAACTTTACCAGCACACTTTCCACATGGCTTTTTAATACGTAAAAGGAGGATGTCCCGGGCTTTTGTACCCAGTTCCCGGGCTGCGAATTACCCGACAGGAAAATACCCATATGAAGTTGTTCCTCAAACCTTTCTACTGTTTTCTCACCCGCAGCTGCAGGATCCTGATAATAACAGTTCCCAAATTCATAGAGTTTCAGGTCCGGGTTCTTCCGGTTGATATTATAAGCAACTGCCTCCAATCCCCCATAAAGCAGGTTTTTGCGCATCAGACCCAGGTCCTGGCTCAAAGGGTTAAAAAGCCTGACTGCTTCCGGATCCAGTTTCTCTTCCGAATCATAGTAGGCGGCACGGGTGAGAGAATTGGATTTCATCTCATAGAAGCCATTGGCGGTGAGCAGATCCGAAGTTGTATTGATGATCTTCTCCTTATCGGGTTTTGCCGAATAGGAGAGGGTCGACTTTAAGCCCGTTCCAATCTCAACCCGGTTAAATCCATAGATGCGAAGAATCTCCTCAATCACATCTGCTTCGCGCTGTACATCTACGCGGTAGGGAGGTACATGCAACACCATACCCTGATCATCCTCATGTTCAACTTTGATTTCCAGCGATTGGAGAATGGAGCGTACAGTGGCTGGTTCAATAGGGTTTCCAATGAGTCGGTTTACATGTGCAAAGCTGATCTCCACCCTGAAATCCTCCACAGGCTCGGGATAAACATCAATTACTTCAGAAGAGATAGTTCCTCCAGCAATCTCTTTGATCAGCATGGCAGCCCGTTTAAGTGCCCATACGGTCATATTTGGATCAGAACCACGTTCAAATCGAAATGAGGCATCTGTATTCAGAATGTGATGTTTGGCAGTCTTCCTCACATAGACCGGATCGAAGCAGGCCGATTCGAGAAAGAGATCTGTGGTAGACTCAGATACACCTGATTTTATTCCCCCAAATACACCTGCAATACACATACCCTCTTCCGTATTGCAGATCATCAGATCGCTATCCAGCAGTTTGCGCTCCTGTTCATCCAGGGTAACAAACGAGGTACCCTCAGGCATGGTTTTTACAATTACTTTATTCCCTTTAATATCCGCAGCATCAAAAGCATGAAGGGGCTGTCCTGATTCGTGAAGAACGTAATTGGTGATGTCAACCACATTGTTAATGGGCGTTAAACCAATTGATTTCAATCTGTTTTGAAGCCATTGGGGACTCTCCGTGATGGACACACCTTTAATGGTAAGGCCCGAATATCGTTTGCATCCTGCCTTCTCCTCTATCTCAATGGGTATGCTTAATTCGTTGTTGTCAGTTTTAAACTCCTTCAGGGAGGGTTTGGAAAGTTCAATGCTTTCACTCTGTTTCAGGTAGGCCACCAGGTCGCGGGCCACACCCAGGTGAGAAGCTCCATCGATCCGGTTTGGAGTAAGTCCGATTTCAAATACCTGATCAGTCTCCACCTTAAAATAGTCGGCAGCCGGACTGCCAGGGAGAGCCGCCGGATCCAGGACCATAATTCCATCATGTGAAGTGCCCAAACCCAGTTCATCTTCGGCACAGATCATGCCCAGTGAAAGCTCACCCCTGATTTTGGTTTTCTTAATGGTAAAACCGGTCTCGTCCGGGTAGAGTGTAGCGCCTAGTGTGGCTACAGGTACTTTTTGCCCGGTTGCCACATTGGGGGCTCCGCATACAATTTGTACGGGTTCCCCGGTTCCGATGTCTACGGTGGTGACCGAAAGTTTGTCGGCATTGGGATGTTTTTCGCAGGTGAGTACCTCACCTATGACCACCCCTTCCAGTCCGCCCTTAACCGATTGAAAGGTTTCAAGACCTTCCACCTCAAGTCCAATGTTGGTTAGGATATCACTGACCTGCCCGGCAGGCAAATCAACAGGTATATATTGTTTGAGCCAGTTATAGGATATTTTCATGGGTGCAAAAGTAGTGCATTTCAATCAGAGTAAAAAGGGAGAAATCGCAAGTTTATCCTGAGGGCGAAAGATGCAATATTACCCTTTGGAAGAGGATGGTTTGCACATCAGGATAGGTTAACGATCTAGGGAGCTCTGAGGATAGAAGAATTTCTTCAATTTCAAACTCTTTCTGGGGCTCCATTTCATAAACCTTTACACCATAAAGCCTGCCATATTCTGCCCTGGTTCCCACAGTCACCTCATAATCACAAATCACCTCCAGCGAGGATTTGACAACCCCAGCTTCTTCAAAGAGTTCCCTTACCGCAGCACGATCGGCAGACTCACCAGCCTCTATATGTCCGGCTGGCATTTCCCAGGTCTGCCTGTCACGATGCCGGACAAAGATCCATTTGTCCTGGTACCGTGCCCCCATCACCACATAAGTCAGCTTCTGATCTTCAAGTAATTCAGATTCAATTAGCCGGGTGGTGACTTTTATCATGGATAGAGATTAGTAGAAGTCGCTGGCCACCCAGTAGAGATCCACTTTTTCTCCACCCCGTAGGACTGTGAGCTTATGCCTGGCTGTGGAACCTGATGCTTCCAGATGAAGAAAAATCTTCGCTAGGCTGTCCATGTTCTCCACCAAAATGTCATCCACAGATAGAATGATATCGCCACCCAGCATAATCTCCTCCTCATTGATTGTCACTTTTCTAAATCCTCCCTGGATCCCCGAGACTCCGGCTGGACTGTTCTTGACCACATGCTGAACCAGCCAGCCCGATTTCTGCGGCACATTCAGGATAACGGCCATTTCCTGGGGCAGAAGCACAGCGTCAATACCAAAATATTTGCTTCCCTTAGAGCTTAATACGGATTGAGCGATCTCCGAGGTAGCAGCAAAACCTATTCCTTCAAATCCCCCTGACCTGCTCAGGATGGAGCTCACAATCCCTATTACCTCACCTTTGTTATTAAACATAGGCCCACCCGAATTCCCGGTATTGATGGCTGCATCGGTCTGGAAAAACTCCAAGATTTTGCCTGCATAGGTCTTATTCTCCTCAGAATGACGTCCACTGATCACCCCTCTTGAAAGTGAAAAGGGAAGCCCCATGGGTGCACCAATGACAAATACTTCCTCTCCAATCCGGGTACTGTCAGATACTCCCAGAGTGGCTACCTGGGGATTCTTAAGGGGTTTTAAAAGCTGGATTACTGCCACATCCGCAATCTTTGAAATGCGAACAGCTTTTGCCGGTACCGCCTGTCCATCAAATAACTGCACCATGATTTCCTCCGCATTTCCCACCACATGGGCTGCGGTAAGGACCATGTCATTTCTGATCAATACGCCCGATCCCAGTCCCATGCTCGATGTAAATGTGCGCGGATCACCCGTACCCGTATTCACATTTTCGGCCGTATAGACGGTCACTACAGTATTCTTAACTTGATCAAATAGATCGGCCAGGTCCTGAGCCGAGATTTGTTGTACAAATGCTGCAAATATTACCAGCAATAGAAACTTCTTCATTTTGTGTTTTCTTTTAAAATTTGGATTAACAATACTCAAACATACAGAACAATGGAATGTTCGGAAAATGAAATTAGAACAAAAAATCCAGTTCTCATGGAATTTAGATATTTTTGTAGCCTTAAATGAATCCAATGAATCACACTCCCCTTATTTTAATTACCAATGATGATGGTATAGAAGCAAATGGTTTAAAAACCCTGATTTCGGTAGCCCGGGAATTTGGTGATGTGGTGGCCATATCATCTCAGGCTCCCATGTCAGGGATGTCTCATGCCATAACCATCAAAGTCCCCCTCAGGGTTAAACTTGTGGAGGAGTCACCTGGTTTTAAGAAATACCTGACCAACGGCACCCCTGTAGATGGGGTAAAACTGGCATTTAACAGCATCATGGAACGAAAACCTGACTTATTGATTTCTGGAATAAATCACGGAAGCAACTCCTCTTCCAGTGTGCTTTACTCGGGAACCATGGCAGCAGCCATGGAAGGAGCCATAAACCACATCCCTTCCGTAGGCTTTTCATTACTTGATTACAATCCCCAGGCCGACTTTTCTGCTTCTGGTGGGATCGCCAGAAAGGTGATTGGGAAGGTATTGAAAGAGGGTCTGCAGGACGGGATTTGCCTGAATGTAAATATTCCGGCAGTGAAGGCAGAGGAGATTAAGGGAATCAAAATTTGCAAGCAGGCCAATGGATACTGGAAAGAGGAGTTTGAAAAACGTACCGATCCCATGGGTCAGGAGTATTACTGGCTTACAGGCTTCTTTCACAACAGGGAGCCCGATGGTGGAGGAGAGGGTACTGATGAAAAGGCACTCGAAGAACACTATGTCTCCATCGTACCCATCAATACAGACCTGACTGCTTTTCACTATCTGAAGGAACTGAAATCATTCGAACTTCCAATGGAGTAAAATGAAAACTCCTAAACGATTTGATAACATGTGGTGGGGGCTTATACCGGGCATCATCCTTCCTTTGACCACCCTGATCATCATCTGGGTAATAAAGTATGATGGAGGATTCCTCCAATTCCTGAAAAAGTTTCAACAATTTGGACTTCTCTCAAAAGTAGTGAGCCTTGCTGCCATTCCCAATCTCCTGCTCTTTTTCCTATTTATATGGACAGACAGGACATTTTCATCCAGAGGCGTTATATTTGCAACACTGGTAGCGGGTGCTATAATTGTAATACTAAAGATGGCTGACGGTAGTTTATTCTAATTACTATGAATAAAGAGTAGTGGAAAAAACGGACCTTTTTAGCCCCATATGTGGAAAGCTGTTTCTGTGAGATATACTTTATCATAATGCAAGCCTTTTGAACTGAATTTACAATTTCAGTTGCATTTTGGCTATTATTTCAGGTGGCAGTTGTAAACATA
>PVMK01154358.1_pt1 | contig 13435 bp, 14 predicted proteins | sample 1853481 | NCBI WGS metagenome assembly PVMK01 (sample SAMN08533507, study PRJNA380276) | Marine sediment metagenome, whole genome shotgun sequencing project.
AAATGATAGTCGGTGGATTCAGCCGTGTCAGCAGTTCCTTTGCGGAGCCTGGTTTTAAGAAGCATCCTTTTTTCAATTGACACAGGACCTTCTAATAAAGAAGCCAGGGCTTTTGTTCTTTCTTCCTCCGATACGGCGGTAAGAAATCCCAGGCCGCCCAGGTTGATGCCCATAACCGGTATTTCATACCTGCTGGCCTTACCCGCAACATGCAGCAAGGTGCCGTCGCCACCCAGAATCACCAGTACATCCAGATCGTCGGTTACCTGGTCGAGAACTGTTTCTATACCTTTACCAGAGAACCAGTTGACAAGTTCCTTGCCGATCTGACGGGGTTTTTCAGCGTCCTGTTTGATTACTATGCCGGCTTTACGAATCTTCATTTGCCAAGCTCTTTCGATCTTTCAGTCGCCGCTTCAACTGCATTCATGATGATACCGTTGAAGCCGGCGGCTTCTAATTCGTGCAGGCCGGCTATCGTCGTACCACCCGGTGAGGTAACCATGGCCCGCAATTGGGCCGGATGTTCTTTACTGCTCATCGCCAGTTTAACAGAACCAAGGATTGTTTGCATGACCAGGATTTCAGCATCGGCACGGTTCAAGCCGACCTTGAGGCCGGCATCTATCAAGGCCTCAATAAAGGTGAAGACATAAGCCGGACCGCTGCCGCTTAAGCCCGTAACCGCATCGATATCCTTTTCATCAAGCACAACTGTTTTGCCGATGGAATTGAAAATCGACACAGCAGTTTCCATATCCTGTTCAGTCGCCCGTGGACCAGCACTTAAAGCAGAGGCCGCTTCAAGAACAAGGGCAGGAGTATTGGGCATCACCCTGATTAGCCGGCAGCCTGTTTCGGCAAGGATATTATCTAAGAATGATAGTTGAATGCCGGCGGCAATGGAAATGAGCAGATGTGACGAACTGATATTTTTTGAAAATGGTCGAAGAACACTTTCCATAACCTGGGGCTTGACCGCCAATATGACGGTTGCACTTTCAGTCCAGACCTGTGCACTATTATCGCTGTCGTACACTCTTATTTTATAGGTGTCAGCCAGAAGCTGCCGCCGATCTGCATCCGGATCCGTCACCACTATACGGTCAGCAGTTACAATTCCGGACTTGAGAAGACCCTGTATGAGGGCTTCGCCCATCCGGCCGCCGCCAATAAATCCTATGTTTCCCTGCAGTGCCATGTTTGTATCTCCATTTCGTGAGTGAATTTTTTTTGTTATTGATATGTAATCGTTATTTATTCTTTTTTCCGTAACTTTTACAATAATTTTATATAAAAAAAGCCTGCTGGAATCAATTGCTCCAACAGGCTCTTAAGGTTTTGTACGGGTATTAACTGGTGCTTAGAAAGAACTCGGTGTAAATTCCCTGGCCGGTATGGTCGGTGCCAGTATCGGCAGTAAACGGTTGCCGGCGGCTTTGGTGCTTGCCACCATCTTGTTCAGAACAGAGAACTGACCGTTTTTCTTCATCTCGACAAATTCCCAGGACTCAGGGGAGGCGGCTATGGCCTCCATGAGTTTGAGGTGCTGGCCGTGGCCTGATTTATAGGCAACTATGTGACCAAGAATCGGGCAACCAAGAAGGGCCATATCTCCCATGATGTCAACTATTTTATGACGTACAAACTCATCCTGGTAGCGTAATCCTTCCTTATTGAGTACGCCGTTCTTATCCATACCAACCGCATTGTCCAAAGAGGCTCCCAGGGCAAGACCGTTTTTCTGGAGTTTTGCAACATCATCAACAAAACCGAAGGTCCTTGCCTTTGATATCTCTTTAACAAATTTTTCCGGTGTCAGGGAGACTGAGTGCTGCTGACGGCTGATTGAGTCATGTTCAAAATTGATTTCCGCTGTCACCTTAAAACCATCGTACGGGTAAACCCTGATGAACCTGTCACCATCCCTGAAAGAAATTTCCCGGGTAATTTTTACAAGTCTTCTGTAGCTCTTTTGCTGCCGTATACCGGCCTCTGTCAGCAGATCAACAAAAGGAGCAGCGCTGCCGTCCATGATCGGCACTTCCGGTCCACTTAACTCGATGATGATGTTGTCGATGGACAGTCCGGTTATAGCGGCAAGAAGATGTTCGGTCGTGGATATGGAAACGTTATCCTCGGAAATAGTAGTTGCCAGGGTGGTGTCGACAACCCTGTTCATGTAGGCTGGTATGAGCTTTTTGCCGGCAAGATCGGTCCGTTTAAAACGGATGCCGCTGTTGGGGCTGGCTGGTTTCAAAGTCAGAGCGATTTCCTTGCCGGAATGAAGGCCGATGCCGTTACAACTGGCTGATTTGGAGATTGTTTTTTGGTATGTATTCATTTGTGAAAATGCTGTCATAATAGTATAAAATTTCCTGTTAAAGGTGTTAGCTCTTTAAATTTAAACAATATTCTTATGTAGTAATTACATTTATTATGCAAGAAGCAGGCCAGGTTGTCTGAATGTTTGGCGGAGTCCGATTGTGTTTGATTTGCCTAGTTATTTCAGTATGATATGAACTTGTGGCTGGGTCGTCTGTTGAACTGGCAAGTGAGTTTAACTGTGTCAAAAAACACACAGATGTAGAAAAAGCACATTTCAGTAGCTTTTACAAAATGTTAGAGGGGAAAATCTATAACAGTTTAGGCTTTGTAAGTTCGAGTTGAAAGTAAGTTGGCCGAAGCCGTTAAAACAGGCGTGTTCGCGCGTCGTGCTTCAGCGCATTGTTAGACCGCCTTATTTTGTTGATGCTGATTTTGCTATGCCGGCCAGCGCTTTCTCTATTTTCGTTATGGCTTCTTCACAACCAGAGATGTTATGCCTTTTTTCTAAATATCTCGGATCGTTATACGATATCCAGACCCTGGCATCGGCATCTTCCCAAATTAATGCTTTTTGAGGTAAATCAATAGCAACACTTTGCTGACAAGCCATAAGTGGGCTCCCAACTTTTGGATTGCCGAATATTATTAATTCTGTCTTGCGCAGCTCGATGCCAACCTTGGCTGCACTTTCGGAATGCTTTATTCGATTGAATATTGTCATTCCTTTTTTATTCAATATGCGCACCATTCGATCTGTAGTTTCTTCTACATTAAAAGTGCTTGGAATATCAACCACCCCATCTGCTGCCGCTACCGGGATTGCAATAAATAATATCGACAATGCTGCAAGGATTACTTTTTTCATTTTTTTCTCCTTTAGTCGGTTTAACGTTTGAGCTCACCAGCGCCAAGCTTTATGGCGTCTGGTGAAGTGATTTGTTAAAATGCCCTGATTTGCAATTAAATAAAAACTGCAGGCGAAACACCGAATCTTTTGCTTAATGCTTTTATCTGTCGGGAGTTTAAAGACCTTTTACCTGATAAGACTTCAGATACTACCCCCTGGCTTCCAATCTCTTTCATATCAGACTGTTTTAAACCGTGTTCCTTCATTAATGTTTTTAGCGTATAAAGTGGATCGCCTGATAATTCTGAGATATGTTGAGATTCATAAGACTCAATTAAGCTGCCCAGTGTTTCCATTAGGGAGGCTAAAGGGTGTGTTTCATCCTCGCCAACTTCATCTATAACACTGTCAAGAAATGAAACTAATTTTTTGTATTCTTTGTCATTGTGGGGGACGGTAAACACATCTCTTAGCACTGGCCATACCTTGGCAATTTCTTTTATTTCTGTATTCATAATATTACTCCTTCCACTTGTTGCGATCATAGTCGGTATGGGTCAAAACATAGCGAATATAGACGCGTTGTGTGTTGTAGTGGACTGCTGCTATTAATCTGGCCTTGTTCCCACCGATATTAAAAACTGTAAATTTCCCGACATGATCTGCACAGGGAAACGCCTTACGCAACTCTGCAAACTTACTAAATTTACTGTGTTTAATTATCCTATACCAAGTTTCGAGACCACTTTTGCAATCAGGGTGCTTTTGCGCGAAATCCAACAATCTTTTTCGGGTGATTATGTGCATGGCTTACAGTATATCTCTTTTTGAGATTCACGCAAGGGAAAAATCTCTAATTGAGATATGGATGGGTGGGGCGCATTTTAACGTTTGAGCTCAGTTGCGCCCGGTTTCGGGCGTCAACTGCAGTGATTGGTTATGGGATCAGAGTTTTTCATTTAAACGTGGCACATAGAGCTTTATAGGAAAAACTGACTTGTAATGCTCAAAGTCTTTGTCAGTCGTGAAAATTGGCATCTTATATCTATGTGCAAGAGAACAAATTAGAAAATTTGTGTTTGAATCTTGGATGCCTTTTGCTCTTGCCAGGTTGTAATATTCAGCAGCAAGTTCAAAATCTTCTGACTCTAATTGAAGGTCTGGAAATGCCGAGAGGTGGTCTCTTAAGTTCCGAAATTGTTTTTTGATTTTATTCCTGATAGGAGTTCCTGTCTGATCGGACCTATAAGTTGTACTCGAACTTCTGATATTAATTCTTTTAACTCGGCAACAAGATGGATGGATTTTGGGGTGTTGCGACGGAGGGCTAGAGACCAGATGCATGTGTCGACAAGGACTTTCATTTTACTTCCCGTTGTTTTTTGTAGTCATACTCTTTGTCATATGATATCGAGTTGAAAATATTTAATATATCCGCTTGTTTTCTCCTTTGGATGTACTCATTAAGAGCTTCCGTAACTACAGCTTTTTTGGTTCTGTGTTTTCCTAAAACCCGAGCCTCTTCTATAAGATTATCATCGATAGCTAAATTAGTTGCCATTTTTACACCTCCTTTTACACATTAGTATGTGTAGAAAGTCGAATTTAGCAAGCAGTTTATTTTTTTGATCCCATAACGTTGAGCTAACCGGCCACCTGAAATCGGTTGAGCATAGCAAGGTAGGTACACAGCCCTTGAAAAAGAGCGCCTACCGCTGGCGGTCCGGTTTAGTGACTGGTTAACCCTTGGAGGTTCCGGAAGTGATTGACTGTTGTAGGACTTTGATGCAAAAGCTGTTTAAACTTTCTCCAGTTTGTAAAGCTTTGATAACAAGAGCTTGATGAAGTTCACTACCGGCTCGGAGTTGAAATTTGCCTGAGTATTTTTTGCCAACAGTTGAGGGTGGTAAAGGATTCCCGTCTTTTTGGTATATTTCTATCCACTCATCAACTATTTGGCAGAGTGCATGGTAGACTTTCTCTTCGTTGTCACCATGGCAACATGTACCAATCCAGCCTGGAACTGACCCAACATAGCACTTGTCTTCTTCCGACCACTCAACAATTTTTAAATAACGATCACGCTCTTTCATTACTCGGCCTCCTCGATTTTTTGCCTGACTAATTTTTCTTGGTATGGTTTTGCATCGTTACCAAGCTTGCCAGAAATAGTAAGGGCGACACCTTTTTCATGCAAAAAATTGCGATGACTTCCTTTCCCTCCGCGATTGATAAAGCCGGCGGTTTCAAGGTCTTTTATTAGCTGGCGAATTTTTCCAGGCATATAGATATAGTACTACTCTGGTACTATAGTGTCAAGTGTGGTAGTGGAAAAGCGTATAAGGGATTTAGTTGGGTTAACGTTTTGGGTAACTTGCCGGCCCCGTGCTGGCAGAAAAAACACCCGACCTCTACCGGTCAAGTTGACCCTTTGGTGTACGCCCGGCATGGGCGTGATCTTATGGGGTTAAAGTCCCCTGTATATAAACCCTGTTACTGTCGTGAGACAGAAACATAAATACTAGTCGAAGGCAAGGGCGGTCTCGCGAGGGTTCGTCTGAAGGAAGCCGGAGAACAAAACTATGAGCCGACGAACAGAAATGGCATACAAGGCCCAGTTTCCGGGTAAGTCAGCACAACATGACGAAGCCCTGGGTTTAGGAGATAGGGTAAATGCCGCGGTTGTGTAGTGGAAGATCACGTTCTTATCCGGGGAGGCCTGCCCGACGTGCGGTCCAGTTAACTCTGGACAGCGTCCTGCATGGAGACATGCATGGAGATCAGGCAGGAGTCAGCAGAGGTCATAGTAGTTCCTCCATGCGGAACGAAGGACCGAACTTAGAGAAGGGAAAGGATCCGTTGTGCTCGATCTCCACAAAGAACCCGTCCGGGGGAGTGGCTGGTCGGCGCGTCAGCGATAAATCCGATCCCAATGAAAACCTACTGGAACAGATCATATCCCGCTCCAATATGCTCAGGGCATGGAAACGGGTAAAGGCCAACAAGGGAGCACCTGGCATTGATAATATGCCGGTTGCCGACTTCATGGACTTTGCCTCTGAGCATTGGGATTCGATCCGTGCTTCGCTTCTGGCGGGCACCTATCAACCCTTGCCGGTTAAACGAGTGGAGATACCGAAACCAACGGGCGGTACTCGCCCGCTTGGTATTCCCACTGTGTTAGACCGGCTGATCCAACAAGCCATTGCTCAGGTATTGCAGCCGATATTCGATCCGCATTTTTCGGAATCGAGTTTCGGTTTCCGTCCCGGACGCTCAGCCCACAATGCGGTTCACCAGGTACGCGACTTTATCCGTAAAGGATATCGCGTGGCGGTGGACGCCGATCTGTCAAAGTTCTTCGACACTGTGGTCCATGACGTTCTGATGTGCCGGGTTGCCCGAAGAGTTCGCGATAAGCGGGTTCTTCGGTTGATCGGCAAATACCTGCGGGCCGGGGTGGTAATCAATGGCCGTCGGCAGGACACCCGGAAAGGGGTGCCTCAAGGCGGGCCACTATCACCGCTGCTGGCCAACATCCTCCTGGATGATCTGGATAAAGAGCTTGAGAAACGCGGGCATTGTTTTGCCCGATATGCCGACGACTTCGTTGTCCTGGTAAAAAGTTACCGGGCCGGGAAGCGGGTAATGGCAAGTATCTGTCATTACTTGGGACGGTGTCTTAAACTCTCAATCAACCAGGAAAAGAGCAAGGTGGCTTCGACCAACGAGATCTCCTTTCTCGGATTCATCTTCAAAGGCGCCAGTATTCGCTGGTCAGACAAGGCATTCGCCGAATTCAAAAGACGAGTCCGAAAACTGACCGGGCGGAGTTGGGGAGTTTCTATGGAGTACCGTTTTGCAAAGCTTGCGGAATATCTTCGCGGCTGGGTGAACTATTTCGGGATTGCGGAGTACTATCGTCCGCTCCCGGGAATAGACCACTGGCTGCGGCGGCGGGTGCGCATGTGCTTTATAAAGCAATGGCGCTGGTGCCGTACCAAGGTCCGTGAACTTGTTAAACTCGGCACAAACTTGCGGTTGGCCATATCCATCGGCTTGAGCAGGAAAGGTCCATATCGACTCGCCAAAACGCTGGCAACTCAGTCGGGGATGACCAACAAATGGCTGAAGGATCAAGGTCTGTTGTCTGTCAAAGAACTGTGGGTAAACATTCATTACCCGGCTACGGCTCGGTAGCCTCTGGGAACCGCCTAGTGCGGACCCGCTTGCTAGGTGGTGTGGGGGCCGGGGGAGAGAAACCCCCGGCTACCCGATTTGGGGGTTTTTTCATGGGTGCAACTTATTTTGAAAAGCTACCCCTTTGGGAAGTTGGGAATATTTGGTTTAATAGACTTGCCAAGCCAATCGATGCATTTTCCAATGTGACGCATGTTAGCTAGGCCTTCTTTATCTTCAATCACCTCTCCTTTGTTTAGGCCATAGCCCATATTCCAGTAGGTTGAGCCAGGAAGGATCATTCTTGACATCTGGAACATATGGTTAATGGTGTCGTATACATGGGTGGCTCCGCCCCTTCTGACGGCCACAACTGCTGCCCCTATTTTTCCAGAAAAGGCGTGATTGTTAGCATAAGCAACATAGCCAGCCCTTTCAATCAATGCCTTTAAGTCTGCCGATATTGCTGCAAAGTAGGTTGGGGAGCCCAGAATCATAGCATCAGCCTTTAGCATTTTTGAAAATATGTCGTTAAATTTATCCTTTTTTACTGCACATTCATTGTCTTTATTTTCAAAGCACTTCTCACAAGCAATACAGCCGCGAATTGCAGTACCTCCAACCTTTACAAGCTCTGTTTCCCAGCCTGCGTCATGTAGTTCATTGAGCACCTCCTTAAGAAGTAATTCGGTATTTCCACCTTTCCGTGGACTTCCGTTTATTGCTACTGCGTACATAGTGACCTCCTTATTTATTATTTCCAAACCCAACAAATTTTTTAGATGTCTTTTTTGCAGTTATATTAATCCAAATTGTTCCTATACATTCATTCTTTGAATAGCTACATATACCAAAAACCAAAACGCTATAGCCAATGTGAGCTGATTAACACCAGATAAGATATTTAAGAACCGCTTGTCCTGTCCATTGGATTGATTATTACTTATCGCATCTCCACTCACGGTGGCAGGAAGACATCTAGGCCCTCATGAGCCAGGAGGGGCCCCAGTCGCTTTAAAATACTTTCTAGATGACCATATGTGAACAAAGAGACTAATTATAGCGACCACTCCAAGTATAATGTAGCTATCTTGAAAAAGCACAATTGGAGCCATTATGCAAATGATATATTGAACCAATATCATCTAAAACATTCTTGCCATTGTTTGATGTAATTGAACGCCCAGCCGTATAACTATCTCAAAAGTTATATTTCGGCTTTCCTCAGAATAATCAAGTTAGTAAGCTGGTTTAAGAGCTGTGAATTTAATACTTGTGACCTTCCCTTGCACAACAGCAAGGTCCTCGCTCGCTGGGGCAGGAGTGAAATCGCCACCAGGACAACAAGCCATTGCAACGAGTTCTTCAGGGGTGAGAGTGTGACGCTTCACAATCTGAATCTCTTCAAAGCCAGTTTTTCTCAACACCTGCCAGTAGTCCTTTTCAAGTATAGCCCCTCCCAAACACCCGGTCCAAGTTGATTGAAATCGTGCTTGAAGCTGAAGATCAACAACTTCGGTTAGGACAATATCTGAGATAGCGAGGCGTCCACTAGGTTTCAATATGCGGAAGGCTTCTTTATACACTGCGTCTTTGTCGTAACACAGATTGATGACGCAGTTAGATATCACTACATCCGAAAAGCTGCTTGGAAGCAGGGAACTCTCCATCTCAGCGACACGTAGTTCAATGTCTCTGTCCTGCAAGCCCGCTTCTGCGACAGCCAGCTTCGCTCGTTCGATCATCTGGGGCGCGAAATCTATTCCGACCACCTTGCCCTGTTGCCCGACCATCTGGGCAGCCAGAATGACATCTATCCCGCCACCACAACCGAAATCCACGACCACCTCGCCGACTTGAAGGCCTGCGAAACCAGTGGGGTTGCCACAACCACGGGAAAGATTGAGAGCAATTTCTGGGATTGAGGAAAGCGATTCCTCGCTATAAAGCCCTTGGTCAACTGCATAGCCCGAACTGGGCTGTTGCTTGCTGGGTCAGCAGGATTCTTTGTTGCCACCTGTTTCAGCAAATTTGTTGTAGCGGGTCTTCACTATATGTCTGATGTCCTCTGGCTTCATCTTTGACTCCTTTTGTAGTTGAAGCAATACCAACTCAGACAGCTAAACAATTTATTATTGTAAAATGTTTTTTTTATATCCTGAATTACCTGATATTACCTTCTAAACACTCCTTGCCATTGTTTGTGGTGATTTAACGCCCAGGTTACTTAACAATATTAGTAATATCTTAAATAACTACTGATCAAAAAACTGGCTGCTGCTATTCCAGCAAGGAGCCAACTTTTCCAATCAACACTCTTTGAGGATTTATCTTCGTTCTCCTCACAAACCAGTGCTGAAACAGACCTGGTTCTCCAGTAATAAAAATAAAACAAAAATGATAAGCCAAATACAATGAAAATTATATCTAGTATAGTTGTTAGTGTTTTCATCTGAGAGTTATAAAGTTTGCTTCAACTTTTTTGAAAAAATTATACTAAATAACAATTCCGGGGACACCATACTTAATTATTCCATCCCTTGGCTGGGTATAGATACTTCCCAATTACCATTTCTCTATATGCACCCGTTCATTTCTATAACGGGTACGGGCTTCCGGCTTTTCTGCCGGCCAGCCAATAGCAATACCGCACATTGGTATAATATTATCAGGAAGTTCAAAGAGTTGCCTGATACCGGAAAGGCGATCCTCTCTTGGGTGAATACCCAGCCAGCAGGTACCAAGCTCCAATATATTGGCAGCAATCAATATATTTTCAGTTGCAGCACTGAGATCCTGCAACAAATAAGACTCCGCCTGGATATTGGCTTTATTTATGTCACCGCAGACAATGAAGGCAGCCGTGGCTTGACGAAGCATCTTTCCACTGGGCAAAATATCAGCGATCTTGTTTAGAGTTTCCCTGTCCTGAACAACAATAAAATGCCATGGATCTTTAGCAACAGCCGAAGGTGCTGCCATAGCTGCTTGAAGAAGGTCGTCGAGCATTTCTCCAGGAACAGCTTTATCCAGGTATTTACGAATACTTCGCCTTGAAAAAATACAATTCAATTCAGGATTCATGTCGGTTCACCAATGGAGGCATTCATCTGCTTTGGGCAGAAAATCTGGGGACACAATAGTTATTTAAGGCTTGCATTATTCTTTCTCTCAAGTTTCAAAAATTGCTTCTTCAGTTTTAATTCCAACAGGTCGCACAACAACAGTTCCCTCAATTTGCAAGACCGTCGATAAAATCACCAAGTTTTTCATGGAAAACGAAGTCCGCATTGTTGTCCAAGGGTGTATCTGATAGGGTTATTATTGCCAGAATAGCTCCGTTTGTTTTAGCAATGAGAGGAAAGGAAGCGGCTGGCTGAACAACAAGGGTTGATCCGGCAGCGATCATCAAGTTGCAAGAAAGAGCCAATTCCTCGGCGCGATTCAGATCTTCCTGGATCAGATTCTGACCAAAGGAAATTGTATTCGGTTTCAATAATCCCGCACATTTTGTGCAGAGAGGCGCACCATTATCCAGGTTGAGGTCATCCAGTGTTTCATGGGCAGGAGTAATGTCTTTGCACGCAAGGCAAATGACCTCCAGGTTTGTCCCGTGGATATTGATAATCACATCTTCTGGAAGCCCACTTTTCTCATGAAGACCGTCGATATTCTGAGTAATCAGCCCAAGGAGTTTGCCGTTATCGTAAAGCTCTTTGAAAAATATATGGGTTTTGCTTAACCTGGCGTCCCTGATCCCCTGCCATAGAGATTTCTTTCGTTGCCAGTAGAGAAGCCGCTTGTTCTCGTCAGAAATAAACTCATCAAGATAGACTGGTTGGAATTTATCCCAAATACCTCCCTGGCTGCGATAATCCGGTATTCCCGACTCCGTACTTATTCCTGCTCCGGTAAACCCGACAATCCTGTTGCTCTCCTTGAGTGCTGATTTAAATTTGTCAATGTCATCCATTTAATTAACGTCTTCATGTATGGGGACAGGCTTGCATTATTCTTTCTCTCAAGTTTCAAAAATTACTTTTGCAGTTTTAATTCCAACAGGTCGCACAACAACAGTTCCTGCCAGTTTGTCATGCCACCCTTGTTTTTTGGGGTCCCATGCAATCCATAAAAACCCCAGACATAAAGGTATTGTTGAAATATAGTAGGCAAAATACCTGCCGATTAATTGACCTGTGGATGGTTGAAGACCGGTTTTAGCGTCAACAATTGTTGCCCTTATAGCCATCTTGCCTGGTGTTGCTGACTTGTATACCCAGAAGGCTATTATTGCAATTGCCGGTAATAGATAACTCACTATGAAGTCACCACCCCCTGCAATGAAGCGTTCGCCTGCGAAATATTGTTTCCCGTAAATCGTGTAAAGCAATGGAAAGATAATCATTGAGAGAAGAATAGAATCAATTATTGTAGCTCCCAGGCGAGGCCAGAAACCGACGTATTCGAATTCTTCATCCTGTCCTGTTATATCTATTGTATCCATATTCAACTTCTCCCGCCATTTCCAAAAGCCATAAAAAAAACCGAACAACCTGATTGAGGGCAGCTCGGCTACGATGGTGCTGGCAGCCCGGCTATCTCAGTGAAAACAGTAACTTTTAGAAGAAACATACAACGTATGACAAGGTACTAGCTGCAACCAGCATATGTCAATATTTTTGGTGATTTTAACTAGTGTAATAATTGTGCTCAATTGGAGGGTTGAGGTGTTTGAGGACTGAGGACTGAGGGGTGAGGACTGAGGGGTGAGGGGGAGGAAACTGCAATTGTGAATTGTGAATTGTGAGTTATTAATTAAAAACTCACAATTACTCAGGCCAGCAGGGCCTGGATATTCGGCTGGAAGGCAGGCTCGAGGTCCTGCATATCCTTGGTGATATTAAATTGCATAGTGACTGTGGCGATATCGAGTAAGGGGTCCTTGATAAGGTACATATTTTTGTTATCCATCCATCGTAATATCTTAGCCAGGTGCCATATCGAAGGATTACCTTCATGAAGAGGAGGTGGAAAGTCAGGGTTCCTGAGCATCAGTTTTCGCATGTTCTGGCGGCTGAAACCCAGGATATCAGCCACATCCGTCAAGCCTACCAGATCCGGGCTTGCTTCGATAAGTCCGGCGCCCGGTATTGCCCGCTTCACATCTTTGATGGCGCTTAACACAGCCTCCAGGGCGGATGAGGATACTCTGGTAAAATCAAGGGATATCCGGCCGCTGCAGCCGATACCAATCAGGGCGTCATCGCATCCCGCCTCTCCCAGTTTCTCTATGAATATTTCCGGGTTAGCTTGGTTATCCGGCAGGCTGAACTTTAAAATGAATTCATATTCTTTCAGCATATCAATCCCCTTTTTTATCGGACTGTTATTTCTCCTGAAGCCTTTTGCAGTTATCGACTAAACGTCTGATTTGCCGGGCATGGTTTCCTGCATTACCGGGGGTGCTCCAGACACTGGCTATGCAGAACTCGCCACATCTGCAGTCTTTATCGTTGTAAGGGCAATAAATTCTGCCCCAGGCGTGGGAGCCGCCGATTTCTAAACGCCAGCCATGTTTTTCAGCATACCTTAAAGCCTGTTGTCGTTTAACGAAACAAAACGACGATTGACACAACCTCCGGTTTGGGATGTTTTTTTCTGGCCATTTAATTTTCTGACTCTAGTTAATTATAATATATCTTTATGCCAGGTTGTCAAGTGACAACCATGGTGGTGTTGATAAATTCATGGATAGATGGTCTTGCCAGAAGGTTCAATATCAATTTTATCATCAGATTTTTCTGTTTCGGTTCACTTTCGGCAATCAGTAACGCCAGGGCGACAAGGCCGTTATCATTTATGCCGGACTGCTCCAGCAGCCTGTTGTCTTCCAGGAAAATCAGAAACAGAAAAGCACCTATCCTTTTATTGCCGTCTGTGAATGGATGATCCTTTATAACGAAGTAGAGAAGATGGGCGGCTTTCTCCTCAACATTGGGGTAGAGTTCATGGCTGTCAAATGTCTGAGCAATATTGCCCAGGATACCCTGCAGATGCCTCCCCTGTTCCAGGCCGAAGAGG
>PVMK01119359.1_pt1 | contig 13428 bp, 9 predicted proteins | sample 1853481 | NCBI WGS metagenome assembly PVMK01 (sample SAMN08533507, study PRJNA380276) | Marine sediment metagenome, whole genome shotgun sequencing project.
TAGTGGTTGTCAAAAAACGTTGCGGTATTCAAACGTTTTTTTCTACAACCACTTATGCCCCTATTCCGTATTTCGGTACATTATTATGGAAAGCGGTATAAATCAAAAAGGGAACCGTGTCGAGATCTATCAAATCAGAATTGGGAATGCAAGAATTTTGTTGAATAATAACTGCTTCCTACTCCCTGTCCGCTGCTCTCTGTTTTCTGTCCTCTGTCATCTGTCCTCTGTTCTCTGTTCTCTGCTATCTGTTCTCTGTCCTCTGTCTTCCGTATTTTTCAGCCAGCTGATAAAAACATTTGGCCTCTTCTTCACGGCCATGCTTGCGGCAACCGCCAGCATAAACCGCACACTTTTGCGTTAAGGTCATCACCGCTGCCTGATATTGCTGCGGTGATAAAAGGTCGCTTTCGATAATTTTCACCAGAGCCTGGATTCGATATTTATCCAGCCCCACAGCTTTGGAAAGCTGATCATCGTGTCCGCCACGTTTGATGATCAGCGGCGTATCAATCAGATGGACCGGATAGCGACAGCTGATTCGAAGCCACAGATCATAATCTTCACAGGCCGGCAAACTTTCATCAAAAACACCTACGACATCAAAGAGATTTTTTTTAATCATGACAGCCGAAGGACTGACCAGGCAAAGCGCAAGAGACTGTTTGAATATCATGCCGGAAAATTTATGGTGCCGCTTTTTGGGGTTTACGCGCACACCGTTTCGGTTCCAGTGTTCCTGGGTCTGGTTGATAAATGCATCCGGGTTATCTTGAAAAAATTTTACCTGGGTGGAGAGCTTTTGCGGCAGCCACTGGTCATCTGAATCCAGAAAGGCAATCAACTGCCCCGCTGCCGCGGCAATGCCGCGATTTCTGGCAGCACTGACACCCCTGTTGGATTGGTCCAAAACAGTGAGCTTCTTGCCATATGCCGCTAGAATTGCCGGCGTGTTATCGTCGGACCCGTCATCGACCACAATCAGTTCATAATCAGAGAAGTCCTGATCCAAAACGGAATCAATCGCCTCCTGAATCACCCAGCCCCGATTATAAGTCGGAATAATCACTGTCACAAGTGGTTTATTTAAACGCTGTGCCATCTTTAAAAGCAGTCGTGTAATTTATATATAGCTGCTGGTTACTGGCTGCTCGCTGCTGGCTAAAAACGAATCGCCAGATGCCAGCTGCCGGAAGCCAGTCGCCAGTAGCCAGAGACCAGAAGCCAGCGGCCCGGAACAATACCGGATGCATTAGTCCGCACTCCGCACGCTATATAGTGTCATGTCCCACAAATATGTTACAAAAGTCGTGTGGTATATTTTAGCCCAGTTGAGTTCTTTAATTGAGAAAATTCCAAGCACCAAAATTCTTAAACCCCAAATTACAAAACACAAATATCAAATGGTTCGACAAGCTCACCACCCTGAGCCAAGTCGAAGGGCAAATCACAATGACTGAAATTCAAAATATCAAACCTTTGATTTACTCGTAAAAAGTCTGCCGAGCTGTCATTGCGAGCGCAGCGAAGCAATCTCTATCGAGCTAGGTCTCTGAAATCATGGGATTGCTTCGTCACTTCGTTCCTCGCAATGACGTGGCGATAGGACTTTTTACGAAACCATCAACTTTTCGGGTCATTGAAAAATTGAGATTTGAGATTTATTTGTATTTGGTACTTGGAACTTGGAATTTTATATGTTTGTAATTTAGGATTTAATCAACTTTGTTTTTGAAAAAGAAGATTGATAAAATCAATCCGTGTTTTGTAAATTACTTACGAGACGCAACACTAGATCATCCGTATAATTTGAGCTAACTTCTTCTCCAGGCGCTTTTTCGAGACCGGAAATGCGGTTTTAAGTTCCTGAGCAAAAATGGAAACTTTGTATTCCTCAATCATCCAGAAAAATTCCTCGATCACCTCTCTTTTATCATCAGACGCAATAGGTGAAAGCTTTTTAAGCAGTTTATCCAGATTATCGGTAAAATTTTTGACGTCCTTGGCCTTGGCCTGATCTTTTTCGAAATCCACCAGGGCCCGCTGGACCCGGATTCCCACACATTTGATATAACGAATCAGGTGGGTCAGCCTATCCATATCATAAAGATTGACGAAGGATTCCGGAACCAGTCTAACAAGCTCTGCGATTAAATCTTTACAAAAATTTTGCACGGCCTGATTGTCCAGGTTTGCCAGTTTAAGCTTATCGAGTTCTTTGCGAATGTTGTGATAGGCTTTTATAACCGCCAGGCAATGACTCAGAAGATCCTGGCCGCGGGAAACAATGACCGGAGATACGTCTTCGGCGTGGGTGTAGAACGAATCCGCAGACCGGATGTTTTTGCAAAACAGGTCGGATATAACTCGATCCAGAAGTCGCTGCTCAAGATTTGCCGGGCCGTTGAAATAATCCGCGGCCGTCTTTAGCGCTTTGGGCAGTTTCAAGCCTTTTTTTAAAATTTTCAAATCTTTAGCAAAATGAATTTTATAAAGGCCGGCAACACCCTGTTGATGAACCGCAACCGCCTTAGCCTGATGATGAAATAATTTCAAACTCACCGATTTTATGTCATCGTCACCCGCTACCAGGGCCGGATAGGCCACCCATTTTGTTTTAACCGTTTCAGGGCTGCTGATAAACTCGGGCAGATCACCGAAGTCCCAACGGGTGATGCCGCTTTTTTCCCATTTTTGGCGATAGGATTCGAATTCGTCGGTATGGGTTGCTTTAATTTTTTGTTGTAAGAGCACGGCCTTGTCCCTTGAAGAACAGAGTTCTTTCCCATCCGGTGCGGTCACAGAAATGCGCATTTTAAGATGACCCGGCAGGGTTTCAATCGGCCAGGCTGAGGCGGGAATATCGACCCCAAAGCGTTGCAAAATAAATTCTCCCAGAGCAGAAAACAACGAGCGCTTCTCCCGGGGTATCTCCCGGCTGATGATCTCAACCGTCTCGTTCACCGGAACCAGCTTTTTGCGATACACTTTGGGAAGGCTTTTAATTAAGGCTTCAACCTTTTCTTTAAACATTCCCGGCACCAGCCAATCAAAAGCTTCCTTGGAAACCGCAGGCGCCATGGAAACCGGCACCTTAATGGTCACACCGTCATCATCCTGGCCGGGCTCGAAATGATACTCGAATTCATACGCTTGTCCGTCAATCTTTGTGCTCAGCGGATAGCGGGAAAGCTCGCCGGCATCCGGGTCATAATTCATCAAATCCTGTTTTTTAATCCGCAGAAATCGGTCGCCGCCCCTTTTTTTTATGTGATGTGAAAGCATTCGGGTGGTGTAGATGCGGCTTAGTTTTTCTCGGTAAAAGGCATAAAGGTCTTCTTCACCGATCAGCACATCACGGCGCCGCATGCGATCCTCGATACCCTTGATGTCGTCGATCCGGCGCTGATTGTGTTTCATGAACACAAACGGCTTTTTAAGGTCCCCCTTTATGATCGCCGCACGAATAAAAATATCGGTAGCCTCATCCGGGTTTAGCGGGCCGTATGATACCGGCCGTCGCGGGATGATGATCAGCCCGAAAAGGCTGACCTGCTCGTCGGCCACCACTTCACCCCGATTTCGTTCCCAATGCGGATTGGAATGGCTGCGCTTGCACAGATCTCCGCCCAGCGCCTCCAGCCATTCGCTTTCAATATTGGCCACCGTACGGGCAAACAGCCTGGAGGTTTCAACCATTTCAGCTGCGACGATCCATTTAGCGGCTTTGTCAAATAACCCCGACCCCGGAAATACCATGACCTCACGATTGTGGGTGGTCCGATAAAAATTTTTTTCTTTTTTCTCGGCAATATTGGAAAGAAACCCGCTCAGAATCGATTTGTGGATGGATTGATATAAGGGATCTTCTCTGTCCAGCTTCAGATTCTCCGGTTGCACCTTAAATTCACGACGCCAGTCGCCCATGCCGAATTCTTGCAGAATTGCTCGAATCTGATGATAAATATCGCGCCACTCGCGCATGCGGTTGTAAGACAAAAAGTGTTGCCGACAAAACCGTTTGAGTTGACTGGCGCGTTTTTGAGTTTGCCGGATATGGTTGTAGCGATTCCAGATATTAAGCAATGTGGTAAAATCAGACAGCGGATCGTCGAAGCGGGCATGCATCCGATCGGCTTCGGCTGTTTTTTCCAGCGGTCGTTCCCGCGGATCCCGGATGCTCAGGACCGCAGCAAGCACCGTAATTGGTTCGACGCATCCCTGGTCTGTAGCTTCAAGGAGCATTCCGGAAAGCCTGGGATCCAATGGAATCTTCGCCATCAAGCGCCCCTTCTCAGTAAGCTCGACGGTGCCGGCAGTTTCATCTTTGTTTGATTTAGTCTCCCCTGGATCATCATGAGCCTTGCGCCTTGCGCCTGATGCCTGACGCCTATTAACAATCGCTCCCAGTTCATAAAGCAGGTCAAAGCCATCTTTAATACTTTTTAAATCAGGCGGATCGATAAAGGGAAAATCGGCGATGTCGCCCAGCCGCAGAGAGATCATTCGCAGGATGACTTCCGCCAGATTGGCCCGTAGGATTTCCGGCCGCGTGTACAAGGGGCGCTTGAGGTAATCATCCTCCGTAAACAGTCGCACGCAGATGCCATTTTGAACCCGTCCGCAACGCCCTTTGCGCTGATCGGCACTGCTTCGCGAAACCGGCATCACCGGCAGCGAAGCGGTGCGCGATCGCGGTGAATAGCGGGAGATCCGGGCCAGGCCTGAATCCACCACATATTTGATCCCCGGGATGGTAATGGAGGTTTCGGCCACGTTGGTGGCGACAATGATCTTGCGTTCGGATGAGCGTGCAAAAACCCGCGTCTGCTCGGCGGCCGTCAGGCGGGCATACAACGGCAGAATACACGAATTTTTAAGTCTTGAAGATTCAATCAGCTCACAGGTCTCCCGAATGTCCTGCTCGGTGGGCATAAAGACCAGGATATCCCCCCGCGAACTCTCTTTTATATGCCGGCTGACCGCCTGAGCAGCCAGCTCAACGTGGGTCGCCTCATTTTTTTCTGCCTTTTGAAATTTCGGCTCCTGATAGCGGACATCCACCGGATACATGCGACCCGAAACTTCAATTACCGGGGCGGCGTTAAAGGCCTTTGAAAATTTTTCCGTATCAATTGTGGCAGAGGTGATAATCAGCTTAAGATCGTGCCTGCGATCCAGCAGGGTCTGTAAAATACCCAGGATAAAATCGATGTTGAGGCTGCGCTCATGCGCTTCATCGACAATAATCGTATCATAGGTGTTCAGAAATCGATCGGTTTGCGTTTCGGCCAGCAGGATGCCGTCGGTCATAATTTTCAAATAGGCATCTTTTGAGGTGCGATTGCTAAATCGGATTTTGTAGCCGACCGCCCGGCCAAGATCCTGCCCGAACTCTTCGGCAATCCGACGCGCCACGGTCATGGCCGCAATTCTGCGGGGCTGGGTGTGACCGATGATACCGTCGATGCCTCTGCCGGCTGCCAGGCAGAATTTAGGCAGCTGGGTGGTTTTGCCGGAGCCGGTTTCACCGGATACAATAATCACCGGATGCCGGGATATGGCCTTAATGATTTCATCCTTTTTGGCGGTTATCGGAAGCTCATCATTGTAGCTGAATTTCGGCAGGTTCTTTTGACGCCGGGCGCGTTTGCGCTCAGATGCATTGAGGCGTTTTTCAAGCCGCTCAAGTCTTGCGCGCAGCTTGTCAGCCGGCAGCGGTTTGGCCTTTTTGCGGGTCAGGCGTTCGATTTCGCGCATGGCTGCCATACGATCGGCAGCCATCACTTCCGGTAAAAGCGATTGGATTTGTTTTATCTTCTTATCGAGATGTTTCACTTTCTAAACCAACGATGCTAAATTTCTTCATATGCCCTGTAGATAGAATAATAATGGAATGATGATCTCAGGCGGATTTTTAATGGATTTTATCCATATTTACCATTTATGATTTTTAATCATAATGAATTCGACGATAATACCATCACCCCATTTTCCCATTATTCCAGAATTCCAACATTCCAGTTGTAGCAATGCCTCTGACTTGCTATTAAGTATCGATTTAAGGCTTAAAAATCAAGTTGTCAATCAATGCTTTTCAATCTAAGCCCTTAGAAATATGAATCTTTTTTCGCGGCTGGAAGCCGCTCCCACAGGTCTTTTGTGTGGTGGGAGCGGCTTCCAGCCGCGAATTTGAACTAAATGATATTGAAAAACAATTATCTCTGTCTAGCTTTAAGAATTTTTATCCAACCATAAAATGGAGAAATGTAAGTGAAAAGCTATCGCAAAGAATTATGGTTTGAAGTACCCACCCGCAGGGCGTTTATCAACATCACCCCTCAGGTGGAGGAGTGCTTACATGAGAGTGGGATTCAGCAAGGTCTGGTACTCGTTAACGCGATGCATATCACGGCCTCGGTATTCATTAACGACGACGAATCCGGGCTGCATCATGATTATGATGTCTGGTTGGAAAAGCTGGCTCCCCATGAACCGGTATCCCAGTACCGGCACAATGTCGGCGAGGACAACGCCGATGCGCACATGAAACGCCAGATTATGGGGCGCGAGGTGGTTGTAGCCATCACCGATGGAAAACTGGATTTTGGAACCTGGGAGCAGATTTTTTACGGTGAATTTGACGGCCGGCGGCGCAAACGCGTGCTGGTAAAAATCATTGGAGATTAGAAAACCCTGCTGGGAAATTATCCTTCCAAAAGAATATTTGAATTAAATCGTCAACCGATTAAACAATTATGCAGCAGATTTGAAGGCCAGCTTCTGAGTAAAACGTCATTATACCCATAGCTTAGGTTGCATTAGCGCTATCAGAAAGATTTAACTGACATTCAATTTTTAATTGACATTCACACCGGTTATCCGCTAATACGCTTTAACAGAATTTCTGTTTTTTAAATAAGTTACCCCATTCTCAATCCCACAGCCGTTTATGTGTTCGATTTCCGGCCGGAGACCGGAAGAAATTCTTGCGGACCTGTGCCAGCAAAGTGTAGCGTGATTATCCTTTCACCCTAAACAACGAGTTCCATAAGCGTATGATTTAAAACGAAGGTGCCTTTATGCTCGAGATAAAACGCGTGGAAAAGAGCTTCGGCGGTTTGAAAGCCGTCAATGATTGTTCTCTGGAAGTGCAGGAGGGATCTATCACCGGATTGATTGGACCCAATGGCGCCGGTAAAACAACTTTATTTGATATCATTACCGGGCACTATAAACCGGATCGCGGCAAAATCTTTTTCCAGGGCGAAGCGATCGATGGCCTGGCACCACACCAGATATTTAAGAAAAAAGTTTATCGGACCTTTCAGATCACGCGTGAATTTTCCCAGATGACTGTTCTGGAGAATCTAATGGTCATGCCCGAGCGCCAGCTCGGAGAACAGATATGGAACACCTGGTTTCGGCCGTCATCGGTCCGCAACCAGGAAAAGGAACTGCGGGATAAGGCCCTGGAGGTTCTTGAGTTTGTCGAGCTGATCAAGCTTAAAGACGACTATGCCGGCTCGCTGTCCGGCGGCCAGAAAAAACTTTTGGAAATCGCACGCAGCATGATGGCCGATCCCACGCTGGTCCTTTTGGACGAACCGGGTGCCGGCGTTAATCCAACCCTGATGCACAAGCTGATCGCCAATATTGAAACGTTGCGGGATGAGAAAGGCATGACCTTTTTCCTAATCGAGCATGACATGGATCTGGTGATGAACCTGTGCGATCCGGTAATCGTGATGAGTGAAGGCACAAAATTGGCTGAGGGAACGGCTGAGGACATCAAAAAAGACGAACGCGTTCTGGAGGCCTATTTAGGCGGGCAATACCGATGATCATCTTAGAAGCAGATAATATAACAGCAGGATATACCAGGGAAGTGAACATCCTCAGCGATGTCAATATCCGTTTGAAATCAGGGCAGATTGTTTCTGTTATTGGCCCCAACGGTGCCGGCAAATCAACGCTGCTGAAAACTATCTTTGGGATCCTGAAGCCCACAACCGGAAAAATTAGCCTCAAAGATGAGGATATCACCGGCCTGAAACCCGACAAAGTGGCCAAAAAGGGCATCAGCTATGTTCCCCAGGTGGACAATGTCTTTCCGTCCCTAACCATCCAGGAAAACCTGGAGATGGGGGCCTTTATTCGAGAGGATGATTACAGCCGGCGGCTGAATGAGATTTATGAACTTTTCCCCATCCTTGGGGAGCGCAAAAAACAAAAAGCAGGCCAACTTTCAGGCGGACAACGCCAGATGGTGGCCATGGGCCGGGCCTTGATGGTAGACCCCCAGGTGCTGTTACTGGATGAACCGTCAGCGGGCTTGTCTCCCAAGCTGGTTGACATGATTTTTGAAAAAATAACGGATGTCAATAAAACCGGTGTTTCGATGATCATTGTAGAACAAAACGCCAGGGAAGCCTTGAAAATGGCCGATCACGGATATGTGCTGGCGATGGGTCGCAACGTATTGGATGACACCGGCCAGGCTTTACTGGCCAATAAAGAGATCGGGCGATTATATTTAGGGGGCTGACCCGAATATATACATTATATTTGCTGGATAAGGGGAATTATATTTCTTCCTTTTGTCCTTCTCTCAACTCCTATGTCGAGTAAGCCGTATCAATGTCATTAACTTAAGGATTGGTTGCCGACCCATTGAATATCGAATATCGAACAAGGAATGTAGAAGTAAGAAGTCTTATCCGGATTTTCAATACTTCGACATTCATTATTCCTTGTTCGGTGTTCTGCGGTTCCCTAAAAAAATGCTCAAGTTGATGACATTGTAAGCCGGATAATAGGTAGTGATCAGATTTAGGGGGATAGGAATGCTGGAGCTCACCGTTTACGGTATCGTCTTTGGAAGTATCATTTCATTGGGTGCCATCGGCCTTACCCTTGTGTTCGGCATTATCCGGTTTGCCAATTTTGCCCACGGTGATTTGATGTCCACCGGGGCCTATGTGGCGTTGTTTATGGTGAGCGGGGTGCTGTCGTGGATTGGGGTTCCGGATACCACTTTCGGGCCGTTGTCGTTTGGCTGGCGCATGCTCATCGCATTTCCGGTGTCCATGTTTGTGGTGGGATGCGTGGCCATTGCGGCGGACCGGATCGTGTATCGCAAACTGCGCATGAAAAAAAGCAGCGCTGTGATGCTGGCCATGTCGTCGCTGGGAGCGGCGTTTATTATCCGGATGCTGATTCTCATATTCTGGGGGGCGGACTCCCTGTTTTACCGGCCGGGGTTAATGCGGCCGGCCATTTTCCTGCCATTGGGAGTGAAGATCCGGCCGGATCAGATCCTGATTCTCATCGTGGTGTTTAGCCTGGTTGTTCTGCTTCACCTCTATTTACAAAAAACAAAAATGGGTAAAGCCATGCGCGCCACGGCTGATAACATGGAGTTGGCACTGGTTTCCGGCATTGACACCGAACGAGTTATCATTTTGACCTGGGGAATCGGCGGTGCATTGGCTGCTGCCGGCGGCATCCTTTATGGAATTGATGTCCAGGTACACGCCTATATGGGTTGGAATTTTTTAATTCCTCTTTTTGCGGCAACGATTCTGGGCACCGTCGGCAACATGTGGGGCGCTCTGGTGGGGGGATTGGTTATCGGGGTGGCCCAACAGGTTTCCACCGCCTTTTTGCTGCCCACATACAAACCGGCGGTGGCCTTTATGCTGATGATCTTAATTTTATTGATCCGACCCAAAGGAATTTTCGGAGGGAAAAAAGAATAATGGAACTCGGTGGACTCATTGCATATCTTGTCTCGCTGGCAATCACAGCCGGTATTTATGCTGTATTTTGTCTGGGATTAAACATCCAGTGGGGATATACAGGGCTGTTTAACATCGGTATTGCCGGATTTTTTTGTATCGGTGCTTATACGTCGGCCTTGATCACCCTGCCGGCGCCCACGGGTCTTTATGCCAAGTACGTTCATCAGCTTTTCGGGTTGAACCTGCCTTTTATCTTCGGATTGCTCGGCGCGGCATTGGTATGCGGAATTGTTGCTTTTCTGATCGGAATCCCCACCCTGAGGCTGGGCGAGGACTATCTGGCCATCGCCACCCTCGGAATCGCTGAGACCATTCGACTTATATTTAACAATGAGACATGGCTGGCCAACGGTGCCAGAGGACTGACAGGGCTTCCCCAGCCTTTACAGGGTCTGGTCGAGCCCAAGAATTATAACTACATTTATCTGATCGTCATCATTATCATTTTGATTGTCATTTATCTATTGATCGAACGCGCCATCCGCTCACCATGGGGAAGGGTTTTAAGAGCCGTGCGAGAGGATGAAGTTTCGGCTGCCATGAGCGGTAAGAATATCTTCCACTTCAAGATGCAGTCCCTTATTTTCGGCTCCATGGTGATGGGAGCGGGGGGCGCTTTATTTGCCCATTACATGAAGACCGTATCGCCGGATATGTTTACGCCTTTATACGGTACATTTATTATCTGGGTGATGCTGATAGCCGGCGGCAGCGGCAACAATAAGGGTGCCATTCTAGGCGCCTATGTGATATGGGGGGTTTGGATCGGGACCCAGCTTTTGACCGACTATCTGCCGTATACCCTCAAGGCCAGAGCACCTTACATCCGATTTCTGATAATCGGGGTTATACTCGAGATTATCCTGATCTACAGGCCCCAGGGGCTTTGGGGGGAAGAAAAAAAGGTCTCCCGGATGCTGGAGTAAGACATAAAACAACAAGAGGGATCCGCGTTTGGCAGACCCCCCTTTTTGTTATAGATTCCATTGACGATTGTCGGTTATTATGGCTCCATTAATTCCACGGTTTTAAGCTTTCCGCCTCTGTACTCCCAGACCTCAATCGGCGTGACGACATCGCCGTGTCTGTCGAAATCAACTGATCCGGCCGCGCCTTCATAATTGATCTGCTTGCCCTGTTTCAGCAGGGCAAAGGCCTTTTTGAACTGCTCCGGGAATGACGACCTCCCCGGGGGGATTGGCGACGGCCCGCATGTTATCCCTGATATTCTTGGAAGTCAGGGGCAGTCCCTTGACCTTGGCCGCGTAAGCCGCCAGGCCGATAACGGCGATACCATCATAAGCATTGGTGATAAAAGGCTTGGGGGGCAGTCTCCCGTATTCGGCCTTATAAAACGCATTGAACTTGCCGAATGCCTCACCGCCCGAGGTGCCGGGAGCCGTACCCTTCTGGCCTTCAAGACGTTTCGCTCCAAGAGCCGCAACGATGTCCTCGGATTTGGTTCCATCAGCGAACATAAACCGGCCGTACTTGAAAAACTCGATGGCTTCTTTCAGATAAACCTTGGCATGTTCCGGGTAACTGTAGACAAGCAGTCGATCCGGATTCCCCGCCAGGGCCTTTTTCAATTCCGCAGTATAAGATTCAGAGACTTTCTCGTCATGGGGAACCATGGCGAGTACTTTGCCATGATAGACATCCTCAAAGGTCTCCTTGAATACTTCCGAGAGCCCCTGGCCGTAAGCATTGTTCACGTAAAGGATCGAAACCGTCTTATTGTAGCTGGCCGCCAGTTTGCCGGCGACCACGCCCTGCAAGGCATCGGAAGGACAGGTTCGAAACAGAAAATCTTTGCCTTCATCCGCAGGCAAAACCGTCATCAAGGGGTTTGTGGATGCCGGTGAAATCAGGATCACCTCGTTGGGAATGGTCACCGATTCCGCCACAGCCAGGGTGACACCACTTGACAGCGCACCGACGATGGCCACGACCTTGTTAACATCCACCAATTTCTTGGCTGCATTAGTCCCCGGAACTGGAGCGGTTTCACTATCCTCATGGAAAAACTCGATTTCAAAACCGGCAGCCGCCATTTGCTTGCCCGCCAGGACAACGCCATCCTTAATGGGTGGTCCATATTCCTTCAAGGGGCCGGTTTGAGCCATAAGGGTTCCGACTCTGATTTCCCCTGCCGGCACAGCGGAAATGAAGGCAAGCGATAGGATCAAAACGCTGGTTAAAATAACAAATTTTTTCATGTCTACCTCCTTTGTTTGATTTTTGAAATAGTTACCACTTCAAAATGAAAATCAACATCAGATACTAAATGAACCTCAGATTGAATACTTATAGGAAAAAGCATCAGGTGTGTCAAGTATATCCTGATCAAAATGCTTATTACTTGACTTCCAGAGGGTATATCCATAGTTTCAAGAAACTAATATAAACTCAAATTCTTTGCGGTCGGCACGGTGGCCGACTCTACATCGTCGGGCAGGCCACGACTCGACTGCCTTCGACTTGAGCTACATTCGGCCTGAGCTCATGTCGAAGGCAGGCCCCGAGCCTGCCGAGGGGAGCTCGCCGAAGTCCGCGCCTGCCAAAAAGAAAGGAGGGATGTGTTATGACAAAAGCAATCAGAATACATGAAACCGGAGGAACCGATGTAATGCGCTGGGAGGATGACGATCCCGGCCGGCCGGCAACAGGTGAAGCCCTGGTGCGGCATGAAGCCGTGGGGTTAAATTTTATCGATGTCTATCACCGCAGCGGCCTTTATCCCTTACCATCTCTACCGGCCATTTTAGGAATGGAAGGCGCCGGCATCGTGGAGGCCGTCGGTGAGGGCGTAACGGAGGTAGCCGCGGGAGATCGCGTGGCATACGCGGGGTTGCCGCCCGGTGCGTATGCCGACACTCGGCTGATTCCGGCTCATCGCCTGGTTAAGCTGCCGGATGCAATTTCCACACAGCAGGGCGCCGCCATGATGCTGCAGGGAATGACCGCGCGCTATCTGCTGCGCGGCTGCTATAACGTCAAAGCCGGCGACACCATTTTAATCCATGCGGCCGCAGGCGGGGTCGGGTCAATTGCGTGTCAATGGGCCCATCATTTAGGCGCGACGGTCATCGGCACGGTCGGGTCCGAAGCCAAAGCCGAATTGGCGCGTGCCCATGGCTGCCACCATACAATTCTTTACCGTGAAGAGGATTTTGCCGCACGGACCCGCGAAATCACCGCCGGCAAAGGGGTAGATGTGGTTTATGATTCAGTTGGCCAGGCCACGTTCATGAAATCTTTGGATTGCTTGCGGCCCATGGGCATGATGGTCAGCTTTGGTCAGTCTTCCGGCGGTGTACAACCCTTCGATTTAGGGGTCCTGGCTGCTAAAGGCTCATTGTTCTTAACGCGTCCAAGTTTGATGACCTATACGGCCGAGCGCGATGCTTTGCTGGAGCACGCCCGCGACCTGTTTGAGGTAGTCCAAAGCGGTGCGGTCAAAATCGAAGTTCCGCAGACCTATCCACTGTCTCAGGCGGCCCGCGCCCATCAGGATCTGGAAGCACGCAAAACCACGGGCTCCACGATTCTATTACCCGGCGAATAGATTTTGGATTTTAGATTGCGGAATTCGGATTTCGGATTTTAAGGACACGAAGTTCCT
>PVMK01126766.1_pt1 | contig 13425 bp, 16 predicted proteins | sample 1853481 | NCBI WGS metagenome assembly PVMK01 (sample SAMN08533507, study PRJNA380276) | Marine sediment metagenome, whole genome shotgun sequencing project.
GGAGATTCATCCCGATACTGCTGCCAAGGAGGGAATCAAAGAAGGCCAGTGGGTCATTATAGAATCTGTCCGGGGAAAAATAAGGCAACGCGCCAGGATTTATGCCGGTATCCATCCCAGGGTGGTGGGTGCCCAGCATGCCTGGTGGTTCCCTGAAAAAAAGGACCCCGGTCATGGCTGGGATGAATCCAATGTCAATATCCTGACTGATAACGCCTATGAAACCTGTGACCCGGCCATGGGAGCGACCAGTGTCCGGACTTTGTTGTGCAAAATTTACCCGGAAGAGAGGAAATGAGCCAGAGATTGAATAGTGACGCAGAACAAATAATGGAATGGATTCTATTATTAAAAAATAAAATTAGACAGGATTTACAGGATTGTTAGGATTTTTTCATTTCCGGTTTCCGGAAGAAACCGGAAATATACAATCCGCTTCGCGGAAGGAATCCTGGTTATCCTGTAAATCCTGTCGTATTAAAAAAATAAAAAAAGGATCCATTCCTTATTATGTCCAAATTTAAAATAAACATCGACCATGACTTATGTTGGGGTTGCAAAACCTGTGAAGTGGCCTGCAAACAGGAAAATGGGGCGGCCGATGGCGTCAAACTAATATATGTTGCGGAGGATGGCCCCCGGCTGATAGATGACAAACCGGAATTTGTCTTCCAGGTGAACCTGTGCCGTCACTGCGATGATCCCCCCTGTGCCGATGTCTGCCCGGAGGAGGCGATCAACAAGCGCGATGACGGCATTGTGGTCATGGATTACAATCTGTGCACCGGATGCCAGGCCTGTATTGACGCCTGCCCCTACGATGCTATCGCATTTGACGACGACCAAAGCATCGCCAACAAGTGCAATCTCTGTCACCATCGCGTCGATCAAGGGCTTATTCCGGCCTGCGCCGACAATGTTTGTCCGGCACACTGCATTTTCTTCGAGTCACGAGAATAATTTGACAGAACCTTTGAAAGGTTCTCTACAAGCAGCATGGCCTAGATGTAGATCCCGCTGCCGGCGGAATCCGGCCGTTGGCTCAGAAGAATAGGGTTGACATCCGCTCTTATATGATATATTACATATATATCTAATGTTGTACATATATATAAAAATAGGTTGAAATCATGCAGAGTTCGACTCTACACATTAAAGTAACTCCGGAAGTTGCAAATGCGCTTAAAGCGCTGTCGAAAAAGCGTGAGAGTTCTGTTGGAGAACTGGTCCGACAGGCCGTGCATTCCTGCTATCAGCTTGATATGTTAAATCTGACTGAAAAGCTGAGGCGTGCAGTCGAAGCATTTCAGGGGGGCTATATCAGTCTTGGAAAACTTGCCGAAGAAATGGGGATGAATGTCTGGGATACCCGGAAGTGGTTGATTGAGCACGATATTGCCCAAAATAACTCCTTTCTCGAAGACGATGTAAGCAATGCCTGACAAGAAATGGATCTTCGATACTGTAGCGCTCAGCAATTTCCTGATGTCTGACTCGATTTTTATCCTGGAAAAGCGCTATCGAAAACGGGGAATCATAACATGGGAGGTCTATGACGAGATTACAGCCGGTATGCAGGCGTATCCGCTATTAAAGGATGTTGATAAACTCATCGATAAAAAAACCTTTGAGCTGACCTCTTTATCCAGAAAGGCGCATAAGAATTTCCTGGAACTGATCGGACATCTCGGAAAAGGAGAAGCCTCCTGTATTGCACATGCAAAAGAACACGCTGTCATTGTGGTGACCGATGACCGCACCGCAAGAAAGCAGTGTGCATCCATGAAAATTCAGTTTACTGGTACGGTCGGAATTTTAAAAGCAGCGATGTTGGACGGACAAATAAGCTTATCCCAGGCAGATGAGATTTTGCTCAGGATGATCCGTGCCGGATTTTACTCCCCGATCCGAAGTATTTCAACAATTTCATAGCCACCATAATTCTGATTCAATTTTGGAATACATTGTAGCAATGTGATTTAATAGCAGAGATCACCACTGCAGGCTAGGGAACTATGATTAATAATATCACAGGTTTTTTGAGCCTGTGATTTTTCCCGATTCGTTGGAGCCCCACGACACTCTACCAAGATAGTTTGTTTATATAGATTGTTTGTTACCGAATAAACTAACGCCCGATATTGAAAGGCATCATTATGCCGATATAAATCTGGTAACCATCGAAACCGCCGCCGCCACCATCGATACCAGCATCGGAGATATGCAAATATCGTAGACCACCCATCAGACGGACGTTTTCGGTAACTTTAATGGTTCCACCACCACCACCGAGAACCCTAAAATTAAAATTCCGGGTGCCAGCAAATTCAGTGGATTGAACTTCCAAGCCACCGCCTAAATCCAAATAAACGGAGTAAGTGTCATCATTTCTCATTAAAAAGTGCTGACGGAAAATGACGTCCAGACCAAGCCCTACGCCATTGTCATCGATTCCCGAGCGAATATAGGTTCCAAAAACATCAACATTAAATGAAAAATTATCCCACAAGAATTTACCATAACCAAAATGGAGGGCATACAGATTGCCCTTGCCTCGATCGCCTCCGGCAAAAGATGGATAAATTTGCCATTTTCGAGTTCCTCTGGAGAAATCCTTCTTGATATTGTGTTCACCCTCTTTTTTTTCTAAACTTTTCGTATTCATATTTAGTGTGGATTCGGCGTCCTCTGTGGCCTGCGTTAAAGTGGGAGCAAGAAAAAAAATCATTATTATCAGCACAAATTTGAAGTCGAAAATATGATTTATAATAGCCATATCTTACATGAAAAGTTTTTAGTAAAGATAATTAGTTATGCTGTAAAGTGCGTTTTACAGATAACTTATCAGTACCTGTAATTCGACAGTTATTGAAATGTATTGTGATAAATTTCAAGTATCACACGGTTTTGATGGTTGTCAAAAACTGGAATACATAGCAGAAAATCACCACCGTAGCCCTGAAAACTCGGATTGATCATAATTCAAGTATGGGATTATATATTCCATAATCAGAACATGATGGTTTGAAATTGCTATTTCTCCAATTCCACTTTAACAGCCAGCCCTATCTTTTCTAATGTAACTGGTTTCTTTATATATTTGCCTGCGCCTAATTTTTGGGCGTCCTTAACGTCAGCTGTTTCAGTAAACCCGCTGACTATGATAGCCTTTTGTTTAGGATGAATCTTTATTATTCTCTCGTATGTCTCACGACCATTTATGCCTGGGTCCATAATCATATCAAGCAATATTAAATCTACAGAATTTTCCTTTAAATATTCAACGGCCTCCTCGCCACTGGAAACGGCTTTAGTTTTATAACCTAAGGTATCCAACATTTTGCAGGATATATCTCTTTGGCTTTCAACATCATCAACAACCAGAATCGTCTCTCCGTCTCCTTTGAAATCTTCAATGGTTATGGCCAAATCCTTAGCCCGATATTTTTCCCCTTGTTATTGGAAAGAACAGCTCAAATGTTGTGCCGTTCTCGTCAGTTGTCACATCTATGTAGCCTTTATGATCTTGTACAACATTCCATACCACGGCCAGACCTAAACCGGTACCGCTTCTACCCATGACCTTCTTTGTATAGAATGGCTCAAATATCCTCTCAAGGTCATCCGATGATATTCCCGAACCATCGTCTGATACAGACAAAACGACATATTCACCAATGTTTACATCATCATACCCCCTTAGAGGTCTGTCTATATAACGGTTCATGGTCGATATGGTGACATTACCGCTATCCTCATTAGCTTCCGAGGCGTTTGACACCAGGTTCATTACCGCCTTTCTGATATGAACATGAGACCCGCTCACGTTAAGTAGGTCGCCATCAAGGTTGGTCTTGATTGTAACTGCAGGATGAAACTGTTTGAGCTTATTAAACTCAGGAGAATGTAAATAGTCACCGACCAGATCATTTAAGCTCAGAGGTTCTTTTGTGGTGGCCACGCCTCTTGCCACGGTTAACAGATCTTCGACAACGGCGGCCGCCCTGTGTCCGGACTCCTGTATCGTCTCAAGAGGTTTTCTAAATTTACTCTCTTCAGGTAAATCCAATAAAAGTAATTCTGGATAGCTGACAATCCCTGACAGGATGTTATTCAAGTCGTGGGCGACACCCCCTGCCAAAAGTCCCAAAGATTCCATTTTCTTATATCTTGCGAGCTTTTCTTCGCTCTCCCGCAGGGCCTCCTCGACCTGCTTGCGCTTGGTCACATCACGATTGATACCGTGGAATCCTATTGGTTGGCCCGAATTATCGCGCATAAGCGAGACGGACCCTTCGAATATGACTTTGCTGCCATCTTTGGCTATGACTTCATAATCAATTATATCGATCAGCTGTCCGCTCCGATACACCTGATTGAAAATTCGGTATATTCTGGCAGCCATTTTAGGAGTTGTGTATTCCAGGTTATTCATCCCAAGCAATTCATTACGTGAATAACCAAAAAAATTGCATAAGGAATCATTGAAAAACGTAAAGTTTCCGAGAAGATCAACCTCCCAGTACCCTTCCTCCATGTTTTCCAGGACGGATCGATATTTCTCCTCACTCTTCCGCAGTTCCTCTTCTGCCTGCCTGCGCTTGGCAGATTCCTTCTCAAACTCCCTGATTCTTTGTTCCAACTCCTCGTAGGTCGGTTTCCTGGTCATAAGCAAGTCCTTCGATTATTTACAGTGTGACACCCAATAGTCGCGATCGGCGCTATATCAAACCGGCAAGAAACCTGTTGGCGCAGAATATTTATCGATGATAGGTGATATTTTGGGTAATTCTTTTCAGGTTTGAAAGAAACTTGAAAGTTTGCATACCGGCCCAATCGGATTCAAGGGGTTTGCCCTGATATTTTTGATAATATTCGAGCAAATTCTGGAAGGTATCCAGATCGTTCCATTGGGGGAGCAGTTTAGTCTGAAGGCCCAGGCTATGCGCCTTTTCAAGCGTTCGCGCTAATACCTTTTCTGTGCTCCAGGGGATTTTTTGAAATAGTTCCGGATGCGGTTGGCGCATGCCGACGAGATAATAGCCGCCATCGTAACACGGTCCGAATACGGCATCGGCCCGGTCTGTTATCAGCAGTTGGAAGGATTGCTGCACGATGGTTCGCGGTAAATCGGGCGTATCGCTGTCGATAATTGAGACCGCATCATATTCTCCCGCCAATTTGTCCACGAAGATATTGCTCAGGCGTTCCCCCAGGTCTTTACCGCGCTGGGGAAACAAATGAAATCCGTTTGACAGGAACCTGGCAAAATACTCATTGGAATCCTCCGGTGTATATGAGATCGCCAGATCCATACCGGTGAGGTTGCCAATTTCCTTTATCCTATCTTGAATAAAACAGCGATATAGATTGGTGGCCTCCTGGGTCGTAAACTCGGGGCAGAGACGCGTTTTAACCTCTCCCGGCACCGGGGCTTTGGCAACGACCACCAAGAGCAATTTTTGATACTTTTTATCCATCACAGACTCCATTGAACCCCGCATCCCCGGCAGCTTTTAGGTGGTGTTGCGGTTTGATGCTGTTTTCGGAAATTTTCATATTTAGAACCCGACCAGATTTCTGCCAGCGAGTTTTCAAACACGTTGCCCAGTATAATCGAAGAATAATCAACGGTGGCGAACGGGGAGATGCAGCATGGCAACACATTGCCGTTGGCGGTTATATACATAAGTGTTAACGGTCGATAGCAATTGCGCCACGGTGATTTGGCTCCGGCTTCAGCCTGCAGGCTCTCCATCGGCTGACCCAAACCGGAAGCATCGAATTGGATCCCGAGCCTTGCAGCCATGTCCTGACTTTTTTTTATTAGATCCGATGACCCATCCGCTGATTCCTGCAGGGATTTGTGGCCTCTGGCAACGCCGTAGCCCTCATCGTCCTGGAAATAAACCAGGCGTTGGAGATATATTTCTCCGATTCCTATTTCGGCGGCCAGCTGTACAAAACCAGGAAGCTCGGCGATATTGTCCTTGGTCCCCAAAAACCACAGCGACAGTTTCGGCAATGTCGCCGATTGCTTTTTTTGAAGCAATAAAAAGGATTTGAGATTTTCAACTATTTGATCAAAGTTATTGCTGTTGCGGATTTTTTTGTACCCCTCCGATGAGGCGGCATCCAGCGAGATGCGCAATTCGTCCAAGCCGGCGTTCATGAGACCGTCGCGCCACCGTTCGTCGAGAAGGATGCCGTTGGAATTAAACAGTACATACACTTGGCGTCTTTTAAGGTGCCGAATGATTTCGGGAAGCTCTTTATTTAAGAGCGGCTCTCCGATACCGTGCAGGTAGACCTGTTCCAAGCCGGGTAGCTGATCGGTGATCCTTATTAATTCTTCCAGCGAAATATCCCGGTCCGGCTCCCAGTTTCCCCGGTATAAAATGCAACCCCTGCATCTGAGGTTACAGCGGTTTGTCGTCTCAATATAGAGAATTTTTGGAAGTCTCAAATCTTGTTCTACGTTTGACATAATTTAGATATCGTTGATTGGTTGATTAGTTGATTAGTTAAGTGGTGGTAAATATGGATTTATCCCATATTTACAAAATAATTGGACACTTCAGGTTTTAACAATCGTAACATTCTGAAATTATGATTATAATTAAGGAATTCTATCAATTTTTAGTGTGTCGTATCCGAAAGGATTATTATAAAATCTTCTCGATTGTAATAATTCTAAAATTGATGGAGCAAAGCGACTCCACAATTCGTCATTCTTCATTCGACATTATTCATTCCAAAGGGGGATTTTTTGGAAATTCGAATTTGGATATTGTTTGTTATTTGTTAATTGGAGCTTGAAATTTTCTCAATTAGGCACGCAACTGTATTTAGATATCCATTACTATTTTTTTATTTATGGGACATAACACTGATTACACCCCCCTTACAATCGTGGTGCAAATGCTTCCGGTGCGAAGCGGTTTGGCCGTTGAGGATGATTGCCCCGCCAGCTGTATCTTTTTCCCCTGATAAATCGGGCAGTATTCATCGGGATCTTCCAAGTGACCGCGCAGCTTGCGTCGGGCAGCGCATCCTCCCCCGCAATTTTGAACATGCTCACAGCTCAAACAAAACTCCGGGGTTTGATGGGTTTGTTGAAACAGGGGGGATTCAAATATAGCCTCTTTTTTCTCCACCAGGTCGTCAATGGTAAGATCCGACTCGGGCCAGTAAACACAGGCTTTAAGCTTTCGGTCGGGAGTCACCCGCATGCTCCGGCCGCCGCAGGGAGTTCCCTTCAGGCCGTTAACCCCCAAAAAGGTGTTTACCAGCGGCTCGGTCACCGAGATGATTTCACTCTGATCAAAGAGGATATTGTAAGCTTCCCAGTACTGCTCAAAACTCAGCAGGAATTCGTCAGTGTACATGGGCTGATAGGTATTGACACGGAAATTGGAACCGAATGAGGCGGCCAGCCGGGCAATACTTCCCAGATCGGTATAATTGAGATTCATCAGAACCGCCAGAATCGACACCCGGATTCCCAGCCGCCGGCAGCGTTCGATTCCTTCCATGACCGTTTGCCAGTTGCCTTCGCCCCGGAACTTATCCTGCCGGGCTTGATCCGGAAAATCGACTGAAAATTCCACATCACCAAAATACTTGAGCTCTTCATCGGGCGTAATCGACAGGGTGTAGCCGTTGGAGGCCAGGGTCATTTTAACATTGCGACTGTGCAGGTAGTCTAAAATTTGAAAATATTCCGGGTTTAAACCGTTTTCACCGGTACCAAACCCGATGGAGCTGATTTCAAGATTCTGGCATACTTTCTGAACATCGGCCAGCGTCAGATCGTAAATCCGATCCTGATCACGATAGCAATGAGCACAATGTAGGTTGCAATTGCTTGTTAAGCCAATTCCCAGGGAAACCATGTTTCTACTCCCAACCCGGATAAACCGGAAAAAACAAAATAACAAATCACAAATAATATCCAATGACCAAAATCTCAAATCCCAAACTAAGGATGTGCTACTGAATACACATGCTATCTTGTTTCGATCATTGGAATTTCGAATTGCAAGCGCATGACACAGAGCGCATAGGGCAAAGCGTCCGATTTCTCTGAGATATCCGAATTATCGGTTTGTACGCTATGCACCATGCGCTATGCGCTTTGCATTATCCCCTACGCCATGAGCCATGTTATATCGAGCATCGGGTTAAGCCTTAAAAAGGTATTTCATCGGTACCAGGAACATATAGTATGTGGCCAGGATGGTGCCGCGAATTGTTCCCGTTACTTTGGATTTACCAATGCGCTTGCGGTAGTTTATCGGTACACTTTGAATTCGCAACCCCTTGCGGGCAGCTTTGACCACCATTTCCACCGGCCAGCCATACGTCATTTGTTCCATGTCCAGATCGAGTAACGTTTGCGCTTTAATGGCTCGAAACGATCCGATATCGGTGATATTGGCCCCGTAAAGCCGCTGCAGTAAAAACACGATCAAGCGGTTGCCCAGACGGCCGTGCAGCGGCATGGCACCTTTTTCCAGGACGCCTTTGATGCGGCTGCCGATGACCAGATCCGCCCGGTTGTCCAGCACGGGACCGGCCACAGCTTCCAGCTCTGCCGGATCATCGCTGCGGTCGCCGTCCAAAAATACGATGATGTCTGCCTTTGCAGCGGCTTTTGCTCCGGCCAGACAGGCGGATCCGTAGCCGGGGCGGGATTCCGCAATGACCCGCGCTCCGGCTAAAGATGCCTGTCGGGCCGTATCATCCGTGGATCCGTTGTCAACAACGATAATCTCGTGAACCCGATCAGCAGGCACGGCACTGACCACTTCACCAATGGCCTGCTCTTCATTGAGGGTCGGAATGACAACGGATATTTTCATAGCCACGTGTGTGGAGTCCATTGTTTGTTGTTAATTGTCCGTTGAATTGTTCACCACGGATTTTCACGGAATTACACGGATGCTAAACAGCTTATCAACATATTTATATTTGTCGTTTCCGTGTTTTTTCCGTGTCGTTCCGTGGTTAAATTCTCCTTGCCTGATTATTTGAGAGGTGCCTGGGCATTTAGCGACCAGTCATAATGTATAAATTTAATTTTGGGCTTTTCCTCCAAAAATGCCAGAGTTTTCTCATTTAGGTATCGCTTTAAAAAATCCGGAACCGATCCCGATTTAGACTCAAAATCACCGGCAAACCAGTCAAACAGTTTTGATAGATAGAGGGTATTTTTTGCCAAATCGATTCGCGTTCCGCGGTCCGAATTGATATATTCGCGAGTTTCTTCCTCCAGCTTTGTTTGCACATTTTCTGCCGAATAGGCAAAACGGGGCAGCGGCGGACAGCTGGAAGATGCACAAATGATGGCAAAATGGATCCGGGGATCTTTAAACTGCTTGCGTAAAATTTCGTGCTCGATATCGTCCTGGCTCAAACGCTTGCCGGCCACTGTGTGTTCCCGGCTGGTAAAAAATTTGGTTGAGGTCCAGATGCCCGGTATCAGTGTTGCGCGCACACTTTTTTTGGGCTTCCACTTGATAACTTTATCAATAGTGACGGCGTTATAGGCATTTAGCCAGAAAGCCAGCTGTCCGTCGCGGGTCATGGAATCCAATTTGGCTGACTTCAGTGAATCCATATAGGACTTGAAAGACTGATCCCCGGCAATGCCGTTATAGTCCACCCGTCCCTGATCGTTGACATAGGTCTTGAGAACCCGGTCAAATATTGAATGATCAAAACCAGCCGCAGATACAGGCTGATAAAGACCGATGATAAAAAATATGAAAACTGCGAAATTGATGATGTTTCGATTCATTATTGCACCCCCGCTATTTCTTCATTTTTTCGGCTGAAATTCATACCGGCAATTTTACCCCGGCTGGTATATTTTCTTAATATATATCCGGCTGCCAGAAGTGCAAACAGAGGCAGGTATTCGACCAGCAGAATCCAGGTGGGCATAATTCCCTGCGGTGACACATACTTCAAGTAGGACAGGGTCACGGTGCATGTAAAAATTATCCAGGCCGGGCTGGGATAAACTGTCAGAAAAGGAATTATCAAAATAACATACCAGGGGTGAAGCGAGGCCGGCATCAGGATCATCAACCATCCAACTAAAATATAGGCATACCGTATAGCCTCAATACCCTTTTTGTTTTTTAAAAAAACAATCAGCCCGGCGATCGCCAGGGCGATGATAAACAGCAGCGATATCAGGTAGTAATCGAGCCCCGGAATCAGCCGCATCACAAGATATTTTAAGCCTAAATTAAAACTTTCGTACGGATTTTTTAGATAAACAGGTAAAAATCCCGATATTTTACTGCCGGCGCCAATAAAAGGCAGATAAAGCAGGACTAAAGTGATGAAAAATGCAAACATGCCTTTAATTCGGTTACCGCGATTCAAGAGGGCCGCAAGCAGGAGTGCCGGATACATTTTAACCGCTGCTGCGAGGGCCAGTATGATAACTCCCGGTATTTTTTTTGGATGGCGTATAAATACAGTGCAGCGACCACTAAAAAAACAGTGAGGCCCTCTAAATGCCCACTATAGGCAATCTCAAATATGACCAATGGATTCCAGGCATAGACGATGATGCGCGATAATGCGAATCCGTATGTCTGGAGTAAGGCGATCAGTACCAGTATGGTCAGTGTATCGAAAAACACCATGATACCTTTGAAGCCGGTGACACTGTCGCCCACCAGGGCATAAAAAATCCGAAAGGATAGCTGGGCACCAGCCGGGTAGAGGGTGGGATAGTCTTTGCGGTTGATGTTCGGGAAAATCTGATCATCCCACAAGTTTTCCAGTTCATCGGCGTCCGGTGCATAGCGGTAGGGATTCATGCCGTTTTGCTGTACGCGTCCGTCCCAGATGTAGCGATACATGTCTTTAGAGAGCACCGTCGGGTCCGACGGGATCAGACTGAGCCTGAAAATAATCGCGAAAAGTATAATTATGCCGATCAGGCTCCAGGATGTCGCTTTTTTGGGAATCATTTTTAATATCAGAAAGACACCCCCCAAATAAAGGGCACTTAGAAACAGGAACATGATGACATAACGCTGAATGCCCGCCAGCCCGGAAAAACCCGGAACAAGATCAAACGTCTTAAAATTTGCAAGATAGACCGCAGCGGATAAAACCCCCAATCCAACAATAGCGGCAAAAACCGCCCGGGAATTCAAGCTTTTTGTCTTTTTATGACTGGGATTTTCCATATCCATGTTTGACCGAAAGAAAAAAGACGTAGAAAAAGCCTGAAGTGTAAATAAGCAGGAAGGGGCTGACAAGGTATTTACTGAAGAAGAGAAACATCAGAAGCCCGGCCAACGAATATACTCCCAGGAAAAATTCGAGAATTGATATGGCATTTAAGGGTATCGAATAGTGTTTTTCATGCCAGCTGTCTTCCTGTTTCTTGATGCCGTATTTGGGAGTGCGAACAAAACCGCTTTTGATATTAAAAAATGCTTCAAGGACGGCCTTGGTGTTGTTTACCGCAATTCCAGTCCCGAGGCACATGAGAAATGGCAGAAACTTGATCCGGCTTTTCCAGTCCCGATAAAGAACTCTTTGAGAAAACAGATACATGGTTGACGGTCCGCAGGTGGCCAGACACAGCAGGGTGAATATCATGATCGGAAACGCAAGGCTGTCAAAAAACCATTGAGAGTACAGCATCGGTATGGAGGTCAGCACCACCAGAAGCATCATGGGATGAACCATGTAATGGGTCAGATGCAAAAAGGCCTGGATTTTAACCAGCAACGAAGCATCGGATCTAAAAAGTTTACCAAGATTTTTTTTGGCGGTCTGGATGGAGCCCTTGGCCCAGCGATGCTGTTGGGATTTAAAGGCATTAATGGTTACCGGCACCTCCGCCGGACAGACCACATCGGTTACAAATTTTAGTTTCCAGCCTTTAAGTTGAGCCCTGTAACTCAGGTCCAGATCTTCGGTGAGGGTGTCGGCCTGCCAGCCGCCGGCATCCTCGATGGTTGTTTTGCGCCACACGCCTGCGGTACCGTTAAAATTCATAAAAAAGCCGTTCCAGGAACGGGATGCCTGTTCTACGCCGAAATGCCCGTCGATTCCCATCGATTGAGCCCTGGTGAGCAAGGAATAATCGCTGTTGATATGTCCCCAGCGGGTTTGGAGCATTCCAATTTCAGGGTCTGTGAAATAGGGAACCGTCTCTTTTAAAAAATTCGGGTTGGGAACAAAATCGGCATCAAAAATTCCCACAAGTTCGCCCTTGGCGGTTTTGAGGCCTTCTTTTAGGGCACCCGCTTTGAAGCCGGTGCGATTGTTACGGTGGATATATTGAATATCAAAACCCTGGTCTTTCATTTGTTTGGCCACGGCCTGGGCGATATCAACGGTGTCATCGGTAGAGTCGTCCAAAATCTGGATTTCAAGCAGTTCTTGGGGATAATCAAACCCGCAAACCGAATGGATTAATCGTTCAACCACATAGCGCTCATTGAAAATCGGCAGCTGGATGGTGACTTTGGGCCAGTCTTTAACGGAATAATTCCGATAAAAGTTTTTCTTAATTTCGGCATCTTGTTTAAGGGCCTGGGGGCGTTTGAGGCGATAAAATATCATGAGCAAATAGCAGTTCATGCCGTAGGTAAACAGTGCTACCAGGGCGAACAGATAAATTATCAGCCAAACGTATTGAATGTTGTCCGTCATATTTCAGTCAAAATTTCTTAAACCGGTTGATGGCACTGCAAAGAACACATGCAACTAAGTCTTTAGTTAGGGCGAAAACTTACAGGGTAGGGATTTAAAGACGGGCTATCGGAAAATCTGCCTCCAGTTCATATAGGGCCGCTTATCTTCAACGACAGACTATGTTCAATCAGGGATAAACTCAATAGGGTATAGCCTGTATTTAATAACTATAAACACTTTAGGCCTTAGAATAAAAATGGTGTTGGGTGTATGCATAACACGCCAAACACCGAACACCATTCTTAAACAAATACCTTCGGCAGTTTATTCGCCACCACCGTATTTAAATGAGAGATTTACGCGGGTGCGAAAGGACGCCACCTTGCCGTTTTCAACTTTCATGTCCAGCTTGGAAACCTCGGCGACTCTGAGATCTCTTAGGGTTTGGCCGGCTTTTTCAACGGCATTTTTGGCAGCTTCTTCCCAGGAATTTGGGCTGCTTCCCACCAATTCAATAACCTTGTAGACACTGTCAGTCATTTTTGCCTCCTTTCTTTTTGCGCGTCACAACAACGCAATTTTAGTTCCCGTTCCGGCAGCGGTCGGTTGTGGAGATTCCTTCCTCTGCCCCCTTTTGTCAATTAAACTAAACAATCAAATTGCTAAAGTCAAGTTCGAAAATAGTACTTGCCAATGATCCGAATCCCTTATATTAATGTCTGTTTACAGATAACGAAAGGTGGAGTT
>PVMK01167660.1_pt1 | contig 13421 bp, 10 predicted proteins | sample 1853481 | NCBI WGS metagenome assembly PVMK01 (sample SAMN08533507, study PRJNA380276) | Marine sediment metagenome, whole genome shotgun sequencing project.
TGCTGATGAAACCGGGGAGCAGGTACAGTAAAACCGCTTGTTTTACCCTATTCCTCCGCTATCAACACATCAAGTGGCTGGCCGTAATAGGTCAACATGTTTTCCGGGGCAAGTTCGCGCACGCGAATCATGCTGCCCTCCGCTTCCGCTATTTCACCGGATAAATACTGCGTTTTGGCCAGGGCAAAGTGCAATTGATGGTCGTTCTTCTTTTTCCTGATCGCGCGCTGCAACAAGCTGACAGATTCTTCAAACCTGGCCTGTTCGAGTGCCTCATCGCTGAGTTTTAAGAGGTAGTAGGGGTTTTTACTGCGATATTTTTCGACTTTAGCATGTAGGATTTCTGCTGATTCCAGGTCTTCCTGTGCAAGATAAACCTCGTACAGGTTACTCATTGCCGCATATTCTGAATCATCGATTTCCAGGGCTCTGTAAAAGGCAAATTTCGCATCATCCATTTGTTCGTTTCGACCGAAAACAACACCCATATTCACCCAGGGGTCTGTTATCTGTGTTTCCGTGTCGATGGCCTTGGACAGGTAGGCGTGGGCTGTTGGTAAATCGTTGTTGAGCAAGGCTACAGCACCAATATTATTCAGGTACAGGGCTTTGGCATAGTTATCCCCGATGATCCGCCGATGCGTGTTCGGATTGATCTTGACACCACTGGCGTCCAGCACGTAGGTGTAGCGATGACTCTCAACGACGACATTAATGTGTTTGATCAGCAGCATGGTATCTTCATGGCTAGACCATTCCCGTTGCCTGAATACTTCCTGGTATTCGGCTTTCAGCCCGGCCCTGCGGGCCAGGGCGATCATCATGTTGGCAAAGCCAATGCAGTTGCCCGCACGCCGGTCAAAAGCTTCTGAAGCGGTCAGGGTAAACGATTCATCGTAATCAAACCCCAGTACGCCATCGCTGGCGACAGATCTCATTAGCAGGTTCAGCCGCGTTTGCGAATCCGCGTATTTGAGGACGTACCGCGCCAGGAATTCATCCATGGCGGGCGAGACTGCCAGCACATCGACATCCGTCACCTGTTGTTCAGGCCCCATATTGAGCAACGGAGGTGGTGTGATTTTGACCAACTGATGTGATGCACAGGCGCCGAGCATTAACATGCAAGCCAGCAGTAGCATTGCTCTGCCGGGGGGAACGCGATAGACGACAATGTCTTTTAATATTCTCACAGTCAATTACTTATGGATTAACTCCTAGACCACGGTAACTTACTCGCGGTTCCCCGCCAACAAGCAGCATGCTGGTTCGCGGTCCCGCTTCATGTGAAAAAAACATTTACATGTGCAGCTTTTGTCAAAACAATCTCAGTTTATGAGAACCCAACCAGTATGATAGTCCCATGACTATTTCCGACTCAGCCCTTTCAACTCAAATATCCGGTCTTTCGACTCAAATACTGGACTACGAATCGTTATTTGAACGTTTGCGGGCAGGCAATGCATTAATAACCGGAAATAGCCGGCTCTCTCGTGTGCTGACAGGTCAATACAACCAATGGCGCATCGACAGGGGCGACAGCCAGTGGCAAAGCCCGGAGATTATTTCCTGGAATTTATGGCTGGATAAACTTTGGGAAACCGCCAGCCTGAACGGCGTCGCCGGCACCGACCGCGCTGTGCCTGGCAGCAGACAATTGATCAGCTTGTGGGAAAGCACCTTAAAAAACGAACCACTAACACATGACCTTTTGCGCCCGGAATCATTGGCAAACCAACTGCTGGAGACCCGCTCGCTTATAACCAGCTGGCAATTGAGCTTCAAAGACCCGGCGTGGTTTGGCGATGAAAATGAAAACCACACTGCCTTTTACTACTGGAACAAAGCTTTTGACAAGCGTTGCGATACAGACAACTGGATTAGCCCGGAAGACCGGACAGCCCTGCTTTGCAAAGCCATAGAGAACAACCTGCTGTCACAAAATGAGACCATCGATTTGCTTGGTTTTGATGAATTTAACCCTGACCAGGCAGGCTTGTTGTCAGCATTGATTGAAAGTGGCAATCCGGTCAGCCACCTGACCATTTCACCCCGGCAAAATGAGGTCGTGGTCTGGCAAAGCAAAGACAGCAAAAACGAACTTCAACAGATGGCACGTTGGGTACGTTATTGGTTTGAGAAAGAGCCAGAGTCCAGCATCGCCATCGTGGTTCCCGGTTTACAGGCACGACGGCAGGAAGTTGAACGACAACTTGAAGAAATCCTGACACCTGGCAATAAACATGGCGGACATCAGCTTAAGCCCTGGAATATATCCATAGGCATACCTCTTGCACGTGTACCGATGATTGAAGCAGCGTTCGACCTGCTGAAATTGCTGGATGACCGTATCGACATCCAGGATATTGGCCGTGTTTTGAGAAGCCCCTGGCTGCGCGCTGCAGTTGCCGAAAGAAACAGCCGCGCACTTCTGGAAAAGTGTCTGCGGGATAAGTATCCACGTCAGCTCAAGCTGCGTGAAGTGCGTTACCGCGCAGCTGAAATTAAAACCCATGACCGCCAGCACAACGAACTGCCGGAAGACCAACATGAACCCCAGGCCTGGAATAGCCCCGAACTAAGCACAGTTCTCAATAAGCTGACCCGCTTTGACGGAGAAAGCAAAGGTCTGCAGTCAGCATCTGCCTGGGCCGAATCCTTTGATCAATTACTGGTTAGCCTGGGCTGGCCGCTGGCGGAAGAACCCGGAAATGAAGCGCCCGCAGAAATACAAGCGGAAGAGCACGGACATAACTGGCAGGCTCTGCAGGCATGGCGTGACGGCCTGCGCGAATTGGCATCGCTGGACGCCACCACGACCAAACTTGGACGTAAAGCAGCCATCAACCAGCTAAAACAGGTCTGTCGGGAAAAGATTTTTCAGCCCCGCACTGCCGCTGCACCCATCCAGGTGCTGGGACTGTACGAGGTCAGCGGTTTACGCTTTGACCACCTGTGGGTGCTTGGCCTGCACAACGATAACTGGCCACCCAGCGCCAGGCCCAATCCGTTTATTCCCGGCAAGCTACAAAGGGCTGCGCAGATTCCCAACTCCAGTCCCCAACGCGAACTGGAAGTGGCGCGCACCATCACAAAACGTCTACTGGAAACAGCCCCGGACTGTGTCTTTAGCTACCCGGGGCAGATCGATGGCGAAGATGTTCTGCCCAGCCCCCTGCTCAGCACCGCTACAGTCAAAGTTGAAGAAAACCTGCCGTCCTGGCAAGAAGACGATTGGCGCAGTACCGTCGCCAAAGCCGATCACCCACGGCTTGATCCATTGTTGATGCCGGGCGAACTGAAGCACGGAACCGCAAGAGGTGGCAGCTCCATTCTTAAACACCAGGCGCTTTGTCCTTTCCGCGCCTTCGCCAGCAATCGTTTAGGTGCCGATGGCCTTGAGACACCGGCCGATGGCATCAGCCCGATGCTGCACGGCAGTCTGGTACACAGCGTGCTGGAGCATTTCTGGATAGAAACCAAAACCCAGGCAGCTTTATTGCTGCTGGATGAAGAAAGCCTCAGCAAGCGGGTTCGTAAACACGTGGATTTTGTAACCACCGAGGAACAGGGTCTGAAACAGCGCCCTGCTTTTCGCGGCGTTGAGGCCGACCGTGTCTACCGTCATGTGATGGATTACCTGGCGCTTGATAAAGACCGCGATAGTTTCGAGGTTGTAGGTTTTGAAAAAGAAATCCTGCCTGAAATAGAAGGCCAGACCATTCGGCTGATCATAGACCGGGTTGATAGGCTGCCATCCGGTGAAGAGATTATTATCGATTATAAAACCGGCAAAGAAGAGCCGAAAAAGTGGTTTGGCGACCGGCCTGAGAACCCCCAGCTACCACTCTATGCCATCAGTGCTGAGAAAACGCCGGCGGCTGTGGTGTTTGGCATCATTCGTGATGATGGTTGTCTCTATAAAGGCGTGGTTCAACAAGGCGGGCTGCTACCTGACTTGCCGCCAAGAGCGACTAAAGCAAATCAATACCTTATTGATGCCGGTTATGAAATGCCGAAAACCATTGAAACCTGGCGCCAGGTTCTACACCGCTTAATGGCAGATTTCCTGGCCGGCGAAGCTGCCATCGACCCTAAAACCGATCCTAAATCCGGCCAGAGAACCTGTGACAAAAGCTATTGCGAGCTTCACTCACTTTGCCGCGTGGGCGAGTTGGTGCAACGCCAGAAAATTGAACAGAATAATGACCAACAGGAGGTTTTGGTATGAACCAACCTTCTGATTGGCAACAACGGGAATTTGGGCGTGACCTGCACCATTCCTACATTGTTCAGGCCCCGGCCGGCTCCGGTAAAACCGAACTCCTGACCCAACGTATGCTGGGTTTGTTGGCACATGTCGAGAACCCTGAAGAAGTGGTCGCGATCACTTTCACGCGCAAGGCCGCGGCGGAAATGAGCCACCGTCTGGTTAACCGTTTACAGGCTGCGGCCAGCGAACAACGAGGTGACAATAAAAATGAAGAACTCCAGGATCACGAACAGATTAGCCGCGACCTGGCGCTCGCAGTATTAAAACACGACGCAGAGCAGGGCTGGAACCTGCTTGAACAGCCAAGCCGACTGCGTATCCGCACAATTGACAGCCTGTGCAGTGAACTTGCCCGCCAGCTACCGGTAACCTCCGGGCTCGGCGGTGGCCAGCAAATTGCTGTGGATGCAACAGCGCTATATCGCAAGGCAGCCGCCCGAACCATGGCAGTCATCGAGGATGATAGCGATAAGCTGCAGGCCGATGTCATCTGCATACTGGATCGTTACGACAACCAGTATGACAAGCTGGTGGAATTACTCACCGGCATGCTGGCAAGCAGGGAACAGTGGACCGGCCACCTTCTGGATTCACGCAAAGGAGATGGCTTTGACCGGCAGGGTCTGCAAAAAGCCCTGCGGTACCTGGTCGAATTCCAGCTGAATATGGCACGCGAACTCATACCTGACAGTCTGCTTTGTGAATTGCCACGTTTTTACAACTACGCACTTGCCAATACACCGGTAGACGAGACCGGGTTAGAAGCACTGCTGGAAGCGTGTGGTGGCTTTGATACTGATTTCCTTGATCTGCCGACCCGCGCGGAAGCGCTGCCACACTGGAGAACCATGATTAACCGCTTTCTCACTGCTGCGGGAGATAAATGGCGATCAGCCCCTGATGCCAAAGCAGGTTTTCCTGCGCCCTCCAGTGCAAAAGGTGAAGAACAAGCTAGCCGAAAAGCATGGAAGGACGATTTCAAAGCATTGCTGGATGAGTACAGCGGTAATGACGAACTGAGGGATATTTTCAACACCATCCGCATGCTGCCCAGCCCTGAATATGAAGATGAAGCCTGGGAATCACTTGAGTCGCTGATGCGGATACTGCTTCGCTCTGCTGAAAACTGGAAAGTGGTCATGGCCGAAACCGGGGAAGTCGATTTTGGTGAAATTGCCAGTCGAGCTATTGAATCACTCGGCTTTGAGGGTGCTCCCAGTGATTTGGCCCTGCGTTTGGACTACCGCATTCAACATCTGCTGGTGGATGAGTTCCAGGATACCTCAGCCAGCCAAATCCGCTTATTGGACCAGCTCACCGCCGGTTGGAGTGATGGTGACGGACGCACCCTGTTCCTTGTGGGCGACCCGATGCAATCCATCTACCGTTTCCGCAAAGCGGAAGTAAGCTTGTTCATCAAGGCCTGGCAGGACGATCTGTTCGACCATATCCTGCTCGAACCGTTGCAACTAACAGTCAACTTCCGCTCAACCAGGCCCATCGTTGAGTGGGTCAACCAGACCTTTCCCATAGTGATGCCGAAAATTAGCGACCCCGTGATGGGGGCAGTGAGCTATAGCGAAGCCAGCACCAGGCCCGGGGTGCCGGACAATGGAACGGTTACCATACAAATCCTGCCCGAGCGTGATGATGAAGAAGAAGCCCGGCAGGTTGTCGAGGTTATCGGCCAGTGCAACCCGGATGAAACCATCGCAATCCTGGTGCGATCACGCACACATGCCAGCGCCATTCTGACGGAACTCGACAGGCGAAAATTAACTGCACCCCGATACCGTTACCAGGCCATCAATTTCACACATTTAGCGGATACAAGCTTCATTCAGGATCTTGTCTCCCTGACGCTCGCCCTGATACAACCCGCTGACCGGCTGGCCTGGTTAGCCACGCTACGCGCACCGTATATCGGTCTCAACCTGGCTGATCTGGATGAGCTGGTGGCTGGTAATTCCGGTGCCATTATCCTTGATGCAATCAGCACAAATGCTGATAAAAACGAGCAAAGCACGCTAACCGCCGATGGCCAGCAACGACTTCAAAGAACCGGACCCGCGCTGCTGGAAGCGGTGAACCGACGCGGCCGGCAATCTGTCAGGTCACTGGTCGAATCCACCTGGATTACCCTTGGCGGCCCGGCCTGCGTGGAAAATGACAGCGAACTGGATGATGCTGCGACCTTTTTTGCCTTGCTGGACGCACTGGAAGACGAAAGCTTACCCATTGATCGCGATACGCTCGACCTGCGCATGAAAGATCTATATGCCGAACCTGATGCCAGCGCCAATGGCAAATTGCAGGTCATCACGATTTATGCAGCCAAAGGCTTACAATTTGATACGGTGATATTACCCGGGCTCAATCGAGAGCCCGCGGGAGACAAAAGCAAGCTACTGCATTGGTTTGAACTGGCCGGTGAGAACAAAATCGTCATGTCTCCGATGCGAAATACCGAGGAAAAAGAGAAACAGAAAAAATCCGGCGACCTGATCAAGTTCATCACCAATATCGAAAAACAGCGTCAGCGCATGGAAGATGGCCGCCTGCTATATGTTGCGACCACTCGCGCGGTGCACAGCCTGTATTTGTTTGCTGCCATCAAACCGAGTACTAAAGATGAAATCAAGGCAAAGCCCAGTAGTCTGTTAAGTGGCTTATGGCCGGCAATACAGGACTATCAGACCCCATTAATCCGGAAGGCCGCAGAAGACTTGCCAACTCCGGAACAGGACGATAAGGACGGGGAAACAGAAATTAAGGCACCCGGACTGCCACAAGACTACCGCCGGCTTGCCGCCGAATGGCAATTGCCGGATCTCCCGGAATCCGTTCTTCAGGCAAAAGTTGAACATGCCGAGGCACAAAACTACATTGAATTCAGCTGGGCCGGCGAAGATGCACGCCTAACGGGTAACCTCGTGCATCGTTTATTACAACTAATCGGTGAGCACGGGCTGGAGCGTTGGCATGCAGACGGTGGTATGGCCCAAAAAGGCAACTGGTGCCGCCAGCAACTTGCCGCTGAAGGTGTCCGGAAAGAAAAAGCCGATGCTATTATTACCCGTGCATCCGAGGCTATCGCAAATTGCCTTTCATCAGAACAGGGCAGGTGGATACTCGAGAATCACGAAGATGCCGTTTGCGAGTACGCGATAACTGCAGTTCTGGATGGTCGCCCTAAAAACCTGGTACTGGACCGCAGCTTCGTTGAAAACAACACCCGGTGGATCATTGACTACAAGACGTCAAGCCACGGCGGCGGTGACCTGGAAGGTTTCCTGGAAAGTGAAGCGAAGCGTTACCGGGAGCAGTTGCAACGCTATAAAAATGCGGTAGCAATGACGGAAACCCGGCCGATCAAGACGGCACTTTATTTCCCAATACTTGATCGACTTTTAGAGCTTGGTTAAGTGGATTACCTGTTTTTCAAACCCCCAATACTAGTCGAAGGCCATCCTCAACCGCTTGGTGAGTTTCTCCGCAGATTCAAAAATTGTGTCGGGAATTGAGATAGCAGTTTTCATTGCTAACGTATAACCATGGTTATACCGCCGTCAATAATCCAATGTCCTACTAATCTGTAGGCAGTCACCGGGGTCTACACCCAAGGATTCAATACCGGAACCCCCGTTTTTACAAAATCCTTGTGGTTGCGGGTTACAACCGTCAATTCGTAGATCAACGCGGTTGCAGCAATTTGTTTGTCCAGGGCATTTTCCGGATGTGGTACCCGAAGCTGCCCCCAAAGTTGTGCAATGTCCTGGTTGATATCAAGTATATGATCCTGGTAATCAGCCAGTAATTCCTCCAGCCATTTCTCCAACTGGTTAGCCTGGCGTGTATCGCCACGGTGGCGAATCGACTCAACACCGCGACGCAATTCACCCACGGTTACGACCGAAATGAATACCCGTAACTTGTCTTCGACAGACTGTTTGAAAAAACGCCGTACACCAATGTTTGCCTTTGCTTTTTTACGTGCCTCACTGATGACGTTCGTATCAATCAAATACATGGTTAGTTTCAGGTTCGTCTTGAATCCGTCGGAAATCTTCATCCAGTCCAACGTTGGGTATGGCTGCGAGTGCTTCGGCAAAGCTCTTCTTTTCAGGCTGCACCAATAAAGACTCAAGCAAGGCCCGATGTTCGGCTTCAGCGCTTCGGCCGTGGCGGGCCGCACGCTGTTTAAGTGCGTCCACGATTCGCTGGTCGAGGTTCCTGACTATTAGATTTGCCATTGTCACTGTCTCGTTCATAATTTACTCAATTGATATCAATGATAGCAGTCTATCGTGTGACAGTAAATTCCTGGAGATCTACCATATAACTATTCCCATAAATCACATGAGTTCCAATATGCACGATTCGCTCGACGATAAATATCGTCTATAACTTTTAATCTTGTAGGTAATTTCAGACCGGTCCGGATTCTTGCCGTAATACCAGGGCGGCCAGCAGGTAAAGCACTACCGCCACACACACGACAAATACAAAACCCAGATGAATGGCAAATAGGGTGGCAAGGATAGCGCTCACCACCGAGGCACAGCCGTTAACTGCCCAGGCCCAGGGGATCCAGGACGGCAGCTTTTCTGAGACGAGACTCATACCCAGTGGATAGGGCATACCCATCAGGAATGCCAGGGGTGCGATCAACAAAGCTGAAACGGGTATTTTGATTGGGCCGGGTAGTTGAATCAGCCAATCGAACAGCCCCGGCAGCAAAAGGACATAGAGAACGGAAAACATACCAATGCCCACAGTAATACTGAGCAGGGAAACATGATCGCGCCAGCGCGTCGACATCAAGCTACCCAGTCCCGCAAATACCAGGAAGCTACAAAGCACCACCGATACGGCGTACAAGGGGTGATGCAGGAACAGGATGAACTTCTGGATAAAAGCGATTTCGATAAACATGAACGCCACCCCGATAGCAGGAAAATAAACCAGGAAACGCCAGCGTAACCCGCTTGCCCGGGTGATCTTGTGACGCTGTAACCAGAGGGGCAGCAAGACCAGCAAAAAACTGGCCAGCAGGGCCAGTACCAGCGTGGCGACAAGGATCAGGTAACCCCACTCCAGCATGGGCATACTGCCCCGGCCCCGCAATACCAACAACTCAGGCAAGGTTCGCCATTTGAGGAAGTGTGAAAAATAAGGCCGGTCGTCAGTAGCTGGATGGATGTTGAACTTGTAAGCATCCATGAATTCAGCGCGTGTGGGCTCCAGCAGACGGCTTGTGCCCTCGAAAAACCAGGGGTCCTGCATCTGGTTATAGTGGTTGACCTCAGTCCTTGTGATTCCCGGGTAGTAAATCATGTCAAACCATCGGTCCCTGCTGAATGCCTTCAGGCTTTCTATATCACTGCCGGTGAAGGTTTCGTTTTTTACCAGCAGGGTGCTGGTATTCCAACTCCTGATCATGGCGAGATGCCGGCCTGGATCTGTTACTCCCGCCTGCTCCAGTGCCTCGATCACCGTGGCGAATATTTTCAGACCGTCCCGTGGCGGCATCTTGATCCAACGGGTGATGCTGAGTAATCCACCGGGTTTCAGGTGCTGCAGGTATTGGGCAAACGCCTCTACCGTGTATAAATAATTCTCGTTGAGTGCGTAGAGACCGGCGGATGAGGCGCTGAATGAGTCCATCAGTGCAACCTGGATCAGGTCATAGCGGGCCCTTCTGGCGGCTACGAAACCCCTGGCCTCGCTGTTGTAAACCGTTACCCTGGGGTATTCGTAAAGCGCGCCGGTAAAATCTGCAAACTCACTGTTGACCAGGTCAACCACCTGCGGATTAAGCTCCACAGCATCAACATGGCTTGCCTGATGATACAGTGCCTGCAGGATGTCCGAACCACCGCCGGCACCCAGCACCAGTACACCGGGCTTCTCCAGCAAATGATAGGGTAAAGCCGAGGACAGGTAATCAAGGTATGAGAGCTTCCCCAGGTCACCATCAAACCGGTTCAGCACGCTCAGGTTATCAGCATCGGTAAACAAGCCCAACTGCTCCGGGATTGGCCCGGGAGAATTGAGACTCAGGCCAGGGGCGTGGCGGAAAGGAATCGCCGGGCTCTTAACCGTTGTCAGCAGGCCCAAAGGACTGGAACGCTGGTCGACTTGTTCCACATTGAGAACCCGTAAAGTCTGGCTCAAACCCTTGAACTCTGATACCTGTAACGAAAAATCAGTTGCTGGCAACAGTACCGTAGCAGCGCCCAGCAGTAAAACCAGCGCCGGCCAGCGTGGTTTCATTGCGCATTCCCACCAGGCCACGGCGGCAGAAAATATCCCCAGCGCACTCACCACTTTGAGCGCAGTGCCCGGCATCACGATAAACAGCAAGCCGACTATGGCCAGTGCGCCTACGCCTGCTCCCACAAGGTCAAAGCTGTAAACCCGGTGTAGTTCGCTGCTGAATTCCGAAAAGGTCAGGCAGATGCAATTTGCCACGCAAAAAAACGGGATAAACAGGAGCAGGAATATCAGCATCAGCCAGAGCGGTTGTTGCGGATCCCAGAGCACCTCCAGGGCATTGAATGGAACTGCCTGCGCCAGCAGGAAACAAACCAGGACGCTAATGCCGAATAACACCGCATTAACAAGATAAGCCGTCTGAAAGTGCCCCTTCAGCCACCGTTGGGACAAGGCCAAAAACGTACCACTGGCACCATATCCCAACAGCGCCAGGCTGATCATCATGTAGGCAAAATGGTGCCACTGGATAATAGAGAATAGCCGCATGAGCAGGATTTCATAGGCCAGTGCAGCGGCTGAAATCAGGGCGATGGAGAACAGCGGTGGCTTGGGACCGGCTGTTGCACTAGCCCGCATGTGGCTAGCCTAGTGTTTACCCGTGAAAGGCACAAACCTGACCGGCAAGATCTGCCGGGTTGTCAGCTCACCATTTTTGCTTTTTCTCACCAGGGTCAGTTGCTGAACCTGGAATGGGGAGCCAACCGGGATCAACAACACACCACCGGGTTTCAGCTGAGATACGAGGGGTGGTGGGATATGGCTGCTTGCAGCGGTCACCATGATTGCATCAAAAGGTGCGTGCGCCTGCCAGCCGTAATAACCGTCCGCGTTCTTAACCTCGATATTCCCAAAACCAAGACGTTGCAGGAGCGTTGATGCAGATTTGGCCAGTTCCGGTATTATTTCAATGGAATAAACCCGGCTGACCAGCCTGGATAGAATTGCGGCCTGGTAACCCGAACCCGTGCCAATCTCCAGCACGACATCACCCGCCTCCAAATCCAGTAAATCCGTCATCAGGGCAACAATATAGGGCTGGGAAATGGTCTGGCCATAACCGATGGGCAGGGGCCGGTTTTTATATGCAGAGGCTTGTAGATGGGGTGGCACAAACCGGTGTCGCCCCACCGTGCCCAGCACCCGCATCACACGCTCGTCCAGAGCACTTTTGCCAATGTAGACGCTGGTGTCGATGACGTCCTGGGAAATCTCGGTGACCAGGCGCGCCCGTGATACCGCGTAATCCTCAGCTGCCTCAACCCATGACGTGAAACAAGCTAACCCCAGCATACCCAGGATAAATCCCCGGCAGTAATTAGAGATTAACTTGTTAAGACCACTCATCCCGATCACGCGTGCGGGTTATACAGTGTGACTATATTAACACCGCGGTGGCGTTCTTGTTGGCACACGGGATATTTAACATAATAAATTTCCGCGGAAACGTGCGGTCCTATTCTGATCTGATTTGTTTCAGCAATCCGGTTGAGACCCGGTAACCGGTCGCAGCCATCTCGGCAATGCTCTGCTCGGCATTTTCAATCAGACCCCGCTGCTCTGCCAAATCGAGCAACCGGACCGTGCCGACGATGTTGATACCTGCCTTCAGTGCAAACCGGCGAGCTAAGCGGTCATCGACAATCAAAAGTGCTTCACCTGGAGATTTTATGGCGAAGCCGATCGAATCACTCTCACCTGCGCCCAGGCCGGGAGACAGGGGCTCGGTGGTAGCGTCCGGTGCAAAAATAGCGAGCCAGCCTTCATCAATCGCAGCCTCTATATGCTGGCTGTCCGAACCAGGTTTGGCCAGGCACTCACGCTTGACCGACTCAGCAATGCTGATCTCAGAAAATAGATTCTGCAAAACAGATAAAGCGCCGATACCCGCAAAGGCAATAAGTGGCCCCGCATCGGCGATTACGATGCGAGCCATTGATCCAGGTCTTTGACCTCATGACCCGTTGTCTCATCTGGTTTCACGACATCAATTCCCAACTCTGCAAGGAACAAAAGAAACCCTTGCAAAGTCATGTCACTCAAGCGGCTTGCAGCACCCAGCGAAAGTGTTCCATCCTTAAACAGGCTCGCCGCCAGTGATGGCCTTACCGACTGCTCGGCATCAATCAGTGTTTTATCGAGGTGTACGATAAGAGCATTGGGCTCATTACCTTTAAGAACCAACACCGGTGATTCCTCAGCTTGACGAAGCGCAAGGGAAGGGTTTTTCTTTAGATTTCTTACATTTGTAGCGTGCACGATCCAGTTCCTGATGGTTTGTACAAATTATAAGTATAGCATGGACCACATAACGTGGACTACGCAAGACAGACTACATTAATGGCGAGTAGCAGCTAACATCAGGTAACCCCTTAAAATCTGCATCCTGGGTCCACAGTACGGCGCTGAACTTGTTGGCTGTTGCGTAAATGATGCTATCGGCCAGGGGTAACCTGTACTTCAATCCGAACACTGCTGCATCAATAGCCAATGCGCTATCAAGCGTCACCACTTTTCCTTGTTCCATATGCGCGACAGCCTTCAGCGCGGCATTTTCATCCCTCTGGCGTATGACGCACTTAAAGACCTCTGTACATGACCGCCGTATAAAAATCATAGTATAAATATGCACGATCCCCTCACTATTGAATATCGGCAATTACTTTTTATCTTGTAGGTAATTTCAGTGCATTTTTTGAACGCACGGAATTAGCCCTTGGTTGTCCACGTTTATCGCTAAAAAAGTCTACAATTAGGGACTAGCAAGTTTCGCCCCGGAGTATTGCTGTGCGTATTTTTGGTGAGATTAAAGATGTTGTTGTAGGTACCGAGTTTGCCAGCCGTGCTGAGCTGGCGGCCTCGGGGATTCATA
>PVMK01113950.1_pt1 | contig 13420 bp, 11 predicted proteins | sample 1853481 | NCBI WGS metagenome assembly PVMK01 (sample SAMN08533507, study PRJNA380276) | Marine sediment metagenome, whole genome shotgun sequencing project.
TGAAGGATCACGAACAAATATCCCTGATCCTCGTTCTTCGAAGGACCGCTCTGCACGTTCAAGCCTCTTTAGCAGCTCAAGCCGTCCGCCATTGCTTGCCAGGTTGACTGTGAAATACTGCAGACCAGCTGCGTCTGGCGGATTTGGCGGCGCTCCGACACCATTCCAGGTATTGATACCGATGTGGTGGTGATAGCCACCCGCTGAGAGAAATGATGCTGAGCCCATATAGTTCAGCAGGAAATCAAACCCGAGAACTTTTTCATAAAAATTCGTGGACTGATCAAGATCTGCAACGTGCAGATGCATATGACCCAGCTTTGTACCTGCCTCCAGCCCAGCATAGCTGCCGTTGGCCCCATTCGCAGCCTCAAGAATCCCCTGGTAGTCCAGGGGATCGGTCGCCATCTTCAGCTGGCCATTTTCATGCCGCCACTCTTCCCGCGGCCGGTCGCGGTAAATTTCAATCCCATTCCCATCCGGATCAGCAAGGTAGATCGCTTCGCTCACCAGGTGATCTGCTCCACCCTGGATTTCCGTGTTGGTATCGATCAGGTTGCGCAGCGACTTGCCCAGGGCCTTTCTGGAGGGGGTCAAAATAGCCAAATGGTACAGGCCGCTCCGGCGGGGGACTTTTACCGCACCAGGCATCTCGGATAAGACCAGTAATTTGTTTCCTCCAGCATCTAGCGAAGCATGAACCCTGCTCTGCTCTTCGATTTGCAACCCAACAGCACGCTGGTAGAAATCTAGTGATCGTGGTAAATCCGAAACCCGTAAATTCACATAGCCTAAATTCGTCTCGCTATGCAGTTTTTCATCATTTTCAGACTTTAGATCCGTGTATTCAATTTTCAGTCCCTCAACTGGGTAATGCTTCGCTTCCATTGATACCTCGTAAATCCATAGAACTGTTTAAACCGGCATTTCTTACCATCAGTTTATTACCAGTCAGAATAATAATACAATATATATCCGAATAATGTTATCATATCCGGGCAACTTTTATCGGGGAATCAAAATCTCCAAGTGATATCCTTATCACAGGAAAAAAACTTGCCCCTAAGATCATTTTAATTCTGAAGTTGATCACGAAATAATCATCGAACCAATTATGAATTGTCCCAACTGCCAGGCCAGCAATCCAGATACTGCCCAATTTTGTTCGAATTGTGGGCAGCGTCTTGCTTCAATCTGTCCCAACTGCCAGCATTCTAATCCTGCCGGTGTAAACTTCTGCAACAACTGTGGGAATTCATTGAAGGTTGAACAAACGGATGAACCCAAGAATAAGCCAGACTCAATCCTCGAGCGTTTGATACCAGCTGGTTTGGCTTCAAAACTTCAAGCCGCCACCCAGGGTAAAGCCATGGTTGGGGAGCGCAGGGTCGTGACGATCCTTTTCTGTGATGTCCAGGGATCGACCAGCGCCTCCCAGGACATGGACCCGGAGGAATGGGCTGAGATCATGAACGGGGTTTTTGAGCAGATGATCTCCCCCATTTATCGCTATGAAGGATTCGTTGCGCGGTTGATGGGTGATTCTATCCTGGCTTTCTTCGGTGCGCCCATCGCCCACGAAGATGATCCGCAAAGAGCGGTGCTGGCTGGATTGGATATCACCAGGGCGATCGAGAAATACAGTGAACAGCTTTTCCAGGAACGCGGTCTGCGGCTGGCTGCAAGGGTGGGAATCAACACCGGTCTGGTCGTGGTGGGAACAGTAGGATCTGACCTGCGCATGGAATACACTGCCATGGGTGACGCGATTAACCTGGCAGCCCGCATGGAGCAAACTGCTCAACCTGGCAGCGTGCAAATCAGCGCCGAAACACATAAACTGGTAGCCCCTTATTTCATTTCTGAAGACCTGGGAACCATGGAAATTAAGGGGAAAAACGAGCCGATCCAGGTTTTTAATGTGACTGCGCCACTTCCTGGGGAGAGAAAACAGCCGCTTGACGACCAGGTTAGCCCCTTGATCGGACGCGAGGCTGAGTTTAATGCCATTAATGACCCTCTCGAGGCCCTCCAACGCGGCATGGGTGGGATAGTTTATTTGAGCGGTGAAGCCGGGTTGGGAAAGAGCCGCCTTGTCAGCGAGATCAAATCTCAGGTGGACCCCGGTGAGAAATTCTCCTGGTTTGAAACCTACAGCCTATCCTATGAATCCAGCCAGCCATACGCCTCCTTCAAGCACCTGATGCGGGAAATGATAAACATCTTTCCAGATCAAGATCTACAGGAACAAGAGCGCAAGATCGCTGAATTCGTACAAAATTCACAGCTCGACGAACCAGATCAATTTATACAAGTGATTGGCGCCTTGTTTGGTATCCAGATTTCAGCCGATCAACCAGCTTTAGAAGGTGAGGGATTTCGAGGCATGCTGTACGCATCCACGCTGGACTTCTGGCGGGCGCAAGCCGCGACCTTACCAGTGGTCCTGTTCTTTGACGATCTGCAGTGGGCTGATCCAGCCACGGTTGGTCTCCTGGAGCGTATGTTTTCCCTGGTTGACCAGGTACCGCTCCTGTTGATCTGCGCCACCCGCCCGGAAAGGGAGTCAGCAGGCTGGGGATCGATGCTGACCGCCGAATCGAAATTCCCCCATCGCTTCACCCAAATCGAACTACAGCCGCTTTCCGGGGTGCATAGCGAGAAACTGGTCGACAGTTTAATTGATATTTCCAGCTTTCCGACCAGCATGCGTAAACGTATCCTGGAAAAAGCAGACGGAAATCCCTATTTTGTAGAGGAGGTCGTACGCAGCTTGCTCGACCAGGGATTAACTATCTCTCCGGGAAACGGCAGCCAACTTGGGTCTGCAGCTCTACCAGAAGATATTAATATTCCTGATAACCTGCAGAGCTTGCTGCTGGCCAGGATTGACAGCCTGGAAGAGAATTCCCGCTGGATCCTGCAGGTGGCGGCAGTGATCGGCCGCAAATTCTATTACCAGGTCCTATCAAGGCTGGTCGATATCACCCAGGGGCTTGACCAGCACCTGGTCAGCCTGCAGAGGCAGCAGCTGATCCAGGAGGCAGCTCGTCTTCCTGAACTCGAGTATATCTTCAAAAATGTTTTGATCCAGGAAGCGGCTTATGGAACGCTATTAATCCGCGAGAAGAAACACTATCACCGGCTGGTGGCACAGGCATTGGAGGAGATTTTCCCGGAGCAGACAACCGAATATGCACCCATCCTGGCTTACCACTGCGAGCTGGGGGATGATCCCCAGCGAGCCTTAAGCTACTATCGCATCGCTGGTGATGAAGCGTTCCGCCTCTTTGCGACCGGCGAAGCCATTAACCACTATTCAAAAGCACTGGGCATATTGCTTTCTCTTGACCCTGGAGAGTACCAATCCGATCAAGACTCCAGGCAGGAACTGCTCAAGCATCTGTACCTGCGTAAAGGGAGGGCACTCGAATTAAACCAGCAGTTTGACCTGGCTGTGAGCAGCTATACAGAAATGCTGGATTATTCAAAAGAGATCGAATCCATCGCGCTGGAGCTGGCAGCTCAAACCGCCATGCTCACACTACATTCCATACCTGGCCCAAATTTCGACATAAAGAGAGCAAATTCTATATCAAAAAGCGCGCTCTCCTTAGCTGCGCAGCTGGATGACCAGGTTGCAGAAGCCAAGGTTTATTGGAGCCTGACCATCTTGAATGTAATGAGCCGGGATTCAAAGAATGCCATTGGATTTGCAAACAAATCCATCGCTTTATCCCGGGAGCTAAACCTTGATGAGCAGCTGGCTTATGCCTTGAATGACCTTGCCAGAGCTTATGTTGGTTTAGGAGAATTTGACAAGGCGCAATCCGTGGCAGATGAAGCCTACCTGCTTTTCGAGAGATTAGGCGATATGCCTATGCTGGGTGACAATATCCTCAATTCCGCAGAGATCAATCTCGCCCTGGGCAATTATGAATTAGCCTACGGGCAGTACCTGGAGATCGTCGAGATCGCCGAGGGGATTGACAACGGCTGGCTGAAGGCCTGGGGTTTGACCGGTACGGGCCATATCAGCCTCGAGTACGGAAACATCAGCCAGGGTCTTGAGATGCTGACAGAGGTAGTCGCAATCACGGATCAGATCGGGATTGAAATGCTTGCAGCTGGCACCCGCTCGCAGCTGGCCCTCGCTTACGCATACCTCGGGGACTTTGCTTTAGCGAATGAAATGGTCGAAAAAAGCCTCGAGATTGCCCAATCCGGAACCTACCCGGATTATTTTCGCACCTGGCCATTTTCTGCCGCTGCGAGGTTGTTCATTTTGCAGGGCGATTTCGAAAGAGCAGAACCGTTGTTGAAAGAGAGCTTGAAGCACTACAACCCGGAAGATTACATTATCGTCTATCTGAAACAGGTATCTTTCGTGCATGCTGAATATCTGATCGCCCAAGGGGATTACCAAAAGGCAATCGATGAGATGGAGAAACTGGTAAAGCAGCTGCGGGGGAAAAAGGTCAATAGCTTGCTGGCGGAACCGCTGCGCCTGAAAGCAGAAGCACAGGTGCTGAATAATCAGCACGAACAAGCCTTACAAACCTTGCTGGAGGCGAAAACTGCCTCAGAGCTAGTGGGTGAACGCAGGGAGTACTGGAAAATCCTGGCTGGATTGGCAGAGCTGGAGGGGAAAAATGGAAATGCTGATAAAGCAGAAACGTATCGTGAGATGGCACGGGAAACGATCACGTATATTACCGAACAAATCTCAGAGAGTGAACTGCGTAATAAGTTTCTCGAACTGCCGAATGTCGCTGGATTGATTTCCACAAAAGACGAGTAAGTAAACGGTTTCGCCACCAAAATAGTCAACAGTCCAAACAAAAACGAGCGATGAATAATCGCTCGTTTATTTTATTAACCACTCACCAGATTAGCTTCCTGGTACCTGGTTTTCAGTTTCTGTTTCTCCGCTACACGAAGATTTCCGCAAAGATGAACCTGCGGGAAGCTGTATTCAAAGGCGGCCGCGGGCGGTATTCGACCGCCAGTAGAGAACCATCAACCAGAAAGAAGACATCAACACTACAGCATTGGCGGTCTCATTGCCCTGGGTTACAAAAACAACCAGGACAGAAACCAACCAGATTGCGAAAGAAATCCAGAATACATATTTGTTGTTCACACGCCAATTATATCAGCCCGGGCTATCTTTCTCTGCAATTCACACAAATGTCACTGCCATATTTGTTCCACTTAATTGTAAAATTAGGCAGCATAAACAGCTGACAAATTATCCATGAAGAATATTGGAAGAGAAGATATCTAATGACAACCATTTTAGAAAAAGAGATTTACCAACAGCCCGAGGTGATTGAAAAGTTAATCAGCGGGCATGGTGAGGCGATCGGGGAGCTTGCAGAAACTTTGCGCGAAAATCCCCCGCGTTTCGTGCTCATTGCTGCCCGTGGAACTTCTGATCATGCTGCCATATACTCAAAATATCTCTTCACAGGCATAAACGGCATCCCGGCAGGATTGGCAATGCCATCTCTTCATACCCTGTACCGGGTGAGTCCAGATTTGAGGGGAGGCTTGGTGATTGGTATATCCCAATCCGGCCAGACTCCGGATGTCAGAGCTGTCTTGGAAGCGGCCCAAAACCAGGGCGTTCCAACAATCTCTATAACCAACGCCAAGGATGCACCCATCTCAACCATTGCCGACCATACCATCCTGCTCGAAGCTGAAGAAGAAAGAAGTGTCGCCGCCAGCAAGACTTTCACCAGCCAGCTCACCGCGGTGGCTATGCTGGCAGCATATTACAGCGGCGATCCCAAGCGCATTGATGAGTTGAATTCAATTCCAGGATACATCCAAACTGCACTGGAACAGAGACCAGTCGCCAAAAAAATCGCCGAACGCTTCAGTAAAAAGAACCACGTGGCTATCGTCGGACGTGGATTCAACCACTGCACCTCTCAAGAGATCGCCTTGAAAATAAAGGAATTGGCTTACATGATCGCCCAACCCTATTCTGCCGCTGATTTTCGACACGGCCCAATTGCCATGCTCGAGACTGGTTTCCCGGTCCTGGCGATCGCATTGCGCGGAAAAGCGCTCAGCGATATGGAAGATATGATCGAATCGATCCGCTGGACCGATGCCGATTTGACCATCATGACCAATGTTGACTGGCTGGACAAATACAGCGAAGACATCATCCGCCTGCCTGAAGACCTTCCGGAGTGGTTGTCGCCGATCGTATGTACCGTGCCTGGACAGCTTCTGGCACTCCACCTTTCTTTAGCCAAAGGATTTGATCCAGATAAACCACGAGGATTAAAAAAGGTCACACTAACTTACTGATTCACATTGATCCTGATCCATTTATTCATTTTGAGTCAATCAGCTGATTGAAAGCTTCAAATTTAGTGCTGTATAATTCGCGTATGGTAATTTTCCAATTCAAAAACACAAAGGGAATCCGCAAATGTCAAATTCAACGAAATCTGATCTACTTAATTTATTAGCACAGTCATTTTCTGCAACTCAAGCTTTGCTGGACGAAGTTGACCTGGAAACGGTGGTCTATGAAAATCCTGATTGGCGGGTTCAAGATGTTATCTGGCATCTGGCAGTTTGGGACCGCCAGGTAGCCCAATCCATCGAAGCGTTCCATTTCGGCGACAAGTACGCCATACCGGATTTTGATGAACACAAGTTCAATGTGGCCAGCGTCAAAGATGGTCGTGACTTATCCCCGGAGCAGGTATTAAAAGGATCAAATCAGGCCCGCCAGAAGTTCCAAAGAGCGGTCGAACAGTTTTCATCAGATCAGCTAGAGGCCGAGCTGTTATATCCGTGGGGAGATGAAAGCGGGGACATCGCCACGCTGGTTAACTACATGGTCGAGCATGACGAGGAGCACCGCCAGGAAATAAGAACTGCCGCCAAGCGATAATTATCGGTATCCTATTACAAGTATTGGAGGAAAAAATGAGCGAAAATGCCCGCAAACTGGGCTTTGTGACGATCACCCAGGTACAGCCATCCGGTTTAAAATTCAAAGTGCAGGGAGGTAGAATTTACGATCCCTCCCAGCGACTCACAGTTCCCAAACTTTACCTCAATTCTCTAGGTGTTGAAGGCGAAACTGAAGGTGGTGAACGCCTTCTCGATATTCATCACGCTGACCATCCAGATACACACAATAATGGCACAAACGCCATCTCGATCGGGTTTTCTTCCCATTACAAGATAATGCGTGAGCGCTTCGGCGAGCATATGGTGGACGGCACCGGTGGGGAAAATATCATCATCGAATCCAAAGAGGAGATCTGGCTCTCCGACCTGGGGAATAAGGTTGAGTTTCACAATCCTGATACCGGGGATATCGTTTCGCTGGACGTGGTCAAAATCGCAGCTCCCTGCGATCCATTCAGCCACTTCGCCGCAGACAGCCAGGACCAGCGCCTGCCAGCTGATGAGCTCAAAGAAATCCTGCAGTTCTTAGGGAAAGGACGCAGGGGATTCCTGTTGGCTTTGAGCGCTGATCAAAAAACTGGGTTCATCCAGTCCGGGGATATGGTTTACGCAATCAGTTAACAATCTCCAGGCAGTTTATTTTTGGTTCGTGGCCCTGATCACCTCGGCCAGGATTATTCTTTCCCCCTCATAAATATTCATCCGCCTTCCATTTGGCTCAAGGTACCTTTTCCGGAATTCAGCTGCATCTGCGTGATCAATCACATTAAAACCGCGCACCTGGAGCCATTCATCAACCTGCTGCCGATCAAGACCGAATATCCAGGGCATCCCTCTTCTTGCAACCCGCTTCATAATGCGTTCATCAATAGACGATCGCACAGTACCATCAATTATCCCCTTCTCGATGTAAGTAAAAACTATACAGCTGCCAGGGAGAGATTTCGCTGCAAATCCTATCAGCGCCTCAACCGCATCGGCAGTGATGTACTGGGTAACTCCTTCCAATATATAAAATGTTGATATGTCAGATTGAAAACCAGCATTTTCGAGTTGCGCACCCAATTCTTGGGAATTGAAATCAACCGGGGTAAAGGTCACATGGGGTGGTAAGCCACCAAGCACCTTATGCATTTGTTCTTTTTTCAAGATCTGTGGTACAGGTAAGTCAACTTCAAAATACCGGGTTTGATCAATACCTGGAATCCGGTAGGCGCGGTTGTCATTACCTGCTCCCAGGCAAACCACCTGCTGCAAACCCTCTCCAAGCCAGCCTATCAGGGCATCATCAATGTAGCGCGTCCTGCAAAACAACATGCCTGGCGTGCCAATCCCGGACTTTTCAAGAATCCCTAAAATGAGCTGCCGTACGCCAGGCAGCAGTAAACCCCGCCAGGTTTTTGGCAGCATAGCATAATCAAAATCTGCATTAAATATTTGTTTATCTGCAGGTTGAAGGGCTTCCGTCGCCCTTAGCGCAGTTGACAAATTTAATCCAATTTTAAAGGAAAGCTTGCTTGTCTTGCTCATCTTATCATTCCCAATTTAGCAAACCCGGGAAAATTCTTAATTCTGTGCCGCCCAACTAACTGTATACTCGGTATGATCATCAGGCAGCTCAATCTGAGGTTCCTGCTTGACCCAGCTTCCATCCAACCCAAGTTCACGCGCAGTTAATTCGAAATGGCACATGGCGATGCCCATATCAATACGCTGCAAGTCAGCCACAGTAGTCCAGCGTGAGAGTATGTTTTTCCGGTAGCCTGGAGTTCGCTGTAAATAAAAATGGAACACATCCCCATTCTTTATCACTCGCCAGGGCTGTCGGTTAGAGGCTGAAGGCCCCAAACGCACCATTTCAAGAGCTTCAGTGTAGCCATCTAAATGCTCATGTCCAAGTGGATTCTCAAAGCTTGCATCAAAGAAAAGCTGTGACCATGAACGACGTTGCTTGGTGCCCCTGCTGCGCTTCAACCAGGTTTCAATGCGTCTTGGTTTATCGGCGATATATCCTACTGGCGATACTGCCGGAACCACTTCATGAGCTTGTGCATTGATTTTCTTTGCAAAGCTGCTCTTGGTAAAAGTGCCACCCAACCAGCAGGTTCCCAGGCCAAGATCCGTGGCGAATAAAACAATCTTCTCAAGCAGATAACCGAAATCTTCGGGACTGAAACGATCGCGGTCCATCGCTCCAACCAGGTAAGCGCTGGCTCCCTGGATAAAACCGTAAGTCCCCAATGAACGCAGCCTTTTGGGATCCTGCTCGCTGTTGGCGAGCAGCTCAAAGCGCGCCGAGTGTTCCAGCGGTCCCCTGGTAGCAGTAGCTGCGAATTCCCCCAATTTCACCCGCAGATCATCAGCCAGAGCATCTTTCCGGTATGTGCGGCATGAGAAGCGCCGCTGGATCAAATCTACGACTGGCTGCGAAGACTCTAGACTGTTGGCTTCTTTTTTGATTGCAAGATCATCGATCATCAGTCATCCTTTTTTCTTCCTTCCCTTATCAAGTTCCACACCATGATTATCAGGCCAGCCAGCAAACCAATAAAGCTCCCCACGATCAGCAGCCACTTTCCCGCAGTAAAGAGACCCGCCAACCAACCAACTACCGGGGTAGTCAGCGGATAACGCCACATCACGATCGAGGTGGAGATATTCTCTAGGTAATCTCCCAGCATTCCCCAAACCGGGAGCAGGTTGATCATGCGCCAGGCACTTCCTGCGGGAAATATTCTTTGGTATATCCAGCTGATTGTCGTGACCAGGAAAAATGTGTAAACCAGGGGCCAGATCAAATCGAATGTAAACCGGGCCTGGATATAATCCACCCGGCCTTCTTCCCCATATGCACCTGCCATTTGATAGAGATTGTCGGCTGAATAATAGATAGACAAATCGGGTGAGCCTGCCTGATCGCTGAATGATGCGCCGCTGGACTGTCCAGGCAAAACCAGGGCAGTAAACAGGAAGAAAAGCAATACAGCGGTCAATGTCACCCAACCACGGGAGACCCGATAAATCCAATTAGAGAGCTGCTTCCACATATATCTGCTCCAGCTACTCCTTAGCTGCTTACCGGGGGAGATAGCTGCATAAGTATACACATGGATGTTGATTTTGTTAATACAAAAAGTGGTGTGGGAAAATTCCCACACCACTTCGTAAAAACTCTGATTTTTATTCGTAACCAGGAACTTGTTCGCGGTTACTCCAGAAACCACCCGAGTAAGAGGCCACGTCTGCCAGTATACCCAGGATCAGCCACACCCAATCGAAACCTACAATGGGTCCGCCTCCAATAGCCAGATACATCAGCACAGTCCAGGGCAGGAATGCCCAGGCAAGCAGGGTAAATACCCAGTGATCACCTAACACAGATCCAACATAAACGGGCGCAATTATCCACCAGACCAGGATGCCCAGGCGGGGTCCGAAAAAGACCAGAACGGTCAGCATACAGCACATTGCAATCTCCTTTTCGAAATAAATATTTCTTCAGTATTTTGATTGAAAATTATAGGGAACCATTTTCCAATCATTCAGGTAAGTGGTGTGGAAAATCTCTCGATACTTCCACACCACATGGACTTAAGATTTAGCTTTATTCGTAGCCAGGTACAGCTTTGCGGTTGCCCCAGAATCCACCTGAATAAGAGGCTACGTCAGCCACTATACCCAGGATCAGCAGCACCCAATCAAAGCCAACAATACCGCCTGGATAAATGATCAGGAACATCAAGACTGTCCAGGGGAGGAAGGCCCAGGCAAGCAGGGTTAACAGCCAGCGATCCTCAAAGGCATTACCAACATAAACTGGCGCGATCAACCACCATATCAGGATGGCCAGGCGTGGTCCAAAAAAGACCAGAGCGGTCAGCATACAGCACATTGCATTCTCCTTTTTGAATAATGAGTTTAAAATAAATTTCAGGGCTTATTACTGTTCTCAATCTCCGATAATCACCTCCTGCAAAGATGATACTCTGGTGGAAAGATTAAATGTGGTTAATAATTGAACCCCTATATTGTGACCAAAAAACCTCCTTTTGTCAACCATTTCTGTCACATTGGATATATGAATATTAGCATATTTTTGCCAATCCATGCTTTTTGGATACGGTTCCTAACAATTAACGCGCAGCTTGCCCATTGCATGAAATCGATATAGAATGAAATTTAGGTGAGTGCTTTTGTTCATTCAAGGAGGGCAGGTCAAATGAACATCCATAGATTTATTCTCCGTGGGGTTGCCACAGTTTTAATTTTGCTCGTAATCACTGCTCCAGGGCATTCAAATGCAGGCTCTCCGGTCGGCAGGGATTTCATTATCCAGGGCGGGGAACCAGATCAGATTTCTCCAGCTGCTGCTTACAACCCTGTTCAAAATGAGTATATGGTAGCCTGGACCAATGATCGCCCTGGAAATGATGATATCTATGCTCGCAGGCTGAGTGCGAACGGAAGCCAGATCGGTGAGTGGTTTTCAATCGTGGCTGGTTCCGGTTTCGAACGCCGTAATTCCGATATCGCTTTCAATTCAGCCCGGGAGGAATTCCTCGTGGTTTGGGAAGAAGAACCCTCTGGAGGTTTTTTGAGGATTCATGGTATTCGAATCTCAAAATCCGGTCAATTGATACCGCCAGTGATCGAAATCAGCACTGGTCCTGCATTGAAGAACTGCCAGAATCCATCTGTAGCTTATGCCAGCACTTCAGATACTTACCTCGTGGTTTGGGAAAGTATGGTCTCTGCTGGAGTGCACTCAAATATCGAAGGGCAGCTGATATCCAGCAATGGTATTCCCCAGGGCTCAAATTTTCCGCTGAGTGAAGCAATCTCAGGATCAAACGCTTTCAGCGACGGGAATCCAGATCTGACATATAACCGCAGCCGTAATGAATTTCTAGCTGTATTTGAGCGAGCTTATGATAGTACAACAGTGCAAAACATTTACGGCCGCCTGGTGACTGGAGATGGAACGCCGCTGGGAACTTCCGCCGATGTGATTTCGGTAACTGCCGATGATAAATTAAATCCAGCTGTGGCAGCAATACCTACCGTGCCTCACGAAGGTAAATTTTTTGTCGCCTGGGAAAGCCAATACTCCCCCGGCAACAACAACATCTATGGAAAACGCTTTACACACGATCTGAGTGGTGATGGAATTATCTTAATGCTGAGTGGCAGTTCGAGAAGCGACTCATCCCCTGCAGTCGCTGCTGATGAGCATACTGACCAATTCCTCGTTGCCTGGAGCCAGCCATCGGATTTACTCGTTACTCGCCAGATCTTCGCCCAGTACATATCACAGGTTAATGACGATCTGGGTGATGATATGCCGATTGGCAGTACTCAGGAAAGCTTGCTTGCACTGGAGCCAGCTGTTTCAAACGGGCTACCAGGTGATTTCCTGGTTGCATTCAGTGATACAAGAGCTGGTGCGCCTGATAGTGATATTTTTGGCCAGCTGCTCGGCATCCGCCAGTATATCCCCCTGATAATGCGTTGATCGGGAATTTGATTCTCGCAACAGCAGCAGCTCACCCTTCTTTCAGGTTGTCGCCTGAATTTTCCCATAATTGGCGGGTGATCTGCATATGCCCCAGGTGCAGCCCGGTGTGCTTCAGGGCATGAGCCATCGCCCAGGCAACTGAAAACTCCCGGTCATTGCGAGGGTCTATACGTATTGCTTTCAAATCTTCCAATTCCAGCTTGCCCACTACCAATTCCGCATAACCCAGGCTTTCATTGAGCCGAGCTTCTAATTGTTGCTGGCTTTGATTTTTTATTCGAAACTCAGCCGGGCGATCCCTTCCAGATGGCTCTTTGGCTAATACGTCACCCAACCAGAACTTTTCTGCGCCAGCTGAGTGAACGATCAGGACGCTCAGCGAGTTTCCGGATGGGAAAGGCACCCAATCCAATGCCTCCGCCGGCAGGTGGCGTACGGTCTTCATCATGTCCGTATGCAGTTCGGCGAGATTATCCACATAATCAGCAAAAAATTGGATCATCGCAATACTATCTCCTTTCATTAATTGGGTCGCGATCATCGCTTATCATTTCTAAAACATCACCCATCTCTATAATTTCGGTTAATTGGTTGGCAAACCTGGCGGCAGGCGCACCATCGATAATATCATGGTCGAAAGAGATGGTCAGGTTAAGGAATTCACGAATCAGTATTTCCCCATCTTTCACCCCCGGTTTCTGGCTGATCCCACCGACGGTGATGCCCAGGTTATGTGTCGGCAGGAATCCGATCCCCCAACCTCCGCTCTTGCCAAACATACCTACCGAGGTGACCACAACCGTGCCTGCCATTTGTTTAAACCAGTGTGGGTTCAGCTTCAAGATGCGGAAGAAAAGCAAACGTACAAAACGCGGCAGCCCTGGAGCCAGCCTGACCAATTTACCAGCCTGCGCGCTGGTACCTGGGCGAGCCTGAACGGATCGAATCTCGAGCTGATCT
>PVMK01124813.1_pt1 | contig 13417 bp, 12 predicted proteins | sample 1853481 | NCBI WGS metagenome assembly PVMK01 (sample SAMN08533507, study PRJNA380276) | Marine sediment metagenome, whole genome shotgun sequencing project.
CCTTCGAGCAAGACAGATATTACCAATGCGCTCACCGGTGGCGTTCCCGGCGGGCGCTGGAAAGAAGGACTGCTGTTTGAAGGAGTTAGACCCATGCCCTGGCTGCAAAGCGCTGCCAACTGGTTTCCGGGTACCGAAGAGGTTCAACCCAATGAAATGCGTGTCACTTTTATGGGTACAGCACCCAATATTCGCCCTGGACAAATGAATACCTCCATTTATGTAGAACTGGGTAACGGTGACAACTTCGTCTTTGATATGGGTGAGGGTGCAATCGCTAATTATGTTGCCGCACGAGTAGCACTCAATCAATTAAAGACTGTTTTTCTTACCCACTTGCATGTGGATCACTTTGGTTCATTACCCTATCTCTGGATGTTTGGAACCTGGGCTGGCGGCTGGCATGAAAACTTGACCATTTACGGGCCTTCAGGGCGCACACCCGAATATGGTACCAAAACCATGGTTGAAGGCATGAAGATGATGCTGGGGTGGCACAAGGACGCATTCAGTGTATTCCCGGTGGGCAAAGGCTGGGACATAAAGGTCAATGAATTTGACTTTCGTGACAATGGCGGAACTATCTATGATAAGAATGGCGTGAAAGTAATCCACTGGCAACGTTCCCATGCAAAAGACGGTGCATCAGGCTATCGCCTCGACTGGAATGACCTGTGTTTCGTCTGGACCGGGGATGGTCGCCCCAGTAAGCTTGATCTCAAGTACGCCAAAGGCTGCGACCTGTATGTCACCGAATTACAGCCGGAACTGATGGAAATCAATTCAGGTGTACAGGGGGTTCCTCCCTTTTTAGCCCGTTACACCGTCGATACCCACCATACTCCGGCCTACGCCTCGGGCTACCTCGCCAGCCTGATCAAACCAAGAATGTTCATGACCACCCACATGAACTTCGATCCATTTCTGAATGAAGAAACCGTGGCGGAGGTTCGTCATCATTGGAAAGGTCCATATCACTTCGGTGCGCCTGACGGCATCGTAGTGAATTTGACCAAGGAACTGGTTTGGGTCCGGGAAGGCATTCTGCCTGATTATCCCAATAGCCGTGCCCCGCAATTTGATTTCACTAATGGCCAGTTGGTGGTGCCTCTTCCGCCAACCAGTCGCGAAAAAATTCAGGAGCCATTTGTGCGCGATCAGCAAATCGATCCCAAATTATATTATCCGAAAGAGTATATGCCTCACCTACTCGAAGACTGGCCTGTAGATAGCGACCTGGTGGTTCCAATAGAAGCACTCCCGGATAACTTAAAAGACAGCATGGGGGCCGCCTGGAGGCAAAAGCAAAAGAACCTAAAAATTCTAGAAGCGCAGTAAGCCTTTATTATCATGTAATGTGTTAATTCGATTGCCAGGCGTTGCAAAGCGCCTAGCAATCGATAATACGCTGACTAATAATAAGGCCTAATTGTACCGTTGAAGAGTTCGTTCCTTTCATTAAATTCACAGCATATCAAGATTTGAAGACAAAACTCATAGCCCTCAGCTTACTCATCCTCGTACCTGGTCTGACTTCAACCACATTGTTGGCCGAGGAAGACCTGGCCAAGCAATCGCAAACCGGTAGGTAATTTAATCAGTGTTCCAATCGAGTTTTGGCATTATGAAGCGGATGGTGTCGATGCCTCGGCCAATGTCCTGATTGCGAAGCCGGTCTATCCGATTAATCTCGGTAAACTCAATCTGATTAATCGATTTATTATTCCATATATCGGACTGGACGCCAGTTTTAACGATAGTATCCCCGACATCAATCTTGGCGGAGCGAGCATTGATCAATCTGGTTTTGGTAATATTCAATACCAGGGCTTTTTTTCGCCGGCTGCCCCCGGCTAGGTCATCTGGGGTGTGGGTCCAGTTTTTGAATTCCCGACACACACAAAAGATGAATTGGGCTCGGATAAGTTCTCTGCCGGTGCCGCAGCGGTGGTGTTAAGTATGCCAGGTGACTGGGTCCTGGGTATTCTGGCACAAAATCTCTGGAGTGTTGACGGGGATAGCCAGGCAGCGGATATTAATAAATTCACTTTCCAGTATTTTATCAACTACAACCTGGATAACGGATGGTACTTGACTACATCACCCACTATAACTGCGGACTGGGAAGCGAATAGCAGCGATCGCTGGTCGGTTCCCTGGGGTGGCGGTGTAGGTTGATTGGTTCGGTTTGGTAAACAACCAGTGGATTTCAAACTGCAATACTATGGTTATTCCGATGGCTCACTGGAAAATAGCATGATGTTTGCGGTGAAATTCTTGTTTCCCAAATGATATCTACGATTCTTTAGCGGGGTTTCTGGAAAATGGTATAGAATTAAATCATCCAGTTATCGGGACTTATAATGGTCCATTCTAAAAGCGGCGGCAGAGGTAAATTTTTTTATCCGCAAAATTAAACATTAGGTACCAAATTTAGTCTATCAAGGGGCAGTAAACAGCAACACCACCGCCCTATCCGGTTGACTATAAGCCGTTGATTTTAAACTACTTCGATGTTGTGTGGGGTTGACTGGCTCTGATTCAAATTCCGCTGGTGGTAAAACCTTGGGGGTTCGAGCCCCCCGGTACCATTTTCAGTTAAAGGTGGAGGTACCCTGTATTACTTCAGTATAAATCACCATCCACAGATACATCGCTGAAAGGAACAATTTCAAAACCAGGATCAAATTGAACCAGTGAGCCTACCAGCTTGGCTAAAGCCTGATCATCCCCGACTAATGTAGCTTGTTTAGCTTCGATTAAATTAACGAGCCTTGCTTTACCGAGTAAAATTTGATTAAACCCGTCTTCGTCAAGCGTAATCGTGGCATCAGCTTTACGTTGCTTTTCTACTTTAATATTACTTAAGTTACCGTTAGACATTTCAACGAAATATATTTCATTAGTGTCTTTCATTACAATATTCATCGTAAATGGCGTGTGTTGAGCTTTAATTGAGTCAACTTGTACCGCTATGTAGTCTAACAACATAGACACATCCATTTCTGACAGTATGTCTTCAGAAGCAGTTTTAGGTGCCCCCGGGCTTAGTTTTCCTAGGCGCAACTCCTGAGCACCAGTTAGATAGATATTTCTCCAACCTGCTCCCTCAGCTTGATAACCCATTTGTTCATAGGTATCAGCCAATAAGGCACGTGCCTTCAGATTGTTAGGCTCTACTTGGACGACTTTATTTACAGCAGTTGCGGCAAAGCGATAATTGCCTTGTTCAAAATCTTTTTTAGCCTTGTCCAAGATATTTTTAGACCCGCCCATATATTCAACAAACTTAGCGGATTCAGCCTTAATAGACAGGGGGTTAAGGTTAGCAGGATTCATATCAAAATAACCCAGGTACATATTGTATACGGCGCGTGCGTTATGCGAATAAGTACCGTGATAACCATTGGTGTGCCACGATTTTTGTATACTATCTGGCATGACTTCGTAAATTTTGTCGCCTAAATCTTGTAATACATAACCATCATTGGCTAAACGTAATGTTTGATTATGCGTAAACCCGTAGGCGTCACGCTGCATTTTCAAAAATTCAACAATCTCATTATTACTCCAAATGGGTGCTGAATGCGAAGCAAATAACACCTCTACAGACTCACCCCATAAATTGATCATTTCATTGATAGTTTTTGACCATAAAAGGGAGTCGCGTACCTTAGCGCCACGTAATGTGTATATATTATGCATACCCTGATAAGTGACTTCGCCAGTCCACAGTGCCTTTAAGGAAGGAATATACGTCACCATCTCAGAGGGTGCTTCTGTACCTGATGCGTCAAGAAAAATCATTTCTAAACCATCGACTTTTAGCGTTTCTACTTTATTTTCAAGATTAAGCTGATAATGTGGATTAACATAGGTTATTTCACCCGCAGCTAATCCTTTTGCCAGGGCCGCATCTACGATACCGTGTTCATTTCTACCCAGGGTTGCACCGTATTGATAGGCTGCTCGACGAGACATTGCGTTACCAGCAAGAACGTTTTCATCAACGGTTTCTTTCGTAATATTATTAGACCCATACACCTTAACTTCAGGGAATGCCTCTTCAATAGCTCTAGCACCGCCAAAATGATCAGCATGTGAATGCGAATAAAGCATGGCTACCACAGGAAGATCTCCACCTTCAGGGACGTTTTCTTGAAAAAATTTAAGTGATTGAGCGGCAGATTCACGAGTGGTTAAAACATCATAAACAATCCAGCCCGAGTTACCTCGAATAAACGAAAGCGAGGCTAAATCTGTGCCTCGAATCTGATAGATTTTACCGGGAAGAACTTCATACAAGCCTTTAGCTTCTTGATTCAGAACCGCCTGCCTCCACAGTGAGGGATTGACAGTGTCAGGTGCGTTAGCGGCAGATTCCAAATCAATAAAATTGAAGCTGTTTCTAATAATATCGCCCGTTTCTTTATCGAACTCAGCGATAAGGCCAACTTCATTGTTTTCGAATGCACGTACATCCTCAAAATTTAATGTAGTAGCAAAATTTTTGTTGAATTTGATGGTTTGTGTAGTTGCCGGTTTTCCACCTTTCTTTATCGAGAGGTTGTGCTCCTCAGTAGCAGCAAAAGAGCTACCAGATAGCGTTATCGCTGCCAGTGCAATGAATTGTAACTTCATAATTTGAACCCTTTAGTTTATAAGTATTATCGATCTATTGCCGGGCGTCCGTGAATAAAAAGGGACACTGTTGACTACATTGCAGCCAGCGCTTCGAGCGCCCGTTCTTTGCTTACCTGGTTAAAATTGGGACGACCAGCGAGCAAACCCATTTTCACCACGCCCTCGACGTAGTAAGTTTTGCCTGCTTCGACAACGATGGTGATTGAGTCCTGCGAAATCGCCTGGGACCAGAAAGCATGCTCCCCGGGGTCGACAGACTTGTACAGATAGGTTCCCCGAAGCAACTGCCCTAAGGTGCCCGACGCATGATTCAGGTTAAAGCGAATTGCACCGCCGGCGAATTTGTTCGTTCGATAAAATACTACCAGTCCCTTATCTGCCTCGACCTGGGGTAAATCTGCCGCACCTGCCGGATTAACCGATAGGGCTAGCACTGTTATAGCAGAGCCTAACAGGCATTTTACCGCCAATTGCCTCATCGAACTCTTTTCGGATCTCATCAGCTAGCAACCCAATTATAACATCGAGTAATATACATAAATTACTCGACGTTTAAAAAGCCAGGTGGTGAACTCGCCCAGGGGTAACCATTTTTAGCCCGTTCATAAGCAAAGTCGAACAGCGCTCGCATGTATTTCGGGTCAAACAGTTCTTTATTTTCATGCTTGAATTCAGGCGGAATATAGGCCAGCTTGAATTTCGCCTCGTCACGCAATGCGCCGAGATAAATGCGGTACAAATCGCCAATACCCTGGGTTCTGATAAGAGTATCGAGTGACGACAGTAGTATCGAAGAAAGTTTTAAATCCACCTCCCCCCAACGCGCGTCCAGGTAACCATTGCGAATTACGTATATGGTTTGATCTGCAGAAATACCGATTGATTTGGAAGCTTTTTTAATATCAATCTGTGCCGGGTAAAGCATTACCTGGGTGCTTACGCCGCCATCGACGTGAATTTCATCGTATTCCTGGTCGCCAACCCTGACCTTAATTTTAACCGGCGGGAATACACCCGGAATAGAAGCAGAAGCTAACATTACGTCCCTGATTAACTGATTGGCTTCCTCGGTCCCAACTTTCGCAATCGCGCCGATATTCCAGATCACTGAACGTTTTGCCTCGAGGTTAGTGGTGGCGATCAACAGGCGGCGACCACGATCGTATTCACGTGCAATTTCTTCGATCATTTCGTCGTCTACTTTCTGTTGAAGAACTTCCCGAAGTCCTCGAGTGTCGAATAATGCATCACTGAAAAAACCGCGAATCAGCGCTCGACTTGCTATCAGGTCGTCAGTTGAAAGACTTGTAAAAAGCAGTTCGAGATCTTCGTCATAATCGCTGCCAAGAAAGGCAAACGGTGCAATCAGCGCTCCGGTACTAACTCCTGCGACAATAAATATTTTAGGCCGCGTCCCCGACTCGGACCAACCCTTTAGAAGCCCGGCGCCGAAAGCCCCGTTTGCACCTCCGCCCGACAAAGCAAGGTAGGTAGGTGGCTCGAGAAAAACATTCTTATCACCAAGGCTCCCGAATTGCTGGCGGAATTTCTCGACCCGCTCGGCAATATTGTTGGGTAACTCATCACCCCACATCCGCGCAGTCGACCCCCCGGGTACTTCAGCCTGGTCTGCCAGGGATTCCGGCAACAGGATTCGTGAAGTTGCACAAGCACTTATGACCAGGACCAGGCACACAACACAGCTGATTCGCATAAGATTCATGTGGCTAATAATAATCGATCTGATGGAAAAAATCACGGAGCCGAGTCGCACCGAAGTTACCGGATCGATAAATCGATAACTGATAATAGGGGACAGACTGAACCTCCCCCAGTTTAACGGATACTTTAAATCGGCGACAATGTCGCTAAAGGAGTATCCAAACTATGAAACAAAGAAAACCGTTACAATCTATACGAAAGAATTCAAACAAGAAGCGGTTCGTCTAATGGAAACATTGGATCGGCCTGCCGTTGAATGGGCGTCGACTGTTAGTCCTGCGTATCGGAGAAAAGCAACTTTGCCCGTGCATCTTCAAAAATTTTCAGGGTGTGTGTTGACGGAGGTTTCCCTTTCGGATGAAAATGCTTAAATTCCTGTGCCAGGGTTACGCCGATAAACGAACCGGTTACCGTCATCAAGACCGATGTGATTAAAAAAACTTGAAATTCATGAGGCCATTTTTATTATGAAGGTTAATACTATATCAAGGCTATTTATTTGAGCAGTCAAAACGACAGGAAACCCTGGTATCGCCGCAGGTGGATTATTGCTGCAGGCGTGATGATTGCGTTGATCGCGTGGCTGCAGCTGCAGGTACCGAGCAATGTTGGGCCATGGAACGAGGCACAGGGGCGCACCGCATGGGTTGAGTTTGCCGGGCGGGATTTCACAGTACATAACCTGAGGGATTTTCGTTATCACGAAAACCGGCAGGTGATGATTCCCAACTACATAGAACAGGACTTCAACCTCGATAACATGCAACGCGTCTGGTTTGGTCTGTCGCATTTTGGGCCGATGGGTCTGGCGCACACATTTTTGAGTTTCGAGTTTAACGACGGTGATGGGCCTCGCTACCTGGTGCTGTCAATCGAAGCGCGCCTCAGACCCGGGCAAAGCTACGGGGCATTGACTGGGCTGCTTCGGCGTTTCACCAAGATTTCAATTTTATCTACCGAGCAGGATGTGATTGGCCTGCGATCGCACTTACGCGGCGAGCGCGTGTTGCTGTACCCGGTAGATGAACCGCTCGACGACGTGAAAACTGTTTTCGTAGAACTGATTAAAGATACAAATGAACTGCACCAGAGCCCCGGGTTCTACAACACCCTGCTGGATAATTGCCTGACCAATCTGTTGAAACACACGAACTTGCTGGACAATATCGTCCTCGGCGAATGGGAGACGGTACTACCCGGTCGCACCGACCGCATAACCTACGCTCTAGGTGTCACACCGAACGACCTGCCATTCGATGAAGCCCGGCAACGGGCCACGGTTGACCCCACGCGTAGCAAGATCGACGATCCGGGGTTTTCGGCATCACTTCGCTGCGGCTGGAACGATTGCCCGTGATGTAAATTCTGGGGACACAGTACGCAACTCACGGTAACTTGGGATTCCCGAGTCCCCCTCGGTACCAGATAAATCATAAACTTACAAATTAGACCACTTTTTTCATATACTAGTCGGCACTGACCTCTAGTATCTCCCCACAGAACTGGCACTTGGACGCATAGCGGGATACTTTCCCCAGGCAAGCGGGACATGATTTCGACATTTGTGAAGCCGTATTATCATCCTGCATCCCGCCCAGGTTCCCATTGCTCTGTTCCCTGGCATCCATCTGTGAACTATCGGAGCTGCTAACGATGGCAGACAAGGCTGATATCACGGCAAGCACCCACACTAAAGGCACAAAAAAACCGATAATAAAAAATATTATGGTGAGGACGTTAAGTAGTGGCCGCATTTTAATCACTATAAATTAGAACCCTGCCAGGAACCATTCTCTATTTCCGGGGACCCGTGAGTACTCGATACCCGGAATGGAGAATTGCTACCGTTTGAAATTTATATCTGTTGCTATCTACAGGCGGATTGAGATTCACCGATGCCATAAGCACCCGGTTTGAGCGTACGCAATATATTGCGTTCTATTCCATTTTCATCTACCCGATTGGTTGACAGATCGATGCGTGGATTAACATCCCATGGGTTTTTCAGTTCATCCAGTAACAACATACCCAAAGCCAGTACCTTCATGTCTTCCTTGTATAGTCGCAGGTGCCTCCCGAAAACCATAGCAAGTGCACAATTGTCTGTCTCCTGTTCATGGACACTCTCATTACCACCCAGGTTCGACATCCTCGACAGGGTATCTACATTGTCAATTATATCATCGAGTAGAGGTCGTACGGCGACCCTAATTGCCTGAATATCAAGATTTTCATCCTGGCTGGTATTATCCATTATCCGGGCAATTTCGAAGTCGGCCTTTTCCAGCGCTATTTCAGCCTCAGGTAGATTGCCTAAGGGTGGCTTTTGAACCTCGTAGACAGACTGTCGTTTATCATGGTCGAGGAATGCGTCAAGGTAATTTTGGGCCGACGCGTTGGCAGCATTGAAGTAGGTATCTGCTTTGATACCTCTTTCAGTATCGATGTACACATATTTACAGTGTGCTTTTAATTCAGCAATGTCATTGTCATCATTGATAAGATGACCCTGCCTGGGAAACGGGGTATCTAGCCAAGGACGATCCAGGCCGCAGATATACATGCCGGTTTTAAGGTGCTGAGTCCCTACTTTTCGTTCCATTAATATTAGGAGAGTGGTTTTATCAATTAACTATATAGTGCATGAAAGCCATAACCACCAGTGGGGAAAATAGGAGCAGCCAGGGAACAAGGCATCGACAGCGACTAGCGGCCTTTCACCAGTGCCATGTTACTGTGCCGGGCAGGTGAACAGGTCCAGTTCTTAATCATCCCGGTCTGCGACCAGAGACAGGATCCATAACGATCCCACGGCTACGCCAGTAAATCCAACCAGGAATATAATCGGCATTGCCGAATAGCCTATTACATTCCAGAAGATAGTCTCCAAGGTACTCATAAATTAGCCTTCCCGATTATTCCCACCCTTCCACACCACGCATATCGGGTAGCCGATGCGCTATACCCTTATGACAGTCGACACAGGTTTTCTCCCCCGAGGCCAACGCCGTGGAGTGTTGGGCGACGCTGCGCCGTCCCTGCTCTGAAAAGTCCATGAAATCAAAATTGTGGCAGTTCCGACATTCCTGGGAGTCATTTTTTTTCATTCGTTGCCATTCCCGGTTAGCCAGGTAACCTCTCCTAGCATGGAATTTTTCCAGTGTATTAATAGTTCCGATCGCATAGGCTACCAGTTCTTTACTGGCCTGAACCTTACGGATAATTTTGTCGGTCCACTCATGAGGAACGTGACAGTCGGAACAAATCGCTCTCACACCTGATCGGTTCGAGTAATGAATGGTTTCGCGAATCTCCTCGACGATCGGCGCGTGGCAAGCTGAGCAAAATGCCTCGGTATTGGTGGCTTCCATACCAGTGTTAAAAGCACCCCAGAACACTATACCACCGACAAAGCCGAACCCCAGCAAGACTCCCGACGCCGCTTTACTCGGATTAGAAAACCTTCGCCAATATATTCTAATCAGTTTCATTTAGCCCCGCTATTTATGCTATTTTTTAACGCAACGAATCGACACGTTTAAAATCATTTTCGATCAACAAACCGGTATTGGCCTGGGTAACGTGACACTGCATGCAGAAATAGCGCCTGGGTGATACGTCTGATAGCACCTGCCCTTCACGCGTTGCATAGTGGGTGACGCTGATTTTTGTCGCACCTGTATCCACCGATTTCCTGAAACTATGACAGGACAGGCACTTATTCGCATTGGTTGATATTTCATAACCTCGTGTTTTGTGCGGGATCAATGGCGGTTGATAAACATAGTCACTGACATAAGGGTGGCGATCTTTCGGTACACGCTTAAACGGGTCGGCCTCGCGGGTTACGTCTAGTTCGGTGAGCCCACGAAGAGAGGCCTGGCCACCGTGAGTGACATTCTCTATCATCACTTGATCGGTTTCGTTTTTAGCTTCCTGGCCGTGTGCCATTACGAATATCAAGGCCCCGGTAATCAATAAGGCGATAGCTGATTTCAGTGATATTTTCATCTTCGTCACACTTTGGATATTTTAATGGCGCATTTTTTAAAATCTGTCTGCTTCGACAGTGGATCAGTCGCATCAAAGGTGACCTTGTTGATCAGAATACGGGCGTCAAACCAGGGCACGAACACCAGCCCTTCCGGCGGTCGGTTGCGGCCACGCGTCTCTACCCGACAGCGTATTTCACCGCGCCTCGACTTGATCAATATTTCGTCGGCGCGCCGCAGACCGCGGGCAATAGCATCATTTGGATGTATGTAACACAGTGCGTCCGGGACGGCTCTGTAGAGTTCCGGGACCCGCTGGGTCATGGAGCCGGAATGCCAGTGCTCGAGCACCCGACCCGTGCAGAGCCACAAATCGTACTCCTGATCGGGGACTTCTGGCGCGGGCTCGAAGGGCGCAAAAATAATGTTGGCCCTGCCGTTTTTATTGCCGTAAAACTCAAATCCGGCGCCAGTTTTAACGTAGGGGTCAGAGCCTTCCTTAAATCGCCAGCGGGTTTCTATACCATCAACCACCGGCCATCTGAGTCCGCGCTCCTGATGGTAACGATCGTAGGGCGCCAAATCGTGACCGTGACCTCGGCCAAAGGAGGCATACTCTTCGAACAATCCCTTTTGAACGTAAAATCCATTGGCATGTGATTCATCATTGAGCTCGCGCGCCTCTTCGACCGGAAAACGGTCAACCTGCCCATTACGAAACAGCACCTGGTAGAGTGATTTACCGGCATATTCCGGCATTTTGGCTATCAATTCCTCTGTCCAGACCTCTTCCATTTTGAAGCGTTTGGAAAATTCCATAATTTGCCAAAGATCGGATTGACTTTCCCCGGGCGGCGAGACCTGCTGATACCAGGTCTGGGTACGACGTTCCGCATTACCGTATGCCCCTTCTTTCTCCACCCACATGGCGGTGGGTAATATCAAATCGGAAGCCTGGCAGGTTACAGTCGGATAGGGGTCGGAGGTGACAATAAAATTATCGGGATTTCGATAACCGGGCAAACCTTCCTCCATTAAATTCGGTGCGGCCTGTATATTGTTGTTACACATCACCCAGTAGGCGTTGAGTACGCCATCTTTTAATTTACGATTCTGCTGGACCGCATGAAAACCCGGTTTCGGCGGAATGGTGCCCTCTGGAAGTTTCCATATCTTTTCCGCGATATCCCGATGCTCTTTTTTGGCGACCAATAAATCGGCCGGCAATCGATGCGAAAAAGTACCCACCTCGCGCGCAGTACCACAGGCAGAAGGTTGCCCTGTCAGCGAAAAGGGACTATTACCCGGCTCTGATATCTTCCCCGTTAACAGGTGAATGTTGTAAACCAGGCTATTCATCCAAACACCGCGAGTGTGTTGGTTCATACCCATTGTCCACAGGGACATGACTTTTGTTTCCGGGTCGGCGTAGGTTTTAGCCAGTTCCAGCAACCTCGCCTCGGGTACCCCGGACATCTCTACTGCTTTTTCAAGCGTGTACTCGGCCACCGAGTCTTTGTATTCCTCAAAAGTCATTTTATGCATTTTGCCGACGTTGGCATTTGCAGCTTTTTGCTGCAATGGATGCTCATCTCGCAAACCATAGCCAATATCGGTTGTCGCGCGTTTGAAGCTGGTATGCCTGTTAACGAAGTCCCAGTTCACAGCATCATTTTGAACGATGTAGTTGGCAATATAGTTGGCGATAACGAGGTCGGATTGCGGTGTAAATATGATGCTATTATCAGCCAGTTCGAACGAGCGATGATAAAAAGTCGACATCACATGGACTTTCACGTGGGGGTTGCTTAAACGGTGATCGGTTAGCCGGGTCCACAATACCGGGTGCATTTCGGCCATATTCGAGCCCCAGAGTACAAACGCATCGGCATTTTCGAAGTCGTCATAACAACCCATGGGCTCATCAATACCAAAAGTACGCATAAATCCGCCCACGGCAGATGCCATGCAGTGGCGTGCATTGGGGTCAATATTGTTGGTGCGGAAACCGGCTTTCATTAGTTTCACGGCCGCGTAACCTTCCATCGTTGTCCATTGACCCGAACCAAACATTCCGACACTGGTCGGGCCGCGTTTTTTCAGCGCCGCTTTCCATTTTTCGGCCATGAGGTCAAATGCGGTATCCCAGGAAACCGGCGCGAAATCTCCATTCTTATCGTATTTGCCATCTTTCATACGTAGCAAGGGGGTTTGCAATCGATCTTTTCCATACATGATCTTGGATAGGAAATAACCCTTGATACAATTCAATCCTTTGTTGACAGGAGCTACAGGGTCGCCCTGGGTCGCGACTACGCGCCCACCTTGTGTTCCCACCAGGACCGAGCATCCGGTACCACAAAATCGGCAAGGCGCTTTTTCCCAGGAAATCTTGGTTTTATCCTGATCGACAATCAGGTTCGCTGCCACTGCAGGCAATGTGATACCTGCGACTGCTGCAGCTGATGCGGCGGCATTTGCTTTTATAAAGGCTCTTCGGGTCAGGTCCATAATCTATCGTTCCGGTAGGGAATCTAAATACTCAACTTGGTGATACACGAGAGCGATATTCAGCACGTTCTCGATATTATTAATTTTTTCTATAATGTCGGTGATATAACCCTGGTTCTGTGTCTCTAGCACCACCACGAGTTTACCGTTATCAGTCTCGCCATGAATTTCGGTACCGGGAAGCTGTTCGATATTATTTTTTACGGTTTGTAGGTGATTCGGTCTGGCATGTACGACGATACTCGATATGTGAACTTCCTGTTGATCCATGATCCTGATCTTCTTGTTAGTCTGTGTGCACTATATAAAGTTATCGGCTAGTATGATCAGTTTAACAAAGAGGCACAACTGCCATTTTTAGCCGGGGGATTGGAGAACCTCAATATGAGCTTGTCAAACACTGAAAAACAGGGTTAAGGATATTCGCCCTATTAGCCTAAATCAAGTCACGACCAAAAGTAGTAATAAAAGCAGGCTAGAGTCCCTGGCGAAAATTGATTAAAATGCATCACAAGTTGCTGGGTAAATTGATGGGAATTGATTTTTGG
>PVMK01117659.1_pt1 | contig 13416 bp, 13 predicted proteins | sample 1853481 | NCBI WGS metagenome assembly PVMK01 (sample SAMN08533507, study PRJNA380276) | Marine sediment metagenome, whole genome shotgun sequencing project.
TGTCTCCAATGAAAGCCCGTGGCGTCCTGGTAGCGTTTGGCCAGGGCCAGGATTTCGGCCTCGGCATAGAGCTTCCCCACAAAGGTGACGCTGCTGGGGGTCCCGTTTTCGGTGAAGCCATTGGGCAGCACGACACAGGGATGGCCGGTCATGTTGGTTAAGGGAATGTTCTTGCCCAGGGGGCTGTTGCTGGGGGTGCCCGGTGCACTGGGAGGGGCCACAATAACGTCCACCTCATTCATGAGTTGGGCCATTTCCTTCATCAGGAAGACCCGCACTCGATCGGCTTGTATGTATTCTACGGCAGGGATCATGCGGGATTGTCGGAAGCGCCTGGGCCAGGCAGTGGGTCGAGCCAGCAAGTCAACTCGCCTGCTTCGGGTCAGCTCATCGTGGGCCGCTGCCGCTTCCGCATACAGAATGAGCCGCGCCACATCGAGGGGATAGTCCGGAAACTCGACGGGAATCAGGTCCAGACCCAGGGAGCGCAGTGTGGCCAGGGTGGCTTGATCGTTGGCCATCCACTGAGCGCTGTCTCGCTCTTCGTCAAAGGCACTCTTGAGGTAGCCCACCCGCAACCGTTGAATGTCCAGCCCCGGATCCCAGTTGAAGGGTAAGTCCACCAGGGCTCCGTCTTTGCCGTCAGGTCCATAAATGGCATCGAAGACCAGGGCGCAGTCTTCCACGCTCCGGCACATGGGGCCGGGCTTGTCCATGCTGAAACTGATGGGCATGACCCCGTATCGGCTGACCCGGCCGAAGGTGGGGCGCAGTCCTGACAGTCCGCATCGAGTGGATGGAAAAACAATGGACCTCGGGTCTCGGTGCCAATGGAAAAACCCACCAGGCCAGCTGCCGTGGCCGCACCCGGTCCGGCCGAGGAACCTCGGGTTCCTTCCTGGGTATTCCAGGGAGTCACCGTCTGGCCTCCGAACCAGATGTCTCCCGAGGCCAGCTCTCCGGTACTCAACTTGGCTATCAGCACGGCGCCGGCCGCCTCCAGCCGCTCGACGATGGTGGCGTCGTAGTCCAGGATCCGATCTCTGTAGGGAGCCGCTCCCCAGGTGGTCTCGTATTGCCGGGCTGCCAGCAAATCTTTCGCAGGGGATGCCGTGAAGGGGTCCTCGATAACGCCCGCCCCGATCTCCCGATCTGCCGCCTGAGCCTGCCTCAGGGCCAAATCCTCGGTCAGGGTAATGACGCACTTCAGCACAGGATCGTATTTTTTAAGCCGCTCCAGATACATCCGGGTCAAATCCAGGGAGCGGACTTTCCGTGATCGAATCAGCAGGGCCAGATCGGTCACCGGCCAGAAGGCCACGTCTTCCAGGTTGGTGCGGCCGGTCGGCCGGCGTGCTCATCTTGAAGGGCCGTCGCTCGGTGTCCAAGCTCATCCAGGGAGAGCGGGGTTGAACTGCAGGCTGGGCCAGTCGCTGCTCTGCCCAGAGGGATCTCCGCAGTTCCTGGTACCGCTCCAGATTTTGATTCAGCCCCTCCACCATGTATTCCCGCTCTTGGTCGGTGAACTCCAAACCGGCCAGCTGCTCGGCACCGCTGATCATCTCTTTGGTGACTTCTTGAACCTGCTCTTCCTGCATTTTCGCCCACAGGACGCCGGGAAGGAGAGTCGAAGACAACCCCAGGCCGGAGAAATAGGTCAAAAAATGGCGTCGGGCCAAAAGCTTTGCTGCAGACGACTCTAAAGCTTGTGTTGGATGGGGCATCATGACCTCCCTGTTTGCCCGTGGGCTGAAGCCCACGGCTCCGACTGCGTTTTTTCCGCTCCCTTCGTACCGCCAGGCTTGACACTCTCAACCACCGCGTTATACTTCTAATTGAAATTGAATTTCAATTTCAATTGTAAGAGAGGTGGACCGTGACCTTTGGGGTCAAGAGTAGGTATTCCCTGATCTTCAGTTTCCTGATTTTATCCGCAATCACACCCGTTGCCGGAGCCTCCTCCTCCGATGGTTTTGGTTCTATTTCAGGGCGTGTCCTGGACACGGGAGGCGGAGTGATCCCGCAAGTCATGGTCACCTTGAGAAACCAAGAGACGGGAATCGAGCAGAGCGTGAGCACAGACCCAGCGGGCGCTTTTCGATTCGAGGACCTTCCCGCCGCTCCCTATTATTTGAGTACCAAAAAGGAGTATTTTCAGAGCGCCGTCCAGGACATTCTTTTATCTCCCAGTCAGAACCCTACGGTGGACCTCACCTTGCAAATTGATTCACAAGCGATCATTCGAGAGCGGGTGATGGTGATCGGGGAGGCTTCCGAGGTAGGAGAGATACCCGGTTCCGCCCATTACGTCAGCCAGGACAAATTGGAGAGTCAGCTGCTGGCTTACGATGACATCCATCAGATCCTGCGCCAGGTCCCCGGCGTGAACATTCAGGAAGAGGACGGCTATGGCCTTCGTCCCAATATCGGTATGCGGGGCACAGGCGCTGAGCGAAGCTCCAAGATCACACTTATGGAGGACGGGGTTCTCATCGCCCCCGCCCCTTATGCCGCCCCTGCTGCCTATTACTTCCCAGTCACAGGACGCATGGAGGCCATTGAGGTACGCAAAGGCTCCAGTCAGATCAAGTATGGTCCAAGGACCAATGGGGGCGCTTTAAATCTGATCTCCACCGGCATACCCGAAGACTTTAGTCTACAAGGCAACCTGGCCCTGGGGGTCGACAACTCCCGAAAGCTTCATCTGAACCTGGGCGACTCCTACAAGCACTTCGCCTGGGTTGCAGAAACCTACCAGATGGCTACCGACGGATTTAAACAACTCGATGGGGGAGGTAACACGGGTTTTGACATCAGCGATTACCTGGCCAAGTTCCGCCTCCACAGCAGTGGCAGCGCCCGTATTTATCAGGAACTGGAGATCAAGCTGGGCAAGACCCAGCAGGTCTCGGAGGAGACCTATCTGGGTTTGACGGATACCGACTTCGCAGACAACCCCTTGCGGCGTTATCGCGGATCACAGCAAGACGTGTTTCAATCGGATCACGAGCAATACCAGGCCCGTTACTTCATCGTACCGGCAAGAAACGTTGACGTGACAGCCATCTTTTACCAAAACAACTTCCAGCGCAACTGGTACAAGCTCCAAAGCGTATCGGGAACCAGCATCAGCGAAATCTTCAATGATCTCGACACTTATTCAGCTGAATTGGCCATAGCCAAGGGCGCCAACAGCGATCCTGATGCGCTGACCGTCAGGGCCAACAATCGCGAGTACTATTCACAGGGAATTCAAGCCGTCCTGGGATTGCAGCTTGACCAAGGAGATACCCGGAACAGGTTTGAGTTTGGCTTTCGCTACCACAAGGATCAGGAAGACCGATTTCAACATGAAGACGGGTTCCAGATGCGAAACGGCACCATGGCCCTCACCTCCAGAGGAGCACCCGGCAGTCAATCCAATCGCATCGGCGAGGCCAAAGCCTGGGCGCTATTCATCCAAGACGAAATGGAATGGGGCAGATGGACACTCAGTCCGGGCTTCAGATACGAAAACATCGATCTCTTGAGGACCGACTTTTCTACAAGTGATCCGGAGCGAATCACCCCCACCAGGATTCGCAAAAATGGAGTTCAAGTGTTTATTCCAGGCCTCGGTGTCAATTTCGATCCTACCCCCACCCTAGGGCTTTTCGGGGGGGTGCACAAAGGCTTCGCCCCACCCGGTCCTGGTTCAAATGAAGTTACGGAAGCGGAGGAAAGCCTCAATTATGAGTTCGGATTGCGAATCCGAAGTCAGCCTCTGAGCTTGGAGGTGGCCGGTTTCGTCAACGACTATGACAACCTACTGGGTATCGATACGCTGGCTGCTGGAGGCACCGGCGAGGGGGATCTTTTCAACGGCGGCGAAGTCCTGGTCCTGGGACTGGAGGCATCGGGATCGACGGACTTAGGCGACAGGTTCGGTCTGAGCGTCCGCGTTCCTGTCCATTTCGCTTATACCTTCACCCATGGGGAATTCAAAAACAGCTTTGAGAGTGACTTCGAATCCTGGGGCAACGTGTCCGTCGGAGACGAACTCCCTTATCTTCCCAGACATCAGTTCAATGCCCGCATCGGTGTTGAAAAGGCCCGCTGGCGGCTTGCTGTGGAGGCTAATGCCGTCAGTGGGATGCGTACCAAGGCCGGCCAGGGTCCAATACCCCCCTTGGAAGCCACCGATGCCTATCTTGTTTTCAGCCTCTCCGGTGAATACGACTTGACGGCCGAAAAGAACGGCGTCTCTCTTTTCCTTGCCCTGCGCAACCTGACCGATCAGGCCTACATTACCGCTCGCCGGCCGGCCGGGGCCCGGCCTGGATTGCCGCGCACCCTGATGGGCGGCATTAAATTTCGATTGGGGCGATGACAACAGACAACAGACAACAGACAACAGACCAACTAACACCTGACAGCTGACAGCTGACAAACCCCAGTCCTCTTTTCCGACAGCACGACGGCACGCAGTGACGAACGCGCGCGGAGCGCGCTCTGACCTACTCCGCGTTAATCCAGCCGGAGAACTCCAGTAAGTGGGCTTCAAGGGGGATCTTCAGCCCACTGTGAATGGTGTTGTAAAGCTTCCAGAATCCCACCACGGCCGAGAGTTCAACGATCTGGGCCGGGGAAAGGAGTTTCTTGACGCGCTCGTAGACCTCCTCCGGGATAGAGGTGGGATCCAGGGTCATGGCATCGGCGAAATCGAAACAGGCTTTTTCGAAGTCGTCTTGGCCGCCTTCCTTGTCGACCAGCAGGGAATGAACATCTTCATCACTCATGCTCCACCCCTCGTCCTTCATCTTGTCCTCTCCTTCTTCGTGCTGCAATATGCCGCAGTGGTGACTCACGCAATAGGTAGAGTTATTGAGTTTCCCCAACCGTGTGGCAATCCGGCGCTTCAGACTCTGGGGCAGTGTGGAAGAACTGTCCCGCATGATGGCACTGTTGAGGTCCCACAGGGGTGCAGCAATCTGGGGACGATGGGCGTAAAGCTTATTACAGTTGGGAAGAAATCCCCATGCGCTTGGAATAACTCTGGGACCGCTCTTGCAGGATAGAGTCGAAGTCTTCCAACTCCACGTAGGGAATAAAGGGTTCCTCTTCCTTGTGGAGTTTGGGGGCTGGTTTGCTCATTTTTTCCTCCTGATTCGCCGTTGCCGCTGACGACATGAATTGACTCTGTTTTGAACTCTATCCGACTATATTCCCTCGGGGCTCTCGGCAGTCAATAACTCCGGCACCTCTCCGTTCAATCCTGAACAGCCAAAAGGCTCTTGGGGACTGACCCCATCGGGGGCTTCGAAGGGGATTCCCAAGAGTTCGGAAATCAGTGGGGCTATGTCTTCAATGCCCATGCTGGCTAAGACAGCACCGGAGCGAAAACCCACTCCCCAGCCGACAAATCCCGTGTGAACCTGGGGGAGGTCCGGAAAGTGACCCGTGGTTTGCTCCTTCTGCCTCTCTGACGGCAGGGGGCCTGAAAGAGGCGCTAAAACTGGTGCCGGGAACCGCCGACAGGGCCAAAGGAACGGCTGGATCGGCGCCAACACGATCCAGTTCATCGCGCTCAATCACCCTAAACAGACGCTGGGTTTCGCTGGGCAAGCGGGCCAAGAGAGCCCGCACTTGGGTGACAGCTTCTCGATCCTCCGGATGACGCAAGTGGAGAAAGACTGAGCCGCCTGTTCTATGAAAGGCAGCACGCCAATCACCCCGATCGCGACGTGCCTCCATCATCCCGGCCTCGACCATCCAGACATTGGGGGCCACCAGCTTGTCGCGGTCTACAAACCCATGATCCCCCGTCACGATAAAGGCGGTTCGACTCTGAATTCCGGACCGCTCGGCCGCTTCCACAATAGTTCGGACCGCTTGATCTGCCGTGGTGACGGCACGCCGGACCATGGGGGCATCACGTCCCGATTGGTGCTGAAAATAGTCCACAGCAATCAAGTGCACCGTCAACAGGGAGGGACGATGTTGTTCCAGCAAATAAGCGGCCGCGACTCCGATGCGATCATCCCGCAGCAGCCGATCTTCAAAGTCTGCATCCGTGAATGGACCCGTCGCTTCTCGCATCACTTCCGCAAAGAGTTCAGGGGGCCGGGTAACCGATCGGATGGCGTCCAGGGCAGAACCCTCCGGATCCAGCGACCAAAACTCCGGGATATTCCAGTCGATGGGACCACCCACGCTAGCCGGCCAGGAAATGCTGGCGCTCTTAAGACCCGCTTTCCGCACGGCATCCCAGAGAGTGGGTACACGGATGGCCGACGCATGCCAGTACCAGCGTCCGGTTTGTCCTTCCGGCTCAAAGGGCGTGTTGTAATAGATACCATGCCTTCTGGGAACCGCACCGGTGATCATGGTGGTATGTGAGGGATAGGTCACGGAGGGAAAGACTCCTCTTACTGCATTGACCTGTACTCCCTCCTGGGCCATCTGCTGAATCATGGGGGCAGGCCAAGTTGCGTCCTGATAGAATTCGGGTCGAAAGCCGTCGATGGAAATAATGACAACGTGATCGGGATTCCGGCCATCGGTACATGCCAGCAAAAACGCCAGACCGAAGAATATCGCTGCAATCCTGGAGACAGAGGGCAAGTCTTCGAAAGTTCCCCGTCGCATGAGCCTCCACATTCTATCAGCCCGGGCTTAAATCAGGAACTTTCAACAAACTGGAGATCGTGCCTTGTCGTTTTCTCAGGTTCTCTGCGATAATGGCGCGACATTGTAGGTGCTTCGTCCCAGGAATACCATGACGAAAGGAGTCTTAATTGATAGAACCCTACACCGCGTTATGCATTCAGAACACTAATTTCTGTGTTCGGACTCAGAAAGATATTCAGAAGAATCTGGATCTGATCTGTGAGGTGATCGACCACTCTCATTACACCAAGATCGAGTACCCCGTCCGATTAATGACTATTCCGGAAGCGGGAATCCAGTCCTTCGTGGATTCCCAGATGGACTGGGAGCACAAGGAAGTGGCCAAGGCCCTGTTCAACACGACCGTTCCCGGACCTGAGACTGAGGTCCTGTCTCGGAAAGCAAAAGAGTATGGAACCTACATCTGTGGTCAACTCAGGGCTCTGGAACCCGAAATCAGCGACGAGCTCTACTTCAACATCGGGTTTGTCATTGATCCCAAGGGCGAGATCATCATGAAACACCACAAGCTTCAGGTGTTCGCTCCAGAACGCTCCTGTGTCCCCCACGATATTTGGGACAAGTGGGTTGAGAAGTATGGAGCCAATCTGGACGCCTTTTATCCGATCGCTCGAACGGAGATCGGGAACATCGGCGCCTGTATCTGTATGGAGACCAGTTACCCGGAAACATCGCGAGGCCTGGCAGTCAACGGTGCCGAAATCATTTACGCTCCCACTTATATCGAGCCCTACTATAGTCGGGGCTGGCACGAACTCCAGCTTCGGGCTCGGGCTTTGGACAACAGTTGTTATGTGGTCGCACCGAACAGCGGCGATTGGTTCATGACACCGGAATCCAAGGTTCCCACAGCCATCCATGGTGGCAACAGCATGATCATCGACTACCAGGGACAAGTACTCACCCGGACAACCACCCATGGGACAAGCTATTGCAGCGCCATCATCGATATCGAGGCACTCAGGTATTGGCGGGAAACCACCATGTTCGGCAGTTGGTTGAAGGATCTTCGAATGGAACAGTACAAGATCATATATGAAGAGCCGATCTTCCCCAAGAATCTCTGGCTCGACCCACCGCCCGGTTACGGCAAGACCGCCGGCCGTATGGACGTACTGCGCAAAAGCGTCGAGACGCTGATGAAACGAGGCACTTACGTTCCCAGCCTCTATGCGGAGTTGAAGAAGGAGAAGGAGAAGAAAGAGAAGAAAGGTGCACAAGCAGAACCCGTGGCTGCGGGTGAAACCGAAAAGTAAGGTGCCCTCTCCTCCACAATGAAGGGAAGGCATAGTGCGAAACATCGAATCAATCGAATAAGAGGTACTGAGCTGCTATGAAATGGAACGAAGACTGGCGTAAGGCGAATCGACCACCCGCATCCCAACACACCAAAATATACACTTTTTGGCCCCGGGGTCGGGGCCGGGTGATTTTTGGGTATTTCATTTTCATTACCCTTTTGGATTACATTGTTCTGACCCTGTTCGGCGGACGACCCATTCTCATAGCAGGCATGCCCCTGCTCATCTGGATCACGGTGATTTTTGCTCTACTGACGATTGCCGGAATACTCGGATTCGATGCCTGGAACAAGAATCAAGGCTCACCTCCTGTTGCAAACACCCCACAGGCTGAGGACAACGAGAGTTAAGGAACGACCATGAACTTCCCTCCTGAAATTAGACAGCTAGTCCTTTCCAACTACCCCTTGATTATCGCGACTCTGGTCGCCTACTTTGTCATCTTTGTTCTTATTTCCTGGGCGGCCAAGCGAAAACTGACCAAGGACGTGGGCGATTACGTGGTGGCCTCCCGGAATCTGGGATGGGTGGTGGTGACCTTTACCATGTATGCCTCGGTTCTCAGTGGAGTTGGGATGGCGGGAATTCCCGGCGCCATCTACACCATTGGCACATCCTTTGTGGTGACCGCGCTGACGGGCATCATCATCTCCACAGCTCTCCTCTGGTATTTCGGGCCCCGGATCTGGGTACTGGGAAAGGAATATGGCTTCACCACACCGGGTGATCTGCTGGGAGAATATTACCAAAGCGATATCATCCGAATGTACACCGTTATCGCCAGCCTGGTGTACAACATCGCCTATATTGTGGCCCAGCTTCTGGCGGGTGGGATCCTGCTGAATGTTCTATCCGGGAATGTCATTTCTCTTAATTTCGGGATCTGGATCATTACCATTGTCGTGATCTTTCATGTGGCACTGGCAGGGCTGCGTGGCATTGCCTGGCTGGACTTTTTCAATGGCGCATTGATACTCGTTTTGCTCTTTGCATTCGGCGTGTTCATCATGGTTGCAGCAGGAGGACCGAGCAGTCTGGTGGCCGGGCTGGGTGGAATCAGAGACCGGTTCATCACCACTCCGGGGATGATCGGCATTTTTACTCCATCCCGCATCTTCGGCGTCATGATCGGTTTGAGTATCGGAGCCATCGTTCTCTCCCCTTCAGCCTGGATCCGCATCTATTCTGCCCGCGGTCGATCACACTTTGCCAAGATCGGCGTGTTGATGCTTGTCCTGTGGCTCATTTCCCACGTGATTGGAACCTACTTCATCGGGACCTATGGTCGAGTCCTGTTCCCCGATGCGGCAAATCCAGATTTCATTTCCTCTCTTCTCGCCTTCGGGGTTCTGCCGGTCTTTATTGCCACACTGTTCTTGATTGCGGTCCTGGCCGCCATCATATCGACCACCGATACTTACATTCACGTTCTGACGGCAACGGTCGTTCGGGATTGCATCCGCACTCTGTTCTGGCCAACCATGGACGATGCTCAAGAGTTCCGACTCAATCGCACCATCACCATTGGGGCTGCAGGTATCTGTGTCTTGTTGGCTTTGTCCTACCCGGTCCTCATCACCCCATTGGCCATCTTCGCAGGTGGAATTACGGTGCAACTTCTCCCTCCGCTGGTGGGTGCAGTCACCTGGTCTCGGGCCTCGACGGAAGCGGCCCTGGTCGCTCCTGCCGTCGGCGTCCTGTTGACTTTAAAGTGGGAGATGGGGATTCTTCCGGGGATTCTTCCTCCACCCTTTGCGCCTGCTCTGCCCGGTCTGGCGGTTGCATTTTTCATCAACGTCTTCTTATTCATTGTGATCAGTTACCTGACCAAACCTCAGTCTCCTGAGCAGGTCGAAAAGTTCCACGGCCTCTTGGCTAGAGAGTTATAGCCTCCGGAATGTAGGAGGCACCTCAGGTGCCGAACAACCACAGAACAACCCCGGATTTTCGGATTCGGCACCTGAGGTGCCTCCTACATTCCGGAGGTTCCTGCCACTCGGCTATCACCGCTGGGATAGGATTTCGTCTTCGTCGAAGTAATCCACCTTGTGCACCGGCATGACAACGCTGGAGACCACGTTAAGGAGATGGCCTCCGATTCGCTTATAGTATCGGGTGGCGAGAACCAGAGCGGTGGTGGTAGCCGTATCGTACTTCTCCCCGGCGATTCGCCCGATCAGGGCATCGCTCTCCTTGGCAATTTCTCGTCCTTCGCGAATCAAGCGGAGAGCTCGCTCCGGTTCCAGTGAAGTAAACACTTCCGAGGCTGCCTGAAATGCCTCCTCGATCCCCTCACGGATGGAAAGCAACTCCTTGACAATCTCGTCATCGGGCAGTGTCTCAGGGCAAAAGTCCACTAACTCTAAAATGTTCTTGGCATAATCGCCCAGGCGCTCCACATCCTTGACCAAGCTCATCAAAAGGAGGCAGTAGGGGACATCCGAAGTGTTTCCCGGAATGGAAAGATGGGCCACAACCTGCTTGCGGATCGCTCGTTCGAGTTGATTGACCTCGATGTCCTGTCTGCGGATCTGATCCCTCTCTTCGGACAAGGCTTTCTTCTCAAAAAAGATGCTCCCAGCGGAGAGCGTCATCTCATGGGCCAACTTGAGCATCCGAGCAAAGTTCTCACCCATTTCAGTAAGCGGGTTCTTGGATCGAAAAATATTGAGCAATTCTCGAAACATATGCACCTCCTTGGCTACTCGAAGAATTTGTTCAAGACTACGAGTATGGCGGGGAGACCATAGAACAGTCCTAACACGTACAAGAGCGCCCATTTGCGGGACTCAACCGCTGACCCGGGCCAGGGACCTTGCGGCAACCAGGGGCAGGCGGCGAATGAACGGCACCGGATAGACAAGCGCTATTCCAGACAGGTTAAAGAGTACATGCACCAGTGCGATCTCTACACCCGCTTGGGCATTGGCACCCGAAACGGCCAGGGTGGCCAATAGAGCCGTCACCGTGGTGCCGACATTGGCTCCGATGGTCACAGGAAAGGCCTGCTCGAGCGTCAACAAGCCTGCACCTGCCAAGGGTACCAGAAGCGAGGTCGTAATGCTGCTCGATTGTACCATCACCGTAAGCACCGCCCCCAACAGGATAGATACCAGAGCGCTTCGACCCAGAAAGCGAGTAATGAACACCTCAATGCTCGATTGGGTGGCCGCTCGCATCACTCTCACCAGGAGCAGAAGCGCTCCGAAGATGAAGAGGGCACTGATCAAAACAAGAAGAACCCCCTGAGCCTGCTCCGCCTCGAAGAGTGCTCCAGCAAGACTCTTTAGGGGCTCGAGGCCAGCTTTCAGCGCGTTCTTGAGAGGATTCTCATAGGTGACACCACTGACTCCACCAAAAGTCGAGGCCAAAGCTACGGCCGTGCGATGGAGGTAGCCCGTGGTGATCTCCAGCGGCAGGAGCACGGCAACCGTCATGAAATTGAAAAAGTCGTGGCAAGTGGCCACAGAGAATGCACGAAAAAATTCTTCCCTGCGGCCCATGTGAGCCAAGGAAACCACTGTGTTGGTGACCGTGGTGCCGATATTGGCTCCCATGATCATGGGCACGGCATTGGCCACCGGCAGTGGATTCTCCGGGGCGGCGACCAGGCCCACAACCATGACCGTTGTCACGGAAGAACTTTGCACCAGCGTGGTGGCCAGAATACCCACCATCAGCGAAATAAAAGGATTTTCAGTGGCGGTGAAGAAGGCGTCGAGCAGATCCCGCCCCAGGAGTTTAAAGCCGTCGCCGAGACCCTGGACCCCCATCAAAAAGACAAAGAGCAATACAAACAGAGTGGCGGCTTGTCCTACAAAGCCCACCCATGTTGGTCGGTTCCCCGGTGGCAAGGTGTCCTTCATAGGATGAGTCAGAACCTATCCGCTTCTTTGCAACGGTACCCTATTCTATTTCAAAAGCGATGAACCTGAGGGTCTCCTGGCGCTGTACCTGGACAACTACGGGATCGCCGGTTTGCAGCTCAGCCAGGCGGGAACGAAGACTTGCAAGGCTGGTGACCTCCTTGCCATTGATGGCGTAGATCACATCCCCCGGCAAAAACTCGGCCTGCCAATAGGGAGAGCCCGGAGAACGGGCGGCAATCAGGACACCTCCCAGCTTTCTGGGCGGGAAAAGTATTTTGGCAATCTGCCCATCAATATCGAGCCCCAAAATGCCGAGCTTGGGGACCAGGCTATTCTCGGGCGTGACCATCTCAAGAAGATGACCGAAGTCATCTTCTCGCTCGATGACGCGGACTCGAAAGGTCAGTTTCTGGGAACCCCGCAGGACCTCCAGGCTGACCAGGTCGCCAATGCTATGCCCATAGAGGTTCACGTCGAACTGGCGGCCGTTCTCCATGATCTTACCATTGAGAGCCAGGATGAGATCCCCCACCTTGAGCCCGGTCATGTCGGCGGGTTTCCCGGGCAGGACGTCACCCAGGACCACACCCCATTCCTGAGAAAGACCCAACCCTTCTGCCAGGGCGGCGGTAACAGTCTGAGCGTATACTCCGATCTCCCCACGAGCGACACGACCTGTGCTACGGATCTGGGTGAAGACATTCCTGGCGATGTTGCTGGGCACGGCAAAACCGACTCCTCATTTCCTCCTGACTGGGACACTATAAAAGTATTGATTCCCATCACTTTCCCATGGGCGTCAACCAGGGGCCGCCGCTGTTCCCGGGTTGATGGGAGCATCGGTCTGAATGTAAACCACAGGATCCTCGGGTTGGAACTGCCGTGCCACTGAACTGACCACCCCCAGAGTGACCGAGTTCTCCAAACCGAAAGGACTTCCGAAAGCCAGCACCAACTGTCCTTGCTTGAGTTCGTCAGAATCTGCCCAGTTCCAGAAAGGGGAGATCCCGGTCAGGGATTCTCAGGACGGCCAGATCTGTCTCCTGGTCCATTCCCACAATCTGGGCTTCCACCATTCTCCCTCTGGGTTTGAGAAGGGACGTCCCCCCGGCTGTACCCCGCAGCGATCTGGCCAGCAGAACCTGGACCCGCCTGGCACCCTGGACCACATGAGCATTGGTAAGGATGAATCCCTCCGGGTCGAGGATGACACCGGAGCCGCTACTTTGTTCTCGGCTCAACAGGGTGGACTCTGTATTCCCCAGCGTTGTGTTGTACCCCGTGGCAAAAATTTGCACCACCGCTGGACCCACCTGCTCTGACAGACTTTCAAATGAGCCGCTGAGCCGAACTAAAGCGCTCTCGTTCCCCGCTGAGGACTGAGCCCAAAGGCTGGCCGTACCTACCAGCACCACAAACAGATACCCGGAAAGACCCAGAACAGATAGAGTACGATTCTTGTGATGCTCCATGTACCGCTCCTCCCTTTTCCAGATTGCTGAACACAAACTGGGCTGAAGCCTCTATTAAAGCACTCCTGGGCGCAAGAGAAAATGTTTCTTTGGAGAAAGCCGAAA
>PVMK01130097.1_pt1 | contig 13415 bp, 10 predicted proteins | sample 1853481 | NCBI WGS metagenome assembly PVMK01 (sample SAMN08533507, study PRJNA380276) | Marine sediment metagenome, whole genome shotgun sequencing project.
GCATCTTTTCGACAGTAAAAGCGGCCTTGTTTTTAAGATCACGCCTTAGTTGCCGGTGTTCTACCTTGTCACGGTAGGAATGCCGGTTACCCGGCACCCCCCGTACAGATCCGTACGTGAGGAACTACCTCATACGGCTCCTACCTCGGGTAATAACGCTCAAATCTCTGGTCTGGAAAAGGGTGTACAATTCTGACTCTTGGTATCAACCACCTGATTAGTTTTTCAAAGCGCTTCCAGGTAAAGTTCTGCCCTTTGTGGCTCCTGCGTCTCAGTGTTTGTAGCCATGCTCTGGTTGTTTGGTCATAGAAACTTTTCACCAAATCCAAATTACCAGGAACCGCATAATAATTCTGAAAACCCCTGATCACTGAATTCAGCCACTTACCCGTTTCCTTTACATTGTCATGCATGCGTTCTTTCAGTTCCTGCTTTACCTCTTTGCACTTTTGGACAAACCGTTTCTTAATTGTTTTACGGCGTATGAAGAATCGTCCAGATCTTGTCTTAGAGCAAGAGTGTGTGAAACCTAGAAAGTCGAACGTCTCAGGTTTGCCTTCGCCTCTTTTCCGGCGATTGACCTCTGCAAAACGCCCAAACTCTATTAACCGAGTTTTATCAGGGTGTAGTTCAAGACCAAATTTACCCATCCGCTCAATTAATGCCTTCCAGAACCGCTCCGCATCATTTTTGTATTGAAAACCCACAACACTGTCATCGGCGTACCGCACGATGATCACGTCTCCGCTTGCATGTCTCTTTCTCCACTGGTGCGCCCATAGGTCTTGTGCATAATGCAGGTAAATATTTGCCAGCACTGGTGAAATCACTGCCCCTTGTGGGGTTCCGATCTCTTGCGGGCTGTGTTTACCATCTTCGACAACACCTACTTTCAGCCATTTTCTAATCAGCCGCAACATTCTGCGGTCCGCTACTCGATGTGATAGGAATTTCAACAGCCATTCATGATTAATTTTGTCAAAAAATCCAGAAATATCTGCATCAAGTATGTAGTTAATCTTACACCTCGACATACCTATATAGAGCGCATCGAGGGCATTGTGTTGACTGCGTTTTTCTCTGAATCCATAGCTGAAACCCATAAAATCGGTCTCGTATATTTGGTTCAATACGGTTGCCGCTGCCTGCTGGACTATCTTATCCTCCAGAGCCGTCACCCCCAATGGCCTTTTTCGGCCGTCAGCCTTGTCGATATACTTTCTTCTGACTGGTTGGGCTCTGTAGCTTCCAGCATGCACTCGCTCGTGCAAACCCGCTATTCGTTCAGCCAAGCCTTCCTTGTACTTGTGCCAGGTCATTTCGTCTACCCCAGCCGCTGCTTTTTTCTTCAAACCATAAAAACTATTCGTTAGCAGCTCCGCGGTGATGTGATGAAATAGATTATTGAATCTGGCATCCTTGTCCTGCTGAGCTCTTCTGCGTACACCATCAAGACCGGTCGACGCAGCAACCCGCCCCTGTGTGCGGACCGCGGCGGTGTTCATGGTGTTCCCCTTGGTCAACGCCCTTCCCTCCACCTGCTCCGCCAAGGCTTTCACCTTTTTGTTCGCTGGTTTCTCAGGTACTATGTTGTTGTCCGACTTCCGTGAGCCGCTCATACCAGTCGTACAGAATTTCTCCTTCACTGGTCGTTCCTCTCTACTTTGAATATCCAAGGAAAACTCACGGATCTCCCGATTCCCGTGTAAAAGATGTCCACATATGCCAGGTTCTAAGACTCCGCCGGGCCGTCCTGTAACTCGCATTTACGCTACAGCACGTGTTGCCTTCCCCTCCGGACCACGTGGTCGGCACCCGAGAGCTGGTGATTTCGGAGCTCAATAGCCCGCCTGCGCTTCCCTCTGTCAACGCTTCAGCCACTACATTACTGCAATTGCCGCATGACTCGAGGCTGGTGTGGTTTGCGAAACCTTCACCATAAGACTCTTTCATTCTCTATCCTTTACCGGTTTTAATCGGCGCTTTCGGTCCGACCCCATTTTCCCCATTTCCCAACATATCCAGGCAGAAAAAGTCAGGAGTAGAATTGCTCCATTCCTCTTGCTTTAGGCACTAATCAAGATTTGACACCGGGTCCACGGGTCGGCAGATCAATCCGAACCTCGATATATCCAATAATGTATCCATTTATAGCTTTGCTTCCCCATTTTTCCCCTTTTGAATGCTTTTCTGATCTGATTGCGCAATAATGCGCAATATCAATCAAAATTATCTTGCGCATTATTGCGCGTTATTGTACAATCCTTCCATATAATAATCAGGAGGCGTAGATGTTATCATTTATACCAGGTCAAAAGTTGGAAAATGAACTAAGGATTCTGCAGGGTGATATTGTAGAGATCTATAAAAATATCGAAGAGTTATCTCAAAAAGAAGCTAAATATCTCCACCGTTTTGCTCTTATCAGCAATATCGGGGCTTCCACCCGAATCGAAAATGCCGTTTTGACGGATACGGAGATCGCATGGGTTGATACAATCCTGCAAAAGAATGGAAAAACAACGGCCTTCGAAGAAAACAAAATTTATATTTTGGACAAGCTCCAAAAGGATAGAGAACGCAGTGTTGAAGAGGTCGTAGGCTGCCGCCAGATACTTTCAACTGTCTATGTTCAGGCAAAAGAACTGTTTCCCTTAACAGAGGCTATTATTCGAGGTCTGCATCACGATTTGCTCCGGTACTATCCACGGGCCGCACATTTTGCCGGCGGGTATAAGAATGTCCCGAACCGGGTAATGTCTATCAATCACAAAACCGGTGAGCAAAAAGTCGTCCTGGATCCATCGCCGCCGGGCATGGTTACGGGCCTCGCAATGGCAGATCTTGTGAACTGGTATAATTTAAACATTCACGAAAGTCCCTGGCCCTTGTTGGTTGCTACCGAGTTTGTGTTTCGGTTTTTGGCAATTCACCCTTTCCAGGATGGCAATGGTCGACTGGGGAGAGCCCTCTTTATTCTAACGCTGCTGCAATCGGACGATAAATACCTAAAGGAAATATCGCCATATATCGCAATTGATAGACATATTGAACAAAACCGATCTCTTTACTACACCACACTGCACCAATGCTCGGAAGGAAAATTTCATGATGACCCCAAAAAGTACAAAATCGAGCCCCTGGCATGGTTCTTCATCAAAATACTCCGGTCGTCTTTAGCCGATATCGAGGTTTATCGTAACCGTTATGCCGAATTGCAAAAGTTTTCCGAATCAGCCCTGGCTGTCTTAAATTGCTTTAAGTCAAGTCCGGAGAAGCGTCTGAAGGTTTCTGATATCGAAAAAGATACAGGCTTGCCGCGTCGAACGGTTCAATACGCACTGCAGAGCATTACTAAAAAAGCGTTTATCCAAAAATTAGGTCAAGGCGCCGGCACCCGTTACCAGCTGATTTTCTGATTATCTTTGTAGACTTAAAAAAAGTATGGCCAATGATGAGATCCTCTTCATTGGCCTTACTTTCAGGTAACAAAAGTTGGTGAGCGCGCTGCAATTATGTCGGCGCTCCTGATAACAGGGAAAACACAAGGGTCACATATTATTTAATGGGTGACCCTTTTTTCTAAGGAAGCTGATATTCCTGGCCTGCAAACTGGATGCATGAGGCATCATGACTGTTCGGCGGAGCGACAGCATGAACCCCGTCACATTCAGGACATTGACCGACAAAAGTTATCAGAGTAAAGTCGGCGCCGCATCCCTGGCATTTGGTGGACAGGCCACCATTGGGGATAGGCTGATCTCTAACCCCGCCACCATGGGCATTATAAACAAATTCAACAAGTTCGCGACCGACCGAAAAAGGACTGCCGCCGCCGCAGTTGCTGCCACAATCTCCCATATCTATACCTCCAAATTATTATTATTTTACAACTGTTAAAAGCATTTTAAACCGTTCGACAGCGTTGACGGAATGGGGAATATTAGCCGGCATGACCACAACCTCTCCTGCACCGACGGTCATTTCTTTGCCGTCAATATTAACCAGGGCTTTACCATCCAAAACCTGCAACAGGGCGTCACCCGGGGCGGTATGTGTGCTGACGCCTTCCCCTTTGTCGAAGGCAAAAAGAGTTATGCTGACAGACGGGTTCTGTGCAAAGGTTCTGCTGACGACCCGCCCGTTTTCATAATCAACCAGATCAACAAGACGATGGGCCTCGGAAAAAGCAATGTTTTTTATAAATACCGACTTGTCCATTAAATCACCTGCCTGCGGGTTATGGCCGAATTCTTTCAGCCAATTTTGAATTTGACCTTTTGACGGAACTGCGCCCGAACCCATTAACTTGCCGTTGATTATAAGCGCGGGTGTTGTCTTTACCCTGTATTTTGCAATCCGGTCGGCATCTCTGATATGTTCCAGGTCGGCCGCCAGGCCTATTTCAGTTAAGGCCTGCATTATCTGATTTTCAAGGCTGTCACAAACAGTGCATCCCGCCCCCAGAACCTTGATCTCCAGCAATTCTGATTTCTCTTCAACAAAAGGCTGGCCGAGATATTTTCTAAACTCCCTGACAAAAGCGCGGCCGTATTTTTCCTGCGCTATTTTCGGGATATAATTCTTGTTTGACAATCGCCGTATTAATTCTTCCGCCACTGCCTCATCAGGCTGATTTGCATGGGTCTCGCTCAGCGCCTCAAGAGCGTGCTTAAGGCCCACAATTCCATAGGTCTGTTGCCCGATTTTTATCTGAGAGATGTCAGATTGCCTGGTATTCATTTGATATGCTTCCTTATGGACAACCCTGATTATGGTAACTCTTCAACTTGAAGTCCTCAACTCATACAACCCCTGACAATTTCCCCGGGTGTTAAAAGCGCATTGATCATCAGGTCCGGTCCATGAAGGGATTATATACCAGTACAGGTTGTATTTTCCTTTGACTTAGGTCAACTCGCACCTCTTTTGCAGGAACAAAGGGTAACGTTTTGATTTATTAGATTTATTACTAAAGGTGCAATGATTAATCACTAATCAAGATTTGGCACCATTTTTTTTACGCAGCTTATCAAGAAAATACTCGCGGAACTTAAAAAGCGAGACAAGATTCGGCTTGGCGGCATGGGACGAGGCGCTCGCTGGGAAATTATTCCATAGAAGGAAAGACAAGGTTGGGAAAAGGCTACTGCCTCAGATAAATGGCTATTTTTAGGCTGCCAGGGATGATCTGATACAACTCCTGCTCATTAGTGAAACCTCACGGCACGCTATGAATCAATAAATGACATAGCTACCCATGTTCGTGCCGACAGGGTGTAATGGTTGGCTTTCTCTTAAACTGCCCTTTTTGGTGTCAAAAACACCACTTTAAGCCCAAATACGGGACTATTTTTAGCATACATCCTTAATTACCAGGCGTTCACCGTGGTCCGACCCCATTTCTCACAAAACACGATCAAACTGCTATCTGGCCACCCCTGAAAAAGCGACTATTGGACACGCTTTACTACCGCAAAATGATCCCTGCTTTTGATGCATTGGACCTGGAGGATGTCGATTATCCGAGACCCTTGTAAAGATGAGAAGATGCCCCGGCCGATCACATGATGCAAAATACCAGGGGCGTCTAATCTGGCTCAATTTCCCGGGCAGGGCCACTGCTAATTTTTACGCACAACAAGACTTCCGATGGAATATCCGGCACCAAATGAGCATATTACTCCGAGATCGCCGGCAGCCAGGTCCCTATGGTGCAGGTGAAAGGCGATCAGTGAGCCCGCGGAGGCCGTGTTGGCATAGCGGTCGAGAACTACGGGTGCTTCTTCAAAAGTGGCTTCCCGCCCGAGTAATCGCTTGGTAATCATATTGTTCATATTGATATTGGCTTGGTGCACCCACCAACGCTTGATGTCGGGGATAGTGAAGCCCAGGCTTTGTACATGGCTGCGGAGATGCTGTTCGGCCATGGGGTTGACCTCCTTGAACACCCGGCGGCCGTTCTGATGGAAGAGTTTATCGGGACCGAAAGGGTCCACATCGTTGACACGGCTGAGATACCCCATATTGGAACGAACATTGCTTGAAAACTGAGTCATCGCCTTGGTATGGATGATTTCAAAACAGTAGGGAGCCGTGCAGGTGTCTGCCCGTTCCACAATCGCTGCTGTGGCAACATCCCCAAAGATAAAGTGGCTGTCCCGGTCACAATAGTTGACTTGGGGTGAGGTCAACTCCGGGTTTATCAAAAGAACGCAACGGGCTGTACCGGCGGTCACCATCTCATAGCCTCGATGCAGGGCAAACGTGGCAGCAGAACAGGCTACCAGCATATCGAAGGCGAATCCTTTTATCCCCAGTTCGTTTTGCACTTCAATTGCAATGGCCGGATAGGAGCGCTGCGTATAGGCACATGAGACAACAACCGCATCGATGTCCGCAGGGTTTTTACCTGCGGCTTTGATAGCGTCCCTGGCGGCGTGGAGTGCCATCTCCGCCTGATCGGAAAGGGCTTCCTCGGGGCGTTCTGGTATAAGCGGGCGCATCCGTTTGATGTCCAGAATCCCCTCCTTAACATAGGCAAAACGCTGCTGGATCCCTGAAGCCTTGACAATGAATTCCACGGAAGACTGGGGTTTTGCCTCGAGGTTGCCTTTTTCAATTTCCACCGAGTGCTCCGCGTTGTATTGATTTGCCCAGCGGTTATAAGAGGCAACCAATTCTTCGTTGGTGATGACGTGTTCAGGTGTATACAGACCGGTACCGCTGATAACTACGGAATTTGGTTTTATTGATGACATGAGTATCCATTCATTTGCAAATTTATTGATTGATTTAACGATTCTTCACTTTTTGTACTGAAAAAAATGGGGTCGGGGCTTGATCAGTGATTAGTGATTATAGATAAGTTATAAATCAAGCCCTGATACCCCTTAACATAAATTGAGCAAGAATAAAATCAAACCGGAATTTAAAATTGCGCAAACGAAAAGGATGTTTTAGACAAGTCAGACGGGATGTCATCAAAGAAGCATAGATGTTACCGGTCAGCGGCAACTATATGTAGCGGAGCAAATCAAATCGCCTGCCGGGTTCCATGTTCTGGCCCATGCAGGTGGTAAGATAGGCCGCACTGGTGCTGAAAACACATAATTTTTAATAATATTCAGGTAGTTAACATAATAAAGACCATAGCCCATCAAAACTGTAAAGAAAATAACCGCCTATTTCAGTCAATATTTATTGAAACAGCCTTGATTTTTGTTCAATTTTATATATAATTAACCCATGAAAAGATTCATAGAGGATATTCTGATTAAATGGAAGGATGAAAAGGGGCGTAAACCTCTTATTCTTTCCGGGGCTCGTCAGGTAGGAAAATCTTACGTCATCGAGCAAAATTTTGCCAGGCAGTTTGAACAGCTGTTGAGCATTAATTTTGAAAAGCAGCCCGAATTCCATAGCTGTTTTGAATCAGGTTATGACCCGGCAAAGATTCTGAGGAGGATCGAAGCACTTGCAGGCCAAAGATTAACGATCGGAAAAACGCTTCTATTCTTCGATGAAGTACAATTCTGCCCTGAGGCTATTATTTCGCTTCGGTATTTTTTTGAGGAAATGCCGGACCTGCACATTATGGCTGCCGGTTCACTGCTCGAATTCACTATTGAAAAAATCTCTATCCCTGTTGGAAGAGTCACATTCAGGCACTTAGGCCCCATGTCATTTGAGGAGTTTCTGCATAATTCAGGAAATGAAATTCTTCTTGAGGAGATAAGGGAACATCCTGTCAGCATGCCATTTCCTGAAGCACTCCATAACAGAGCCTTTCTTTGCTTAAGGAATATCTGGCGATAGGCGGCATGCCCCAGGTTGTGGCAAGCTACATCGAACATCAAGACTATTGACGATGTCAGGAATTGTTGGCTGACCTTCTTGAATCCTATCTTAAAGATTTCCCAAAATACAGTTCTAAATACTCTGATTTAAAATATATAGATACCGTATTTTCCAGAGTCCCCCATCTTGTCGGCAATCAGTTCAAATTCGTCCAGATTTCCCGCGATATTCAGTCAAAGTATTTGAGAAGCGGCCTTGATTTACTGGATAAAGCCGATCTTGTTAACTTCATATACAAAACCAGCGGAATTCCCCTTGGGGCTAATTATAACCTACAACGTTTTATACTTCTGTTCATTGACATCGGCCTGATGCAAAGAGCCTGTGATCTCAACATAGCTCGCTGGATCACGGATAGCTACAATTTGATTAACGCAGGGCCTGTTTCAGAACAGTTTGTCGGTCAGGAAATTTGTGCCAATACCAACTTTAAGCGGGAAAAGCTATATTATTGGGCCAGGGATAAAAGCGGAAGTTCCGCAGAAGTTGACTACATAATTGGGCACCTCAGTGGCGTAACCCCCGTTGAAGTCAAGGCCGGCACCTCCGGACGATTGAAAAGTATGCAATTATTATTAAAAACCAACCCCGACATACCTGAAGGGGTTAAGGTATCACTCGATAATTTCGAAAAAGGAAACAACATTCAATCCATTCCGCTTTACGCTTTTGGAAGCTGGTTGGAAAGGAACAGAGGCCTTTGACGCTAATTCGATCGACCGTGAACTTTATGAAATTATTATGTGGGAAAGGATAAAAAACGATCAATCGGACTTTTTTATCATCTCCCTTGCTTTCAGTATATTTTCCCGGGCGCTTTTGTTCGCCGGATCTATCTCCAAAACTTTTTCCCATTCCTGTAGCGCTTTATCCAAATTACCCTGCACGGCAAGGGCGACACCGAGGTTATTGCGGGCTTGGAAATCTGCAGGATCCAGTTCAGCCACATTTCTGAAATGACCGATGGCTTTATCCACTAACCCCTGATTTTGGTAAATGATGCCGATGTTAAAGTGAGCATTGGTATAGGCCGGGTTTATCTGAATGGCCCGCTGATAGCTTTGGACGGCTGTGTCAAGAAGTCCCTGCTGATCATAAACAACACCAAGGTTGTAATGGGCTTTATAGTCATCCGGGTAAATGGCGATGGCCTTTTTGTATTCTTCGACGGCCTCATCCGTGCGCCCCAGTTCCTGATACGCGCGGCCGAGGCTCCCGTGGGCAACACTGCTGTGGGGTGAACTTTTGACCGTTTTGGACCACAGGGTAAGCCCATCTTTCCAATCCCGATTACGCGCAATGGTCGCCGTTGAATACAAGCCAACGATGATAATGACCAATATCGACGTTATCAGCCTGTTAGTTCCGGATCGAAACAATCGCAATTTCAAGAAGTCATTTAAAACAACGGCAACTACCACACAAAAGCCAACCAACGGAATATACAGGTAGCGATCGGCAAAAGGATTGAACAGGGGGATCAGATTATAAACCGGCGACAGGCAAATTAAGAACCACCAGAGGCCGAAAAAAATTGCTTTTGACTTTTTGTAAATGAAAAAGCTGCCACCGACCAGCCCTGCCACAACAACGAGACCGATAAGATAATTCGTCTCGAAAAATCCGCCGGGATAGGAAAACACATAGTCGGCATTAAGATCGGCAGGAAAAACCGCCAGCTTAATAAAGCTGAAAATATGAGTCGGCAGATAAATAATTCTTTCAATCAGGCTGCCGTAAAAGGGTTTGATGGATTCCCCGGGGTGGTAAAAGGCCCCAAAACGCAGGTAGAGATAAAACAGGCCGACGACAACATATCCCGAATAAAAATATATTCTGTCTTTAATTGTGTGCAGAATTGACGTTAAAGAAAAGGCTCGCCCGCCGGCATCTCTCATTGCCAGGTCATACAAAAAAATTACGGCCGGCAGCGTAATGGCCATCTCTTTTGACAGCAGGGCCAGCAAAAAAGAAAATAAGGATAGGCCGTAAACTTTGATACAGGATTTGACCTCTCCGGCTTTTATGCCGGCGTAGCAGATAAAGGCCAGAAAAAAGAAAGCGGCCGCCAACAGATCTTCATTGTAAGAAATGGCATCAACCGCCTCGGTAAGTGCCGGATGACAGGCAAATAACAACCCGGCAATCAAGGCCGAATAACGATTCTTGATAATTACATTGGCTAACAGGTAAACCAGAATGACATTGAGAGCATGCAGTAAAATGCTGAACAGATGATAATAGGTGGCGTTGAGTTCGCCGATTGAATAGATTAGGTAATAGGACAGCGTGGCGACCGGTCGATAGCTTGCTTCTCCGGAGGCAATATTAAAGTAGGAACGACTAAACAGGGAAGGCAGACTTTTCCCGGGATGCTGGATGTACTTATTTTCAACGATAGTGGCATAATCATCATAGACAAAACCGTTGGTCAGAGAATTAAAATAAACAACCAGGCTGACCAGCACCAGGATGGCGACGGGGAGTAAATAGCTGGCTGAAATCCCGGAAACTCCGTTACCGGATTCCGGGGCTTGTTCTTTTGTTTGAGAATCTCTTTGCATGTTAAAAAGTAACAGGAAAATGCTTAACGGTAAAGGTTTAAAACCTGAGGTGCCGTCTTGCATACCTTGACGTAACAGTTCTTTAGTACCATAATATAAAATTATACCAAGTAAAATAAACTTCAAGTTTAGGCAGACGGCCGTCCATTTGTAACGTTGGTTGATTTTTTGTTGGCTTGGCCCGAAACGGAGGCAGGTGCTCTATGAAAGAAGAATGGATCCAGGCACTGGGAACAATGACCTATGGGATTTACGTTCTCACCACCTGTTACAAAGAAGAAATCAATGGCATGATTGCCTCCTGGGTTTCCCAGGTTTCCTATGATCCGTTGTTGATCATGGTGGCGGTGCACACCCATCGCTATTCCCATCATCTCATTGAAAAAAGCGGGTGCTTTGCTCTGCATGTATTGGCCCGCGAGCAGGCGGATCTTTTAAAACGCTTTAAGGGACCCGATCCCAAGGCAAAATTTTCTTCCCTTCAATGGAACCGGGGAAAAACAGGGAGCCCGGTCTTAGAAGATTGCATTGCCTACTTTGAAGGCAAGGTCGTTGAAAAATTCAGTCCCGGCAACCACACGCTCTTCTTGGCCGAGGTTGTGGATGCAAAGGTTATTGCCGAAGGGCAACGGCTAAGCAGTTTGGACTATAACGGAGTGTATCTAGGGAAAAATTGACATCAAGTCAACCAGCGTTTTCTTCGCTTATAGTGTTTTATATCCCGGTAGCTCTTCTTTTTCCCCACCTCGGTCAGCCCGAGATAAAATTCTTTGATGTCGGCATTGTCTTTTATCTTTTCCACCGAATCATCCAGAACAATGCGTCCATTTTCCATGACATATCCGTGATCGGCAATACTGAGCGCCAGCCGGGCATTTTGCTCAACCAGTAAAATACTGACCCCTTCTTCCCGGTTGATGCGCCGGATAATTTTAAAAATTTCGCCTACCAGCAGGGGTGATAGTCCCATGGACGGTTCATCCATCAGCATAAGCTTGGGAGATGCCATCAATCCTCTGCCGATGACCAGCATCTGCTGTTCGCCGCCGCTGATATAGCCGGCCAGAACTTTGCGGCGCTGGTGAAGCCTGGGAAAATACTCATATACCATCTTAAGCCCCAGTTTCAACCGGGCTTTGTCTTTTACAGTATGGCCCCCGGCAATCAGATTTTCTTCAACCGTAAGGTCCTCGAAGACCCGCCGGCCCTCCATGATCTGAAAGATACCCATGCGGACAATCTCTTCCGGATAAAGCCTGTCAATCCTTTGGCCCTTAAAGCGGATCTGACCGTCGGTGACTTCACCGTTTTCTGATTTTAAAAGTCCCGAGATGGCCTTCAAGGTCGTGGTTTTGCCGGCCCCGTTGTTCCCCAAAATGGTAACAATCCGGCCTTCCTCGACCTTGAGCGACATCCCCTTTAGTACCAGGATGACATTGTGATAGATGACTTCGATGTTGTTGACTTCAAGTAAGGGTTCCATCAGCACCTAGTATGCTAATTCCTAATTAACGTTGCCCAGAATATTATTTTACCTTCTTTAGGGAGCTATAGCGTTTCAAGGTTTCGGGTGTCAGGTGTCAGGTTACAAAGTACAGACTTCGTCGTCGTCCTCGTACTTGTCCCTCGTCCCTATAAAATTCTGATTTACGAGGACGAGGACGAAAAGAATCAGATCAGATCGCATGCACACGCCCTGCGGCCCTTTTTCACCCAGTCCCATCTACCGCTGTTTTGTCCTGTGCCTTGAGCCCTGCGCCGCTTCTTATTTTCCGCATTCCGCATTCCAACTTCCTAATTCCTGACACCTGACACCTGAAACCAATCGCATGGTAACCACAGACAAAAGTCAGGCGTCCAGGCGCGAATAAGTTTTATCCTCTTCCCCCAGATAAGCCTTGATGACATGCTCGTCGTGCCTGATTTTTAGGGGATCGCCTTCGGCAATTTTGATGCCGAAGTCCAAAACACACACCCGGTCGGAAATATCCATGACCACCCCCATATCGTGTTCGATTAATATAATCGTCACATCCCATTCCTCGTTAATGTCCAGCACAAACCGTGCGATGTCTTCGGTTTCCTCTAAATTCATGCCGGCACACGGTTCATCCAGTAAAAGAATTTTAGGGCGCATGGCCAGTGCCCGGGCGATTTCAACTCGTTTTTGGAGCCCATACGGCAGGGTGTGAACAGGCCTTTTGCGAATGTGTTCGATTTCCAGAAGATCAATGATCTCCTTTTCGATGTGTTTGCGAAACGCCATCTCTTCCCGACGGGTCTTGCCGAAATAAATGCCCCCGGAAAAGACACCGGATTTCAAATGCACGTGCCCGCCCAGTTTGATATTGTCCAGAACCGTCATGTGGGCGAACAGCTCAACATTTTGAAAAGTCCGCGCAATGCCCAGGGTCGCGATCCGATGGGCCTTGAGGTCCGTGATATCGCGGCCTTCAAAGATGACCTTTCCCTTTTCAGGCTGATAAAAGTTGTTAATACAGTTCAACAGGCAGGTTTTGCCGGCACCGTTGGGTCCGATAATGGAAAATATCTCACCCTTTTTCACACCGGTGCTAACACCGGAAAGCGCTTTTAAGCCGCCAAAGCTCAGGTGGAGGTCTTCGATTTGCAACTGGTATTCTGGTGCTTCACTCATGTTACTGGTCACTGGCTACTGGTTACTTGTCTCTGGTCACTGGCCGCTGGTCTCTGGTTACTGGTTACTCGATACTGGATTCTCGGGTTACGAGTTCCGGGTTACGGGTTACGGGGTGAAAACCAGACAATCAGCAATCCGAAATTCCAAATCCCAAATCTGCCCTCTTTCTTCTTTTTTTCTTTCCGCATTCCGCATTCCCAATTCCCCATTCGAAACCCTCTGTCCTCTGACACCCGAAACCTGACACCTGACACCTGAAACCCTATGTTTTTCCCAAAATGTTGTCACAAAAAATGCCCAGAGGGCTTAGTTATCCACCTGCTTAACCGTCA
>PVMK01123515.1_pt1 | contig 13414 bp, 10 predicted proteins | sample 1853481 | NCBI WGS metagenome assembly PVMK01 (sample SAMN08533507, study PRJNA380276) | Marine sediment metagenome, whole genome shotgun sequencing project.
CCACCATCCCCCCAGCCTCTTTGGCATGGCCGATACGATTTTCCGCGGCGGTAAAGGCGACGTCACTGAAGGCGGCGTGCGCGTGCGGGCTGTTGCCGGGGGGCCGGGCGTCATCAAGCCCGGTGAAATTCTCAACGACATGGTCCACGAAACTGACCTGTTCACTACCTTCGCCCGGCTGGGCGGGGCCACCGAACATATTCCCACAGACCGGGTGATCGACGGCGTCGACCAAACCTCGCTGATTATGAATGGGGATGCCAATGGGCGACGCGACTGGGTCTTTATCTATACCGGCAATGACCTTGGCGCGACTGTCAAAGGTCGTTACAAACGACATTGGCTTGGTCCAGAATCTGGCGAGGGCGCAGGCACTTCAGCAGCCTTCTATGATCTCATCACGGATCCCCGTGAGACTTCCCCGAAACTGGCTTCGCTGATCTACCAGAGCGGCCAATGGGATCGCATGCTGATTCGCCACACAGTCTGGAAAGAAAAATATCCTGACAAGCCAAAGGCGCGGGGGATTCCCTTTACCGGGATCGAGAATGCCCGGCCGGAAACAATCGCGATTGGTGAAGATTTTGAGCGATTGCGCGCCTCGCTGCCCTTCGATCCGCTTGACTTCATCAAATTCAACATGCCTGATGCCCTTAAAGTTACGCAAAAGGTAGATGCTGTCGATTAGCATTAAAATAGATGTTTTTTTGAAAAGAAGGCCCTCTCGTCTAAATGATTGGCGGGAGGGCTTTTCTATGTACTTATCGATGATTGATACGGCGGATACATACGATTCACGACGACGCATAATTTTGGATGGGCAAACAAATTATCGTGACTTAGGCGGCTATCAGACAGCAGACGGCCGTTCAGTCAGGTGGGGTCAAGTTTACCGTTCGGGTCGTTTGTCCAAGCTGACGACCGGAGACCTAATCCGGCTGGAAAGTTTGGGCATTAGAACAGTAGTTAACTTGCTGACGGCCGACGACATTGAGTCTTATGGCCAGGACAAGCTGCCTAGTGGAGCGAGGCTGCTCTCCATGCCCATTAACAGTGATACGACCACTGAGCTGGCCAATCGAGCGACAGAAGCACTTAAGACGGGTGACTTCTCCCAGATTCCGCCTGAACTGAATTCGGACATTCACCGCATTCTGGTCCATGATGGGCAAGAGCAATATGCCTCCCTTTTGCGAGAAGTCGCCAACCCGGCGAACCGGCCGCTTGTCTTTCATTGTTCGCACGGCGTGCATCGTACAGGAACCGGCGCGGCTATATTGCTTGCTGCCTTGGGTGTTCCCTGGGAAACCATTCGGGAAGATTATCTTTTGTCGAATAAATATCGCAAGGATGAGGTAAATAAACGTCTGGATCAGTTGCAGCGGATGGCAGCGGAAAAGAGAGGAATTCAACCTGAGCAGGTTACCATGAGCAACATGAGGGCTTTCCTCATTCAACACGGATCGTACATTGATGCCAGCTACGATGAAATACGTAAGCTATAGGGCGGGATAGATAGCTATAGCCGCCAAGGATTAGGCCTTAGCGAGCAAGACATTGATCAACTACGAGATACATTGCTGGAGATAAGAGAATAGATGTCTGAATTATGGTTTGATCTCCTGCCAATCGCCGTGGCCATGGCTATTACGCCGGGCCGATTGATTGCCCTGATCCTGTTGCTTCACACCAGGCAGGCTGTCCTTACTTCACTAACTTTCGTCGGAGGCATGATCAGCAACATGCTGATCGAAGGCCTGGCCTTCGCCTTGATCTTCTCCCTCACCGGCGTTTTCGCCGTCGAGGAAGGGGCAGAGCCGCCGGCGATTATAGCCATACTCTTCGTGGTAATCGGTATCTTAATGCTGGTGGGAGCGGCGAAGGTCATCTTTCACTCGGAGGACGAGGATAAAGCACCACCAAGCTGGTTAGCAGAAATCGAATCCTTTACTCCGGGCAAGGCCTACAAATTGGGCCTGGGTTGGCTCTTTGTGAGCCCTAAGCAATGGATATTCACCTTAGCGGCCGTAGGCGTCATCTTCGCTGCCAATCTGGACCCCCTATTCAGCCTGGTCAACTATCTGCTCTTCATCTTGATCGCCCTGGTTTTGTTTTTCCTGCTCATACTCATCTACGTCATCCTAGGCCAGCGCTCCAGGGCTTTCATGGACGGGCTATTTAATTGGCTGAAGAAAAACGCGCAAGCCATCATTGTCATTGTGTTCATTGTTTTTGGTCTGTACTTCTTGCTAAAGGGCATAATTGCCCTAACAGCCTAAAAGAACCGCCTGTGCGCTGGGTTAGGGAGCTACTGACCTGAAACTGTGTTTGTAAACATTGCTATCTTGATCTAGAAAGAAACGGTTTAGAAAGTTGTTTTTGGGTCAGTAAATACGTAAACGAGCGGAAATTAAACTGGGGAATCATTCGGCGTTTCTGGGGGATTGTCATTGGCTTTAGCTTAATAGCCGAAGGTTTGGGCATGTGTAAAATAGAGAAGAAACAGCTAACGCAGCATATCAGACGCGCTAGTGACATTAAAGCGACTATTTAAGAGGTTAAATTCATGTTCCGTCTCATGCGTATCCATACCGTTCCGGCCGAAGCTGAAAAGGAAGGCAGCACCTGGCTGCATTTATTCTTCGATCTGGTCTACGTGGCCATCCTGGTGGAGCTCGGCAACCGTCTCAGCCATGATTTGACGTTACAAAGCACTATTGAATTTGCCTTGCTGTTCGTCCCCATCTGGTGGTCGTGGCTGGAATTTGTACAATACGGCCGATTTTTTCCCATCGACGATATTGGCCAGCGAATTTTGACTGTGCTCTACATGGGCATCATGCTACTGATGGCTTTCGAGATTCACGATGTGAGCGGTGAAAAAGTCACCGCTTTTGTAGCCGCTTATGCCATCTCCAAATTTGTTCTGGCCTTGATGTATGCCCGGGCCTGGATCCTGTACCCGGAGTATCGAACGATGACCGGCCATCACGTCGTGGGATTCCTCGTTGCCGGCTTTCTGTGGCTTAGTATTGCCTGGCTCGCCCCGGCAAACATTTGGTTGTTGGGACTGGCCACTCTCTTTGGCGTGCTAATGCCCGTGTTGATCCATCTTGCCCAGCGTTTGATAGGTAAATCAGAACAGGCGCCTTCTAAAACCCCTTATCCCCCTTCGAAATACCACTATCTGCTGCACCGTTTTGGCGAGTTGAGCATCATCGTCTTGGGAGAGTTTTTCATCAAGCTGGCGACCAGCTCGGCCGATCGGGAATTTTCGAGCTCCAGCATCTTTATCGGCCTCTGTTTGTTGGGTATCTCGGTCAGCCTGTGGTGGCTTTATTTCGACCACCTGGAGCATGCTAGCCTGGCGGCCGCCAGTTCGCGCGTCGGATTGTGGATTTACGGTCATTATCCATTTCTACTAGCGATCACCGCCTATGGCGTAGTGGGCAACAAAATATTCGCCTCCGAGACAGGCCAAGCGCTTGACGATTCGAAACGGATCTTGTTCACCATAGCGCTGGCTCTGGCCTTGCTAGCCTATGGCGCTATCGAATGGGCAACCAAAGAAAGAGGGGAGACCCTGGACCGGAAGCCCCAGCCCTGGGTCCGGATTGGGGGTGCGGCCGCGCTGCTGGCCCTGGGCATGTTGGGTAGTGGGCTAAATGTAGGGCTACTGGTTTTACTGGTGGTCACAATATTTGTAATCCAGGTTGGCCTGGATGTTTACAAGCGTCTTAGCCTGGCACCTGGTTAAGGTCGGCTACTGACGATGTTTCGTTAGCTGAATATGCCAGTGCAAGCCTAGAAGCCTCGCGGGAAGCAGATCAACTCCAGAATCCTTATTCCCATAGCAATCTCATCAGCGATTCAGAGCGCTCCTGTAAGTCTTGATTCTCGCCAATTTTGTCCGTAGAGAGCGCCCGGAGCTGTCAGAAAACGCCCCTCATTTTTTGACAAAATGCTCATATAGGCGAAATATGGCTTTGGGCTGGGTGCCGGCCGTTGTCTATTAGGCCGGGGTCAATAGTTGCCTGGTGGCTTCTCCCTGAACGGCAGAAAAACCACCAGGCAACGGCCTAGCTACTGCCGGGCCATGATGGCCCGCATTTCGGCATCCGTATCCCGGATTAGTTCTCCACTGACATCTACCGTCACATTGAAGAGCGTACCGCTAAAGGCAAAGGGCGCCTGATAACGATCCAGCGTGACCGGTGAACCAGGATCAGCACCGACGGCCACGCCGCTGGCCAATCCCAGCATGATCGGGTTGGTAACCGGCATCTCTACCTGACCAACGAGTTTGTTATCAATATACAACTGGCCCAAACCGGCTGCACCTTTCCCCTTGAGGATGTCTGGCTGGCCGGTCACTTCAAACTCATAGCGTAATTGGTGCCGGCCCTCGAGTACAGGATCGGCCGATTCTACATGGTAGAAGGTGCGGGCCACGTAGTTGTAGACATAGTGCAGCTTGCCCTCCTTCACGTAGAAGGAATAGCCGCCGTCGATGCCGCCTTGAGAAATGAGCACGCCTTCAGCCCCACCGGCGGGTATCTCCACCTCGGCCGTGATACTATGCGGCCGGTTGATGATCCGGGCTGCTGCATTGACCGGCACTTCCTGGGTGCCTGGATAATAGGTATAGCTGGTGCGATCGGCCGCGATCTGCGGACGGAGATCGGCAAAGCGTTGTTGGCCGCGCCCATCCACGGGCAAAACGTTGTACTTGCCAGCTTCAACATACCACTGGCCGATCATCTCGATCAGCTTGGCCCGGTTTTCGGCGGCCACATTGTGATTTTCGGCGAAATCCTCGGCTACATGGTACAGTTCCCAGCTGGTGGCATCCAACTCGGTAAGCATCTCGGCCGAAATGAGTGAACCAAAGGGTCTACCCGATTCGACAAAAGAAGTGCCTGGCCAGGGGCAAACAGCTCGCCAGCCATCATGATAGATGGAGCGGTGGCCCAACATCTCAAAATATTGAGTGCTGCGCTGGTTGGGCGACTGGGCATCCTGGAAGGTGTGGACGAGACTGAGTCCTTCAATCGGCGACTGGGTGACCCCTTTAACACTAACTGGCGGCTCAAGCCCCAGGGTCTCTAAAACGGTCGGTACCATATCGATGGCATGAGCATATTGGCTTCTTACCTCACCTCTGGCGGCGATACCTTCGGGCCATTGGATGATGAATGGGTCGCTGATACCGCCGCGATAGGTCTCTCGCTTCCAGCGGCGGAAGGGGGTATTACCGGCCCAGGTCCAACCCCAAGGATAATGGTTAAAATACTTTGGCCCGCCTAACTCATCAAGGGCAGCCAGGTTTTCCTCCAGTGACTCGGGTACAAAATTGAAGAACAAGTTTTCATTAACCGATCCCTCGGGACCACCCTCGGAACTGGCCCCATTGTCGGAAAGGACCATGATTAAGGTGTTGTCGAATTGGCCGATCTCCTTCAGGAAATCAAGCAAGCGGCCGATATGATAATCGGTGTGGCTCAAGAAACCGGCATATACCTCCATCATGCGGGCATATAGTTTCCTCTCTTCCGGCGTGCAGTCGGCCCAGGGTTTGACATCGGGATCGTGACGGGAGAGTTCGGCTTCCATGGGGGCAATGCCCAATTCCTTTTGCCGGGCAAAAACCTTCTCCCGGTAGGCCTCCCAACCACCGTCGAACTGGCCCTTATATTTATCGGCCCACTCTTTGGGGACGTGGTGGGGCGCGTGCATGGCCCCGGTGCAAAAGTACATGAAGAAGGGTTTATTCGGGGCGACCTGTTTGGCATCGGCGACAAAACCTATGGCCTTGTCCGCCAGGTCCTCGGTCAAATGATATCCTTCTTCCGGCGTTAAAGGTGGTTCAACCCGGTGGTTATCGTAGGTCAAATCGGGGTAATACTGGTGGGTGTCGCCGCCCAAAAAACCATAATAGCGTTCGAACCCGCGGCCCAAAGGCCAGCGATCGTAGGGACCGGCGGCCGAAATCTGATCGGCCGGAGTCAGATGCCACTTGCCGACGGCGAAGGTATTGTAACCGTGTTGCAACAGCATCTCCGATAAGAAGCCATTTTCAAACGGTATATAGCCATCATAGCCGGGAAAACCGGTCGAGACTTCCGTGATAGCGGCCATGTGGTTGGAATGGTGGTTGCGGCCGGTCAGGATACAAGAGCGCGTCGGGGAGCAAAGGGCGGTTGTGTGCATATTGTTATACAGCAAGCCGTTGGCTGCCAGAGCGTCCAGGTTTGGCGTCTCAATAGGGCTGCCGTAACTGCCTATTTGGCCAAAGCCAGTATCATCCAAAATGATAAAGAGTACATTAGGCGCACCCTCTTTTGCTCGCAGGGGCATGGGCCAGGCCGGCTTTGATTGCTCAGCCGTGCGGCCGACGACACCAGAAAAAGCGGTTCCTGGTTTATATTCCTTCAATTCAGACATCTTGAACCTCCAGGGTTTTAGGTGGGAAATCGATGATTCGTTCTTAATCGGGTCTGATGGTTTGACCACTTGACTGCCCGAACCATGATCATAGCTGGAATCCAAGCCTAGTCAATTATTTAATTGGCCCTTTAACAATGAAATGTCTGGTCTGCGGGGCTCGGCTAAAAGGGCTCCTCGCCAGGCAAGCAACGAGCATCGAAGTCAGCTACAGATAAATCTAAGGCGCGCGTCCAAGCAGGCGCTGGAGCCATTCCTCCCGGTCCTTCTTCTTCACCTGCTTCTCCACTTGGGTCAATGCCAGTTGAATCTGGTTACGGTACGGGCTTTTGACAAAGGCTGCCAATTCAACGGCTCGGGTCAAATGTGTCACGGCTTCCGTCAAGTCCTCTTCTTGTTGATAAAGTAAGCCAAGCAACCATCGGGTAATACTCTCCCCATATCGGTCCTCCACTTCTTCCTGGATAGGCAGGGCCCGGTTGAAGTAGTCCAGGGCCTCCTCCACCTGCCCCAGGGAGTCGTAGACCAAACCGATGTTGGTGAGGCTTTTGGTCAAGCCTGGCCATTCCCCCTCTTCTTCCCAGATAGTCAGGGCTTGATTGTAGTGCTCCAGAGCCTCCGGCCACTGCTCCAGGGAGTCGTGGATATACCCAAGGTGCATAAACATCGAGGCAATTTGCTCTAGGTCTTCAGTTCGTTGCGCAATCTCCAGTCCTCGCCTGATCCAGCCCATGTAATCGTTCCACAGACCCTGCCGGTTCTGGTAAGTCCACATGGCATAGATGAGAGCGAAGCGACGCTCATCTTCAGGCGCCTGCTGCCAGGCCCACTGCAGCTGCTCGTATACCTCTGCAATCCGCTGCCAATCCTCCTGGTCCACGCTCACCAGGGCGAGGTAGTATTGGCGGTGAAGCTCGATGGCGCTTTCTTCTACCTTGGTCCGGGCTACCTCTGCCAGAGTCTGGTGCAGGGAGAGTTCCCCTTCGACGCTCACCTCCACTAGGTTACGGCTACCCAGGAGCCCCAGGATAAATAACCACGCTCCCGTCACCGCCTCTGCCGCCGCCACGCTGAAGCGAGCTGGCTTGGGGGCAAAGGCGCCGAGCGCATAGAAGGCCTGGACCGCAGCTTGGCCCTCTTCCGTCTCTTGTAGCCCTTCCAGGCTCAGTTTGATGATCTCTTCCAGGGTCTCTATTTGCCCCCCTCCGCCCAGACGACGCTGGGCCAGACGCAGACGGCGTTTGGGGTCAGCTAGCTCGGCCAGCGCTTGCTGGCTCAGGTTGGTGAAGCGGTTGCCCTCGGGCGCGGCCAAATACCCACCCAATAGCTCCAGGGCCAAAGGCAGGCCGCCCACAGCCTGAGTCAGGCCTAAGGCGGCCCGTGGGTCGACGGCACAAGCTTCTGGGGCCAACGACTTTAGGAGCTTAAAGGCGGGGACCATCTTCAAAGGAGGGACGCTTTGGCTGCCAGCAGCACTGGCGAAGGAACGGGCAATACGCCTGTCCCGGGTGGTCAAGAGATGGCAGCAATTGGGACCTCCACAGCGCAGCAAGTCGGCCGCTTCAGGCTGCCAGACATCATCCATCACAATCAGCATGCGCCGCTGGCCGATGGCATTCCGCACCGCTCGCTTTCGCTCCTGGTCACTGACCAGATGGGTTACGTCTATCTTCAGGTTTGTCGCCCAGGTCGTCAAAGCGCTGGTCACGTCACCCCGTGGTCCCAGACCGGCCCAGAGGATGCCGTCTCTGAAATGCGCCAATACTTGCCGGTGATGGGCCAGGGCAACGACCAGGGCGGTTTTGCCGACCCCGGGCAGGCCTTCAGCCGCGAGGGCAATGGGTTGTCCGGCGGTCAGTTGAGCAATGAGTGTTGTCAGCAGGTCATCGCGCCCTACCAGCGACTGAGAGGGCAAGGCTGGTACACCTACAAAAAGAGGGGGCTGCTGCTCTTTAGTGACGTAGACGTCGCCACCAGTAATTATCGAGTCATGAATCCCGCCGTTTACATCACCAATTGTGACATTGGTGTTTGTCTCGTCAGTCTTATTAGAGCGAAATTCATTATTCATACGCTCTCAACGCTCCAAGGAGGGGAAATGCGGACACTGAAGGTCAAATAAATATTACCTGGAACCTTGTTCCGGGCAACGTCGATGAAATTACTATTCCCCTATTAGAGAATGTTTCTAGTATCGACACCGCCATCCATGTCCCTTTTCATTCTGCCGGACCGGGCCAAGAACTTCTCTTAATTTGGCGATTATGTTCTAATCGTTGCCTGGCGTTTATTTTCACATATCATATTGCATTATCAAGATTTCTCTCGGGTTTGCTGATAAAGAGAATGAACCAGGAGATGAAGCTTCCACTTTTACCGAAATATTGTCTGCAGTGCAATGAGCTTCCTTTTTCGCGGCACGTACTGGAAAGAGAGGGGCAGGAGCGAACATGATAAGTCGCATCTCTAAAGGTGTCGGCTGGCTGATCGCCGGCTTGCTCATGATAGTAACCCTGATAGTGGTTGCGGGGATGATACGCTATTCCCCCGAATATGTGGTTAGAGCGCTGCGCTGGCGAGAGTCCAGCGTGGAAACCTACCGGGAATTGTTTCCGGCGCGCCCGGTAGCGGCCCCGGCCGAACCCTTTCAGTTTGACGAGGCGCCGGAAAAGGCCGGTGAGGTAGCCCAGCTATTCGAATCGATTATGGAGACGCCGGACCTTGATGATTTCATGACAGAGAGTGGCACTGAGGCCTTCATCGTCATTCAAGACGATACGATTCTGCTGGAGCGATATTACAACGGCGCCGGCCGCGAAACCTTGATGACCTCCTTCTCGGTAGCCAAGTCCTTCACGACGGCCTTAATCGGGGCGGCTATCGAAGAAGGTTACATCGGCAGCTTGGACGATCCCATCACCGACTACCTGCCGGAACTGGCGCAACGCGACGGCCGATTTGAGCAGATAACCATTCGCCACTTGATGCTGATGGCCTCTGGCCTGGATTATCAGGAGCTCCGGCCGGGCCTATTCAACAGTGACGATGTCATTACCACCTATTACCCCGACCAGCGAGAAGCGGCCCTTTCTTTCACCGAAATCGTCGATTCCCCCGGCGCCTACTTCCAGTACAACAAGTACCATCCCCAGTTACTGGGATTGATTCTGGAGCGGGCGACGGGCTTCCAAGTTGCGAGCTATCTGGAGCAAAAGATATGGCAACCGATCGGCATGGAATATGACGGCTCCTGGAGCATGGACAGCGAAGAGAGTGGTTTCGAGAAAATGGAAACCGGCGTCAATGCCACGGCCATCGACTTCGCTAAATTCGGCCGTCTTTACCTGGAGGGTGGCAATTGGCAAGGCGTTCAGGTGCTGCCGGCCGAGTGGGTTTCAGAATCAACCCAGGTCGACCCCGCCATCCACAACGCTTCCTACTATCCAGACGAATTCGGCCAGGCGATCTACCGTGATCTGGACGGCTATTACAAATACATGTGGTACGGATTCTTTCGCGGCGAAGAGGGCTATGACTTCATGGCCGAAGGGGATCGCGGTCAGTTTATCTACGTCGCGCCTGAAAAGCGGTTGATCATCGTCCGCAACGGACTGGAATGGGGTATGGCCTCCAGCGAGTGGGTAAAAGCCTTCTATGAATTCGCCGGACAGTTATGAAGGATGCCTGGGGGGAGGACGATTCCAGGCCAAGGCTTGGGATGGACATGGTGCCAGTCATACGCACTGCCATCAATCCTGATAGATTTGGATCAGGTTGCCACAGGTATCTTCGAAAATCGCGAAGGTTGTTGACCCCATCGGCGCCGGCTCGGCGCGAAACACGACGCCCAGCGTCTGCAGTCGCTCGTACTCTTTCTGAACGTCGTCAACAGCGAAGGCCGTTAAAGGTATCCCCTGCTTATGCAGAGCCTGTTGGTAGGCCTTCGCGGCCGGATTGTCGTTGGGCTCCAGAAGTAGCTCTATCTCCTTCGGCCCTTCGGGGGAGCTGACTGTTAGCCATCTAAACTGCCCAACCGGCATATCCTTCTGCTCAATAAAACCCAGGACTTCCGTATAGAAACGCAGGGCCTTTTTTTGGTCGTTTACAAACACACTCGTTAGTTTGATCTTCATAGTTGCTTCCTAATGGTTGCGCTTTTTATCTCTTAATCCAACTTTCGCAAAAGTACATAGAATGAGTCACTATTATCAATCTCCTGGTAACGCTCTGTCGCCACGATTTCAAATCCTGGGCCGGTCGATTTAAACAGTTCATCTTCTGTGTAATAAACGAAGCGAAGTCCATGATGCTCTTCTTCTTTGTGGCCATACCAGAGGGAATGAAGTAGCAATCCACTGTCAGTCAGCGTTTCTTTCTGCCGGGTGAATGAACCACGAATGTCGCCCTTCGGCAAATGATGCAGCACTTTGTTCGAGTAGATGCAGTCAAAGGTACGCTCAGTATCGATGGTAACAGCATCCAACTGTAACAGGTCCGCAGAAGGGTGTTTTTCCCGATAAATCTCGAGAAATTCGCTTGAAGAGTCGGAGCCTGTAACGGTGAATGTCTGGGCCAGGAGATCCAGGTCCACACCCGGTCCCATGCCCAGTTCAAGGACCGTGGACCCGGCGGGTAGGTATTTCTTTAGAACGGCGATCAGTTCCCGGCCGTCGTAGCCTTCGACCATTTTGATATAGTCTTCAACGTTTTTCCGCTCGTCAAAATAGGCCATGAGTCTGCTTAGTCATATATGGTTTTTGATCTACCAATAATGATGAACCTGGTCGCGAATAAGACGCGCGTAGATAGCGCCAACCTGGGCCATGGTTTCCTCGTCAAGAGGCTGCAGGTCGGCCGCCAGCGCATTATCCTCTGCCTGGTCCGGTCGTTTCGCGCCCGGAATAACGCAAGTGACTGCCTCGAACATCAGGATCCAGCGCAAAGCGAATTGAGCCATGGTCATACCTTCTGGGACGAGTGCCCGAAGTTCCTCGACGGCTTCAAGGCCGGTCTCGTAATCCACGCCAGAAAAGGTCTCCCCGCGATCGAACTCTTCTCCATAGCGATTGAATTTGCGGTGATCGTCGGGTTCAAAAGTGGTCTCTCGGGTCATCTTACCGGTGAGCAAACCGGAAGCCAGCGGCACTCTGGTCAGGATACCGACCCGCCGTCTTTTTGCTTCGGGAAAGAACAGCTCGGCCGGCCGTTGCCGGAAGATGTTGAAAATGATCTGCACCGATTGCACGTTGGGATACTCGATAGCCTTAAGCGCTTCCTCGACCTTTTCCACGCTCACTCCGTAGTACCTGATCTTGCCTTGCTTGACTAAATCATCCAGGAAAGCAAAGGTTTCGGGCATGAAGTAGACCTCAGTCGGCGGGCAGTGAAGCTGCAACAAGTCAATCGTCTCAGTTCCTAGATTTTCCAAGCTGCGCTCGACGAAAGCGGTGAGGTTTTGCCGGTTGTAACCACTGGCGACATGGGGATCAAGCCGGCGGCCGGCTTTGGTAGCAATGACGATCTCCTCGCTTCGCTCCTGGCGTAGTTGTCTCAGCAACCTCTCGCTGTGACCGTCACCATACACATCAGATGTGTCGAAGAAATTGACCCCACAATCCACCGCCTTGTGCAAAGCGGCCATAGACTCCTGATCATTTACCTCCCCCCAGGAGCCGCCAATGGCCCAGGCGCCTAAACTGCTGGCCGACACGCGCCAGCCCGTTCGTCCCAATTCACGATATTGCATCTATTTAACTCCCTTTTATCTCTTTTTTAGGTAAATACCGGTTCATTGCTGAGCGGGGCAGAACCCCCCGGATTCCAACAACAACGCCTAGCCTGATCGGCTCGCTGTTGTTTGCGAAGTTTATCTCCTTATATACCGCTGATCAACGGTCATTGGCTCGCCTCAAATAGGAGCGCGACCAGCTCATTGAGAATTTGTTAACTGGCGCCGAAGTCGTTACCCCAGCTCTTTCTTGCAAATAAAATTAAGGATGATCGAGTGGGCCCACACTGGTTTTCCTTCTCCTTAAACAGGAATACAATTATTGGCCAATAACCAATCAAATATCTAGCCAAAGGAAATGAAAATGCACGCCCATAATGTTTTTTTCACTTTGAATGACAAGTCAAGCGAGGCCGTTGAGCAGTTTATCTCGGATAGCAAGCAGTATCTTGCCGTCATACCCGGTATCAAATCCTTTGCCTGTGGTGTGCTTGAAGTGGCGCTGGATCGCGAGGTCAACGATCGGGATTTTGACGTATCTCTGCATGTTTTGTTTGAAAGCAAAGAAGCGCATGATGCTTATCAGATTGCGCCCTCACATGATGAATTTGTAGCCAGAAACGAAACTAATTGGGCGGCCGCTCGCGTGTTCGATTCAGCGGTAAAATGACAGCTCCTAACAATGGACGATCTTGTCACCTTTCATCGGTTCAGAGTCTTTAGCGACCAGATCATCCAACGGAGGGTCACCTAGTGGTAAGCTGGGAGCCAATCCTTGTGTGCCGCAATCAACTCGTCTACTAACGACCATATCTGATCCAAATCCAGCTCGGCCGCTGTATGAGGATCAAGCATTGCTGCATGGTATATATGCTCCTTTTTTCTCGTCAGAGCGGCTTCTACTGTCAATCGTTGAACATTGACGTTTGTTTGGATCAGCGCAGCGAGATGAGGGGGCAACGATCCTATGAATGTTGGTTGAAGGCCGTTTCGATCCACCAGGCAGGGGACTTCCACAACACAGTCTGGCGACAGGTTACTAATCAACCCGTTATTAGGCACATTGCCGTAGACTGTGCGTGGCGTGTCTGTTTCCATACTGTGGATGATAAGCGATCCATACTCGACACTGCGCTCAATCTCTAATGCTTGCTCTTCGCTTTTTAACCTCTGGCTCAACGCTTCCCAGGTCGCAATCTGCTCCTCGCAGCGACGGATGTACTCGTCCAAGGGGATATTGTA
>PVMK01189151.1_pt1 | contig 13414 bp, 14 predicted proteins | sample 1853481 | NCBI WGS metagenome assembly PVMK01 (sample SAMN08533507, study PRJNA380276) | Marine sediment metagenome, whole genome shotgun sequencing project.
ACCCGTACCAGCAGAATACTCAGGTGCGTCCACGCCCGGCCGCCCCAGCTGAAAGGTTTGCCGCCATGGCTGAAAGGAATTTCCAACGGGATGGCTTCCACGGTGGCGATTTTCATGGCGTTCCTCCATGCGCTTGTTGCAGGGGATCCCACGGGCACCGCACAATGCGGCTCTGACGGCGGTGGTGCCACACCCTAGCACAATCCTTTGGCGCAGCACTGACACAGGAGTTGCAAGCTTAATCGTGACTGACTCGAAGCATCGCCGCATCACCCTTGCCGCCCGTCCCCAGGCTGCGCCGCAGAAAAGCGACTTCGCCATCATCGACGCCGCGGTACCGGTGCCGGGGCCTGGTGAGCTGCTGCTGCGGACCATCTATCTGTCCCTGGATCCCTACATGCGCGGGCGCATGAATGCGGTCAAATCCTACTCGCCCGCTGTGGAGATCGGCGAGACCATGGTGGGCGGCACGGTGAGCGAGGTGCTGAGTTCCAATGTGGACGGATTCACCACTGGTGATCTGGTGTTCGGTTACACCGGCTGGCAAACCCACGCCATCGACGACGGCAAAGGCTTGCGCAAGCTCGACCCGGCTGCCGCGCCCATCTCGACGGCGCTGGGAATACTCGGCATGCCCGGGCACACGGCCTATGTGGGCTTGTTGGATATCGGCCGGCCACAGTCCGGCGAAACAGTGCTGGTGTCCGCCGCCGCCGGCGCCGTGGGCTCGGCCGTAGGGCAGATCGCGCGTATACGAGGATGCCGGGTCGTCGGTGTGGCCGGCGCCCAGGCGAAATGCCGCTACGTGGTGGACGAGCTCGGCTTCGACGCCTGTGTGAGTCACCAGGAGCCGGATCTGGCGGCACGGCTCGCCGACGCCTGCCCTGGGGGCATCGACGTCTATTACGACAACGTGGGCGGCAAGGTGCTCGCCGCCGCCTTCCCGTTGCTCAACGTCGCGGCACGGGTTCCCATATGTGGAATGATCTCTCACTACAACGACACGGCTCCGCCGCCGGCCCCGGATACCTTGCCGGGGTTCATGCGCGGGATCCTCACCAGACGGTTGACCATTCAGGGATTCATCATCTTCGACCACCAGCACCGCTGGGCAGACTTTTACGGCGAGATGAGCGGATGGATCCGCGATGGCCGCGTCAAGTATCGTGAGGACATCGTGGATGGACTCGAGAACGCACCCGGTGCGTTTCAGGGTTTGCTGGAAGGCCGCAATTTTGGAAAGCTGATGGTGCGCGTCGGCGATGATCCAACGCTTTGAGCGCAAGATTTGAGGAGCCGACGAATGCCCGAAGCAGAAGCAAAAATACTGGTCACACGCCGACTGACTGCCACCGAATGTGGAGACGCGCCTCGCACGAGACTACCAGGCGACGCTGAATGACGACGACCACGTCTACTCCTCCGCCGAGATCATCGCCGGAGCCGAGGGACACGACGGCATCTTCTGCTGCAGCACGGAGAAGTTTTCGGCCGACGTCATCCCCGCGCTTCCTGAGAGCATAAAGATCCTCGCGACCTTTTCCGTGGGCTACGAGCACATCGACATTCCCGCGGCCCAGGCACGTGGGCTCAAGGTAACGAATACCCCCGACGTGCTCACCGACGCCACCGCCGACATCACCATGCTCTGCCTGCTGGCCGCAGCCAGGCGCGCAGCCGAGGGTGATCGGTTGGTGCGATCCCGTCAGTGGAAAGGCTGGCACACCACCATGATGCTGGGCACCCACGTGACCGGCAAACGCTTAGGCATATTCGGCATGGGGCGCATCGGCCGGGCGGTTGCACAACGCGGACGCGGCTTTGGAATGGACATTCATTATCACAACCGATCGCGACTGAACGACGCACTGGAACTGGGAGCCACATTTCACCCGACGCTGGAGTCGCTGCTGGCAGTGAGCGATTTCTTTTCCATCAACGCACCGTCGTCAACCGAGACCCTGAAGTTCCTGAATGCGGAGCGCATCGCGCTGCTGCCCGAAGGCGCGGTGGTGGCGAACACGGCCCGGGGTAATATGGTGGACGACGACGCTCTTATCGCCGCTCTCCAATCGGGCAAGGTGTCGGCGGCGGGTCTGGATGTCTTCGACGGCGAGCCGAATATCCATCCAGGCTATCGAGCCCTGGACAACATCTTCCTGCTTCCGCACCTGGGTAGCGCCACCCACGAAACCCGCGACGCCATGGGTTTCTGCTGCCTGGATAATCTGGACGCCTTTTTCTCCGGCAAGCCCTGTCCGACGCCGTTGACGTGACTACTACAGGTAAAGGCGCGCTTGACGGCATACTGGTGGTTTCGCTGGAACAGGCAGTCGCGGCACCATTCTGCACCTCGCGTCTCGCCGATGCCGGTGCCCGGGTCATCAAAATCGAACGCGAAGGAGGAGACTTCGCGCGCGGTTACGACAACGCCATCCAAGGCGAGAGCGCGTACTTCGTGTGGCTCAACCGCGGCAAGGAATCACTGGTGCTGGATATCAAGGGCGCAGACGACGGGGGGCTGCTGGAGCGCATTCTCACCAGGACCGATGTGTTCGTTCAGAATCTGGCGCCGGGTGCCGCGCAACGGGCGGGCTTCGGAGCCGACGTTCTGCGAAAGCGCCATCCGCGGCTGATCACCTGCGATATCAGTGGCTACGGTGAGCAAGGCGAGTACGCCGGCATGAAAGCCTACGACATGCTGGTGCAGGCGGAGAGCGGCCTTTGCTCCATTACCGGGTCGCCGGAACAGAACGGCCGCATCGGCGTCTCGGCCTGCGACATCGGCACCGGGCTCTATGCCCACGCGGCAATCCTGGAAGCACTTTTCACCCGCGAACGCAGCGGCGAGGGCCGCGCCATCAAGCTGGCCATGTTCGCTGCCATGGCCGACTGGATGGCGGTGCCGCTGATGCGCTACGACTACGGCGGTGTGAAGCTGCCGCGCACCGGCCTCAGCCACCCACTGATTCAACCCTACGGCGCTTTCGCCACCCGCGACGGACCGCCGATCCTCATCGCCATTCAGAATCAGCGCGAGTACCTGCGCTTCTGCAACGAGATCCTGGAGATGCCCGAGCTCATCGACGACTCCCGCTTCCACGACAATCCTTCCCGTTGCGAGAACGTGGAGGAGCTGAAAGCAATCATCGATGGATGCTTTGTCGGCATGGAACGAAACGCCCTGGTAGCGCGTCTGCGGGAGAGCAAAATTGCTTTCGGCCAGGTGAACGATGTCGCCGGCCTGTCCGAGCACCCGGCACTCAGACGGATCGAGGTAGACAGTGTCGGCGGGCTGGTCAGCATGGTCTCACCTCCGGCATCCGTGGTCGGTGAAGATCACCCACTTCGCCCGGTGCCTGCGCTGGGCGAGCACAGCAAAGCCATACGCGCAGAATTCGGATAAACGGAAGGCCCAGCCCAACCTTCTACGCGATGGAACGTGCGCCTCCATCCATTGAAAATTCCTACCTGAGGGATTTCAGAACTGCATCGACCAGATCCTGCGGCACATCGTCTGCAATCTGGTCCGACGGAGACCGCATTACGGCACGGCTCAACTCAGTGGTTCGCCGATAGGCAGCCAGGTAGTCGTGACACTCGCGGCACAGCCGTATATGTAACTCGAAGATCTTCCGCTGGCGCTGGGGCAACTCGTCATCCAGGTAGGCAAGGATGAAACCTTCGAATTCCTCGCAGCTGATCATTCGGTGCATGTGCTTGAACATGACACCCTTCAGCCACCCCATCAGATTGCGTTTGCGGGCCATCAGCTTATTTCACCTCGGAGGATCGGCTCCAGTCGTTTCTTCAGCGCCGAGCGAGCCCGGTGCAGGCGCACCTTGACGTTGCTTTCCGATATGCCGAGCAACGCGGCAACCTCACGGGTGTTATATTCTTCGATGTCCCGCAGCTGCAAAACGATACGGTAGGCGTCGGGTAAGGCATCCATTTCGCGCTCTACCAATGACCGCAGGCGCTGACTGTTCATGATCTCCTCGACACCCGCCAGAAGAGGCCAGTGTGCTTCGATTCGACACCCATGCTGGTCGAACTCGGGCAGATAGTCATCGATGGGTTCCTCTGCCCGGCGTTTCTGTCGTCTCAGGATCGTCAGGCTGGCATTGACCGTGATGCGGTGCAGCCAGGTCTCGAGGCTGGATCGCTCCTGGAAGCCGTCGAGGGCCCGAAAGGCGTTTTGAAAGGCATCCTGGACGGCGTCTTCGGCCAGCGCCGGGTCCCCCAGCACGCGCCGGGCGAGGGCCAGCATCCAACCGATGTTGTCCCGCACCATCTGCTCGGCGGATTCTGTCCCCCGCGGCTCGGGGAGCGGTGCATCGGATTGTTCGGCGCCATCGTCCTGCACGATTCAGTCACCCGGAAGCGGGCTGCGCGTAGCATCGGCCCCGCTGGAGCCGGCCTGGCTCGGGCGATGTCGATGCCCACGGACGTGGCCGAGAGTCCATTCAAAAACCTCTGAGTAACCAATTACTGGTCGGCGGAGTCTATAGTGCAGACCGTATCAGTATACCGTTTGAGGATTGCCCCATGGATCTTGTCTCCATCGCCCTGGTTTCGGGTGCGTTGCTTGCGTTTGCGCTGGTCGCGCAGCGCCTGCAAGGGACGATTATTACCCCGCCCCTTGTATTCATCGTTATCGGATACCTGATTGGTCAAGGGGTGCTCGGTATCGCCCATATCGATCCCGGACACGGCGCCATTCACATAATCGCCGAGTTGACCCTCATCCTGGTGTTGTTTTCAGACGCCGCTCGAATCAACCTCACGCAATTGCGCCGCGACCACAACCTGCCCCTGCGGATGTTGCTCATCGGGCTTCCTCTTACCATGGCCGGCGGTGCGTGGGTTGCGCTGATGTTGTTTCCGCAGCTGGACTTCTGGGAGGCGGTGCTGCTGGCGGCACTTCTCGCGCCAACCGATGCGGCCCTTGGCCAGTCCGTGGTGTCGGCCAAGGCGGTGCCGGTGCGCATCCGCCAGGCCATCAACGTGGAGAGCGGGCTCAATGACGGCATCGCCCTGCCGGCGGTGCTGCTGTTCGCGGCGCTGGCAAGTGCTCAACAGGAGTCGGCTCAAGCAGGCGAATGGCTGAGCTTCGCGCTGTTTCAGGTAACGCTGGGACCCCTGGTCGGCGCCGTGGTGGGATTCGCCGGCGCGCGACTGCTGGATTCGGCCGCTCAGCACGGCTGGGCAGACACCGCCTTTCAAGGTATCGGCATCCTGTCTCTGGCGATCTTCGCCTACGCCGTGGCGGAGCTGGCAGGCGGTAACGGCTTTATCGCAGCCTTTGTCGGCGGCTTGGTGCTCGGCGCCACGGTTCGCCATCCGTGCACTTTTCTGTTCGAGTTCATGGAAGCGGAAGGGCAGCTTCTGATGCTGATGACCTTTCTCGTATTCGGCGCGGCTCTTCTACCCGAGGGCTTGGAGCATTTCACCGGCACTACGTTCGTGTACGCGGTACTGAGCTTGACTGTGATTCGCATGCTGCCTGTGGCGATTTCGCTCATGGGCACCGGACTGCGGCTGCCCTCGGTGCTGTTTCTCGGCTGGTTCGGCCCCCGCGGGCTCGCATCGATTCTCTTCGTGCTGCTCATTCTCGAGAAGGTGGAACTGGCGCATCGCACCGAGCTGCTGTCCATCACCGTCATAACGGTGGCTCTGAGCGCACTCTTACACGGCCTCACTGCGGCTCCGCTGGCAAAACTTTATGGCCGCCACGCAGCTCGTATGGGTGAGTGCCAGGAGAGTATGCTCGTCTCGGAGCTGCCGCTTCGACACGGCATGAACCTTCAACGGTAATCCAATGGGGACATTCGAGAGATGAACAAGATTTCCGTCAGCGTCTGGAATGAATTGCAGGATCGCGTGCCGGCTTATGCGCTGGTGGCCGACGTGGATCTGGTGGTGGTGCGCTTCGATGAGAACGTCAGCGTACTGTATGGCCGTTGTGCTCACCGGGGCGCTCTCATGTCGGATGGTCGTGTGCAAGGCGACAACCTGATCTGTGGCGTGCACGGTTGGGACTATCGGCTGGATACCGGCGTCAGCGAGTACAACAACAGTGAAACCCTCTCCAAGTTCGACGCCTGGATAGAAGACGGACAGGTCTGGGTGGATGAGGACGCGATTCGCGCGTGGGCGATTTTGCATCCGCAGCCCTACGACCGAGACAGCTACCAGGGTCTCTATCAAGACCACACCGGTACCGGGGATGAGCCGTATGTGAAGTCCATTCGCTCACTGGCAAGCGATGGACTGTCAAAAGTGGGACACCACGGCCCGGCGGCGGCCATGGGTGTGCCACGGGACACGTTACCCAAATGGGACGACCTGCAGTTCGTGGTGGCACAACTGCACAAGTTGCCGTTGCTGGACGAAGAGCCCGTGGGCACCCACATGGTCATCGGGCCGCGCGCAAACAAGCCGTTGGCATTGAAGATCCCGCTGTTCGTATCCGACATGAGCTTCGGTGCGTTGTCAGAGGAAGCCAAGGTAGCGCTGGCCAAAGGCGCGGAGCTCGCGGGTACCGGTATCTGCTCCGGAGAGGGCGGCATGCTGCCCGAGGAGCAGGCCGCCAACTGCCGCTACTTTTATGAGCTCGCTTCGGCGCGTTTCGGTTTCTCCTGGGACAAGGTGCAGTTGACCCAGGCCTTCCATTTCAAGGGCGGCCAGGGCGCCAAGACCGGCACCGGCGGCCATCTGCCCGGCAGCAAGGTCACGGGCAAGATCGCCCAGGTGCGATCCCTTGCCGAGGGTGAAGCCGCCATATCGCCGGCGCGCTTTCCGGACTGGACCGAGCTCGGCCAGTATCGCGATTTCGCCGCCCAGGTACGGGAGAACACCGGCGGCATCCCGGTGGGGTTCAAATTGTCGGCCCAGCACATCGAAAAGGACATGGACGCGGCCCTGGAAATCGGCGTCGACTACATCATCCTGGACGGAAGAGGCGGCGGCACAGGGGCTGCGCCACTCATATTCAGGGACAACATCTCGGTGCCGACAATCCCGGCGCTGGCAAGAGCCCGCAGGCATCTGGATTCTTGCGCAGCCGACCATGTCACGCTCATCATTACCGGCGGATTGCGTGGGCCTGCCGACTTTGCCAAGGCGATGGCCCTGGGCGCCGACGCCATCGCCGTTTCCAACGCGGCGATCCAGGCCATCGGCTGCTTAGGGATGCGCGCCTGTCACACCAATAATTGCCCGGTGGGTATTGCCACCCAGAAACCCCACCTGCGGGCCCGCTTGCCGGTGGATGCGGCGGCCGCCCGTCTGGCGCGTTTCTTCCATGCCTCCGTGGAGCTCATGACCGTGCTCGCACGGGCCGCAGGTCACCGGCACCTGGACCAGTTCTCGCCCGAGGATCTGACCACTTTCAAGATGGATATGGCGCAGCTGACGGGGGTCGCCTACGGGGGCGTGGCAGCGACGAATTAATGTCAACGGGGACGAGCATGAAGACAAAATACTTCTCTTGGCATCGCTGCTGACGGCGGGCCGCGAAATGATGAAGATTCAACCTGCACGGGAGATGTGCGATGAGTGATGACGGTCAGAAGCTGGAATGGTTTCGGGTAGCCGAGACGGATGAACTGCCCCCGGGGCGCGTCATGACCGTGACGGCGGGCACCCATTCCATGGCGTTGACCAACATCGATGGTGCGTTCACGGTAATGGACAACCGCTGTCCCCACCAGGCGGTCCGCTTGGCGAAGGCTCTATCGAAATAGGCAACGACGGCCAGTGCTGGCTGCGATGCCCGTGGCACGGATGGGACTTCGATCCACAGACCGGGCTTGCCCCCGGCGGTCACGAAGACTCCGGGCAACGCATTTTTCCCACGGAGGTTCGCGACGACGGCATCTACGTGGGTCTGGAGGCGGAACCGGCGCGCGCGGAAACCGTCACCGACGTCATGGCCGAGACCATGACCAATTGGGGCGTGACCACGGTGTTCGGCATGGTGGGTCATTCGAACCTGGGTCTCGCCGACGCCCTTCGGTTGCAGGAAAAAAGAGGCCGGCTGACCTACTTCGGTATCCGCCACGAGGGCGCGGCCGCCTTCGCCTGCTCCGGCTATGCCAAACTGACGGGAAAACCGGCAGCCTGCCTGACCATCGCCGGACCCGGCGCCACCAACCTCATGACCGGGCTTTGGGACGCCAAGGTGGACAGGGCGCCGGTGCTGGCGCTCACCGGCCAGGTGGATGTGCAGGTATTCGGGCCCGGGGCCTTCCAGGAAGTGGACCTGGCCGCCGCCTTCGCACCAGTGGCGCGATTCAGTCAAACCGTGCTGCACACCTCCAAGCACGCCGAGCTCATGTCTCTGGCTTGTAAGAATGCCATCGTGGAGCGCGATGTGGCGCATCTGATTTTCCCCGACGACGTGCAGACGCTGCCGACCAACGGCGCCACGGCAGCATCCGGACCGGCCGGGCGCGTCGCCTCATCGGCCATTGAGCCGCCCGAGGATGCACTGAAAGAGGCGCTGGCGTGCTTGAAGAAGTCGAAACGCCCCATCGTCATCGTCGGCTATGGCGCGAGGGATGCCATGAGTGACGTCATTGCCCTGGCCGAATCGCTGCACGCACCGATCCTGACGACCTTCAAAGCCAAGGGGCAGATCGCCGACAGCCACCCCCTGGCCGCCGGCGTGCTGGGACGTTCCGGTACGCCGGTGGCGAGTTGGTTCATGAACGAGTGCGATTTGATCCTGGCTTTCGGTTCGTCGTTCTCCAATCACACAGGCATCACCACCAAGCGCACGATCATTCAAGTGGACTTCGATCGCATGGCGCTGGGCAAGTTCCACAGCGTGACGGTTCCCGTCTGGGCTGATATCGCCGTTACGGCGCGATGCATGAGAAAAAAACTCGCCGGCGCGGCCCACACCACCGACCAACGTCCCGAGCTGGCGGAACGCTGGTCCATCTGGCGCGAGGAGAAACGCAGCCGGGTTGCGGACGACCACGGCAAAGGCGTGAACTCGGCAGCGCTGTTCCATGCTCTCACCGAGAGTGTCCCCGGCGACGCGGTGATCGCCGTGGATGTAGGCAACAACACCTACTCTTTCGGCCGCTATTTCGAGAGTCAGGGGCAGCGCGTGTTGATCTCCGTCTATCTCGGCTCCATCGTCTTTTCCTTTCCCGCCGCCATGGGCGCCTGGGCGGCGACCCAGGACCAGGAGGAGTACCGCGGGCGAAAGGTGATCTCCATCAGTGGCGACGGCGGTTTCGGTCAGTACATGGGTGACTTCAACACGGCGGTCAAGTACGACATGGACATCACCCATGTGCTGCTCAACAACTCGGAGCTTGGAAAGATCTCCAAGGAGCAACGCGCGGGCGAGTGGCCCGTGTGGCAGACGTCCCTGCACAATCCGAGCTTTGCCGCCTATGCGAAGCTATGTGGCGGCAAGGGCGTCAGGGTTACCAGGGCGGAGCAGTTGCAAACCGCCCTCGAGGAAGCCATCGCCCATCAAGGCCCGGCACTCGTGGAGATCATTACCGACGGCGAGCTTATCTAGCCGTTCCCGGAAAGATGGGTAGAGCGGTGGGAACGACAATTCGCGCGTGATGGTGCAGAGGGAGGACTGGAATAAGAAGCTGGAGCGACCACCTGGTTCGAAGTCACAGCGACCAATTCAACATTTCAACTGGAACCGTCACTTGCGACGCTTGCCGCATTCGCAAACCCGACGTAACTCACTGTTTCTCTGTTTCACCAAATGCCACAGTGGCACAAATTTGGCACACGTGGCCATCGGCTATCTACCTGCAAGCTATGCACAGGACCATCTCGGGAGATAGTCGGTTCAATGCCGGTTCTCGGGTTTTGATCCATGGCATTGACTTCCTACCACAAATTCGGATCATGAAGCGTATGGCTGGATTTTGACCGAATATGTAACTGTCACGCTGATAGACTGGAGAACCAACATGATTAAAAAAACTGAACGAACAATCTGGAGCGGGTTGGGCAGGCAAATGATTCGGTGTGTACCGGCCACATCAGCGGTGATACTTGCGGGCCTGCTCGCAGGCTGCGGTAGCATGAATCCCACCGAGGACGACGTCGCACTGAATGGCGAAGAGGTGACCAAGCTCATCAGTGGCAACACCTTCCGAGGCGCATGGGAAGGCCAACAGCTCACCATGGTCTACTACGAAAACGGCGTGGTGCGCGGCTCCCAGGGGCTTACCAGCAGTGATGGTGGCACCTGGACGGTGGATGAAGACGTCTACTGCCATCGCTGGACCCGCCTCTTCGGTTCGACACGCCGCTGCTACAAGTGGTGGAAACGCGAGAGCGACTACCTGCTCCAGAACGTGGACGCATTTCGTATTCAAAATATGACCGGCACCATCGAGCCCGGAAAGCCGCCCGGATTCTGAAGTCAGCGGAGTCTATTCGGTACCGACTACCATAGAGGTCGAATCCGATCGTTTCCTGAATAGCGGCAGGATGGTGATTACCTCGAGCAGGCCTATCCCATCGCGTACCTCCAGGGTGTAGGTGCCATCGGCTGTCCCCTCGGGTACTACGAAGCCGACGACGCCCGCCGTATCTGGATCGAGCGGCATTTCCGTGCCATCGAAAGTCAGTGTGGCTCCGGGCTCGACGCTCATTGGGCCTATGACATTGCTGAGGTGCAGTCTGACCACGTCACCCGGAACCGCCGGATCCGGCGACACGCTGTTGATGGAAACGCATGCGCTCAGAAAGGCAACTGCCAGTAGAGCCGGGGCGACGACACGAACCTTGGAAGTCATGGATAATTCGCCTTTCAATAGTATCTGTCAAAAGCTCACCGATCCGTAAAGAACCGGCCCGAAAAATTGATAATTGAACTGACTGTTCCTGTCGGAGAAATCGGTGTCTTCCAATCTGAATAGATAGTATTTGAGACCGGTACCGATGCCGAAGTTTTTCGTAAACTGATAGTGAATCGTCGCATTGGCTTCCGTGAGGGTACCTTTGATTCCGGCCACTTCGAGTCTGAACAGCAGAAGATCCAGCTGTGTCGAGAGTTTCGGTGTAAAGCTGTAGGCGAAAAACCCTCCGATATGGGGCAATGGATAGGTAATCCCCTCTTCTTCTGTCGCCTTGCTAGCCGACACGCTACGGACACCGTCTATAGTGAGGCCGCCGAAAAACTCAGACTGGATCTTGGCCGCGGTCACGTGCATGCCGGCCAGTATTCCGAATTCTTTCTTCTTGTCCTTGAAGAAATCGTAGCCCCAGGTTATCCGACCAATACGCACATCGAAGCTGGTTCGGACGCCGACCCCCGCGCCTCCGGAGATTCTTCCTACTCTGAAATCGCGTTGTATGATGCTGGCGCCATCGCGCAACAGCTCATAGTATTCGATTTCCACGCGGTGGAGCGGGTGGTAACGCCAGCGAAAGTACAGATAGGGAGAGGCAACAGAACTGTCAAGACCGAGCTCATCTTCCATATCAAGACCCGTTCCCCTGATGCCCGAGTTCGAATCAATACGAACATTGGAATCGACTCTCGGGAAGAACCCACCTATGATCAGAAAGTACTTGTCATCGAGAATGGGTCCCGCATAGTCCGATTCCTCCGACGCCAGCGATTCGTTTCCATAGGACAGGTTGCAGACGAGAACTAATGCTATCAGGAGTTTCTGGGCGTTAAGTAAACGTGCGAGTTCCATTGGGATTTTCCGGGGCCTAGCATTATCGTATTGGTTGCTGCTTATCGAGTTCGAGTGATTACCCAGTAAGTCTTTCCGTCTGAATTTCGCATTGGATAAAGTAACCGGCTTTTGGGCGTATCGGCATTGACAAGACGCCGGTACAGATCATCGAAATATTCGGGCGTCTCCAGACTGAAGTTGTGGAAGTTGCGAGTCCGGTTGACCGGCGTGACATCCACCAGAGTGATGCGTTCGCTGTTCGGGTCTATAAATTCGGCTATCCTCACGGCCTCTTCGAGATGATCGGCACCAAGCGTGCTTTCACCCCGTCGTCGCTCGCGATTGATCAACCGGCTCATGACCAGGGCCCGATCGTTGGAGGAGACGTAAACCGTCAAATCCTTAGTCAGAGCATTTATCTTCGGCTTGAAATTGGTGTCGAAGTCCTCGTGGCCCACATCGGGCGCCGTCAAAACCACGTCTTCGATCTCCGTCTCGGCATCGGCAAAACGCGCCTCGCGGTACAAGACGCTGAAGGCATCGGAAACCACCTGAGCGCCCATGCTGTTCGCTACCAGCCAGAGCCTCTTCGGCCTGACATCATCGATGATCAGCGCTATCAGCCGGGCCAGGTCGGCGCCTGACTCCTGCGCCAACCGGCGAGCACGTCGATAGCCTCGCAACGTCGAACCCTGATTTCCGGGCCAGTCGAACACCATGACGGGAGTGTCGATATCCAACTGATAGCCGAGAAACGCGGTCTTATGCAGTGCAGAAGGAAACTGCTCCCTGAATCCATTCACCACGAGCAACACGGAGCGATGCGGAGATTCTTGTACATATCCTCGTAGCTGGTCGACGAAAGCAGAAGAATCGAGTGATCCCACTTCGCGGATACGGGTCTGTTCGCTCTGGAACCACTCGGTCGGATTGAAGATTATTCCGATTCCCAGATCGGGTTCGAGAGAGCTATCGAAGTATCCAAACTTGAGTACGTCTTCCCGTTCGTTACCGAATTTTTGTTCGAGTTCGCCGTTAGCCTCGTTCAGACGGCGGTTGGTGGCGAAGAAAAAGCGATGGGCTCCCTGATCATCGACTCTTGTGACCTGCATTCGTCTGAACAGGAGGCTCTCCGCGCGTTCAATGGCGGCGTCCGTCGAAACGTAAACGACGTAGTAGAACCACGCACCTGCAGCCAACAGCACCACCAGCCCCGATACCAGAACGATTAGCAATCGTCGCTTGGTTCGTGTCATTTTTCTGGATTCAAATCTGCGGCGTCGCCGCCTCAGTGCTGCTACATGGAACGTGCATGCCGTGACCCATCAATTGTTCCTCTGAAAGTCGCTCAACCACTCGAGCAGTCGCGATTCGAGAACCCGATAGAAAGGATTGTGTCGCAACCTCAGCATCCAGTCCGTGGGAATTTTCAACAAACCCCGTTCACCTTGAATTGCCATCTGACCCAGAAAAACCACGTCATCGCTGGTTGGTGGACCGCGCCCATAGAGCGGATCATCCGGCGGAAAAGGCAATGCCACGTGAGACAAGGAGATCACACCTCTTGGCCAGGCGATATTCAGCGGCTCGTCGGGAGATACAGTGTTCGAATGCGGCGGCTTGCGGCGACTGACGACCTTACTGCTCTCTGGATTTTCGTTGGTGATCAATTCGACGGCGAAGGGAAGAGAGGGATCGGTCATGAGACGCGCAGTGAACGGGCCGGGATCGTT
>PVMK01146818.1_pt1 | contig 13413 bp, 14 predicted proteins | sample 1853481 | NCBI WGS metagenome assembly PVMK01 (sample SAMN08533507, study PRJNA380276) | Marine sediment metagenome, whole genome shotgun sequencing project.
GCTTTTTTAAACCTGCGTTCAAATGTACGGCGGCTCATTCCGTGAGTCTGCGCGATTTTATCAACATCAATACTATCGAAATAATTTTCTTCAATTTGTTTTTGAATAGAGACAATGTTTGGATCTCCATGATCTTTTTTATGCTTAAAAACAATATACGGAGCCTGTGATGAACGGGCATAATCGTGAATCATGGTCTTGGCACATTCTATGGCCATTTTGCTGCCGCAATATCTTTCGATTAAATGTACAGAGAGATCAATATATGAATTGCAAGAGCCTGAACATAATAAATTGCCTTCATCTGTTATCAATTGTCTTGGTCTGACTTTAATTTTTGGATAACGGCGTTGAAATTCATGAGCAAATCCCCAGTGTGTAGTTGCGGTTTTTCCGTCAAGCATACCTGTTTCCGCAAGCAAAAAAGAACCGACGCATAAACTGCCAATAATTGTGCCTTTGCTATAATGATATTTCAGCCAGTTGATTGCGTTAGTGTTTTTTGTTAGGGGTTCAAAATCAGAAACAGAAGAAATAATAATTATGTCAGTTGATTCTATATCTTCAGCTGCCCGGTGTGGGGTGATTATTGTACTGTTAAAACATTTTACGGGTTTGCCCTGCTGGGTAACAATTTCAACTTCAAAATACGGATCTGTTTCAAATCCCATAATATAATTCCAGGTGAAACCAACCTGGCTGAATATATCCATTGTTCCCATTACAGAGGATGCCATTGCATTCTCTAAGGCCAGTATGCTTATCTTTTTTATTTTTTACTCCAAAATGACGTTATCAAACCTTTATATGTCGTTATAGCCACTTCTTTTAAGCTCTGTCAAGCCGTAATATAAAATTATGACAATTTTAATTGTGAAGGAAATAATGCTCTTTTCTTACTTTTTATAAATCTGGACTAAAGGAGGAAAAAGATATGACTAACCAATTCCAAAAGATACCTGTTCCCGAATATCCGGGGAAGCGTATCAAAGGCAGCGAGAGCTTGGTAAAAGTTGCAGCCCTTCAGATGGAACCGCGTATTGGAGATAAAGATTGTAATGTCATGGAATCTGTAAGTCTCATTAATAAAGCATGCGACAATGGAGCCCGGTTGATGGTGCTGCCGGAGCTGTGCAATACCGGATATATGTTTAATTCGAGACAGGAGGCCTTTGCCCTTTCTGAAACCATTCCTGACGGGCCGACATCTGAGGCATGGATAGAATGCTGTAAAAAGTATGATGCTTATATTGTTGCAGGTATTGCGGAAAGAGATAATAATCTGCTCTATGACAGTTCGGTTATTCTCGGTCCTGAAGGACATATTGGTACATATAGAAAAGTTCATCTTTGGAACGAGGAGAAAATGTGGTTTGAGCCGGGAAATCTTGGTTTTCCCGTATTTGATCTTCCCTTTGGCAGGATTGGCTGTCGTATTTGTTATGATGTATGGTTTCCGGAGACAAGCCGGATTCTCGCGGTGCAGGGCGCAGATATTATCTGTGACGCTACAAACTGGGTCGTTGCCGAACCGCTGCAATCCAAAAAGAAGATCACTGCTGTTTATTCTGCACAGCAAAATTCCCTGTTTAATTCCTGTTTCAGTATCTGCGCGGATAGAATCGGGCTGGAAAGAGGACAGGAGTTTATCGGAAGCAGTATCATTGTAACTCCGTCCGGCGATCTGGCAGCAGGTCCGGCCTCAGCTGATGTGCCGGAGATTGTTGTAGCAGAAATCAATTTAATGGAGGCGAGGTATCGGCACTGGTCGGAATTTAACAATCCGCTTACAGACCGCAGAATGGATGTTTACGATCCATGCCTGGGGTATGACCCTGAAACTGGGAAGAGAAGGGAACTCTGAATCCGTTGATCAGATTATTGCCTGGCTCATCGTTTTTATCGTTTTAACTGAAAACAAGTTCGCGCAATAAATAAGGATTAAAAACTCACAGTATTCTTTAATTTTGTCTTATACCCTATAAAAAATATTTGACTGTAATCCCCGCTGAAACAGTTGCAACAATTAAAATAAAATACTGCTCCCGGTTTTCTCTCAAGCACAGGGTTAGACTCCATTTTCTTGTATCAGCTTTGGGATAGGGCCTGAGGCTTGGCATAAGGCTGTGGGTGCAGGCAGCATAATTGCGGTAACTTTCTCCAAATCGTTTTTCCAGGCGGGCCATCTCTTTTTTATACTTCCTTGGCATGTAGCTCAGAAAAAAGATTACCAGGCCCACAGGCAGCAGTATCAGGCAATAACCCCAGCCCATTATGCAGAATCCGACAATCAGGAAAAGTCTTCCCAGATAAAGAGGATCACGAACATAGGCATAGGGACCCGAGGTTGTTACCTCCTGATTGCGGATCAGATGTCCGGTGGCCCAGAAACGGATCATTTCACCTATTGCAACTATTACTCCGCCTGCAATTAAGGTTTGTTTTGTGGGTGATGCCAGCAGGACAGCAGCTGCACATCCGATTACCAGTCCGACAGTCTTCAGATATTGTGTTTTCATGAATGCGATTCTTTCTCCATAAGTTGTTGTCCTGTTTGTTTTCGTGCGTGCGAATAAAACGTATATCATGGTTTTATAAATGATTGAAGTATATTTTTTCTTAATACATGAAAAATATATGACGGTCTGTTATGGAAAAGACAGTGGTTGAAAACTTATAGTTTACAACAGAGCCGTAATACTTAATTTAGGATAGGAAAGTTTTTGGTAGATGCTTTGAGGTATGAAAAAGATTGTTCTTTTCCTCTATAGCATTTTTAATGCTAAGGTAAGGTTAAAATATAATTTGTTATAGGTGTCATGTTTTTAAATTAATTATTTGACATAATTCTTTATTCTTTTTATTCTCACAGGAAAGATAGTTCCTCGAGCAGGGAGTATTGAAGGCATTCCTTTCTACGACAGAGAAGAGGCAATAGACTGGCTGCTTAAAAAATAAAAATGTAATTCTTGACCGGTTTTAGACAGGTATAAATAAATTTTTAATGAGGGGGAATGAAATCATGGATACCGCTACTGGCACAGCATCGAAAAAGACTTTGGGGCTATCGGTGGACAATCTTATTTGTTATCTGGCTGCTTTATATCATTAACTATTTCGACCGCATCAGTGTTCTTATCTTTTTACCCTTCATACAGAAAGATCTTAACCTGACTCCTATTGAAGTCGGCTGGCTCGGATCTATTTTTTTTCTGGGCTATGCTGTGGCGCAGCTCTCATCAGGCTTTCTTGCTGACAGAATCGGTCCTAAAAAAACCATGAATATCGCCATCTGGGTTTTTACGGCTATAACATTTCTTACCGGATTTGTTAGAAATTTTTCCCAGTTTATAGCCCTGCGCATTGGCCTGGCACTGGGTGAAGGGCATCATTATGTTCCTGCGGTCCGGACCATTGCCAACTGGTTTCCCAAGGTCGGAGAAAGGCCGGGCTAATGGCTACTTTACTACGACATGGGCTTTCGCGCCTGCCGTGATTCCCTATTCTTGTCACCTGGCTTTCTGCGGATGTTTTCGGGGGTGAATGGCGTCCCGGTATTTTTCGTGCTTGCAATACCCGGACTCATCGGGGTGTTTATTCTCTGGAAATACATGGCTGATACTCCGGGGGAGATGCTGCAAAAAAGGTAAGATGAGCCGTGATGAGTATGACTTGATTACCTCTTCTGTTGGTGAGGAGTCTGAACTTAGCGCTAAAACATTCAGTGCGCAGATATTTTTAAAGGATTTTCAGTATTATCTGTTTACAGTTAACTTTTTTATTCTGCTCATGATCTACTGGGGCATGACGACCTGGATAAGCACCTTTCTGGTGAGACAGCACGGCATGGACATTAAGACCATGGGACTTTTTGTAGCTGTGCCGTACCTTGTGGCAGGTTTTGCCATGTGGTTAGGAGGCTATTGTGCTGATAAATTTTTTCAGGGCAGGATGAAGGTAGTTTCTATGATAGGATTTTTAGGGTGTATTCCTGTGCTTTATCTGCTTGGGAATGTTCCCAAAGGGGATACGGCTCAGCTGTTGCTTTGTCTTGTTCTTGGAGGCTTTTTTATTAACTTTCCATGGGGTGTGATGCAGGCTTTTCCTTCTCTCAGGTATCCCAAAGAGGTGGTTGGACGGGCCATGGGAATCACAAACGGTGTTGGTCAGTTTGGCTCCTTTGTTTCTCCTCTTTTGGCGGGATATCTTGTTGTGATTATGCCGGACGATTCGTATGATTTCGGAAATGTGTTTTTATTCTGGTCAATTTTGGCTTTCATTGCTGCTGTTATTGCCTGCTGTCTGAAAGAAAAGCAATTGATTAATTCTTAGGACAGAGATAAAACTGCAGCGTTTAGTTTTCTACTGCAACTATGAAAGTTCCTTTATGACCTGCTTTACTTAGTACGGCAATCTCTTTTTGTGCTTTATGGAGATCCTTAAAGATCCCGACCTGTACCCGGTAGAATTTGTTTTGCTCAATATCAAAAGGTATGATGTTTATTTGGTCGTATCTTCCCCATAAGGTCTGCTTTAAGCTGAAGAGCATTAAGCAGGGTCTTGAACGACCCCAACCTGAATAACAAATTTTCCCAAAACGGAAATCAGGCAGCGGTACAGGACTGATAAAGTCAGTCCCGGTCTTTTTGTTTACAGTAACTACTCTGACAGCTTCGATTGTTACCTTTGCTGTTCCATCAACGACTATACCCAGTATTTCTGCTGCTTTAAATGAAAGATCGATTATCCTTCCCGCAACAAAAGGCCCCCGGTCATTTACCCTTACGACAATTGTTTTATTGTTCACAAGATTTGTTACCTTAAGAGATGTGCCGATGGGAAGGGTTTTGTGTGCTGCGGAAATTCTATACATGTCAAAAATCTCACCGTTTGAGGTCGGTCTGCCATGAAATTTCTTGCCATACCAGCTTGCTATTCCTTCTTCGATATACCCTTCTCGCAGAAGGGATAGGGATAATACCAGATTCCGTTTAGCTTGTAGGGCCTCTGCGTTGGAGGCAGTTTTGAAGAGGGTATCTGGGTTCCGGGTCCGTGCAAGGAACTACAGCCGATACTGATTAGCAGCAGGATGATTATAAACAGATAAGGTCTCAGTTCTTTTTTTAACATGTTGTTTTATTAATAATATTATTGATTCGAAAGAGGGTTTTTATTAAATGACTAAGCATAGGATAAAGATGAATAAGTGTCAATTTGTATGTTTTATTTTATATTTAAGATTAATAACTGTTGCCCTGATTCTGTAATGATAGGTATGTTGATCAGAGTAGACAAATAAAAGTTACAGGAGGACAAGCACGCTGACAAGAAATCTGGTTATGGAAAAACTAAGGGATCTGAAACAGTCTGATAAATTATACTTGAACTATAATGGAATACATGGGTTTTACAGAAAATTTCAACACTATTGAACGGCTCCCGTGCACATATCCGGTATCACTGCAGTCCGGCTCAAACACGATACAAGCTGATGCCCTCTGATAGGCTTCAGATCAAGTTTCTGATGCCGTACTTCTCGTCTGAAATCATTCAATGTGTTGACTTCTCTGCCGACACATATTATTATTTAGAGGGTAAATAATTTACTTAGTGTAAAATCTTTTTCTGTGTGCAACATTCATTGTATTGATTATATTATTTAATATAGTATATATTGCGCTTACGTGTTTACGTGATTAAACGGCAGATGCAGCCTAAAACCTGTAATTATCGCCTTTCGAGGCGTGAAGTACAACCGAAGGTCTCCATGAAAAAAAATATTATTATCGCAATTATCATTTTGCTTGCGGTTGTCGGGATTATAGCTGGAATCAAGGCCCTGCAGATTGGCGCATTGATGAGCATGGAGCCACCGGATATGACTGCAACAGTTACTGCTGCAGTTGTAGAGCCTCAGCGCTGGGAATCGGTTTTGACATCTGTCGGGTCTCTTACAGCGGTGCAGGGTGTTGTGGTGTCGGCCGAAGTAGCTGGCAAGGTTGTAAAAATTGCTTTTGAGCCCGGTACTATGGTGCAAAAGGGCGATCTGCTTCTGCAGCAGGATATCGTTGCCGAGACCGCACAGCTGCGCTCAGCCGAGGCCAGCCTTGAACTTGCCAGGGTTGAATTTGGACGCGCGAAACGATTGCTTAAGGAGCAAACCTATTCAAAATCTGCATATGACAATGCCGATGCCCAGCTGAAGCAGTCTTCCGCCCAGGCTGATAATATCAAGGCGGCCATAGCCAAAAGAACCATTCGAGCACCATTTAGCGGCGCGCTCGGCATTCGCCTGGTTAACCTCGGGGAAATGCTCAGTGTCGGTGATGATATTGTATCGTTGCAGTCACTTGACCCGGTATTTGCTAATTTTTCACTTCCTCAAAAGCATCATTCGAAAATTTATAAAGGCCTGCTGGTCCGTATTGAGACCGATGCTCTTCCCGGCAGGGTGTTGACGGGAATCATAACGGCTGTCAACCCGCAGATTGAGGCAGTAACACGCAATATTATGGTTCAGGCAACCGTACATAATACCGGTTTACTACTGCGGCCCGGTATGTACGTGAAAACTACCGTTGTGCTTCCTGACCAACAGGATGTGCTTGCCGTGCCCGCAACAGCAGTACTCAATGCCCCGTACAGCGATTCTGTCTTTGTCGTCGAAAAAGCACCGGATAACAGCACAGCAGCCGGTGGCTTGGTTGTTCGACAACAGTTTGTGCGCCTGGGACAACGCCTTGGAGACTACGCGGCAGTTGAGGCAGGAATCAAAGAAGGAGATATGATCGTGAGCACAGGTGCTTTCAAGCTTCGCAACGGACAGGCTGTTACTATTGACAACAGTCTTGTTCCCACGTTCGATATCGCGCCAACGCCTAAAGATCGCTAAACAATGACAGGCTCAACGAATTAATGAACATTACTGATATATTTATCCGACGACCGGTACTCTCTCTGGTGCTCAGCCTGCTTATCCTCATAGCAGGGCTGCAAGCTGTTCGCTCGGTAAACGTGCGTCAATTTCCACGTACTCAAAATGCTTCTGTTACCATCATGACGGCGTATGTCGGCGCGAACGCGGAACTGGTTCGCGGCTTTATCACTACACCGCTGGAACGTGCGATTGCCTCTGCCGACGGAATTGAGTACATGAAATCCCAGAGCAAGCAAGGCATTTCGATGATCACGGTCAGGCTTAAGCTTAACTATGATCCCCTGAAAGCGCTCGCTGAAATAAGCACCAAGGTTGATCAGGTGCGACAGGATCTGCCTCCTGAATCCGAGGTGCCGGTCATTAACGTTTTATCAGCTGATAGCCAGTTCGCTGCCTGCTATCTTAGTTTTCAATCCGAAATCCTTGATCAAAATCAGATAACCGATTATCTCATCCGTATTGTTCAGCCGCGGCTGTCAACTATCGAGGGCATGCAGAATGCCGAGATACTCGGTGACCGTACCTTTGCAATGCGTGTCTGGCTGCAGCCTGACCGCATGGCTGCATTTAATATCAGCCCCGTACAGGTTCGCCAGGTACTTGCATCCAATAATTACCTGGCTGCCGTTGGTCAGACAAAGGGCTCGCTCATCAAGGTCAACCTGACGGCAAACACTGACCTGCATACAGCCGAAGAGTTTAAAAAACTGGTCATACTTGAGCAGGACGGCTCAATTGTGCGCCTTGAGGATATAGCCGAGGTCTCTCTCGGGGCCCAGGACTATGAATCAGCGGTCAGGCTCTCGGGCCAGACTGCCGTGTTTATGGCCCTGTATCCGCTGCCTAATGCTAATACACTTGATGTCATCGCGCTTGTGCGTAAGGAAATGAAGCAAATTCAGCAAGACCTTCCCAGCGGTTTGTCAGCCCGTATAGCCTATGATGCCACCGAGTACATTGAACACGCTATCAGCGAGGTTCTCATCACGCTGACCGAAACCCTGATTATCGTTATTATCGTTATCTTTCTGTTTTTGGGATCGTTCCGCTCGATTCTGATTCCAATTGTCGCAATACCGTTGTCGCTTATCGGCTCGGTGTTCATGATGCAGGTATTCGGCTTTACTCTAAATTTGCTTACGCTGCTGGCGATCGTTTTGTCTGTCGGAATGGTCGTTGATGATGCTATCGTGGTGGTTGAAAATGTCGAGCGTCATCTCCGCCTTGGCAAATCGCCAATGGAAGCGGCCAAGCTCGGCGCGCGTGAGCTTGTCACGCCCATTATCGCAATGACGATTACACTTGCAGCGGTGTACGCACCCATCGGGCTGCAGGGAGGCCTCACTGGTTCACTGTTCAAGGAGTTCGCATTTACGCTCTCAGGAGCTGTTTTGATATCAGGCGTTGTTGCCCTGACTCTTTCTCCGATGATGGCATCCAAGATGCTTAAGCCTGAGAAGGAAGCTTCCAGGTTTTCAAAAAAAATTGAAGCGAACTTTGTCTGGATCAAGGCTCAATACATCCGCCTGCTTGACGTGACGCTGAACAACCGGCCAGCTGTGTACATCGTATGGATCGGACTCACGCTTCTTTGTATCCCCATGTTTTCCATGTCTCCGGCCGAGCTTGCACCGCTTGAAGATGAAGGCGCAATCTTCACTATTATCGACGCACCCGCAAACTCAGCTCTGGACCTTACCAGCCATTATATGTCTGCTGCCAATGACATTATGCAAAAATTACCCGAGACTGACTTTACCTTTGAGGTTATTTTCCCAACAAGCGGTTTCGGCGGGCTGATTACAAAACCTTGGGGTGAGCGCACAAGAACCACATCCGAGATACTTGCCGAGGTTCAGCAGGGAATGCGCTCTATTCCCGGCATTCGGGTTATGCCAATCACTCCGCCGCCGCTTCCCGGAGGCGGTGATTTTCCGGTAGAGATTGTGATAACATCAACGGCCGAGCCCGAGGAGCTGCTTGTCTATGCCAAGCAATTGAAGCTTAAGGCCATTGAAAGCCACATGTTCGCCTTTCCGCCCTTGATCGATGTGAAGATGGATCAGCCTCAGTCGGAACTTGTGATCGACCGTGATAAAGTGGCCTATCTTGGGCTTAACCTTCAGCAGGTCGGCTACGATGTTTCTTCCATGCTTGGCGGCAACTATGTCAACCGCTTTAATATCGCGGGTCGCAGTTACAAGGTCATACCTCAGATTAAGCGCACAAAACGTCTGAACCCTGATCAGCTACAGGACATATATATATCCGGCCCGGCAGGCCAGCTCATACCCCTTGGAACAGTAGCTGAAGTCAAAAACACCACGGTTGCCCGATCGCTTAATCGTTTCCAACAGCTTAACGCGGTTAAAATTAGCGGTGTTGCGATGCGGCCCCTTGATGAAGCCCTGACGTTTTTGGAAGATGAAGCCGCTAAAATTCTGCCGCCGGGCTGCACCGTGGATTATACCGGTGAATCTCGCCAGCTCAGAACAGAAGGCAGCAAGTTCCTGCAATCGTTTGCACTTGCCATGGTACTTATTTTCCTCGTTCTTGCAGCGCAGTTTAACAGCTTTCGTGACCCATTGGTTATCCTGGGCGGATCGGTGCCGCTGGCAATGTTTGGAGCGCTTGTGTTTGTGTTTTTAAAAATGCCCGGCCCCCAGGTTCCGTTCTTCACAAATGGCTGGACAACAACATTCAATATTTACTCGCAGGTCGGGATGGTAACCCTGATAGGCCTTGTTTCAAAAAACGGGATACTGATTGTAGAGTTTGCCAACAAACTGCAGTCTGAAGGGCTTTCAAAGCTTGAAGCTATACGCCAGGCAGCACAGACGCGCCTGCGCCCGATTCTTATGATCAGCGTATCCACCATTGCCGGACATTTTCCGCTCACTATGGTCTCCGGACCCGGAGCATCGGCGCGTAACTCAATCGGTATCGTGCTGGTCGGCGGCATGGCAATCGGATCTCTTTTCACCCTTTTTGTTATTCCTTCTATTTACATGCTCGTCGCCCGGGATCATTCAAAGGATCGCGAAGCAGACCAAAAAGTTCGCGCATGATCAGGCAATCACTCTGTTCTATGTTTTTTGATAGTAACGTTCTTTGGGATGTGTAAAATATGAAATGGAGGGGTTAGTTTTTAAGTTAGCCTTATATTTCAAGATATTTTCTTAAATATTTACCCGTGTATGATTTTTTCTGTTTTATTATTTCTTCAGGAGACCCCTCGGCAACTATATAACCCCCCTTGTCTCCTCCTTCAGGTCCAAGGTCAATAATATAATCGGAAGACTTGATGATTTCCATACTGTGTTCAATAACGATTACAGTATTTCCCCTGTCCACAAGTGTATTTAATACATCAAGGAGTTTTTCAACATCCGCAAAGTGAAGACCGGTGGTCGGTTCATCAAGTATGTACAGGGTATGTCCCTTGCCTTTTTTACTTAATTCTCTTGAAAGCTTTATTCTCTGGGCTTCACCGCCTGAAAGTGTTGTTGCCTGCTGTCCCAGAGTTATGTAATCAAGCCCTACATCATTTAAAACCTGGAGCTTGTTTTTAATCGGCGGGATATTTTCAAAGAAAAGAAGGGCTTCTTTAACTGTCATGGCCAGGATGTCTGAAATGTTTTTGCCTTTGTAATGCACTTCAAGAGTTTCACGGTTGTAGCGTTTGCCCTGGCACACGTCGCAGGTAACATAGATGTCCGGGAGAAAATGCATTTCTATCTTTAAGAGCCCGTCTCCTTCACAGGCTTCACATCTTCCGCCCTTGACATTAAAACTGAACCTGCCGGGTTTATATCCTCTCATTCTGGATTCCGGGACCTTGGCAAAAATCTCGCGGATATGGGTGAACAGCCCCGGTGAATGTGGCGGGGTTGGATCGCGGTGTTCTGCCTATGGGAGACTGGTCAACATTAATTATTTTGTCAATATGTTCTGTCCCAATAATTTTATCAAGCTTACCCATGGTGGTGTGATGTTTTGTTTAAACGGTTTGAAAGAGAATTATAAAGCGTGTCAAATATGAAGGTGCTTTTGCCTGAACCTGAAACGCCTGTTACACAGATAAAAAGACCCAAGGGGGATGGTTACGTCTATGTCCTTAAGGTTGTGCTCTGACGCGCCTTTACGCTAATGCTTTTATTAAGAGGATTTCTCCTTTTTGAGGGAAGCGGGATGATGTTTTTGCCGGATAGATATTTTCCGGTTATCGATTTTGTGTCCCTTTGATATCTGTTTCGCGTTCCGGTCGCGATTATTTTTCCGCCCTCGGTCCCGGCTCCGGGCCGAGATCAATCACATAATCAGAGGCGCGGATGGTTTCCTCATCATGCTCAACAACAATGATTGTGTTTCCAATGTCGCGGAGATCTTTTAGGGTTTGTAGCAGCCGGTCAGTGTCTCTTTGAGTGAAGCCCGACACTGGGTTCGTCAAGGACGTAGAGTACTCCTGTGAGACGTGTCCGAGTTGGGTTGCAAGGCGTATTCTGTGGGCTTCGCCTCCGGATCAGTGTTCCTCCTGTTCTGTCAAGGGTCAAATAATCAAGGCCCAGGTATGACAGAAAATCCAAGGCGTTCAGTATCTCTTTTAACAGCGGTTTTGCAATGGTCTCTTTCTGCTTGGTGAAAATTAAGTCCCTTTGAAAAAAACGCATGGGCCTTTTTTACCGTCATGCTGGTAGTGTCATGGATTGACTCTTTTCTATTTTTACAAAAAGACTTTCCTCTGCGCAGTCTTTTCCCTTTCGCAGTCAGTGCAGGTGAGCTGGTTCATGTAGCGTGAAAGGTAAAACCTTGCCCGTTCAGATTTTGATTCATGGTATCGCCGGTTAAGATAGTTTATGATCCCGCTAAAAACCCGCTGCCGTTTTATAAAGTCGGTCTTCATCTTCAAATTTAAACTGGATCTTTTCTTTGCCAGATCCGAAAAAGATAACATCCTTTTACTTTTTTCGGTATTTTCTTAAAAGGGCACATCAAGTGAAAAATCATAATGACTCAGCTAAAGAATTAAGAAGATGGCTGATGTATACTGATTCTGTATTTGACCAGGGGTGCAATGGCGCCCTCATTAATAGTTAGATTTTCGTCGGCTATGATAAGTTCCGGATCAAATTCTATGATGGTGCCGAGACCCGAGCAGGTCGGGCATGCTCCGTACGGGCTGTTAAATGAAAATGTCCGGGGGCTGATTTCCGGATAGCTTACACCGCAGTCTGCACAGGAAAGCTGCTCATTGAAAAAGATCTCCTCCTTTGTCAAACGGAGCGATAACTGCAATACCATTACTGGCGTTAAGCGCTGTCTGTAAAGAGTCTGCCAGTCTTTTCTCAATGTTTTTCTTTATAACAAGGCGGTCAACCACGATTTCAAGGGTATGTTTTTTGTTTCTTGTCTATGTCAATGTCATCTGCGAGATCAATTAGTTTATTGTCCAGACGCGCCCGGACAAAGCCTTCTTTTTGAAACTGTTGCAAGCTCTTTTTTGAATTCCCCCTTTTTTCCCCTGATTACCGGTGATAAAACAATTATTTTTTCTCCTTCGGGCAGCATCAGGGTCCGGTCAACCATTTCCTGCACGGTTTGCGAAGATATCTGTTTGCCGCATTTATAACAGAAGGGTGTTCCCGATACGGGCAAACAGAACGCGGAGATAATCATATATTTCCGTGATGGTGGCAACAGTTGAGCGCGGGTTTTTACTGACGGTTTTCTGTTCTATTGCAATAGCAGGGGAGAGCCCTTCGATTGAGTCCACATCCGGTTTCTGCATCTGCTCCAGGAACTGTCTCGCATAGGCGGAAAGCGATTCAACATAACGCCTCTGGCCTTCTGCGTATACAGTATCAAAGGCAAGAGATGATTTGCCTGAACCGCTTTTGCCGGTGATGACTACCAGTTTGTTTTTCGGTATTTCAACACTGATGTTTTTCAGGTTGTGGACACGCGCGCCTTTTATCTGGATTTTGTCCGGTTCACTCATAATTAAAGATAGTATTTATTTAGTCTGCTGTTTTCGGTTTGATGACATTTCAACAGCGGTCTTAACAGCGTTTATAAGGCTTGAGGGATCCGCAATGCCCTGGCCTGCGATATCGTAAGCGGTTCCGTGGTCAACTGAGGTCCTGATTATGGGAAGACCAAGCGTGATGTTTACTCCGTCCTCAAAATGTAAAAGTTTTAAAGGAATTAAGCCCTGGTCATGATACATGCATACAACAGCATCAAAGTTTCCTTTTGAAGCGCTGTGAAACAGTGTGTCGGAAGGATAAGGGACCTGAAGCATCAATACCATATCCTTTGCCCTGTTAATGGCAGGAATGATAATATCTTTTTCTTCTGAACCGAAAAGACCGTTTTCTCCTGCATGGGGATTCAGGGAGGCAACAGCGATACGGGGTTTTTCAATCTGGAAATAATTTTTCAGGTTTTGGTTGGTTATAGTTATTGTTTTTAATATC
>PVMK01138036.1_pt1 | contig 13412 bp, 11 predicted proteins | sample 1853481 | NCBI WGS metagenome assembly PVMK01 (sample SAMN08533507, study PRJNA380276) | Marine sediment metagenome, whole genome shotgun sequencing project.
CCAGTCGCAAACCTTGTAGGGGTCGCTGATTTCGACCTCCCTACCAAGCTGTTCCGACCCAGCCTTGCCAGTTCCCGAGCTCCATCCTCCGGAAGATGACATTTCCGGGTGCTGCTCCGGAATACGGCAGTCCGTAAAGATCAGCCAATCCACTCCGGGGTTGGAAGAACACGACAGCAGGAAGGCTTCGATCCAAGATGGCCACTGACCGAAGTACGGGAGGACGAAAGCAATTCGCGCCATCGTTGCTGTTCAATTCTCAGGTCGGTGAAGGAAGTCGCAGCATTTGTTTCTCGGCCGAGCGGAATGCCGCCATGTCGAGGGACAGAGCATTCGGGGATCCTACTTGACATACTGTAGAACGCTACCGAGTTGAGCGGCCACAATTCATGGTACTTTGTGCCTATGAGCAACTGCGTATACTCGGCGTGGCTTGGGTGTAAGAGCCGGGGGTCGGACGGGAATCTCGGTGGCGATCGCTGTGGGCCGGCGATGAAAGGGAAGGGCAAATCTGTACCCATGTCTTCGACGGAGACCGCGAAACATTCCACGGTTAAAGTCTACGCGCTCATTCTGGTGTTCGTGATCGCCTTGATCGCGACCGCCTGCTCACAACCAAGGCGCGAGCGCACCATCAACGTATTGATCATCACCGTGGACACCCTGCGGGCGGATCATCTGGGTTGCTACGGTTATCACCGACCGACGTCACCGAACATCGACGCCTTCGCCCGCGGCGCGACCCTGTACCGAAGATCGTTTGCCACCGCCCCCTGGACGGTCCCCACGCACGCATCACTCTTTACCGGAAAGGCTCCGTTCGAGCACGGTGCCCGCACTTTCAAGATCGCGCGACGAGGGCGAAACAACGTCAATCCGCTCCACGAAGACCAATTCACCCTCGCTGAGATGTTCTCAGCGGAAAATGTCGAGACCGCGGCGTTCGTAGCCAACGCCGGCTACCTCGCACCGCGCTGGCAATTGGATCAGGGCTTTGCGACTTACGAAGTTGACGAGAGCTACGCAAAAAAGATCAGTCGACGGGCCTTGTCATGGCTGGAAGAGCACACCGAGGACGACTTCTTCCTGTTCCTCAACTACATCGATGTGCATAAACCGTACAATACGCGCACGCCCGCGCCTTTTCTCGATACCCCGGCCGTCGTGGACAAGGGCCAACTGATCACGAAGCTCTACGAACAGGTAATGCCCGGGGGAAAAACCCGTACCCGCCAAACTGGCCCAGAAGGTCATCGATCAGTACGACACCGGCATCGCCAACGTCGACAACGGCATCGGTGAGCTGTTCGCGCAGATGAAGGCGCTCGAGATCTACGACAACACCCTCATTGTATTGACCTCCGACCACGGCGAGTATTTCGGAGAGCACCTGCTTGTCGAACACTCCAAAGATATCTACATGGAAGCCACCCACGTGCCGCTGATCATCAAATACCCCGGCCAGCTCGAAGGGAGTGTGAGCGACCTTGTCATATCGTCGGTCGACATCCCCGGGATGATCCTCGATCAGCTTCCCGCCGAGGTGGCCAAACCATACCTCGACCGCTTTCCCGCGAGGCCCGGTAATCATCCGGTGCTCATCGAAAACTACTACACCCGCACCGGAGATCTCTGGAACAGGCGCTGGGGACACCGCTTCAGGCGCGTCCGTCGTGCGATCATCGACTGGCCGTACAAGGTCATCCGTTCGTCGGATGGGGCCCACGAGCTGTACGATCTCAGCGTCGATATCGCCGAGAGCAACAACCTCTACGCAACCAAGACCGACGTGGCCAACCGACTGTTTTCTTTGGAACAGGCGCTGGGGACACCGCTTCAGGCGCGTCCGCCGTGCGATCATCGACTGGCCGTACAAGGTCATCCGTTCGTCGGATGGGGCCCACGAGCTGTACGATCTCAGCGTCGATATCGCCGAGAGCAACAACCTCTACGCAACCGAGGCCGACCTGGCCAACCGACTGTTCGCCAAGCTGACCGAATACCAAAGCACTCACCCGAGGGCCGACGCCCGGGTCAGACAAGAGCCGTTCAGCCCCGACGAGATAGAGCAACTCAGGGCGCTCGGGTATGGAGAGGAGGGCGATCACGAGGCCCCGAGCCCCGGGCGCGACGCGAGCGCGGCACCGCACCGACCCGAGATCCTGAAGGGTGTACCGCGGGTACAATCAGCCCCAATTCAGCTTCGACCGAGTAAGTGCCAACGGGGAGCGGCTCGGCGGCTTGCCCAACGGACAGTCGGCGAATCCGACAGCGGCTCATCTTGCCCGCGCTCGCCCCGGCCTGCTGGGCGAGGGTGCGAGGTTTCACTCGAGCGCGTACCCCAGCTGCCGAAGTTTTTTCTTCCTCGCCTCGTCGAGATCGACGATTGGCGCGTCGCCCCACGTCGAGGCAGGGAGGGAGAGCAGTTCGTCGATCTTGGCGTCGAGTTCGGCCAACCGCGCGGGTTCGACCCCCGCGATGTTGCGCTGCTCGTTCGGGTCGACCGACAGAGTCGAAGAGCAACGGCTTTCCGGGATGCGTCGCTCCTGCGAATCAGGCGATAGCCTCCGTCGATGACCGAAGTCACCGCAACGGGCTCCTGGTCGGTACGCCCGGCCCATCGGGTGTCGAGCTCCGCGAACAGACTGCGATCCGAAAGCCCGCCGGACTCAGCGCCCGACGCCGCGGCGAGAATCAGCGGCACGAGTGAGCGTCCCGTCGGCAGCCCGCGAGCGGCTGAACGCCCAGTACATCGAGCAGGGTCGGCCAAATGTCGATGTTCGCGACCTGCTGGCGTACGACGACACCACGCGCAGCATTCGGAAACGCGATGATCAGAGGTACACGCACGACCTCCCCTGTGGAGATCCTTGGAATGGCCGATCACGCCGTGCTCCATGAACGCCTCGCCGTGGTCCGACGCGACGACGATGACCGTGCTGTCGATGAGGCCGTTCTCTTCGAGCACGTCGATGAGCATCCCGATGTTGTGGTCGGTCCAGTGCACCGAGCTGTCGTAGTAGTCGGAGAGTTCCGTGCCGAAAGTCGGCGTTCCGTCGGTGAACAAGTATTGGTGCGCATCCATGTAGTGGACGTAGAGCAGGAACGGTCGATCCTGGCGCCCTTCGATCAACGCGACAGCGAGGTCGGTAACGTCGATGTCGGTCACTGCGTCACGCTCGGAGCCCGGGCTGTGATGAGACGCTGCGATCGGGCGGGGCTCGGTCGGTCGTAGGTACAGCTCAAAACCCTGATCGAAGCCGAATATTCCCGTGGACCCAGTCGTTTCTAACCACAGCGGCCGTCTGAAACCCTGCGCGGTGGAGGATCTCGGCCGGCACGGTCGCCCCCTGCGGCAGAGCGTGATAGCCGCGCGAGACGCCCGTTCGCCGCGGGTAGCGGGCGGTCCACAGAGAGGCCATGGATGTCTTCGTCCAACTCGATTGGCTCTCGACATTCTCGAATCGCACTCCGCGCTCGGCCAGCGCGTCGAGGTGCGGGCTGGTTTCGCGGTTGTAGCCGTAGGCGCCGAGGCGATCCGCGCGCAGGGCGTCCACGAGAATGAACACCACGTTGACGTCCGAGCGCGCTCGCAGCGCGGAGATCTCGCCGGACACCTGTTCATGGGAGCGCTGTGACGGCTCGCAGGCGAGCAGCGCAGCCGCAAACAGCAGCGGCAGCCCTTTCGTCGCCCAGGCGAACGCGCTTCGATCACCAATCACTCGCCGCGACCTCCAGAGCTTACGAATCGCGCCAGCATGTTATGGATCTCCAGCGTGCGCCAGCGAAGAATGCGGGCCGAGCCACGCAAGACCGTGGGCGACGCGAGCTGCGGCGGTCGTCCCCGGGCGAGCCGCAAAGCGAGCGGCAGAGCCGGGCCCGGATGACCTCTGCGGGCCGCGATGCTGCCTTTCGGCGCACTTGCCCCCAACCATCCGACCGGCGCGAGACCCCGAAGAGCCGGAGACAAACTGCGTTTTTAGCAGTGCCCGATCCGTTGGCGAGCCCGAGGCGGCTTGTCTCGCCCGCACCGGGTCCAAGCTCCAACTGCCGATCCCGGTGCCACGAGCATTCGAGCCCGCCGTGGGTTACACCCTTCGCTCCCCGAGATCGGAGCGGCAGGCCCCTGCTCGGGGTCCGGCTCGCGATTTTGCTCCGAAATCCCGCAAATCGCGCCGATCGGCAATCGGCTATGGGCACCCAGAGAGTCGGCCACGGCAACCAGACAGTGGGCTACAGGAACCAGACGTTCGCAGGAATCGACATGGATGTGTCTCAACAGGAACTCGAAGGCGAGATCGAGCGGCGCCGCAGCTTCGCGATCATCTCGCATCCGGACGCGGGCAAGACGACCCTAACCGAGAAACTGCTGCTCTTTGGGGGCGCGCTGCGCGAGGCGGGTGCTGTCCGTGCCCAGAAGGCATCGCGCTACGCGACCAGCGACTGGCTCGAGCTCGAGAAGCAGCGCGGGATCTCGGTCAGCAGCTCCGTGATGCACTTCGAGCACGCGGGTCATCGGGTAAACATCCTCGACACGCCCGGCCACAAGGACTTCAGCGAGGACACCTATCGAACCCTGCTCGCCGCCGACAGCGCGGTGATGCTGATCGACGCCGGCAAGGGCGTCGAGGTTCAGACCCGCAAGTTGTTCGAGGTGTGTCGAATGAGCGGGATCGCCATCTTCACCTTCATCAACAAGATGGACCGGCTCGGACGGGATCCGCTCGAACTGTTGGCCGATATCGAAGAAGTGCTCGGGATCGATGCGGTTCCGCTCGATTGGCCGGTTGGAGCGGGCAGTGAGTTTCGCGGTGTATACGACCGCCAGCTGCAGAAGTTGTTGCTCTTCTCCGGCGGTAAGCACGGCACCACGCTGGTCGACCAGACGGAAATTGAGGGAGCGATCGACACGACGGCAGTGCGCGACGCGATGGGCAGCGCAGGGCCCGAAGCGCGTGACGCCCTCGAGTTGCTCGATGGTGCCGGCGAGACCTTCGACCCCGACCGGGTTCGCGCGGGCGAACAGACGCCGGTCTTTTTTGGGAGTGCGCTGACGAACTTCGGTGTTCGGCCATTCCTCGAGCGCTTTCTCGACATTGCGCCGTGTCCGGGAGCACGCGATTCGAGTGTGGGGCCGATCGATCCGGCCGGGTCGCCCTTCTCGGGTTTCGTGTTCAAGATCCAAGCGAACATGGATCCCGATCATCGCGATCGCGTCGCGTTCTTGCGCGTATGTTCGGGCCGCTTCGTCAAGGAGGACAGTGCGACTCACGTGCGAACGGGTAAGCGCGTTCGGCTCTCGAAATCGTCGCTCGTGCAGGCGCGCGATCGAGAGGGCGTGGACATCGCCTATCCTGGGGACATCGTCGGATTGTTCGACCCGGGGCTCTATCGTATCGGTGACACACTCTCTTCGGGGGACTCCTTCGAGTTCGGGGGGATCCCGAGTTTTTCGCCCGAACACTTCGTGCGCGTCGAGGTTGCGGAGGTGCTCAATCGCAAGAGCCTGAACAAGGGGCTCGACCAACTCGCGCAGGAGGGCGCCGTGCAGCTGTTCACCGAACCGGGCGCGGGTACAGCGGTACCGATTATCGGTGCGGTCGGGCCGCTGCAATTCGATGTTCTGCAGCACCGAATGGCGACGGAGTACAAGGTTGCGCTCAAGCTGACCCCGCTGCCCTATAAGATGGCGCGCTGGCTCGGCCCCGACACGGACACGGATCTATTTCGCTTCTCGGAAACCAAACTGCTCGAGGATCGCGATGGTCACGCGGTCGTACTCGCAAAGAGTCCGTGGTACCTCGAGCGCCTCCAGGAGAAGCACCCAGAACTCGTGCTGAATCCGACCGCCACCCATTCGTAGGATCACAGCGACTTTCGCACCTCGGGTCGGCGGGTCTTCCAGAGAAATCCGTCGAAGTAGAAGTGGAGCAGACGATTGGAAGACGGCCCCCATAGAAGATCCACACCCCGAGCTTCATCCCGCCCGATTCGAAAGCTCGGCACCTGCCCAGAGACTGAAGTCCCTGCCACGTCTCGCAGCAGGACGTAGATCGCCGCCAGCGCCAATGTATAGGTCGCGTAGGCGAGCCCTGGGATGCACGAGCACCCGGGCCATGATGGGTTGGGGGGAGCGCGGTTGGGTGTATCGGCGCCGCTGGTAGGCCCAGACGAAAACCATGTATTCCAGGCCGTGACTGAACGCGAGGCGAGGTAGACCTTGATCGGATCGACGAGCAGGAAGCAGACCCAGAGGCTGCCGATGCCGATCGCCATCGAAAGCCGCGGTCGGTTGCGGAAGCGATGGGTTCGCCATTCGAAGGCGGTGAAGATCGCCGAGCTCACGATCGCGAAGGCGGCGGCAATCGGGGCGGCGATTGGCTCTGCGATGACGAGCCAGCCGACGATGGGTTCCAGGAACCAACGCGCGATCCAAAACTCGGTCAGGATCGCGTCCGCGAAGGGGGGCGCCACGTAGCTGGCGATCAGCGGCAGCCAGCCCATCACGAAGAGTCGATCGACCCAACCTGGGACGCTCGCCTCGTTCTGGATCCGCGCTTTCGCGCTGTAGATTCGCAGGATCCCGTACTTCTGTGCCAGCGTGTGCCAGATGTTCCAGAGTCCGGCGCCGAAGACCACAGCCGTGATCAACACCTTGAGCGGGAAATCCACGCCGGGCCACCGCAAGCCTCCGATCGATAGCGCGCCGGATGGGACGCTGGCTTTCAGCAGAACCGGCGTCGCGAGGAGGGCAGCCCCGAGGATCAGGGGTGCGCAGATGAATCGCCGGCGGTGACGCGCAAAGATTTCGCGATCGAGGTACACGTAGCCCAGCGTGTAGTGACGGTGGACAAATCCGACGCTGAGCACGACGACGTAGAGGGCGAGGTAGTCGCCAGGATATTTTGAGCCCGCGAAAATCATCGGGAGCAGGACCCAGAGCCAGCTGAAATGGTAGGCCAGCATGTCGATTGCGGGACTAACGTGCCACGAGCGCACCCGCTCTTGGGGCGGAGGGATCCTGATAGCGCTTCGGAGGCGGTTCATCGGAGGGCCTGTTCGGTTTCTCGGTTCGGCGGCGAACTGGCGACTTCACGCATGGAATCACTCCGGGTCGCGGCGCGGATGCTACCACCTCGCCCGGTCTCGCGGTCCCGACCAGGAGCGTGGCCCAGCGGGCCGCGCGACGCCGCAAGCGAATCCGAAGGAATCACCCGCTAGGATCTGCTGCGTGGCCGTGCCCTGGACGATCTCCCGCTACCTCGTCGTGGAAGTCGCGCAGTACACCGCGCTGGGGCTCATCGCCGCTGCACCGGTGGTTCTGATTCCCAATCTCTTTGATCGAGTGGAAGAATTCCTGGTCTTCGGCGCCACGCTGGCCGACCAGCTCGAAATCGCGCGTTACGTCGTTCCGTTGGTGATCGGCTACGCGCTGCCGATCGCATTTCTCTTTGGCTCGATGATGGCGATCGGCCGCCTGGTCGGGGATCTCGAGGTCACGGCGATGCGCGCGAGCGGGCTGGGATTTGCGGCGCTCGTCGCCCCGATCTGTCTGCTCGGTACAATCATTTCGACGCTTACCGCCTACCTCATGATCGAAGTGGAGCCCCGCTACAAACGCGAATTGGTGGCGCTGAGCCTGCGACTGGCCTCCAGGGGAAGCCTGATCGAAGAGGGGCGCTTCCAGTCGTTCGAAGATCGCACGATCTTCGTCCAGAAGCGCGGCGCCGATCGACGGCTCGAGGGCGTGATGATCTCGGATTCATCGAACGAAGATCGCCGGTTCCACGTTTTTGCCGAGACGGGAGAGTTCTCGTTCGATCCCGAGTCGGGATTGCTGCGATTGTCGCTGGAAAACGGCGATCTGCGGATAGAGCCCCATCTGAGCGCCGCTTTCGAGACATACCGGATCTCGTTCTCACGGTTCGACTACGACTTTCCCGTGTTGCAGTCCGGCGGGGAGCCGCTGCGATACCGAATCGATGAACTCGGGTTGGACGAGTTGCGGGGCGCGATCCGGAGAATCGAGTCGGGCGATCGTGGGCGAGATCTCACCTATCGCAATCCGCTGATCTATTCGACCCAGATTCAACGAATGCTTGCCATCCCATTTTCCCCGCTGCTTTTCGCCTTCGTCGGGGTCCCGTTGGGTCTGCGAGGTATCGTCCGCAGCCGTTCCCGTGGCATGTTGTTGGCGCTGGGGCTGTTCGGTGGCTACTACGGGCTGTTTACCTGGGCGCAGGGCATCGCACGGGAAGGTGTGGTTGCACCCCAGCTAGCAATCTGGGCGCCCAATGCGATTCTGCTGGTCGTGGGAATCGCCTTGATTTTCGACGCCCGAAAGCTTCGGTAGCTTGCGTCGAACAAAGCAAGGTTCGATAGCTTGCGTCGATTAGGGGAAGGCCATGGCTGAATTCGACTACGACCTCTTTGCGATTGGCGCGGGCTCGGGCGGGGTCCGGGCCTGTCGTATTTCCGCCTCACTCGGCGCGCGGGTTGCCGTCGCTGAGGAGAGCGATCTCGGAGGAACCTGCGTGAACCTGGGCTGCATCCCGAAGAAATTCTTCGTCTATGCATCCCATTTTCGCGACGACTTCGAAGACGCGGCGGGTTTCGGCTGGTCGTTGGGAAATCGCCGCTTCGATTGGCCCACACTGGTCGCCAACAAGGATCGCGAAATCGCCCGGCTCAACGAGGTCTACCGAAAACTGCTCGTCGACGCGGGCGTCGACCTGATTGAAGGGCGGGCGCGGGTGCAGGACGCCCACACTCTGGGAGGTTGGCGGAAGGACGATCACGGCCGCCAATATCCTGATCGCGACGGGCAGCCAACCGTCGGTGCCCGACGTTCCCGGCATCGAACTCGCGATGACGTCCGACCAGGCCTTTCATCTTCCCGAACTACCACGGCGCGCGATCGTCGTCGGAGGGGGGTACATCGCGGTCGAGTTTGCGGGAATCTTCCACGCACTCGATGTGGAGACGACCCAGCTCTACCGGGGGCCGCTCTTCCTGCGCGGTTTCGACGACGACGTGCGAAGTTTCCTCGCCGCGGAGATGAGGGAGCGGGGCGTCGATCTTCGCTTCGAGGCCAACGTTGCGTCGATCGAGAAGGTCTCGGGAGGGCTGCGCGCGACGCTCGAGGACGGTTCGATTATGGAAACCGATGCCATCCTGTACGCCACTGGACGTGTTCCGCGGACGCGGGATATTGGGCTCGAGGAAGCGGGCGTCGCGCTCGATGACAAGGGCGTCGTCTCTGTCGATGCGTTTTCGCGCTCTTCGGTTCCGAGCATCTGGGCGATCGGCGACGCGACCGATCGCATCAATCTCACGCCCGTGGCGATCCACGAGGGGATGTGCGTCGCGAAGACGCTCTTTGGGGGCGTGGCTGCGAAACCCGATCACACGGGCGTCGCTTCCGCGGTCTTCAGCCAACCGTCGATCGGGATGGTCGGCCCCAGCGAGGCTGCCGCGCGCGAAACCTACGGCGAAATCGACGTCTACCGCTCCACCTTCCGCGCACTCAAACACACACTGACGGGCCGGGGCGAGCGGACGATGATGAAGGTCATCGTCGATCGCGCTTCCGATCGGGTCGTCGCGCTCCACATGGTGGGTGCAGACGCTGCTGAAATCGTTCAGGGCTTTGCGGTCGCGTTGAAGTGCGGAGCCACCAAGGCGCAATTCGACGCCACCATCGGGATCCATCCGACTTCCGCCGAAGAGTTCGTCACGATGCGCGACCCCGTCTAGGAGCGCAACCCCGGAATGGGCCGTGCGACGCGGCAAGTGAATCCGAAGGATTCACCCGCTAGCGAAGGTTACGGGCGGTACCCGACTGGGGATTCGTGCGTCACTCCTCGCGATTGCGCCCGAGTCGAACGGCGAGTTCCGCGCCTTCTGAGGGTTCGCTCGCGCGATTCTCAATGGCGAAGGCGGGTTTGAGGACGCTGTTTTCGCGGAGATGGTCGATGACGTCGTGCGCCTCGGCGCGTTCGAGTTCCAGAAACCTCGCCACCGCCCCGGCGAGTCGCGGCTCCGCGATGAAGTGCAGGCTGTAGGTAGGCTGCGGGTCGAAGCCGCGCAAGAATTTGTAATCGCCACCCGCGCCCGGCTCGAACCGTTGGATTCCCGTCGCGATGCAGTGCTCGATGGCCGCGTAGTAGCAGACGTTGAAATGCAGGTATCGCGCGTTTTGCAGCGCTCCCCAATAACGGCCGTAGAGGGCATCGCCCTTGGTCACATTGGTCGTACTCGCGATGATCTCGCCGCCCTTGCGCGCGACAACCAGGCAGAGCCGATGCCTGAAGCGATCTCGAAGCAGCTCGAAAAAGCGGAGATTGAGGTACTGACGCCCCCAGTAGCGATTCTCGATCGTGGCGAGATAACACGCGAACATCGACTCGACGAGGTCGTCTGGTATCGCATCGCCGGTCAGCGTTTCGATCGAAATCTCCTGCCGCTCCATCTCCCGGCGTTCGCGTTTGATCTGGTTGCGCCGCTTGCTGCGAAACTGTTCGAGGTAGTCGTCGAAGGTTCGGTAGCCCGCATTTTGCCAGTGGTATTGAAAGCCCACGCGGAGCATGTAGGCGCCGTCGTCGACGCCGGGGTCCCCATGGCGACCTGCGAGTGCCGCGATTTCGTGTTCTCGGCAGAAGTTGATGTGAACGCCTGACATCTCGCCGCTGCAGCAGAATTCGCGCAGCGCCGAACCGAGCTGTCGGATCGTCTCGCCGCGGTCGACGTCGGGGTGCGATCAAGAATCGCGCGCCGGTGACGGGTGTGAAAGGAACTCCCCACCAGCAGCTTCGGGTAGTATCGGATGCCCGCGCGCGCAGCCGCCTCGGCCCACGCAAAATCGAAGACGAACTCGCCTTCACTGTGGGTCTTGAGGTAGACGGGGCAGGCGGCGATCAGGCGCTCGCCGTCCCGGGCGAGTAGCGGCCTCGGCAACCAACCGTTTTCGATGCCCACCGCGCCGGAGTCTTCGAGCGACGCGAGCCAATCCCATTCGAGAAACGGCGACTCTCCGCCCACGAGGCCGTTCCACGCGTCGCGCGGGACACGGTTGACGCCCTCTGCCCATTCGATGCTCAGCACGCCGCAGTCTAGGCCGTCTCGGTGGCCTCGACCGAGCCCGCGATTACGGGCCTCCCGGATCCGCCGCTATCTTCCCGGAATGCCGAAGGAACCGATTCGGCCTGGTGGGCGGGGACGGCCCGCCGGATTCCGGGGATCCGCAGCGCGAGGGCGGTGGTGCCACCCAGACGCGCCGCAAGATCTCGCGACCCGAGCGGTTCAAGGTTCTGCTCTACAACGACGACTACACACCCATGGAGTTCGTGGTGAAAATTCTAGAGAGCATCTTCGGCAAGGGGCCTTCCGCGGCCACCCAGATCATGCTCCAGATCCACAACAGCGGTCTGGCGGTCGCTGGTGTCTTTGTGCTCGAGGTCGCGGAGACCAAGCTCGCCGCGGTACACACCTCGGCCGAGCGCCAGGGTTTCCCCTGCGCGCCGGAATCGAAAAGGAATGATTGGCGAGGCATGAGTCAGATTGGCAGAGAGCTCCAGTTGATGCTCCAGGCGGCCTTCCGCGAATCCACGACGCGGCGGCACGCCTACCTGACCGTCGAGCATCTGCTCTACGCGCTGCTTCACGACGCGCGCGGCGCGGAGATTCTGCGGCATTCGGGAGCTCAGCTTCCCGCCCTCAAGTCTGCGCTCGACCGGTTCTTTGCCGAAGATCTCGAGACGGTTCCCGGCGACGAACCCTATGACGCGCAGCAGACGCTCGCCTTCCACCGGGTTCTCCAACATGCCGCCAGCCATTGCGAGAGCGCGGAGAAGGAAGAAGTCGACGCGGGCGACCTACTGGCCGCGCTTTTTCAGGAGCCCGATTCTTTTGCAATCAACCTGCTGCGATCCCAGGACGTCTCGCGCCTGGACATGCTTCAGTACGTCTCCCATGGAATTTCGAAGCTTTCCGACCCTGGCTTCGAGGGGAATCCGACGCCCGCGGGAATCGAGTCCGGCATCGGCGACGCCGCCGAGCTACCGGCCGATCCGATCGCGGCGTTTTCGACGAACCTCTCCGAACTCGCCGCCGCAAATGAACTCGATCCCCTGATTGGTCGGGCGGCCGAACTCGATCGCACGATCCAGATCCTCGCGCGGCGGCGCAAGAACAACCCGATCTTCATCGGCGAGAGCGGTGTTGGAAAGACGGCGCTCGCCGAGGGGTTGGCGCTGCGGATCCACGAGGGTCGCATCCCCGAAGACCTGCAACGCGCCGAGATCTTTGCGCTCGATCTCGGTTCGCTGCTCGCTGGAACCCGCTATCGGGGCGACTTCGAGGCGCGCTTCCTGGCTTTCACGGCGGCGCTCGGCGAGCGCGAGTGCCCGATCCTGTTCATCGACGAGATCCACATGATCCTGGGCGCGGGTTCCGCACAGGGCGCGACGGTCGATGCGTCGAGCCTGCTCAAGCCGCTGCTCGCGCAGCGAGCGCTGCGCTGTATCGGCGCCACCTCCTATCAGGAGTTTCGGCACTTCGAGCGCGATCGCGCGCTTGCAAGGCGCTTTCAGAAGGTGGACGTTCGAGAGCCGAGCGCGGACGAAGCGGTTCGGATCCTCCAAGGGCTCGCGCCGCGCTACGAAGAACACCACGGTGTCCACTACACGGGGCCGTCCCTGAAGAGCGCCGTTGAGCTTTCGAGCCGGCACTTGATGGAAAACTTCCTGCCCGACAAGGCGATCGACGTCATGGACGAGACCGGCGCGGCTGTGCGACTGCGCCCGGCGGGTAAGAAACGCAAGACGGTTGCCGTGCGCGACATCGAGCAGGTGATCTCGCGGATGGCCAACATCCCGACCCTGCGCGCGAGCGGTTCCGACCGGGATCGACTCGCGAACCTCGAGGCCGACCTCAAAGGCGTCGTCTTCGGTCAGGAATCTGCGATCGCAACGGTCGTGCGCGCCGTCAAACGCGGGCGCGCGGGTCTGTCGGGCGTGGATCGCCCGATTGGTAGCTTCCTGTTCACGGGCCCCACCGGTGTCGGCAAGACCGAACTCTCGAAGCAATTGGCCCAGGCCCTAGGGGTTCCGTTCTTGCGCTTCGACATGAGCGAATACATGGAGAAGCACGCGGTGTCTCGTCTGATTGGAGCCCCGCCCGGTTACGTGGGTTACGACCAGGGCGGGCTGCTCGTCGAGCGCATTCGCAAGAACCCCTACACGGTTTTGTTGCTCGACGAGATCGAGAAGGCCCACCAGGATCTGTTCGACATCCTGCTGCAGGTGATGGATCACGCCACACTCACCGACAACCAGGGCCGGGAGGCCGATTTCCGACACGTCATTTTGATCATGACTTCGAACGCCGGTACGCGAGAGATGAATACCGAGGCG
>PVMK01143087.1_pt1 | contig 13412 bp, 19 predicted proteins | sample 1853481 | NCBI WGS metagenome assembly PVMK01 (sample SAMN08533507, study PRJNA380276) | Marine sediment metagenome, whole genome shotgun sequencing project.
TCGAGCGTTCACGTTCTCTGCCTTGGCTTCGGTTGTAGCATGAGTAATAGCAGCTCCACTGAGTTTTATGCACACGCATCCGAGCACCACAGAGGGCGCACCGCAGCATGCCCGCGAATAAATACCGACCCGGAACTGTCGGTCTTCCTGTTCTCCTGAGACCCTTCAATCGACGGAGCAGTTGGTTGTGGGTCTTGCGTGAGATCATGGCAGGGACCTTGAATTCAATCCACTCGTCGCGTGGACGTTCGCCAGCGCGCCTGTTGTTTTTGGAAATGTAACGGTTCGCAAAAAGAGAGCCACAATAACATTCGTTTCGAAAACAGTAGCGGATAATTTGCGGGGTAACGACCTTCCCTTTTCTCCACCTCACCCCTTCCCGATACAACGAATCAGAAATAGCTCGAACCGACATCCTATCGACCAAGAACATTGCAAATATCCGCGTGGCTAAAGCCTTTTCCTCTTCGTTGAAACTGAACTTGGTTCTTGTTTTGTCGAGGTTGTACCCGAAAGGCGGTAGACCCAGCCAAATTCCCTGCTTGCGTTTGAAGTCCTTGCCCCGTTTGATCTTTGCCATGAGTTCTTTGCGTTCTTCACCCGCAGTTAGGGTTTTGACCGCTGCCACCAACTTGCCAACAAAGCTAGTCAAATCGTGCAGAGCACCTGTCGAAGTCTCTTCGATCTCATAGATGCCGCTTTGGCTCAACTGAACCAATAGCTCGAAGTCATCCTGTCTCCCCAGGCGGTTCCAGTCCCAAACCAACACCCGGCTAAAATGACCTTCTTTTGCAGCACCAAGTAGCGAGTTGAGACCTTGCCGTTTCTCAATTGGTGCAGCTCCACTAATTCCATCATCCTCGAAACGTTCGAAGATTTTATAGCCGTTCCTTTTAGCGTAAGCGTTGTTAGTTGAAATCTGGCTGCGGATGGTTTTCGCTTCACGTTGTCGTTACCCACCACTCACGGCATCAAATTCATCCGCATCAGATAAGGATGAGAAGACCAAACGCACTCTGGCAGCCGCTAGGCTAGGCTATATTGAAATTCAAGATGAAAGGGGTCGATTCTACCCAGCATAGGGTAGCCGATCAAATGTTGATCCGAGGGAACCGATTTGCTTTCTAACCCACACTTCTGTCGCGAAACGCCGTTCTAGACAGCCAGCGAAGCGACAGCGAGTTTCCGATAAGCCGACTATACAGCCAAGTGAGGGAATTCAGTCCGGCAAAAAAGTCAAAAGTCATTGTTATGCAGGTTGTTACGGAGATTTATGGTAGGGAGAATGGATGGGACCCTTCTTAGCCACCATACGGAAGCCAAATCACTCCGTCGCCACCAGCGCATCGATGGGTAGCTCTCGAGCTGCTTTTCACTTAGGACACTTTCCCACCTTGAATTAAAGAAGAACGCACTTTAGACTGAGCTGCTCTTTGATTGTGCCAAGCGGAGGAATAGGAATGCAGCGACCCTACAAGGTGGGAAGATCCTGTGAGGCCTGGTGTACGCGATGCAAGTCGGAAGCGGAGCACACCATCGTTGCAATGGTGGACGGCTTGCCCAATTAATACCTATTGAGAAAAACGCATTTCTACGGCTAAAACATTGGAAGGACTGGTGATATAATCAGTCAACAACCGTCGCTTTCAACGGTAGATAATGCCATGCAGAGTTCTTGTAAATATTGCATGATCAATTACTCGCATCCTACGCACATAGAAAAGGCACTGGCGGCTGTTGTGGTACAAACCAGCGCCATATAGAAGAAATATGCCGGACACCGTTCAGGTACTGAAAATCCTAATAGGGAAGATTTTTCGACAAAGAAGTGGCAGTTCATGGATCAACAGATAGTCCATCAGAAAAGATCTTACTGTGGCTTCCGATGGAAATTGCGGTTTGTTTCGCCTGTCAACCAGCATGTTTCAAGGTGCCACAACTACTATCAGGTGCATAGTCGGAGAGGCATACACCACCATATAACCACATCCTAAAGGAGACGCTACATGATGCTAAAGAAAACGATTTGCAAACTCATTGTGCTTGCGACAGGGCTTATGGTTGCCAACGTACTTTTAACCTCCCATATTTTAGGACAAGAAGAAACGCCCGGATATAATAACAAGATTCCCGAGTCGATCCTGACTCCCGACACGGTGGAGACGAAGGTCGGCACTCTGGAGTTCTTTGACGGGATCCCCACCGAGAAGGCCGCCGCCTTGCTCTTTGACAACTTGGACCTCAATCGCGGCCTGCAAGCCTTACTGAATGGAATGCCGGCCTCCAATTTCGAGGCTGGCCGAGCTGGTCACATTGCCCTTGGCCAGGAAAAGGCGAACCAGCTCGTGATCTTTGACGGCTTGATGGACAGCAATTCGCTGTTTCTCACCGGCAATGCCGGCACGGTCTACGCCACATCCTTTCTCGATCTTGAAAGAGACGGACCGACGGTGGTCGAAATTCCGGCCGGAACGGGGCCAGGGATCATGGTTGATTCGTTTACGCGAAACATCGTCGATATGGGCCCTCCGGGCCCCCATCGGGGCCAAGGCGGCAAATTCCTGATCCTGCCCCCCGGCTATGACGAGTCAGATTTCGAGGGGCTCGTTCCGCAGGGCGTATATACCATCGCCAGTTCACGCAGCTATGCGGTCTGGCTCCTGCTGCGCGGGTTCCTCAAGGATGGCAAACCGGATTACTCCAGCCAATTGTTCAGAAACGGCATCAAGATCTATCCGCTCAGCACAGCGCTAATCCGCCTGAGATGGAGTTCATCAAGGGTACGGGGACGGAATTCAACACCGTTCACTCCGCCAGCTACAAGTTCTACGAAGAACTCCATCGCCGTGATTGATCGCGAGCCGATCGAATTCCTTGACCCCGAGCTTCGTGGTCTCTTTGCGTCCATTGGCATCCAGAAGGGCAAACCCGTTTGCCCCGGACGAGCGGATGAAGAAGATTCTGGAGCAAGCCGCGAAGTTGGGCAATGCGACCGTCCGCGCTCTTTTCTGGTATGAACGGGATCAATCCGAATTCCTCTACGAAGGCAGCTACTGGAAGCGTGGCATGATCGGCAACTCTCATGAGTATCTCAAGGACCAGGGACTGGGTGGGCGCAATCTTGATGCGCGGGCACAGTATTTCTACATGGCGACCTTCAACTCTCCGGCCATGGTATGGAAACTTATTGGCAGGGGATCGCAATACGCCTGGGGGTATCTGGACAGTAATGGCGATTATCTGGACGGAGGCAAGTCCTACAGCTGAACCTTCCCGGGGATGCCCCCGCCGAGCAGTTCATGTCGGTGGTGGTCTACGATTCGCAGACCCGCTCCATGTTGCAGACCGACCAGCCTTACCCGAACAAGAACAACAAACGCGACAAGATGATCACGAACGACGACGGGTCAATTGACCTCTACTTCGGCCCCAAGCGCCCAGAGGGGAAAGAGGCGAACTGGATTCAGACTGTTCCCAAGAAGGGCTGGTTCTGCCTCTTGCGCTCTACAGCCCGACGGAGGCTTGGTTCGACAAAACTTGGCGGCCTGGTGAGATTGAGTTGGTGAATTGACACCAAGGCATGCCAACTAACAAGCGGTTGAACCCGAGCGGCGGATCGTGCGAAAATTTGGATCAATCGATTGGTATTATTTGAGTTGACAAGAGTCTTTCGTTTTTTTTAAAATTAATTTGGTAAAAACCAAAAAGAGGAGGTTACATGATGAATACCTTAGTTCGGTTGATGCTTGTTTGCATGCTGATACTTGGTTCCACGAGCGGATGAAGAAGATTCTGAAGCAAGCCGCGAAGTTGGGTAATGCGACCGTCCGCGCTCTTTTCTGGTATGAACGGGATCAATCCGAATTCCTCTACGAAGGCAGCTACTGGAAGCGTGGCATGATCGGCAACTCTCATGAGTATCTCAAGGACCAGGGACTGGGTGGGCGCAATATTGATGCGCGGGCACAGTATTTCTACATGGCGACCTTCAACTCTCCGGCCATGGTATGGAAACTTATTGGCAAGGGATCGCAATATGCCTGGGGGTATCTGGACAGTAATGGCGATTATCTGGACGGAGGCAAGTCCTACAAGCTGAACCTTCCCGGGGATGCCCCCGCCGAAAAGTTCATGTCAGTGGTGGTCTACGATTCGCAGACCCGTTCCATGGTGCAGACCGGCCAGCCGTACCCGAGCAAGAACAACAAACGCGACAAGATGATCACGAACGACGACGGGTCAATTGACCTCTACTTCGGCCCCAAGGCACCAGAGGGGAAAGAGGCAAACTGGATTCAGACTGTTCCCAAGAAGGGCTGGTTCTGCCTCTTGCGGCTCTACAGCCCGACGGAGGCTTGGTTCGACAAAACTTGGCGGCCTGGTGAGATTGAGTTGGTGAATTGACACCAAGACATGCCAACTAAGCGGTTAAACCCGAGCGGCGGATCGTGCGAAAATTTGGATCGATGGTGAACACTTTGAGGATTAATCCAGAGTCCAAACGGCGTTCCTCAAGTGCCCTAATAACAAACGTTAGCCTGATAGGATGATCAGTCAGAAAGCGTGGATTGGTATTTACAGTCCACGCTTTTCTAATTTTAGTCTGTCATACCAGATATTGGGGTAGTGGATTCGGATGTAAAACCGACGATATCTCCAACATAGCTGGAATTTTGAGAGGTCGAAAAAATTTGTGATATCTAAAGGCGAAGATTCAGACCAGGACCCTGGTCTCCCCCACCGCCATCTTCCACAGGCGGTCCTCTGAAAATCCAGAGGCCAAACCAGCTTTCATGAACCGGTCTGGCGGTTCAAAAGGCGGCTCGTAACTCAACACGAGGGTGCCCCAGTGCATGGGGGCCAGAATTTTGATGTCCAAGTCCCGACCCAACTGGACGGCTTCCTCCGGGGTGGCATGGGTGCTTTTCAAGTTCGAGGCCCGTTTGTAAGCCCCAATGGGCACCATCCCAATGTCAAATGGGCCATAGCGGCGGCCGAGATCCTTGAAAATGGAGTGGTAGCCGGTATCCCCGCCAAAATAGGCCTTGATGTGGCCGTCGCTGATGGAATAACCGGTCCACAGAGTCTCGTTTCGGTCGAACAGGCTTCTGGACGAAAAGTGGACCGCAGGGATGGCGATCACTGTGATGGGGCCAATCTTCTTGGTGTCGTGCCAGTCCAGTTCGGTCACATCGCGGAAGCCCAACTCAGAGATAAACTTCTTTAACTTGAGCGGTACGATAACCGGAATGCGTTCCTTTTCGGGCAACGCCTCCAGGGTAGCTCGGTCCAGGTGGTCGTGATGGTTGTGGGAGATGATCACAAGATCGATACCAGGCAGCTTATCAACCGGCAATCCGGGCGGAGTATAGCGTTTTGGTCCGAATGGTGGTACCGAGGTGGCATAGTCAGACAAAAACGGGTCGATAAGGATGTTCCAACCGCTCAATCGGAGCAGAAAAGCGGAGTGACCCAACCAGGTCAACCTGTTGCACGATCCCGTTTCGAGAAGTGCCTTCTCAGCCGCGCTATGACCGAGGAAGTGGTCGGTCGGAACCTCAAGTTCGTCCCGGCCGATCTCGCGCCAGATGTGCTTAATCCAGGCGGTCAAATCGTGTTTGTGGGCAGGGCTTCCAGGCGGATTGCGGAAACCGTCGGCAGTGTGGTGGTAGGGCCTGCCGGGCAGGACCTCGGTTTTGACCGTACCGGCCTGGCTGACGTAAGGACTGCAAACGATCAACCCGCCGGTGAGCCCCTTGGCTGCACTTACAAGCCCGGCTCGGCCGGTGAGCTTGATGAATTGCCTCCGACTGATTGAACAGCCGATGATTCGATATTCTTTTCTGATGAAGTGCTTTTCCATCCTCCACCCCTTGCGCTGATGGTAGCAGAACGGGTGAAAAATGCAAAAAAATATTGCGATTTATTGCAAAAATTGGTGGGATAGCTGTAGATTGCCAAAGCAAATACACAATAAAATCAATCAATTCAACGGATTCGATTCAGGCACGGAAGACACAATTCGAACCCCTGCAAAATAGTGTGGAATTCCATATGAAATATGCAATGATCCAATTCGACCTCTGTAACTATGATCGTGTTAAGGCATGTCTTTGGCTGGTTCGGCATGTCTTTGGCTGGTTCGGCATGTCCAAAGTTTTTTTAACGTCCTAAGGCCTTGGACAAAGCCATGACCGTCCCTTTAGATTACAGAGATAACCTAATCTGAGTATTCCATCTAAAAAGATCAATAATTCGCTTGCTATTGGTTTAAAGAAGGGTTATGTCCCACACAATCAATTAAGTCCCGCATTATAAAATCGGGATGGTTTCTTTCTGAAGGAACAATCCATTTGTCAAAGTGGCATCCTCCAGTTTGCAACATTGAAAATTTTTATGAAAGGAGAATGCTATTATGACTAATGGAACTGTTAAATGGTTTAATGACAGCAAAGGTTTTGGATTCATTGAGCAGGAAGACGGACCGGATGTGTTTGTGCATCATTCAGCAATCAACGCAAGCGGTTTTAAATCCCTCAATGAAGGCGACCAAGTTTCCTTTGACATAGAGCAAGGACAAAAAGGTCCTGCCGCTGCAAATGTCACTGTGATTTAACCTTCGTTTCCGAGCAAAAAGGGCATTCTTCGAATAGAGAGGGGTGCCCTTTTGTTACTTTTGAATTACTACCAGTCCAATCTTTACTATCAGATCGTAGATCACCGAAAAATCCGGTCTTCATTACTTTTTTGTTTCTCACTATCGAGAATAGCGACCAGAGAGACGACAACCTTGCAAAATCCCAGTATTCCGTAAAAATGCGTAAGAAGGCTTAGACAGTCTGTTCAAATCATTTTTTTATTGAAAAATTGAAAGTTCCATTATGGAAAAAAAGGATTTAGAATTTTTTAAACATCTTCTCACCCAGTCGACTGGAAGAACTATTAGATCGATGCCGATGATACCGTTGAAGGGTTGTTAGATTCGCGTGAAAATTTAGCAGACCCACTGGATAGGGTTTCTGCTGAATCGGACAGGGCTTGGACACTGCGAATTCGGGACCGAGAAAGCATGCTGATCAAAAAAATTAAGAATTCTCTGGAAGCCATAGAAAGCGAAGAATATGGTATCTGCGAGGATTGCGGCGAAGAGATCTCCATTGAACGACTGAAGGCCAGACCGGTCACATCGCTTTGCATACGCTGTAAAACCAAAAGAGAGTCTATGGAGTAGAGTTACTTACTGGAGTATGATGCTCAAGGGCATCGAAGCAGGCCGTTTACACACTTTTTTTTATAGAACCGATTTAAATCTTCGGCACTTCCAAACTATTTTCTAAAATAATATTGATATCCAAACTCGCGTTTAAATCTAATAGGTTAAAGATGCCTACTGCGTTTTGTATGCGGGTTTCAATTAAGAATCATATTAAATTGCATCCAATGGAGGGGTTTTGTGATAAACCAGTTTAAACTACCGCTGCTGGTCACACCCTTCATCGGACTTTTATGTGCTGTCATTCAATCACCCCCTCTAAATCACACATTCAATATGAAAAGTAATATCATTAAACCCGTAATCCGAGCCCGGGTCATCGATTGGCTTTAAATCCTTGTGGAACATGATGACCGTGACCGCATTGTCCAGATCGGGAGCGAACCTTTTAATGTCTTCATTGGCCACATCGATCTCAGCCACAACCGGGTAGCCTTCTTTTTGCCGGTCACCAGCGAAAACTACGTCTCTGGCTTTAAGTTGATTAAACGCCCACGTTTTCACCTGTGCCGTTGTGTTTTTTTCTATCCAGCTAATTGGCATATAAACCCCCTTTCGTAATTAGCTAAAACCCATACTCTATACCCTCGGATCTGATCGGCCTAAAATTAACGCCTGACAGCCTCAGCCACCCTTATAAAATCTCATACCCTATCTTCTTTACGATGTTCAATTACAAGCTTTACTATCTTCCAAAACGGCCTCGATTCCAAGCCAAGTGCCTCGGCATACGGCGTGACGTACCGCTTTAGAGGCGACCGGTCAAAAATTTTACAATCATGAAGGAATTGCTCACAGTAAGCGAGGTACATCCCTCTGGTTCCGTGTATGGTAGCCGGATCATAGCACCCCACTTAATCCACAGCACTCCACATGAAAAACAATTTCATCGATCGGATAAATAACGCTTTTGTCATCGATCGGTTTCAAGTCACGGTAGTACACGATAACCGTGACGGCCTCGTCTATATCGGGCGCAAACCGTTCCGCGTCCTCATCGGTCACCATCACTTCGGCCACCGTCGGATAGCCTTGCTTGCCCCTGTCACCGGCGAAGACCACGTCGCCGGATAGCAGATTGTTGTAAGCCCACGTTTTGACTCTTTGGCTTACTTTTTTTTCGATCCAAGCTTTTGGCATCATGCCCCCTTCTAATTTTTTCAGTCAACGCAATCGACAAACCACACAATTTGATCCGCCGTGAGTGGATTGTCAAAATCATCGATTACATGTTCGATCGGGTCTTTCGGAAAAATCGTAATCAAGACCGCCTTGGCAAGCTCAGGAAACCGCTCAATGTCGTAATCTGAAATTTCGTACTCCGCCACAACTGGTAGTCGTTCGTCTTGGCGGTCACCTGATATTAGAAGTTGCCTCAATTTGTAATGTTGCTCTAAAATGTGCTCCATTACCCTGTCACTTGTATCATATTGCCGCCACGCTTTTGGCATTGGTCACCTCCCATTGCTAAAGGTTTTGGTGCTTGCACTGTGGTATGTCTTAAAAAAGATCGTTTATCCTCGTCGATTCCACGAGTGCGACCTAAAGCCGCAACCGACACACTCATAAAATCTCATAGCGAAACCTCAATCGCAACACTCGACATGAAAAACAATCTCGTTGAAATCATAATCCGCATCGGGATCATCGATTGGCTTTAAATCCTTGTGGAACATAATGACTGTGACCGCTTTGTTCAGAGCAGGCGCGAATCGTTTTATGTCAACATTGGAAACCGGAATTTCAGCCACTACCGGATAACCATCGGGCTGCCTGTCACCCGCGAGCGAAAACGCACCTTGCTTGAAAAGATTAAAAGCCCATTCTTTCACCCTTGCCGTTGTGTTTTTTTCTATCCATGCGTTTGGCATTGCGTACCCCCTTTTGTGATTGGTTAAAACCCCTTAAAACCTTAACCCTTCGGAAAAAAGATCGTTGCCCTACGGGCCTCTCAGGAAGCCGCTTTTTTTTGGCACGGTTTATGATTTCTTGCGCTTTCGCTTTCCCGGCCTTGGTTAGCGTGATTCTCTCCGCGTTCGGACCAAATCCCGGCTCCAAGCCTAATAATCCCTTTTGCTCAATGTTTGATTTCGTGCGTGCGGATGAGACCACGGCCTTGTCGCGTTGCGCGGTCTTTAAAAAATCCGCCTCAGGTAAGATATGCGGGCCAAGGCGGTCAAAATACTCCGCCATGGGGTCTGCCTTAATGGGATAATCGCCATGGCTCCACACCAAATGCTGCTTTTTGTAACCCGGCTCTAATTTGAAGTAGTTAAGCAACACCTCGGATTTATAAAGCCCTGTCCAAAAATAGGCATCGAGTTTTTTTGACTCCATGAGGTTTGGAAGTCTCCAATCGTCGGGCAATTTTTTCTTGGTGGTTTTCAAATAGGTGTGAATGAGAATCCAGCGTTGAACTTTTCCGGTGCGCTCTTTTGCTATGGCCTTAATCCTTATTGTTAATGTTATTGTCAATGGTTCAATAATGTTTTAGGAAATGCCAAGTCAAGCTTTTAAATTATTTAGATACACATGTTCATAAAAAAGCCCACCAAAATTCCAGACATCTCCAACTTATCAGTAGTGGATCCTAATTTCATATATCTACATCTGCTGAAACTGTCGAAAAAGTCCTATTATGGCATTTTTTCCCTATTGTGGAAAAACTCCGTTGGATTTTTATAATATATTGAATTAAAAAGATATATTATTTGGCAAGGAATCCTAATTGTATCAATATTGAGCCAATCATCTCTATTTTCGTTGCGGTTGCCAAAATCCATAATATTAAAAATTCTTATTAATTTCAAGTAAATAAACGATATCGGTTAATATAGGAGACGATTTTATGATGAATTCCGGTTGATTTTTCGGCAAAATATGTTACATATAGGATATTAAAATCCTATATGTATCAGGAGGGAATATGCCAAGAATCGATGCTCAGAATAAGCTTGAGAATTTTATCAAAAGTCGCCGAGTAGTACAGATGAGAGATCTGTTTGAAGTTGTTGAGTCCACTTCACGAATGACTGTCTTCAGACGACTTAGTGGGGTTGAGTATCTTTGCAGCTATACTCATACGGGTCGCTACTATACGCTTTTCGATATTGCCCGCTTTGACTCAGATAGTATTTGGTTTTACGATGATATTGGTTTTTCTCGAAATGGCTCGTTAAAAAAGACCGTTACCTATCTGGTTGATAATGGTGATGGGGGGCAGATTTCATTCAGATCTTCAAAGACAATTAAGGGTTCGTGTTCACAACGTGTTATTGGATTTGGTAAGATCAAAGCAGATAAAGCGAACAAAGTTTGAAGGCCAATTTCTTTATCTGAGCAGCGATAAAGCACGAAGCACAAAGCAGATCGAACAACGTGATAAACTTTCAATGCAGCTAAGGCGAATACCGGTTTTTAATACAGAGCCAATGGTTATCGAGATTTTAGCCGAGGTGATTCGCCAATCCGAAAGACATCCGCTTACAGACCAGGTTGCCTCAGCGTTGGCTATCAGAGGGCTGCCGATAGCAGAAAATGATTCCGTTGGATTTTTGTAATATATTGAATTAAAAAGATATATTATTTGGCAAGGAATCCTAATTGTATCAATATTGAGCCAATCTTCTCTATTTTCGTTGCGGTGCTCAAAGTCCAGTAATATTGAAAATACTTATTAATTTCAAGTAAATAAACGATATCGGTTAATATGGGAGACGATTTTATGATGAATTGCGGTTGATTTTTCGGCAAAATATGTTACATATAGGATATACTAATCCTAAATGTATCAGGAGGGAATATGCCAAGAATCGATGCTCAGAAAGAAGCTTGAGAATTTTATCAAAAGTCGCCGAGTAGTAGAGATGAGAGATCTGTTTGAAGTTGTTGAGTCCACTTCACGAATGACTGTCTTCAGACGACTTAGTGGGGTTGAGTATCTTTGCAGCTATACTCATGCGGGTCGCTACTATACGCTTTTCGATATTGCCCGCTTTGACTCAGATGGTATTTGGTTTTACGATGATATTGGTTTTTCTCAAAATGGCTCGTTAAAAAGACCGTTACCTATCTGGTTGATAATGGTGATGGGGGAAAATTTCATTCAGATCTTGAAAGACAATTAAGGGTTCGTGTTCACAACGTGTTATTGGATTTGGTAAGATCAAAGCAGATAAAGCGAACAAAGTTTGAAGGCCAATTTCTTTATCTGAGCAGCGATAAAGCACGAAGCACAAAGCAGATCGAACAACGTGATAAACTTTCAATGCAGCTAAGGCGAATACCGGTTTTTATTACACAGCCAATGGTTATCGAGATTTTAGCCGAGGTGATTCGCCAATCCAAAAGACATCCGCATGCGGACCAGGTTGCATCAGCGTTGGCTATCAGAGGGCTGCCGATAGCAGAAAATGATGTTATGACGGTATTTGATCATTATGATATCGAAAAAAAAACTCCGGATTCACATTGATTCGATACTTAAGAAAGTGCATTGATCAGCTGACATGGCGTTTTTCAGCAGCCACATTATTTGCCAAGGTTCCGACTGCCAGGTTTGTTCCGAGCGACTACAATTGTGTCAGGTGTAGCAAAAAGCTGAAAGTCTTGAAGACCCATACAAAAACGGCAGCGACCTTAGAAATTGGGTTGGTTAGAATCCATGAGACAATTAAGCATTGTGACAGTTGCTATGGAATTTACCGTTGCGATGAACCACGAAAGCTGATACCGCATGGATGCAGGTCTGGATTTGATGTTCTGGTATATGTCGGCATGGCGCTGTTTGTTGAATGTAAGAACGAAAAACAGATTAAAGCCGAACTTAAAAGCTTAAATATTCCGATTTCAATTCGGCAGATTGGAAATTTAGCCAAGAAATTTATTGTTTATCTGGCACTTGCTCATAAACAAAGCCGTGGCAAGATAAAAGATTTGCTTTTATCAAGAGGTGGCTACATTTTACATTTGGATGGTACTTGTGAAGGGGACAGTCCACATCTGATGAGTGCTCTTGACGGAATCGCACAGATTGTTTTAGACAATATCAAGATACCTTCAGAGAAAGCAGATAAGATCATTCTTTCCTCAGACGGATCAAACACTGCTACGGGTATACCGCTTGCCCTGGTTCATGATATGGGCGCCGGTATATTATCAGCAGTTAAAGAAGTTTTTCCCAAGGTTTTAGATTATATCTGTCATTATCATTTTCTGCGAGATATTGGCAATGATCTCTTTGGAATTGAATATGCAAGGATTAGAAGTGAGTTATCAAAATACAGTATTCGCCCATCTCTACGAAAAATTGTCAAAGCCTTAGAAGAAAGATGGAGACGCAGCCAGAGATGTCCAATAGTTTGGATTGTTACTTAAAGGATGAAGGCAAAAGCGGGGATGTTTTGCCCAGTGTTCTGGCGTATATCCTATCCAATTGGGTATTGGATGCCAATAGCGAATTAGATGGATATGGTTTTCCGTTTGATCGCTCTCATCTTGTTTTCTATAAAAGGTTGAAGACTGCAAAAAAGTATAGTGGAGAATTTATCAACCAAGAAGAAAAAGGATAAATATATTATCAAATTGAATCGTGTGCTGGCACGGGCTATAAATGACAGAAATCTAAAAACAGTTGTCAGCAGAATGGAGGAAAAGGTGCAGATATTTGATCAACTGCGCGATGCGATGCGTATAGCTGTTGCCGATGGCAAAAAGGGATTAAATGATGATGGTGAAAATGTTGACATGAAAACAATTAAAGAAGCCGTCACAATTTTTCGTAACTCAGATAAAATCAAAGCAGCTGTTGAAAGCAATGTAGATTACAAGAAGATGGTCAAGCAGATTGATAAATATTGGGAGAAACTCTTTGCCGATCCAATCATGGTTACAACTGTCAATGGAGAAAAGATTTTAGTTCAACCGCAGCGGACCAATAACATTCTGGAACGCTTTTTCAGGGATATAAAAAGGATGTATAGAAGTAAATCTGGAACCCAATCGCTGAATAAAGTGATAAAGGCCATGCTTGCTGATACACCGTTAGTGAAGAATTTATCTAATCCGCAATATGTGGAAATCATTCTTAACGGCCACAATACTCTTGAGGACCGATTTGCTGAAATCGATGAAAAGCTTG
>PVMK01138265.1_pt1 | contig 13411 bp, 10 predicted proteins | sample 1853481 | NCBI WGS metagenome assembly PVMK01 (sample SAMN08533507, study PRJNA380276) | Marine sediment metagenome, whole genome shotgun sequencing project.
GCCGTGTCTGCCCTGATCACGCTGGCTCTCAAAAAAGAAATGATCGATGCCGCCGCCCTCACGGATCGCCAGGGGCTGACACCGGTTCCCCGGCTGGTTACGGACTGGCAGGATGTTGCCAAATACGCTTGCTCCAAATTCATGGCCGCTCCCACTCTGGCCGCCGTAAACGCGGGCATCCAGGAAAATTACACGCGCCTGGGGATCGTCGCGACCCCCTGCCAGATGACGGCCGTCGCCCAGATGCGCGCCAATCCCCTGGCAGGAAAAGATTTTATCGACCCGGTGGCCCTGACCGTCGGACTGTTCTGCAACTGGTCCCTGGACACCCGGCAACTGTCGGCCCTACTGTCCCGGAAATTGGATATTTCGGCTATCCGGGGCATGGATATCCCACCGCCGCCGGCCGGCATTATGGCCCTCGAAACCGATAACGGACCGGTGGAAATACCGCTTTCCGAGATCAAACCCCTCATTCCTCAAACCTGTTTCATCTGCCCGGACATGACCTCCGAATTCTCCGACGTGTCCGTGGGAATGTTCGAGGGACACCCGGGGTGGAATACGCTTGTCATTCGTTCGAAGCCGGGAGCCCGCCTGGTAACAATCGCATGTGATGAGGGATATCTGGAAACCAAAGACATGCCGCCGGAAAGCATTGCACAACTTACCAGGGCTGCCGGTGAAAAGAAGGCGCGCGCACTGAGAATGCTAATACGGAGGAAGCTGATCAACAACGAAAACGGCGAACGATCGGCACTGAGGATGCCGTCGGATATTATTGAGAAAATTCTAAGCTCAGACCTCGTTGAATAGTTTACTGGTTGAATGGTTGATCAGGTAAATTATAGCCATAATTTCAGAGTGGTACGGTTGTTTAACCACTTTTGGGACACAGATTTGCATAGACCCGCCCGCCTCGCTCGCACCAGTCTGCCACGCAAGGCGTGAGCGGGCGCGGTAAACGCAGATTAGTACAAACCGCCTGGCGGCGGAATCCCTGCCAGATATACAAAGGTGCCTACTTGCTATGTGCCTTTCTCGCCGAAGGCCAAACAAACTTTCTTTTTAATCTGTGTTAATCCGTGTTCATCTGTGTCCTAATTGTCTTTTCTTTATGCATTAAACTGGCCGTCTTGGCAGCCGCCGGTCGACTGATCTGCGAACCGCAGAATTTGAATATTGAATATCGAATTTCGAAGGATGGAAACGCTTTGCTAAAGTCTGTTTGACGCCGGACGTTCATCTGTCATTCGTGACTACTTTTTAGTGCCCACTTATCAGGCAATATGGAGGAAACATGTCTGTTTTAGTGGATGGTAAGCCTGGAACGCGACATCTGATGATGGGAAACGAGGCCATCGCCCGAGGCGCTCTGGAAGCCGGAGTCAGTGTAGCCGCGGGGTATCCCGGCACGCCCTCTTCGGAGATCATCGAAAGCCTGGCCAAAGTGTCGGGGGAAAGCAGGCTGTACGTGGAATGGTCCGTCAATGAAAAGGTGGCCATGGAAGTGGCTGCGGCCGCATCGTTTGCCGGGCTGCGTTCGCTTTGTGTCATGAAGCAAAACGGTGTGAACGTGGCCTCGGATTTCCTGCTGCACCTGGCCGGTTCCGGGACCCGAGCGGGAATGGTCATCGTGCCATGTGACGACCCCGGCGCCCTTTCCAGCGCCAACGAAGGAGAATCACGGCATTTTGCGCGACTGGTGGAAATTCCCCTGCTGGAGCCGGGTGACTTTCAGGAGGCCAAGGACATGATAAAATGGGCCTTTGAGCTCTCCGAAGAAATACGCAATCCGGTCATGGTACGCAGCGTCACGCGTCTGTCCCACGCCAGCGGAAACGTGACGCTGGGCGAGCTGCCCACACCGAATGCCAGGGCATATTTCAAGCATGACGGCCCGCCCATGGATCCCATGAAAGGCGTGATGCTGAGCTATCCGGTGGCCTTGAAACACGCCCGACAGCAGGAAAAACTTCGCCAGGCGGTCAGTCGGTTTGAGCAGTCGCCTTTCAACACCTACAGCGGGCCGCACCGTCCCGAGCTTCTGCTGATTACCAGCAGCGCCTGTTTTTTGTACAGCAAAGAAGCCATCAGCCTACTGGGCGTACAAGACCGCGTGGGGCTGCTGAAACTGGGAACCACCTGGCCTCTGCCCCCCGAACTTATGGAGAAGTTCCTGGCGTACTCGGAAAAGATCCTGGTTGTTGAAGAAGTCATTTCCTTTCTTGAAGATGAAGTTAAAATCCTGGCCGCAGACATCGTCCTAAAAATCGGCATCAAAACTTTTTACGGCAAAAAGGACGGCTCCCTGCCTGCGGTGGGGGAGTTAAATCCGGATCGGGTGGCCGCGGCCCTTTCAAAAATTCTGGGGATTGATTATAAAGCGGTGCCTGAAACCTATGTTCATCGTGCCGGTGAGGCTGTCAGTGCCGCAGCCCCCGGCAGGGATCTCACCTTTTGTCCGGGTTGCCCGCATCGGGCATCGTTCTGGTCCATTCATAATGCATTGCAGATGGACAACCGGCAGGGATTTGTCTGCGGCGATATCGGCTGCTATTCCCTGGCCATGCTGCCCAGCGGATACAGCACCCTTAAAACATTACATTCTATGGGATCGGGCATCGGACTGGCCGGCGGTTTCGGCAAACTGGGCATGTTCGGCATGGACCAGCCCGCCATGGCCGTCTGCGGTGATTCCACCTTTTTCCATGCGGTCCTGCCGGCCCTGGTCAATGCGGTCCACCAAAAATCAAATATCACCCTCATCGTCCTGGACAACAGCGGAACCGCAATGACGGGATTTCAGCCCCATCCGGGCCTGACCGTGGATGCTGCCGGCCACAGCGCACCGGGCGTCGACATTCCCAGTGTGTGTGAGGCCATCGGCGCAGGGGTAAAGATCTGCGACCCGTTTGACCTGCCACGAACCCAACAGGCACTGCTTGAACTTCTTGAGGATGAATCCGGCGTGAAGGTGTTGGTGCTGAAACAGATATGTGCCCTGAGCCCGGAAAAGAAAGCCAAAAAGATGTATGAAATGAAGGTGGATGAAACCATCTGCCTGGGAGAAAATTGCGGCTGCAATCGACTTTGCACCCGGGTTTTCAAATGCCCGGGACTCAACTGGGATACAGACAAGCGGGTGTCATGTATCGACGAGGTTATTTGTGCCGGCTGCGGTGTCTGTGCGTCAATTTGTCCTGTGGGAGCGATCCACAAAAAGGAGGTGGCCTAAATTATGGAAAAGGCATTGCTTGCATGTGATCCATATAATGTCATTATCACCGGCGTGGGTGGACAGGGAAATGTGATGGCATCCCGGGTCCTGGGAAATATGCTTTCCGAGAAGGGGTTGCAGATCACCATCGGTGAAACCTTCGGGGCGTCTCAGCGGGGCGGATCGGTGATGAGTCATTTAAGGATATCGGCCGCCTCTACCTGGTCGCCTCAGATACCCGAAGGCCACGCCCACATGGTCGTGGCATTGGAGCCGATTGAAGCCCTGCGGGTACTGATGGTCTACGGAAATCCCAAAACCAAAGTCCTTTGCAATACCCGAGCGATCCAACCGGTTGCCGTCATTTGCGGCGATTCTGATTACCCTTCCCTTGACTTTCTCAAACAGAAAATTTTAGAGTTGACCGAGAATGCCTGGTTTGTCGATGCCACCGACGCCGCCCTGAAACTGGGGAATCCGATTTATGGAAACATTATGATGATCGGGGCCCTGGCGGCCATCGGCGATCTTCCCATGGAGCGGGAGGATTTCAGGACCGTCATTTCAAAAACCATGGCATCAGAGAAGACGTCGGCAAACCTTTCCGCCTACGATACGGGTGTTCAGATGATTCATTGAAAACAAACCCGGTTAAAACCAAAGGAATGGAAAACAACTCAGTGAAGTCTAATTTTCGACACCTTCGCGATCATAAACTGACATAATGGTAGCAACCATTGTTGCTACTGTTTTTTGCTCACCTTCTACATGGGAGAAAAGCTCACCTTCCGTTACCGTGATGTTTTTACCGGGTTTTTTGACTTTACCAACAGCCCGGAACCGCTCTCCTTTGGCTGGAGACAATAGATTCACTTTAAATTCAATAGTCAGAACAGCGGCATTCTCCGGCATTAATGAGAAAGCCGCATAACCACAAGCGGTATCAAGCACAGTTGAGACGATACCCGCATGGATGAAACCATGTTGCTGTGTTAAGCTTGATTGATAAGGAAACTCCAATTCTATTTCACCTGGACGAATAGGAGGGATTGATGCATTTATCGTTTTCATCATTCCCTGCCGGTTAAAACTTTCAATTATTTTCTCTTTATATCCCGCACTCGGTTTGAATTGTGAACTCATAATTACGTCTTCCTCATATTTGACTCTCTGCAATCAGGAATTCTCCTTTTTCTCAGATTCTTCTGCCTGGGATACTGCGATAGCGGCAGCTGCGCCGGCTTCGATCAGTTTTTTATTCAGCCTGCCACTATCTACAGTATCTACGCCGAGGTTGTTGCCGTTAGCAGCTTCGGTGACTTCCGGCGGGAGATAAACGGTAACATTTCGATGTGCAAATTCGATGCCCTCTGCTCTAAACCGCTCCTGGATACGACGGTAGACCTCGCGGCGAACAACAAATTGATCCCCCGGTTTGGTCTTAAATTTGACCCGTAAAATCATGGCCGAATCATCCATCTCTCTGACGCCCTGGGATTTAATTGGGCTGAGCAATACCGGACCGATTTCTTCATCTTGTTCCAATTCTCTGCTCATTTTCTTGACAATTTTTCTGATTTTGTCGATATCCGCATCATAGCGAACACGAACATCAAGCTTGGTGATGATGTAGTCGCGGCTGAAATTCTGGACCGATCCCATATCGCCAAAGGGGATGGTGTAGACCATACCTCGTGGATGCCGAAGCCTTAAGGAGCGTAAAGATATATGTTCCACCATGCCTTTGGTGCCGGCAGCTTCAATATAGTCACCGACCCGGAAAGCATCATCCATCAGAAAAAAGACTCCTGAAAGAATGTCCCTCACCAGGGTCTGGGACCCGAAGCCTACGGCGATACCCAGGATGCCCGCTCCGGCCAGCATAGGCCCTATATTAATACCGACAGCGGTCAGGGTGATCAGGATAACGATCACCCCTATCAACGCTAGGATAACTTTGCGCAAAAGGGTCAGAAGGGTTCCCTTGCGTGATCCTTCGGCCCCTTCTTCCATATCGTCCATATCCTGCCCGGATTGAGGGCGGTCCTCCTCGAGCTTGCGGTCAATGATGGTTCGGCAAATTTCCCAAACCACATAAGCCAGCAGAAGGGTTGCAAAGATGCTCGAGGCCGACTGGACTACAGAGCGACCCAGCGGTAGATCCAGCCCCCACAGATTCATCACCCAGAAAAACAGGGCGCAGCCGATGAGAATGCCCATCAGGTTTCGAATCAGCGCCAAATTGCGCATGAAAAGTGATTCTTTATGATCTGATGCGCCATCGCCGCGGCTGGCGGACACCGGTTCCGGCGGCAGATCGATTTTGATAAATTCGGATATATCCGCATCCTTTGGCAGGATATCCTGGTTAACAATGCGGGGGTCCATGAGTTCGGTCTGGCCGGAGGCGATGAGAAGCAAGCGGTTGCCGATGGAAAAGAGCAGCAGGCCAAAGGGGATGCTCAGAATCGTCAAGAGCAAAGGCAGCACCAGATCCTTTTGGTAAAAAATCATATTGACCTGCCAGAGCAGCTCAAACCCTAAAAGCCCCACACAGGCCAGGGGAAACCACAGGCGTTTTATTTTGTTGCCGGAAGACGGTGACTGCGATTCCGCCCCATTTTGCTTTTTCATAATTAAGCGCGTAATCCGCGCGCGATCCATCCAAACGATGGTCAGCAGAATTATAAATTGAAATAGGCCCAATAGGGAATAAAGAAGCAGGAAAACACCTTTGTTCATGCCGTGGCTTTTTAACAGCAAAAGGGTTTTGGTCACGAAAAGACTGATGATGATAAAGGCCATAAATCCACTTAAATACATGGCGGCTGAGCGGCAATTCTGCGGGGTAATCCTCATGTGGGGCGTTGTCGGCGAATATAAAGCGTTTAATACAATATAGGTCAGACGGATGATGAAAATCGGCGGTAGATAAATGATGGCCAATTCGTACAGCGGGCTTTGGGTGGGGTAAAACAGAAGGTACAGCCCTACAATTGTAAGCGCAAATACGGCAAAGGAGATCAGCTCCAACACCGTGCGGGCTGAAAGTCTGGCAGTTAACTGAATAAAAGATTTGGGAAGGGTGCCTTCGAGCTGCTGTTTATACTTTTTCATAGGGATATTAATGAGTCTTTCCGCGCCGACCCCAATGGCAATCAGCAGCAGAAAAAGGAGGGATATTTTAGCCAGATACCCCATTCCCTTTCCGCCGGTCAGATGGTTAAGCGCTTTGACGATCTCCGAAGGTGCCTCTGAATAGGTTGAAAACACAAAAGTCAATTGTTGACCGAATGCGCTCAGATTGTCCTTGGCGCCTTTGAAGAACCGATGAAAAGCGGATTCCTCAATAAGATCGTTATTTCCCGTAACAGATAGCGCCGACGCATCCTGCTTTGTGGCTGCTGAAGAATTTTGAATGAAGCTATCGACGGTGCCTGTTTGATCGGCGTCGGCCCGAAACGTTGTAACGATCAAGATGCTGAATACGATAAAGAAAAAGGCCGAGATCATCTTTTGTACGGTCGTTTTCATGATACCCCCATATTGTGCAAGTATTGGTGTCAAAGCTTGACAATCCCGTAAAAAGTCAAAGTTCCCGAGTTACGATCTTATAACTTATTGAAATTAATGCAGTTAAAAATGAACATGCATCAGATTCGCGCTGAATCTGATTTTTTTTCAAAAAGGCCTGTAACAAATGGAATCACCAGAAAACACATGGCAAAGCCGACAACGCCGCCCCATCCGACCTGCTGAAAAGCAAAACCGGCGCCCGTGATGCCCAGCCATCCGCCAGCATAGTAAAACAGCACATAGAGAGCATTGGCTTTTCCATGGCTGCTGGAAAGTTTCTGGTTCAACAATCCTATCGCCACGGCATGGATGGTAAAAAATCCGGCACAGACCCCCAAAAGACCGGAAATCACGGCAACAACAGAGGGGATCAACAGCAGGACAAGGGAAAGGCCAAGGATGCAGGTCCCGGCAATCAGGGTATTGCCGCCGCCAAACCGATTACTGAACCATTGCAAATACCACCAGCTGTAGTTTTAATATTCCTTTTTCAAATTTTTTCAGTTCCTGTTTCATTTTACGTGCCCTACTCTGCCTACTATCATCGACAACGCTGGTAATACCTCCTATTGTTTATCGTAATACCCTAATTGAGCGAAAAACGCTCAATTAGGCGTTAATTGTTAATCATTATTAGAATTCAATGACGACCTCATTTTATAATCCTATGATGGATACGATATAAAAATAGATTTTTTTTCTTTTGTTTTATTGTTTTTGCCTAAAACAGTTTGCTACCTACTTTCGCATCTATAACAGGTGACACAAAAGTGGCCTCACCGCTTTCTGCTTTTGGGTATTGAACACCAAGAACTAACACCTCCGAAATCACTTCTCCCATTTTGCGCGGGTGAAAATTTAAAACACATAGTACAAGTCTACCCTTGACGTCCTCTACCGGGTGCAGTGTAAATCGTCCATAACTTGTGCATTTTCCGAATTTGCCAAAATCTATTACCATTCTATATGTCGGTTTATGAGTCTTTATTTCGATTTCCACATCGATAATCTTTCCAACTCGAATGTCTAGCTTATCGAAAGTATCAGTGATAGAAACTATTGGTTTCGGTTGCTTTGCCATCTGTCCAATTGGGGATACGTTTTTGATATCCAAAAAGTGATCCGAACCGTTATTTATTAAAACAAAGCATGTAATCTAACGGGATCGATTTAATTAGCCTTAGAAATCCACGTCCTTTGGGCGTGGTTGTTTATTGAAAAGTAGATGATCGGTTAGGCTATAATTTTACTCCGAACACTCATGGTTTTACCGTTGTAAACAAGTTTCCATTTTTTCGCTTGATAACTCCTCTTTCAAAGAAAGTATTCATAATTTCATTGTATTTCATTTCGTACTCGCTGTTAAAATAAAGATCGACTGTCTCTTTAAACCAATAAGTATCCATCAGGTAGGGAAAAAGATCGTTTTCTTTAATAATCTTCTTCATCAATAGTGTATAAACTAAAATCTTTTTTATCAGATCATTGCCAATAATATCCCGATCAATTAAATATCTTTCAATTTTTTCTTTGCTTTTTAATATGGCTTTTTTTATGTCGCTAAATGGTCTGCCGTGACCAGGGAAAATTCTTTTTACATTAAGAGATTCAAGTTTCTGAAGAGATTCCTGCATATGAAACAATGCCATACTTCCCTCTACACGAAGTGTCATTACTGCCGTATCATTCTCCCAAAGTGTATCAGAAGATATGAGGATTTTTTCATGGCTGTTATATAGTACAATGCCATCAGAAGCATGCCCTGGAGTATAAATCACTTGAAATTCGTGAGGGCCAATAGCGATAATATCGCCATCCTCCAATGTTTTTGTGCATGTAAAAAAATCAGCTTCTTGGTTATAGTATCTCCACCACGTAGACCAATCATCTTTAGAGTCAATAAAATATCTACCGACTTTATGCAAAGCAATGTCACACCCAGATTTTTGCTGAATGATTTGATTGCCGCCTATATGATCACAATGAGTGTGAGTGTTAATAATTAAGGAAACATCAGAAAGGTTTACCCCTAATTTTGATATTAACCTTTCCGTTGCGCCGAAGTCAGAAATATATCCTGTATCAATAAGGATCGGGAATTTGGATCGATAAACAAAGTGATTTCCGTTTAGATACCCTCTTTCGATAAAAAACAAATCTTTCAAAATCTCATTTATAAACATATGTGCATCTCACAATTTGCATCTGATGCTAAACTTAGGGGCGCGGAAACGCGCCAGAGGTTTTCACGTCCACTTCAAGAGATATGTTAGGCGGTTTTTCTGTCTTTGCCTTCTATCCTATTTTTGAGAAACTGTATGTCTTCTTACCCTTTGTCGAAAGTTTGAACAATCCCGTTTTCGTTACCCTCGTGAGTATGTCTTGCTCATTCATTTGGTGGTCACTGAATGACAAAATGCCAGTAAAATGCTTATTTGTTTTATATTGGAGTCTTGGGATTTGGAATTTAACATTTCCATTAATCCATCACTCTCTCCGGAGGCCAATACTCCGGTTTCTCTTTAACGGTATTCTCTCTCTGCCATTTCCGCCATTCTGAATTTTTGTACCTTTCCGCTGCCGGTCATGGGGAATTCGGATACGAATTTATAATATTTGGGATGTTTTTCCACCGGCAGCCGCGTCTGGACATGAGTTGCGATCGATTCCAGGGACAGTTGGCTGTCTTCCTTTAATTTTATCCAGGCGGCAACTTCCTGTCCTTTATTTGGGTCGGGAAAACCGAATACCTGGACTTCGGAGATCTCGGGCAACATATAGATGGCTTCCTCTACCTCAACGGGATAGACTTCAATCTCATTGCGCACAATCACGTCCTTTAGCCGCCCTGTGATTCTTACATAACCGTCTTTGTCCATTTTGCCCAGATCACCGGTATGAAACCATTTTTCCCGGTCGACGGCCGCTACCGTTGCCGCCGGCATTTTATAATATTCTTTCATCAGAAATCCACGGGTGCACAGCTCGCCCGGCAGGTCGGGCGAAAGTGAATTACCGGACGCCGGATCCACTATCTTAACCTCGTTGCAGGCCAGGGGTCTACCAATGGTTGATACGCGCAACTCAAGCGCGTCATCAGGGTGGGTCATGGTGATCCAGGAGGAGGTTTCGGTAATACCGTAAGCCACGGTAATATCCGATACCCCGATATCCTCCACGATGCGTCTCATCAATTCCATGGGGCAGGGCGCCCCGCCGATAATACCTTTGGCCAGAGTCGCCCACTGGGTTTTCTGAAATTCGGGATTGTCGATCAAGGCGATTAGCATGCTGGGCGATCCATAAATCGCAGTACATTTTTCAGCGGGAATAGCCGCAAGTACTTTTGCCGGATCAAAATTTCGACAGGGCATGATCAGGGCCGCGCCTCTGAGAAGCCCTGCCAGCGCGATACAGGTGTTGCCGAACATCTGAAAAAGCGGAAAAAACAGACAGAGTCTGTCGTCAGCAGAAATCCCCTGACGTTCAGTGGACACCATGGATTTATTGATTAATCCCAGGTGGTCGAGCACCACCCCTTTCGGCCGGCCGGTGGTGCCCGAAGTATACATAATTGCCACCGGGTTCTCCGGGCTTACAGCCTCTGAGATCTCTGAAAGGGTGTCTTCGGCGATGCCTTCTCCTCCGGCAATCAATTCATCCCACGAAATCAGATCCGTACCGGATGAATCGGAGATGACAAAAATATGTTCCAAAAACGGGAGATCTTTCCCGGCGCCGACGGCGGTTTTCGCCATATTCCCAGTGTCATCACTGTCGGCAACAATGAGTCCGCGGCAGTCCGATTGCTCCAGGATATAGTACAGATTGTCCTTGGTTGCCGCCGGATCGACAGGCACCGTTACAGCCCCAATTTTTGCCAGTCCCAGCATTGCAAAAAGCCACTGCGGGACATTTGGCGACCAGATTGCTATTTTATCTCCCGGTTTTATGCCCCGGCTTAAAAATCCCCGGGCTGCCCGGTCGAGTTCTTGAGATAAGCTTTCATAGTTATAGCGATTGCCGATTTCGGTGTGAACCAGGGCATCTCGATCTGAATTGGCGTTTACAACATCCGAGAGCAGCTTTCCGATGGATTTTTGGATAATCGACATTAGAGACCCTCCTTATAAATCCTGATAATCCTGTCTAAATAATCGGACACTTCGTGTTCCAAAAGAAAGGACAATTAGGACACAGATTAACACGGATTAACACGGATTAAAAAGAATGTTTTTTAGCCTTTGGCGAGAAAGGGCACATAGTAAATAGGCATCTTTGTATATCTGGCAGGGATTCCGCCGCCAGGCGGTTTGTACTAATCTGCGTTTACCGCGCCCGCTCACGCCTTGCGTGGCAGACTGGTGCGAGCGAGGCGGGCGGGTCTGTGCAAATCTGTGTCCTAAAAGTGGTTAAACAATCATAACATTATAAAATTATGGCTATAATTTACCTGATCAACCATTGATGAACTCGTAAAAAGTCAAAATTCTTGAATTTTGATCGCATAACCTATTGAAATCATTAAGTGTGAATTTGTATTTTTGTGTTTTTTGTGCCTTTTTGCGGCCATATCACCATTCAGCCGGTAAACTATTCAACGAGGCCTGAAATTCCACGGTGCCATCATGTTTGGCGGCGATAACCTCTTGAAAATGAATTTAAAGGCATTATACTCAAATATTGATTCACTGCATTGATTTTGATTCTTTATATAAGGAGGGCTTCAATGATCCGAATAGCCAAACAAACCCGGTTAAAACCACCGGACATCATCGTGCGCGCCGCTGATTTTTTTGGTAAGGGCGGGGAAGGATTGGAAGAAAAAGAACGCAATCCATGCTGTATTTCGTTTGAAGGTGCAGGTGGATATGTGGCTGTTTCAGTGGTGGACGAAGATAAACACAGGATGATCGATATCGAAACCAGGGAATTCGAATATCAGGTTAAACGATTTTTGGAAAAGATTTAAAACTATTCATCGGGGTGGGGCCATGGACTATTAGATAGTGACAATATGTTTCCCCATTTTACCACCTTCTTTAAAAAAGATTTAAAGGAATTCTATCTTATTTTATAAACGACAGAGCGAAGCGAACCATCAACTTTAGATCACTTATAACTTTAGTTCACTCCACACTTTGTATTATTTTCAAGGCAGAGCCCATTATCTCTGACCTGGCTCTCCGAGGCGTAGGATCGCGCCCTACGAGCCGGCTTCCTGCTCGTAGAGCATATAGAGCATACAGCTCGGAGAGAGGCCAGGGCAGGCTGAACGTTGAACCCTGAACCGCTCAACATAGGTACATCTATCTGCCCGGTTAACCAATCACCGAAAAGCTGCTGTCCGGATTGATTTCTCTGAGACGTGAATAGAAACCCACGTTAAACGATCTTTCAGTATATTTCATAAAAAATTGCAGCGGGTCCTTGTCATGATCGTGTCCGGCTTCCACTTTTTTAATTAGTTCGGCTATCATGACGCCTACTACCGGGGCATTTTTGTACTGGTTTCCGGAAGTGCCGATGGCCATGTAAAATCCGGGTAGACCCGACTTGTCGTAAATGGGAATCCAGTCATCCGTGACATCATAAAGATCAACGACGCCCTGCATTTGATTCGGCACACGCAGCCCCTCAATTCGCTGGGCTTCGCGCATGGCCTGGGCGGTCCACTGTTTGGTGAAGCTGGTATCGTAGTTGTCCGGATCGACATACTCGCGCTCATCGCACTCAGGGTCTTCCGAGCCCACCAGGATGTGATTGCCCGTCTCCGGTCTCGAATAGCAGCCGATATCGCCGTCGGAAATGATCGTCCCATCCCTCTGGTAATCGATGTCTTCGGGGGCGGGAACATGGCAGACTTCCTGGCGCAGGGCCCTGGTTTTGATTTTCATGTCTTCTTCCACCCCGGCCATACGGTTGATGATATAGGAGTGGGGACCGGCGACATTGACCACGATGGGCGCATCGATTTGATTTCCGTCCTTTAAGGTAATGCCGGCTGCCCGGCCTTCTTTTTTGCGAATATCGACCACCTCGGCGTTAAACATAAACTCTCCGCCCTTGGCTTCAGCCGCCCGCTGGAGGTTATGGGTGGAAAGCTGCGGATCGCTGATATAGCCCGACTCGGAAACAAAAATTGCTCCGGCCACGGCCTCACCGGTGGGCTCGCCAAAATCGGGGTCATCGGGCAGCTTGACCGGGAAGTATTTGCGGGTATCTAAAAAGGGCACCTTCTTTTTAATCCCCGCGATATCCAGCTCTTCGTATTCGACCCCCAGGTTATCGAGACTGGCCATGACATTTTTAAGGTATTTGTTGTGGGCGGTTTTCATCACCAGACAGCCGGTATTGATGTAGGTCACCGGGCCGAGCTCGTCCTCAACCTCCAGGTATTCGGGCCAGTTGATCCAGTAATGATAGCCTGCACGGGCCATGGCCACCCCATCCGGCGTGGAGTAATGCAGGCGAATGACGGCGCAGGAGCCGGCAGTAGAACCGTAGCCGGCCGATGAAAGTTTGTCCACGTTGAGTGTCTTGTAGCCTTTCTTGGCCAGTTCGAAAGCAATGGCGGCGCCGATGATGCCGGCCCAATGATAATGGCGTCATATT
>PVMK01122293.1_pt1 | contig 13409 bp, 10 predicted proteins | sample 1853481 | NCBI WGS metagenome assembly PVMK01 (sample SAMN08533507, study PRJNA380276) | Marine sediment metagenome, whole genome shotgun sequencing project.
TGTTCGCGATCGATCAGTTCCTCATGCAAGGGGGAACCGTTGCCCTGGCTGCCGCGCCGTTCGCCGTCAGCCTGGCGCAGCAGAGTCTGAGCGCCGTGCCTCGCGATACCGGTCTCGGGCCTTGGCTGGACCACCATGGACTGAGCATGGACGCCGCGTTCGTCATGGATCCGCGTAACTCGGCATTTCCGATACCCGTGACGCGACAGGTGGGCGGGTTCAGCTTCCAGGAGATCCGCATGCTGGACTTTCCGTACTTCGTGGACGTTCGCGATGACGGGCTGAACCAGACGTCGCCGATCACCCAGGACCTTCCCCAGGTGACCGTGCCCTGGAGCTCGCCGATCCGGATCGACGAGGCGCGCAACAGTGCGCGGCTCGTCACCACCTTGCTCGAGAGTTCTCCGGGTAGCTGGCAATCGGCATCCACGGACGTGATGCCGCGTATCGATGAAGCCGGCTTGTCGGCGTTCCTTCCGGAAGGCGAGGTCGGCGCACGACGCCTTGGTGTGATGGTGGAAGGGCAGTTCGATTCATTTTTCGCAGGTCAGGACAACCCGTTGCTGGTTGCCGAGGCGTCGACCGAAGCTGAGGGTGATGTCGCAGAATCAGATGCGGCGGCAGACGTGGGCGTGGTCTCCGGCATCATTGGGCAGTCGCCGGAGTCGGCCCGATTGGTTCTATTTGGAGCGAACGATTTTCTGTCGGATCAGACACTTGGGATGATCGGTTCCGCTGAAGGTACCGTGTACGGCAACTCGCTCCAGTTGATGGTCAACGCGGTGGATTTTTCGCTCGAGGATCAGGCGTTGCTGTCGATTCGTTCGCGTGGTCATTTCAATCGCACCCTGCCGCCTCTGGAGTCGGCGGATCAGTTGTTCTGGGAGTACTTCAACTACATCGCGGCGTTGCTGGGCATGGCACTGGTGTTTCTCATTCACCGGCAGCGTACGCGCAAGCGACGCCTGGTCTATCAAACGTGGCTTGCCGGGCAGGAGGGCTGAACGATGGACAATAAGGTGCCTTTGTTGGCGAGCTTGCTGGCGGTACAACTGCTCGCGATCGCCGGGCTGACGCTCTGGCGTGATGGTGCAGGCGCCGCCGATGGCGGTTCGTTGCTCCAGTTCGACCGAACCGCCGTCGATGTGATCCGAATCACCGACGACGAGCAATCGGTGCGGCTTCAGCGCGCGGCCGATGGCTGGCAGATCGACGGCGACATTGTGTTGCCGGCAGATGACTCGAAGATCGCCGGCGTGCTGGATAAGCTGGTGGACGCCGGCGCTCCGTGGCCGGTGGCGACGAGTGCGGCCTCGGCGCGTCGATTCGAGGTTGCTGCGGAAAGCTTTCAGCGCCATGTCGAACTCTTCGAAGGAGATTCGCTGAGTGCGGAGCTGTATCTGGGTACGTCGCCCGGGTTCCGGAAGGTTCATGCGCGGCGCGCGGACGACAGTTCGGTATACGCCATCACGCTGTCCAACTTCGAACTGCCCGGCGCGTCTGACGAATGGCTCGACAAGGACCTGCTGCAGCCGAACGGGAGCATCAAGTCGTTGTCGACCCTCGGTTGGACGCTGCTTCGCGACGCAGAGAATTGGCAGGTCGCTCAGCTGGCGGCGGATCGCACGACCCAACAGGAGCGTGCGCGCGAGGTCGTGGAGAAGGTTCGCAACCTGCGTGTCCTGGGCGTCGCCGACCGGGAGGTCGTCGACCTCGAGGCCGCGTTCAGCGTGACCCTGGAAGACGAAACGGGCGATCATTCACTGGCGTTTTTCCAGCCTGAACCCGACGGCGAGTACCTGGTGACGTCATCGCGTTGGGACGGCGTGTTCCGCGTGGCGATGTACATGGCAGAACCGCTGCGGGTCGAGCGGGCCGAGCTGATCGCGTTGGCGCCCATGGAGAACGCGGAAAGTGCCGGTGAAGAGCTGGTGACGGATCCGTCACCGGGCTGAAGCGCTGGCTCAGGCTTCCCAGCTGCCGGCGTACAGCGCCTGCTTGAGATCGTCGCGACTCATCGGCTGGTAGGGCACCCGTTCGGCCAGCATGGAGGTGTAATCCGGACGCGGTTTGCAGTACAGCACGCCCAGTGGTGTGGGCAACGCCGGGTCGTCGATGCGTGCGAGTGCCCATGCGAAGCTCAGGTTGGTCTCGTCGTGCAACGCTGCGGCAGATAAGTCGTCGGTGACGCTGAAGGTACCACTGGGCGCGTCGAACTCGAGTGCCTTGTCCTGTTCGGCGCCAAACAGCAGGGGCTGGCCATGTTCGATCAGCACAGATTTCTCAGCGCGGGTCTTCTTGTGCGTCAGGTCGCCGAATGCGTCGGCGTTGTAGACGATGCAGTTCTGCAATATCTCGACGAAGGACGCACCCTTGTACTGGTGTGCCCGGAGCAGCACCTCCGGAAGATGCTGCTGCAACGTATCGGCGGTACGGGCAATGAATCCTCCGCCCGCGCCCAGCGCCAGGGCGGCGGCGTTCACCGGCGTATCGATCGACCCCTCGGGGCTGGATGGTGAACGCGTCCCGGGCGATGAAGTGGGTGAGTACTGGCCCTTGGTGAGACCGTAGATCGCGTTGTTGATCAGCAGCAGATTCAGATCCAGGTTGCGCCGCAGCGTGTGGGTCAGATGATTGCCGCCGATCGACAGAAAGTCACCGTCGCCGCCAACCACCCAGACGTCCAGGTCGGGGTTAGCCAGTTTGACGCCGGTGGCCAGCGAGGGCGCGCGGCCGTGAATGGTGTGAAATCCGTAGGTCTCCACGTAGTAGGGAAAACGGGCTGCGCAGCCAATGCCGGACACGAATACCACCTCGTCCGGATTGCGGCCGATTTCCGCCAGGACCTTTCGAACCGATTTCAGGATCGCGTAGTCGCCGCACCCGGGGCACCAGCGGTTTTCCTGGTCGGTGGTGAAGTCCTTGGGGGTCAGATGAATGACTGTTTCGCTCATCCTGCCTGGCTCCTGGCTTGATCGAAGTGTGCTCTGAGCTCGGCTTCTATCGTTGAAACTTTGAATGGGTGGCCGTCCATCTGCGTGAGGCTGGTCGCATCCACCAGAAACTCGCTGCGGATCAGGCGAACCAACTGGCCCTGATTCAGTTCGGCCACCACAACATCGCGGAATCGGGACAGGATCGCACCGAGATTCTTCGGCAGGGGGCATAGCTGGCGCAGATGCAGGTGGCCAACCGACAACCCTTCGCCGGCCAGATTACTCACGGCGTCTTCGAGCGCACCGTACGTAGACCCCCAACCGACCACCAGCACGTCACCCGCCGACACGCCGCTGTCGATTTCATGATCCAGGCCGTCGTCCGCAACCCGGGCGATCTTCTCTGCCCGCAGATCGCTCATCCGCTGATGATTCTCGGGATCGTAGGAGATGTGGCCGCTCCCCTCGGCCCGCTCTATGCCGCCCAGGCGGTGAGCCAGTCCGGGGGTTCCGGGTTTCGCCCAGGGCCGGGCAAGCGTCTCGGGGTCGCGATCGAAGGGCTGGAACCCTTGCGGATCGGTTCTGAACTGCGGCCGGATGTCCGGCAACGTGTCAACATCGGGGAGCATCCAGGGGGTCGCGGCATTGGCGATGTAGGCGTCGGAAAGCACTATCACCGGGGTCATGTGGGCCGTTGCGATGCGCGCAGCTTCGATCATGATGCGAAAGCACTCGCTTGGGGTTGCCGGCGCCAGTACCGGAAGCGGCGATTCGCCATGGCGCCCATACAGTGCCATGTTCAGATCCGCCTGTTCGGGCTTCGTGGGCATTCCGGTCGAGGGACCCGCGCGTTGCACGTTGATGACGATCAGCGGCAGCTCGGCAGCGGCGGCAAGACCCAACGCTTCTGCTTTCAGGGCCAGACCCGGACCGGAACTCGCGGTGACGCCGAGGCCGCCAGCATAGGAGGCGCCAATTGCAGCAGTTACGGCGGCAATTTCATCTTCCGCCTGAAACGTGATGACCCCCTTGCCGCGGAGCCCTGCAAGATAGTGAAGCAGTGCGGATGCCGGGGTGATGGGATAGGAGCAGTAGGTGAGTTTCAGCCCGGTCAATGCCGCGGCAGCAGCCAGGCCGAGCCCCATGGCGTCGGTTCCGGTGACCGTTCGATACGTGCCGTGGGCCAGCTCGCCCTGCCTTCCCATGGCCGCGTCGCCGGCAACCAGTTCCATGTTCTCACCGTACGCGTGGCCGCCGTTCAACGCCGCAATGTTTGAATCGACCACGTCCGGCAGCTTGGCAAACTTTGTTCGAACCCACTCGATGGTGGGTTGCCGATCTCCACCGAACAGCCAGAAGCACAGACCGAGCGCCCAGAAGTTCTTTGCGCGGTGGGCCTGCTTGTTGCCGACGCCGGTGGCGGCCACGGCTTCGCCGGTCATGTGGGTAATGTCGATGCCAATCACCCGGTAATCGGTAAGCGTTCCGTCTTCACGTGGATCGGCGTCGTAGCCGGCGCGTTTCAGATTGCGTTCGGTGAAGGCTTCGTCGTCCAGTATGACCAGGCCACCACGCCTCAACAGTTGGAGATTGGTCTTCAGCGCGGCGGGGTTGAAGGCGAACAGCACATCCGGCTCGTCGCCGGGCGTCAGCACGCCCTGACCGCCGAACTGGATCTGAAAGGCGGACACGCCGAAGGTCGAGCCTGCGGGCGCGCGGATCTCCGCGGGAAAATCAGGGAACGTCAGCAGATCGTGTCGCTCTAACGCGACCGCCTTGGAAAACTCGGTGCCCAGCACCTGAATGCCATCACCGGAGTCGCCGGCGAATCGTATAACCGTACGTTTGGACCCGGCGGTTGATGCTTCTACCACGCCATCAGTCATTTACACGCCATCAGCCATTCAGTGGCTCCTACCTGAGCATCGCGGGGCGCGGTAAGTTACCAGAATGCCTGGAGAAACTCCAAGTTCGGCTAGGCTCGATTCGTTCATAGCATATAACGCAATCAGCGAATCGTGGCTCGCCTGGCGCGGCTTCAAATATCAGGCGATGTCGGATTGGACCTGATGTTTGACCCCCTGCTTGTCGATCCGGAACCGCAGTTGCGGCATTGCGTCGTCGGCATTGAAATCCCGGGTGAGACAGCAATACTCCAACTGCAGTCCGTTCGGGTCTTTGAAGTAGATCGATTGACACCAGCCTTCGTGATCGACGATTCCCCGGACGTCGATTCCAGCCTCTTCCAGGCGCGTCTTGGTTTTCGCGAGCTGTTCCGGGGAGCCGGCTTCGAAGGCAAAATGATAGACGCCATCCGGTAGTCCCAGACCGCGGTTGATGCCGGTATCGAACCCATCAGGAAAACTTTTGGCATCTTCACCGCTCATGAACGCGATCAACTGTCCTCCGCCGATGTCGAAAAACAGGTGCTGAATCTGGCCGACGTCTTCGAACTCCATGATGTCGCCCCGCACCACGGGAAAGCCGAGAACCTCTTCGTAGAACTTCCGGGTCGCCGCCATATCGCGGGTTGCCAGGTCAATGTGGTTGAATCCGAGGTGGGACATGAAGGCTCTCCAGGAAGTCTGGATCGATAGTCCGCCGCGGCCACGACGTTGTCAACGTGCTGGGTTGTGTTGTCTGCTCGAACTGAAGCAGGATGCGCCATGGGCCGCAATATTCTGCTGATTACGACCGACCAGATGCGCTACGACGCGCTCGGCTGTAACGGTGGCGAGGTGGCGCGCACGCCGGTGCTCGATCGGCTGTCGGCGGCCGGGATCAACTATCGGCGCGCACACAACCAGAGCGTCGTGTGCATGCCGGCCCGGGCGACGATCATGACCGGCCAGCACGTTTCCAGCCACGGAGTCTGGATGAACGGCGTGCCGCTCCCGGAAGATGCGCCGAACATTGCTGCGTGGCTCAATTCACATGGTTACCGCACCGCACTGTTGGGCAAGGCGCACTTCGAGCCCTGGCTTGGCGATCCGGCCGAGTTCGCTGAAAATCGCATGGCCGCCGAGGATGATACGGGACCTCACCGCGGCTTCGACCGCATGGAACTCGCCAATCACTTTTTCGAAGGACACTCGCACTACGACCGCTGGATGCGATCGGAGCATGCGCAGGCTGTCCCTGGTTTTTACCCGATGGTCACCGAGACCGGTGGCCAGAATACGATTGGCGGTGGGGCCACGGGTGCGATTCAAGTCTGGGATAATCCGGTGGCACGCGAGCTCTATCACACCGACTGGGTTGCCCAGCGGACCATCGCGTGGCTGGACGAGCTTGGCGATCAGGACGATTGGTTCTGCTGGATGAGTTTTCCCGACCCGCACCATCCGTGGGACCCTCCGGCGAGCGAGCGTTCAAGAGTGGATTGGCGTGAGGTGCCCCTGCCGTCGCTCTATCCCGGCAGTGCGGCACGGGCCGCGCAGATGCTCGCGGACAAACCAGCCCATTGGCGCGGTTACTTCGACGGCTCGCTGTGGACCAATCTCGAATCGCCACGCGGTTTCGCGCCGATGGACCTGACGCCCGACCAGATTCGGGAGATCAACGCCATGAACCATATTGAAAACGAACTGATCGACGAGGCGTGCGGGCGTGTACTCGATTGGTTGGATGCGCGTGGCTGGGGCGACGACACGGACATCCTGTTCACCACCGACCACGGCGAGTTGCAGGGCGACTACGGATTGCTTTTCAAGGGGCCATACCATGTCGACGCGCTGATGCGGGTGCCGCTCATCTGGCGGCCGGCGCCTGTATCAAATCCCGTTCCCGCTGAAATCGCTGCGCCGGTGGGACACCTCGATCTCGCGGCAACCTGCTGCGCGATCGCGCGTGTGGATTGTCCGGAGTGGATCGAAGGCCGGCCGTTGCCCCTCTCGCAGGACGAGGCGGAAGATCAGCAACGTCACCACGTATTGACCGAATGGGAGTCGGAGCATGGTCCGGTGAGCATTCGGTTGACCAGCATCTACCACGCGGAAGGCTATCTGCTGAGCGAATATCACCCGGGCAGCCTCTACGACGGCAGCGAGGGCGAGCTATATGACCTGACCGAGGATCCCGAGCAACGGATCAATCGTTGGGACGACCCTGCGTTGCGGGCCCGTCAGAATGATCTGCGCGCGCTTTTAGGTGAATCCCTGCCGGCGGCGCGGTCGCCACGGCTTGAGAGACGGGCACCGGTCTGACGTCGGATCGGTTGAAATCCACGCCGGAAGCCCTGAGGATGTGCGCCGGACCCACGGTCGCGGTAGCGAATGCCAGACTACTATTTCTTGCCCAGACGTATCGTGCATGCAGTTCCCGCGCTACAGGGGTTTGCTAGAGGGTTCGAGGGCGCGCTGATCCGCGGCTACTTCACCCTGCTGGGTCGCTTGTCGCTGGCGCGCGCCTGTCGCCTGGCGTACGGCCTGTTTGGCAGCCTGGGTGCGGTGATATCGCGGCGTCACAAGATGATCGCGAACCTCGCGGTTGCCTTCCCGGACAAGGACCCGGCGGAACTCAGGCGTCTGTCTCGCCGTTGTTTCGGTCACATGGGCATGGCGTTTGCCGAATTGTGTCACTTGCGCAGCATCTGGGAGCAGCGCGCCGAGCGCCTGGAATTCGTGGCTGACCCGGCCGTGGAGGTCGTGCGCGGCGGCGGCCGCCCGGCGGTGTTCGTTACCGCGCACGTGGGTGCCTGGCAGCTCGGTAACTTCATTGCGGCCGAGTACGACATCCCGATCACCATCATCTACGCGCCCGAGTCCAACCCTGTGGTAGACGATGTGGTGCGTGAGCTGAGGGCATCGCTGCCGATCAAGATCCTGCCGCGTGACAACGTCATGCGACAGCTGATGCGCGAGCTGGCGGACGGTCATTCGATCGGGCTTGCGGGAGATACCCGGCTGGATGAAGGCGACGATGTTGCGTTCTTCGGGGTCGCTGCGCCGACCAACACGGTGCCGGCGCGCCTTGCGTTGCGATTTGATTGCGAGTTGATCGCTGTTTCGACTGAGCGGTTGCCAGGCAACCGATTTCGCGTGACGGTGCACCCGCCTGTGGTCCCGGACGATACCTCGGCGAGCGCCGCGGATCAGGCGCTGCAGATGACTGCCAGGCTCAATGCTCAATTCGAGTCGTGGGTCCGGCAGACCCCGGACCAATGGGCGTGCTTCAAGCGCCGCTGGCCGCGTGACGTCGAGCGGGCGGCGTTGCGCAGTCGAGGCATGGCGCCCAGAGCGTGAGTCGATGGCGCGGCTGATCATAGCAACCGGCCTGGACCGCCAGATTCGGAGCCGTCCGTGGTTGCGCAAGCTCATGTTCGGGATAGAGAGCGGCTTGATGCACCTGTTGTGGTGGACGTTCGCATCGCTTTCGCCGGAGAGTGCCAGTCGGACCGGTGCGGCGCTGATGCGGTGGGTCGGACCGCGAACGCGCAAGCACGACTGGGTGAAGGGTAACCTGGCGATTGCGTTCCCGGAGCGCGGTGAAGCGGAATTGCGCGCACTGGCGCGAGCGACCTGGTCGAACATCGGTTCGGTGGGTGGTGAGTACCCACATCTCGAGCGCATCGCCCTGGAGGGCGGGGGTGAGCGCCTGGAACTGATCGACCCGGCAGGGCTGGTCCCGCAATACGCCGCACGGGAGCGTGGTGCAGTGTTCTTCAGCGGTCATCTCAGCAACTGGGAGATCAACGCGCTGGCGCTGACGCGCGCCGGCGTACCGCTCATGAGCCTGTACGCGGCGATTCAGAATGAACACCTCGATGCGCTGATGGAGAAGGCACGTGCCCAACTGGGCGGTACCCTGGTTGCTCGCGATGGTTCGATGCGACCGGTGATCAAACATCTGAGCGAGGGCGGCAGTCTGGGCGTTCTGGTGGACCTCCGGATCTCAGGCGGCGTGCGCATTCCTTTCTTCGGGCGCGATATGGATTCGTCGCTGTTCCCGGCGCGATTGGCATTGCGCCATGACTGTGACCTGGTCCCGATTCGGGCGGAGCGGCTTCGCCCGGGCCACTTTCGCGTCACCGTGCACGAACCGCTGGAGGTACCGGCGCTGGAATCGGACGAAGAGCGGGCGCTGGCGCTTACCACTGCGATGAGCGCGCGGATCGAAGCGTGGATTCGCGAACGTCCTGGCGAATGGTTGTGCACCAATCGGCGCTGGGAGAAATCGCTGTATCCGCACAAGCGGGCTGCCGGACACTAGCAGGGCGCTGAAGCTGCTACGTGTTTGTCCGGACGCAGCGCTATGCGTATTCGGGTAAAGTGCGGCTCCAGGTTTGCCAGCGCCCGATCCGACCCCGGCGGGCAAGGCGGAAAAGCAGATATGACGGCCCTCATCATAGTTTTAGCTATCCTCGCAGTGCTCGCGGGCACGGCCTTTGCGATCAGGCGCAAGCTCGAGAGCATGCCGAAGAAACAGAAGAAAAAGCTGTTCACGAAGCGCCTCAACCGGGTGTTCAATTGGTTCGAGGACAAGGGCTTCGTGGCGCGGACGCCGGCGTTCCTGTACGACTATCACGACCACTATCGCGGTTTGAAGCAGCTCGAAGATGGCTATGAGGCGATTCGCGAGGAGTGCCTGAGCCTGCTCGACGAGAAGGACGAGCTGACCGACATGACCGATCTCGGCGCTGGTTACACCGACGGCGGGATCCATAAGGCCAAGTGGAAGGCGTTCATGTTCAAATCGGGTCAGTTCGTCGACGAAAATTGTGCGCTCGCTCCCCGCACTACCGCGCTGTTGCGGCGGGTCCCGGGTTTATATACCGCGTTCTTCTCGGTTCTGGACCCGCACCAGGACATCACTCCGCACTGGGGTTATTACAAGGGCTTTGTGCGTTATCACCTGGGTGTGCTGATTCCCGGCAACAACGAAGATCACAGCTGCTGGCTGCGGGTCAACGACAACGTCGAAGACAACGCCAGTGAAGACGAGTCGCTGGTCGAGAAGGGCGAGGTGTATTACTGGAAGAATGGTGAAGGCATCGTGTTCGACGACAACTATCTGCACGACGCTGCGAATGAATCGAGCGAGGTGCGAGTGGTGTTCTGGCTGGACCTGCGCCGCAAGTTCCCCTTTTACCTTCAGCTTTACAACGTCCTGTGCCTGTGGTTCATCCATCGGGACAGTTCGATGAAGAAGTTGCGCGACAACGCCCAGATCAAAGTAGATCCGTCGCGCAAGGCGGCCTGACCGGCGCGCTCGTCAGGCCGCAACGCAGACGGTGTTGCGTCCCTCATTCTTGGCCTGATACAAAGCCTGATCGGCCTGTGAAAGCACGTGTTCCAGGTACGGGCTGTGACGGGACACGGTCGCGACCCCGATGCTCGCAGTGACGCGGATCGGCGGAGCGCCCTCTGCCGCCGCTGCAATAATCTGATTGGATATCGTATCCCTCAGACGCTGCGCAAGCTTCAAGGCACCGGGCCCTTCCGTGTCCGGCAGGAGGATGGCGAACTCTTCGCCGCCGATTCGGGAGCAGACGTCGGTGACGCGTTTGACCTCGTCGCAGACGTTGGCAATCACCCGCAGCACCCGATCGCCAACGTCGTGACCATGGGTGTCGTTGACGTGCTTGAAGTAATCGAGATCGATCAGCAACACGCTCAACGTGTAGCCCTGGCGCTTCACCCGTTCGACCTCTTCGGAAAGCCGGCGCATGAAGTAACGCCTGTTGTGCAGACCGGTCAGTGAATCGGTTTGAGCCAACCGCTCCATGCGATTCTTGACGCGCTTGAGCTGCAGTTCCTGGTCTCGCCGGTCGGTAATGTCACGGAACACCAGAGCCATCTGCTGGCGGCCGTCTTCGCTGGCAAGGGGCGTGGCGATGACGTGAAACGACCCTTCCAGCAGGCTGATTTCACAGCTCGTGCGGCGCTGGTTGAGCATGTCCGGAATCGCGGGCGAGGGAATCAGCGACGTGGCATTGCGGTTCAGCGCGTCGCCGTCGTCGATGCCCAGGGTGCGCATGGCAGACGGGTTGATGTCGATGACCCGTCCGCTGTGGGAGACGATGATGATTCCGTCGCTCAACTCCTCCACCACCTTGTGACGCAATACCCGCCGCAGGTCGAGCAGCCCGAATCGCAGGACGCCGTCGTTGAGCAACAGCGCAGCAAGGGCAAAACCCAGCGGCGTGGCATCGAACCAGGGCGATGGATTCCATGGCGACAGGTAGAGCAGGTTCAGGGCTGCGGTAACCAGCGGTGCGGCCATGATTGCCACCAGTGGTTTGCGATAGCGGGACGACTCGCTGAGCGCGTAGCCGAGCATCACGGTGGCGGTGAACAGCATTGCATAGCTGTACACGGCGGAGATCGTGAACCAGGGTCCGTAGGTCATGGTCAGGCCGATGTAGCCGCCATGCTCGAGCAGCGTGATGGAACTCCAGACCAGGTGATGCCATCCGTTGGTCAGCGCCAGCAGGATGGTCAGCACGGGCACGATCGACAGAGCGATCAGTGTCGGCTTGGTGGGCCGGCGGCGTTGTCTGGCGTAGGTAAGGGCGAACGCGAACCAGGCCACGGGCGTGAACGCAATGCCTAGATATTGGAACTTTGCGGCAATCAACTTTGCGTCGAGGCCGGTCAGCAACGAAGCCATCAGCTGACCCAGCGACCAGATGCCCACGAACAGCGCCAGCCAACGGATCGCCCAGACTCCGGGTACGTCCTGATAGCGATGAACCCGATATAGGGTATAGATCGCCAGGGCGGTTGCGACGAGGGCGGGAACCGACCAGATGGTCAGCTGAAACATGGCGAACTGTCCCTGATCTGCATGTCCGTTCGGGGTGCACTGGCGGTGAGGCTAAGGGTTGCGCAAGCCAACCCAAGCAACAATGGGGAGACGTTTGAAGCATGACGGAGTTCACACGCCAGAGGACTATCAGCACCGTGTCGCGCCGGCAAACTGGCATCCCGGCCCCGGAGTGAGTACCGTTACCTGCGCAGTACCCAGCGCGCAACCGGAGACACTCATGGCAGAACCCTCGATAGATCCAGATGCCGAGCTGCTCGCACTGTCGGAATCTGAAACATTTCAGGATCAGCAGCGCGTGCACGACATTTTTTCACGGCTGCGGCGTGATGACCCGGTTGCGTGGACCCCGGAACCCTTCGGTGGTCCAGGGTTCTGGTCGATCACGAAGTACGATGATATTCAGTTCGTTTCGAAGAACCCGAAGCTGTTCAGTTCGGATCAACAACTGGGCGGCATCACCCTGGAAAGTCCGCAGATGCGGGCGAATCGCGAAGGCCGCGACCTGGCAGATGACGAAATTTCCAGCGTGTTCCAGGCGGGCCGATCCATGATTGCGATGGATCCCCCGGACCACAACGTTCACCGGCGCATGGTGGCGCCCGGCTTCACACCGCAGAAACTGGATGATCTGACGCCGCGGATCCGCGGCCGGTGCACTGAGATCTTTGATCGTATCGCGGCCCAGAACGAATGCGAGTTCGTTGCCTCGGTCGCCGCGGAGTTGCCGATTCAGATGCTGGCTGAACTGCTGGGCGTGGATCAGGAACGCCGTCATGACCTGTTCAATTGGTCGAACATCATCATCGGTGCCGATGACCCGGATGTCGCGACCTCCCGCGACCATGTCATCACGGCGTTCATGGAGATGGTCGACTACGCTGTGGCCCTGCACGCCGAACGGTTGGCGTCGCCGGGTCCCGACCTTCTCAGCATGCTCGTACACACCGAAGTGGACGGCAAGCCGATGGACATGGCGGACTATATCTCCGCATTCATTCTGCTGGTGGTGGCGGGTAACGAGACCACCCGGAACTCGATCTCCGGCGGGGTCCTGGCGCTGAGCCGACATCCTGAGGAGCGGCAGAAACTGCTGGACGATCCGTCGCTGATTCCGAAGGCTGTCAACGAGATCGTTCGTTGGGTCGCACCGGTCGTATACATGCGCCGCACCGCATTGGACGACGTCGAGTTGGGCGGCAAGCAGATACGCAAAGGCGACAAGCTGGCGCTCTGGTACATGTCTGGCAACCGCGACGAGGACAAGTGGGACGACCCGTTCCGCTTTGACATCAGCCGTGATGGACCGCGGCACCTGAGCTTCGGTTACGGTCAGCACCTGTGTATCGGCTGGCGGCTCGCCGAGATTCAACTCACGGTGGTGCTGGAAGAACTGTTGCGGCGTTTTCCGGACATGACGGTAGAAGGCGAGGTAGATCGGTTGCGCTCGAACTTCCTCAACAGCATCAAGCGTATGAACGTACGCTACACGGCGGAACGCAACGCCGCCTGATCGCCTCTCGCGTATGTAACGAAGTGGCGGGCCGGGTATTGCGTGCAACCGGCCGGAGAGTTGGTTAATGCCGGTTGCACGCAATACCCGGCCCGCCACTTCGTTACATACGCGAGAGGCGATCAGGCGGCGTTGCGTTCCGCCGTGTAGCGTACGTTCATACGCTTCATGCTGTTGAGGAAGTTCGAGCGCAA
>PVMK01121720.1_pt1 | contig 13406 bp, 9 predicted proteins | sample 1853481 | NCBI WGS metagenome assembly PVMK01 (sample SAMN08533507, study PRJNA380276) | Marine sediment metagenome, whole genome shotgun sequencing project.
TCTGAACCTGACCTTCACAAACTGTTCCGTTTATTAACCAGCACAATTTCCCGGCCTTAAACTCCCAGGCAGGGCATTTTTTCTTCTGTTTAATAGGACATTTTTTGATCAGCCAGCACGGTTTCCTACTTTTCCTGTTTTCCTCCAATCTGGAAACCAAAAAAAACATCTGCCGTTCCACGTGGGCAGGTATCGTTCGCCACTCCTGCTCGTAGCTGTGGATAGCCTTTAAAGAGATACCCAAAAGCTCGGCGATCTGCTTCTGTGTTCGATCGAGCCTTTGGCGGAAGTATTTGAACTCCTCACTGTCCATGCGGATCCCGTATCCTTCAGTTGTAAACTCGTACCAATCGGCCTCAAAAGGAACCGTTTAATCTTTACCACTATGTGGCATTTTTATCAATATCAAATAAGACGGATTGTGAACATCAAAAGAATGGATTTATTCGTGTTGAGTTATTTTTACCTTAAGACTGGACTGGATTCAGAAAAAGAGTGGTTCATCCCTCAAACGCCAAGAATTTAAGAGAAAAACCACTCTACACTTGGAGGTACATACGGCATGTATCGTAAATACCCTTATTTCAAGGCGGTGTCAAGAAAAGAATGCTACATTGTGGTAAAAAATTTGTTGCGTTGTAAAGCAGGCCACCGGTGGGTTCTGGTAACGGGTTCATGGCAGCTGATTACGGCACTTAGCGGCGGCTTTTTTGTTCCAGCTGCATTCTTCATGGAACGTCCGTTATTTTTTTATTGACATCTATGTCACATTGTAGCAGATATTACCCTAATTCTAAAAAATCAAGGTGGATTCCCGCATTATCCGGTGAGTATTAAATGCGAAGCCGAACTATTAGAATTGTCAATTACACGTTTCTCGGACTGAATATAGTACCATGAATCTACAAAATATTTTTAGAGCTTTGATAGTGCGGCCATGGATAATTTTAACTATTTCTCTATTGCTGCTCGGAATTATTTTAGCGTTTGGCACCCTTTCTTTCCAGGCTACAAAGAATGCCGCATTTCATGAGTTCAATCAAATGCAGCTCGTAAAAGTTAACGAAGCTGTCTTTAAAATCGAGAACTACTTTGAATCTATTTCATGGGCGTTAAAGTCTCTCGGGAACCTAAATGGGGTTCATAATTTTGATGAACGTTCAACCCGGCAAGTGCTGGCGCACGAAATCCAGGAGCTTAAGCTTTTGGGTATTAACGAAATCGGCGTATTAGATTCTAATGGTGTTTTGCGATACAACGCTGTAGTTCATCAAATGGAGGGTGCTGATTATTCAGAAATGAAATATTTTCGGCAAACAAAGGAAATGACTTCGGCCGGCACTTTCACAATCGCCTTGGTTGATCCAATCGGTATAGAAACGGATAAAAAAGCGATACTAATCGCAGTTCCCATGTTTGCACATCCTGCTGAAGTAAACGATATCTCTTTCTCAGGGACATTTTCCGGAATTGTGTTTTGCACTCTCGGGTTAGACCATTTTATTCAAAACCTTATCGCTCCGATCAAGTTTTCAAAAAGAGGACATGCTCTTCTAATCGACCATCAATATGAAGTGCTGTGGATGCCTGATAAATCCTTTTTCGGGAAAAGCCTTTATGAAGAAGCCTTTGAATTCCCGGCCTTTCAAAATTTATTGGAAAAAATGGTTAACGGAGAATCCGGCACCGGGGAATTTTCTTTCTATAGTTTCGAGAATGCTGACAATAAGGTTACAGAAGAGATAGAAGAAAAGCTGATAGCCTATGAGTTCATAAGCCTTGGACATCAACTGTGGGCACTTGGACTGTGGGCGCCAAAAAAAAATGCCGAAAAGCTAATTCACTCTCCCTATGTTAACCACCTGATTTTATTAATCTGCATTATTGTCACCGCCGTCCTCGGTTTTTCCTATACCATCACCATGGCTTTTCGCTACAAGAAAAATTTAAAAATAGAGGTCGAAGCGAAAACCAATGAATTTAAAACATCCCATCTTAGGCTTCTCACCGTTTTAGACAGCTTAGATGCCGCCGTTTTCGTTGCTGATATCGAAACCTGTGAAATTTTATTTGTAAACCAGTATCTATGTAATTTTTATAGCGATGTCGTCGGAAAGCCCTGCTGGCAGCTTTTGAATGACGACCAAAAAGGCCCCTGTGATTTCTGTATCAATGATAAGACGCCTGAATCAGATTACGAAAAAAACGGTGGGCATATTCGGGAATATCAGGATTCAAAAACAGGGAAATGGTTTCAAATTCGTAATCGTGCAATTCGCTGGGTAGATGGCCGTACTGTCCGCCTGGAAATAGCTGAGGATATCACCGATCAGAAACAGTCAGAAATTGAACTGAAGCGGGCTCACCAGGAACTGGGTACGTTTTGCAGAATAATAAAAGAGATGGGTGTACAAACGACATTGGATGGTATCGGCTCTTTTTTAACGATGGAATTAAACAATATTATAAATAAACATGATATGCGGCTCCTAATTTTCAACAGCAACCGCGACCTCCTTTTTGCTTTGTCGGATAGGAAAACTGAGATTTTTAGCGAACCGGAACTGATTCAGAATGTATCGACTATTCTATCAGACCTGAGCGATATTACCATATCATCCAAACGGATCTTCACCCCCCCTCTCATTCCTGCTGACTACCCGACAAAGGGATCTCAGACGATTGTTCCTTTACAGTTCATGAGCCCTGCTGATGGGGCATTAATTATCGCCTGTGGGCCAAAATGCAGATATGAAGAAAAGAAACTTAACCTGGTCTCGCTTATTTTAGCGCAAAGCACCGGAACAATCAAAAGAGCAATCATACACGAAGAAGAAATACATAATCTTCAGCGCCGAATCGAGCAAACGTCGGAATATGGTGGAATAATTGGTAAAAATACCAAAATGCAGGTGGTCTATAAACTCATTGACGATATCGCCCCCTCCGATGCCGCGGTTCTAATCCAAGGAGAAAGTGGAACCGGCAAGGAATTGGTTGCCAATGCGATCCACCGTAAAAGCCTGCGTAAAAATAAGCCGTTTGTTGTGATTAATTGTGCGGCTTATCCATCAACCCTTTTCGAAAGTGAAATCTTCGGTCACGAAAAAGGAGCATTCACCGGGGCCATCCGCCGAAAGATAGGACGATTCGAGCAGGCCGATGGCGGGACTATTTTTTTGGATGAAATTGGCGAAATACAACCTTCCGCTCAAATTAAGCTGCTTCGGATTTTGCAGTCCCAAAAATTTGAACGCGTCGGAGGGAATCAGACCATATCCATTGATGTACGAATCCTTGCGGCAACGAATAAAGATCTCCTTAAGGAAGTTAAAAATGATCGCTTCCGGGAGGATCTTTTTTACCGGCTTAATGTGATTCCTATAAAATTACCGCCACTCCGGCTACGACGCAATGACATCCCGTTGCTGGTAAGGTATTTTCAGAAACGATTTACTGCGGAAATGGGAAAAGACGCTCAGGATTTCAGCTCGAAAGTCATGAGACGGTTTTTGGATTATGATTGGCCAGGCAACGTTCGGGAGCTTGAGAACAGCATTGAACATGCTGTTGTACTCAGCAAAGGCAGCCGGATTGAACTAACGCACCTGCCTCCTGTGCTTGGCCGCAGCAGACAAGAATTGAATTCGGCCTTATCATCTCGAAACCTTTTTGAACACGAAAAAAGGCTTCTGCTGGAAGTCATGGAAGAGTGTGATTGGAACAAAAGCCAAGCTGCCCGTCGCCTCGGAATCAGCCGCAGCACTCTCTATGATAAACTTAAAAAATATCAAGCTTTGAGACCTTCTGCGACCCTCCATTAGGCACTAAATAGTTTCGCTTAAACAATGTATTGTCGCAAAAAACTGTTCGGATTTAGTACACTTGCAACCATCCAATTTTAAAGAAAGAAATGAATATAATCGTTTTAGTTGTTTGCATTTTATACAGAATTGGGATATTGATTTTGGCCACTTTCTTTTCCGAGTGATCATATCCAATCTTGAGAGTTTATGGTAATTTATTAAACATGAATTGTTTAATAAATTATTTCTGATAGTTAAGCCAGTATATCGCTGCAGTTTCAACACATCTCTTCTCTTTATTTTGATTTAAATCACATTGCTTGGCACCACATTTGCAGACTTGCCGGTTATAGGTTTCTCCTACAAACCCTAAAAAGTGAAAAATAGTTCATACCGAAATGATTTAAGAGGTGCCGGAATTATATGGAAAAATTAGTTACGATATTAGATACTGATCAAAAGCAATGCTCAGAACTTTGTCTCCAATTGGAAGAGCGGCAGTTTCATGGGGCTCCGATACATTCGTTACCTGAATTGAAGAGACACCTGCAAAGTTCTAATTGCAAAACTGTCATCATCGACATCGATACTGTAAGCATCGATAATTATTTGATCAAGGATCTTACAACCAAAAATCCGGAGGTCTATTTTTTCTGTCTGTCCAAAGATCACTTTCATCCCGAGTTAAAAGATGTTATAGGTTGCCATATTTATGCATGCATCAGTAAGCCGGTGGATCTGGAGGAACTTTTTTTTTGGTTGGAAGCGGTGCACCGTAATCACAATGGATCTGACAGTAAACCGCCAGCGTAAGCCTTAACCCGGATAAACTGGAAATTCGAAATTCAATGCACGCCTGAACTTATATATTTGGCTAAAACAAATCTGAAATTCGAATGCCATAATTGTTTAAGCAACAGCATGGTAGAGACAGCGATGCCCCCTGAATATCTAAAAATCGAGATGCCCAGTCGTTTAAATATTTAAATTATGAAAAGCGTCACACCAGTAGTCATCATAATAGCGACAATTCTCGTCAGTTGTGTTATAGACGAAAAAAGGCAGGGTCAATTCGTATCCGCAATAGAAGGGGCGACAAAGGCCGCTGAATATCACTATACCGGCAAGTACTGTACCGATTGCCATGAGCAAATACCACAAAAAGGCGGCAACAAATTTTTAAAATTTGGTGGTGATTTCAATAAATTATGCAAATGCCATGTACAGGAGCCGGACAATTATATCCATCCGGTAGGCATTGAGCCCTCTCATGAAAAAAAGGCCAAAATTCCTGCTGAGTTTCCCCTGCAAGAGGGGAAACTTACATGTCTTACCTGTCACGATATATATTGGCAGTGCCAAAAGCGAAGAGTAGATAAAAATTCACTCAGAGGCGCACCATTTCCAAGAAGATCGGATTTCTGTTATAAGTGCCATGATGAAACCAGTTATATGATGCTTGACCCCCATATCCAGCTAAATGCATGGGGGAAAATTATTGTAGAGAAATGTCTATACTGCCATACCGAAAAGCCGGACGAAAATCGAGCACGTTATAAAGATGTCCAATTCATTGGAGATCTTGAAGTGATTTGCCAGAGATGTCATGTCATTCGAGGAAATCACGCCGGAAATGTTAATCATCTGGTCAAACCGTCGGCCAAGGCTTTAGCCCGAATGCAGGCAATGGAAAAAGAGTTCGGCATTATACTCCCATTGGATGAGAACGGCCAATTGACCTGCATTACCTGCCATAATCCGCACGACAAAGGTGTCATCCAGGCCGAAAGCCCGGCAGCCAAAGGCGCCGGTTCGAAATACAGACATCGTTTGCCGGGTGGATTGTGCGTAGAGTGTCATCAAATTTAGATCTTTATCAAACCGAAGGGATGGAGGTTAAGATTTGGGATCAATCAAAACGATTAAGGCGGCTTGCTTCTGTTTTGTGCTGGTATTCATCGTCTTATCTGTTGGGTTGCCCGCTGAAGCGGCAGATAAGGAAAATTGTCTCATGTGTCATAGATACCAGTTTGTGGGTCGCATTGATGAAAATGGTAAAAGACACACTTATCATGTTGACGAAAAGAGTTATAACGGCAGTGTTCATCGCAATGTTCCCTGCCGGGACTGTCATACCTACATTACTAAAATTCCACATGATCCGGTAACGGAAGAGGTCAATTGTGCCAATATATGTCACATAAAACCCCCTTTCTCTCAGGAAAAATTTTCACACCAAAAAATCATAGACATATATAATGGCAGCGCTCATGCAATAAAACCTGAAGACTCGGACGAGGCAAGGAAGGCCAAGCCGTATTGCAAGTACTGTCACTTGAACGAGAAGTACACCCGAGTGTCGGAAGAGAGGATTGCCTATGAGGAAACCTTGAGTCGCTGTTTGAACTGCCACCAGGAAAAAGGTGTTACCCAAGCCTACATGCACATAACCCATCGTCTGCGCAAAAAAACCACGCGTTCCCCCCAAGAAATTGTCCAGTTGTGCGCCAAATGCCACCAGGATCTTGAGCTAATGAAAAAATTAAAGGTTTCCGAAAAAGCCTTAACGGCGGTGGAAACCTATAACAGAACGCTGCACGGCAAGTCCGTTGCATTGGGGTCCCATGAGACCGCCGACTGCGTCAGTTGCCATGCTTCCTCGGTCATTCATGATATTTATAAGAAGGACAATCCCGAATCTACCGTTTATAAAGACAATCTCAACAAAACCTGCCATCATTGCCATAGTAAAACAAACAGCTGGTTTGTCAAAATTGCCGTGCACCCCAGCACAAAACATGAGGAAAACCCGTTTATTTATATTGCGAGCATTGGCCTGAGATTTGCGCTGTATGGTTCTGTGTTCAGCCTGGTCGGCCTAATGCTGTTTGAAACATACGGCAGGCGGAAAGACGGCATTAAATTTTTGTTAAGACACGGAACATCCTGGCGTGGCAAATCCAAACGCCGGCCTAATTAAATGTATCGGAATTTTTACAATTTAACGGAATCACAGTATTTTTTACGGCCATTTTTTGATGAGCCGTATGGAATGATTCCAACACTCCATTATTCCAATTGTGAGCGAAGCGAACTAACTTGTAACCTCAGGAGGGATTTTTTATGTCAACATCTTCTAAAATTTTCGTTGTAGCTGGTAAAGAGATCGCGGAAGATGATGATTACATTACATATGTTGAAGGGGTGGGACCCATCCCCAGGGACATTTATAAATATGTAAAATCAGACCCTTTTGGCGATCTGTCTCGTTATTCCGTTCATATCGTTATCCAGCATTTTCTGATTTTTGTCACCTTTCTAGCTCTGACCGGTACCGGATTACCCTTATATTTTAGTGAGCTGTCCTGGGCCCGATATCTGATATCACTTTTCGGCGGCGCCGACCAAGCAAGGCTCATTCATAAAATAGCGGCTTTTGTCATGATGGCCGCATCTGCGTATCATATTGTCACCATCGTCGGCGGTACGCTGGGCAAAATATTCAAGGGCGAGTTCGATTATCGGTGTACCATTATCCCCAGATTTAAAGATCTTTCCGATCTTTACCATGACCTCAAATTCTTTTGGGGGTCTGCGCCCTATCGGCCGAAAATGGAAAAATTTATGTACAAACAAAAGGCGCATTATTTGGCCATTCTCTGGGGCAGCTTTGTCTTGATGGTCGCCGGGTCGGCCTTATTGTTCCCGGACACCATGGCCGCTTTTTTCCCGGACGTCATGGGCAAACTGTTGCCCTCCGGAGTCCTCGATGAGGGATCCTTCCCGTCTTTTTCCCAAAATCTTGCCCGGTTAATGCATGCGGATGAAGCCGTTATGGCCTTGATTGTAATTGCCTTTTGGCACTGGCTCAATGTTCACCTGGTACCGGGCCGCTTCCCGCTTCAGTGGGCTTTTTTAACCGGTAAGATTACACGGGAGCATCAAATAGAGGAACATTTTTTAGAATACCTGCGAAATTTACAAGAAATCCCGGAAGAAAGAGAGTATATGCGAAAACTTTTAAAAGAAAAGGGATTTGAAAGATCCCAAAAAGTGACCCTCGAGGATATACCCCGAATCCTTTGAAAAGGATTATGGGATCGGATTGGAACTTTAAAAGGAGGTAACCTAAAATTGCTCGGAGAGCCAAAAAGACAAAACCACCCGATGGCATCGTATTTTATCGGACTTATTTTTGCGGCCCTGACTCTGCTAGTTTTTGCCGGAGTTTTACACCACCTTACTTTTTCACATTACGGCCCTCAACTTTTAAAATCATTAAAGGATAAATATTTTCCGGAACACATATCACCCATCATGGAAGAGGCCAAACGTATGGAAGACTTAGAAATACACCGGCATTTTCATCACATTTTGGACTACCCCCAGCTTCCTGAAACTGAGCGCCCGGTGTGTTTCATATGCCACTCTGACTTTCCACATACCCAAAATAAAAAAGTCAGGGCGCTTTTAAACATGCATACCCAGTATTTTGTGTGTGAAACCTGCCATATCAAAGAGCAGGCCGACACGCATATCGTTTATAGATGGCATAGTCCTTATGAGGACAATCCCCAAGGCCCTTTCTTAGGGACAAGCTATGATCCTGAAACAGGCAATCTGATCGACGTGGAGGATAAGTTTTCAAAGCTGACGCCGTTTTACCTAAAAGGTGATGAACTCCAATCTGCCATTCAAAAACAGGATGTGCCTTTAGCGCGGGATTACATGAAGGTAAGAGATAAGCTTACCCCGGAGCAAAGAGATGGGGTTAAAAATAAATTTCATGTGAATGTCAAAGGAGAGGGGCATGACTGCAAAACATGCCATTCAGAAAAAGGCATACTTGATTTTAAAAAGCTGGGATTTGCTGAAAACAGGATTGTAGATTTGGTGCATTTAAATGTTAAAGGCATGCTAACCAAATACGAGGAATTTTTCCTGCCGGATTTATTGAAAGAACCGGCGAAAGAGCCGGAATCCGCCTTACCCCGAGGCAACAATTGACGGAAATTCAAACGTCAAGCAATAAGCCTCGTGCTGCGAATGCGGCTATATTCCGCCGCCTAAAATTGGATGCTTTCATTTGTTATCTTTCAAGGAGTTGCTTGTTTGCTGAAAACTATACACGCATTTATTTATTTCTGCTTAAACCTTTCTATCCTGTTCACTCCAAGCATTTCTTATTCTTTCGAATGCATTAACAGCCAATTTCTATTTGACATTAAACCGGGAGCTAACCAGCCCAGCGATATCTCAGTTGTCCCCAACGGCGATATCTACCTTGTAGACGGTGTAAATAACCGGATTATTGTGCTGGATTCACGCGGCGAGTTGAAATTTTCTTTTGGAAAGCAGGGTGGGGGTGAAGGTGAATTCAAATACCCTCTCGGAATTGATATATCGGATCAAGGAAAGGTGTTTGTCGCCGATTCGGGGAACCACAGAATACAGGTATTTGATTTGAAAGGTAACTTTTTATCTATGTTTGAGGTTCGCAGCGGCCCCGGCGAAAAGCCTTCCGATCCGGTGGATGTACTCGCCTCCAAACTCAAAGGCTACGTTTACGTATCGGACAACGATAACCATAAAATAAAAGTATATAACCAAAAAGGCATTTTTCAATTCGAATGGGGGAAATTCGGGGAAGAACGAGGGGAGTTCAGATACCCGGGGATGCTGGTGGACAATGAATTCAATCAGATCTTTGTGGTTGATGTTCTCAACTCACGCGTTCAACTATTTGATCCTTTCGGAAATTTCATTACAGATATCGGCGCCTGGGGCGTGCTTCAAGGCAAATTTTTTAAACCCAAAGGTGTGGCCGTCGATAAAACGAACAGGATATTTATCAGTGACAGTTATATGGGTGTAATACAGGTTTTTACCGATCTGGGCGGTTTTCTAGGAGTTATCTGTGAAAATAACCGAAAAAGACAATTTATTACCCCTGTAGGTCTTTACGTTGAGGAAAAAAAAACAGGCTGCACGTCGTAGAAATGAGAGGCAATAAAATCAGTGTTTTAAAATTGTTAAAGTAAGATCAAGCGACAACGGACCCGTGCAGACACGAGATACTTATGTATCGGAATATTTACAACTTGTTGAAAATATATGGTTAAGGAAAAAATATCCGTTTACCTATTTGTGATCCTTACGGTCTTTTCGATTCCTTCAGCCGCACCGGCCTTGGAAATGTCCTCCAAAAGAGACTGTGCCGTCTGTCATATTATGTGGCTGAACGATTTCAGAACGGATAAGGAAACCCTGATCAAGTGGCAGCCCGGTAATGTTCTCATGAAAGATACCCAGGGCGTCGTGAGTTCTGAAGAAATTTGTTATTCCTGCCATGATGGCTACGTCATGGATTCACGCCATGTGGTGTGGAAAAACAAACAGCATAGAACATCCGTAAAGCCTTCGAATAAAGTCACCATCCCTTCTACCCTGCCGCTGAGCAACAAAGATGAAATTTACTGCGGCACCTGCCACACGCCCCATGCGAGTGGCCCTGTCTCCGGCGCTGGTTTCTCAGGGCCAAATATTTTTATGCGCGAAAAAAATATTGATTCCAATTTGTGCGAAATATGTCATAAAAATGAAACCGCTTTCAAGCGCACCAACAGCCACCCGCTAAAAAACACAACCCTTCAATTGCCCGACATACTCTTTGAATCCGGGAGTAAAAAGGCCCAGGACCGCAATAAAATCATTTGCCAAACCTGTCATATAGTTCACGGGGCCAGGGGAGATAAAATAACCATTGTCGATAACAAAAATTCCGAATTATGTATTACCTGCCATGATACTCAAAAGGGTTTAATCGACACCAAGCACGATTTGCGAGTGTCGCTGCCCCAAGAAAAAAATATCAAACGGCAGTTATCTTCCCATTCAGGTCCGTGCAGTGCTTGCCATACTCCCCATAATGCCGCCGGTAAAAAGCTGTGGGCCAAACGGCTTAACCCCGGCATTTTGGCGTCCCAAATGTGTCTGACCTGCCACGGGAAAGACAGAGGTTATAAAAACAAGCGAATCGGCCGCCACTCACACCCCGTTAACATCAATTCCTCTTCCAAAAGATTGATGACCGGTGATTTGCCGTTATTTTTAGCGGACGGAACTGAAAATCCGGCCGGCAAGGTTCAATGTTTTACCTGCCATGATGTTCATCGCTGGGACTCTGGTTCGGCCGCCAATAAAGGCAAAAAAGACATTGAGGGAGATGCCTCCAACAGTTTTTTAAGAATGGCCAACGGCGCATCCTCCACCTTGTGCCTCACGTGTCATAATGACAAAAAAGAAGTCATAACCACTGACCATAACCTTAAAATAACCGCCCCGAACGTCAAAAACTTGCAGCAATTTATCGCCCGTGAGTCCGGGCCCTGTGGCGCCTGTCACATCCCTCATAATGCCGCCGGTAAAAGGCTGTGGGCGCGTCGGCTAAAGCCCGGCGATTTTGCCTCACAGGCGTGTATCGGCTGCCACGACCAGAACGTCGGCTTCCGAACAAAACTCATCGGAAAGCACTCCCACCCCCTCGGCGTTGACTTGCTTTCCAAAATCTCAATTACCGAAAAACTGCCCTTATTTTTAGAAAACGGTACCAAGAATCCGGCCGGCAAGGTTCAATGTTTTACCTGCCATGATGCCCATCGATGGAACCCGCTGGGGCCAGTCGATAATATCGGCAAAAACCTTGAGGGCGATGGTTCCAACAGTTTCCTAAGAATTGCGAGCGGCCAATCGTCAACTTTATGTCTAGCCTGCCATAACGATAAAAAACAAATCATCGCCTCGGACCATAACCTTAAAATCACCGCGACGGCCGAAAAAAACATACAGGGATTTACCGCTGGTGTTGCCGGTCCCTGCAGTGCCTGTCACATACCCCATAATGCCGCCGGCAAAAGGCTGTGGGCCCAACGGTTGTCCGGCGATAAAGATTATGTAACCCAGCTGTGTACCGGATGCCACGGCCAAAAGGGAGCCGCCCAAGCGAAAGGTATCGGTGCCAACGATCACCCGGTGAATGTAAGTTTCAAGATATTAGACACCCCTAAAGCCACGCAAAGAGTCGCTACGGAACTTCCTCTTTACAGCGACAACGGAAATAAGGCGCCAGGTAAGAAAATTGTATGCCTCACCTGTCACGAACCACATACATGGACCCCGCAAAGCTCAAGTACGGTATTAAATGATACGTTTCAAAACATTGAAGGCGATGCCACCAACAGCTTTTTAAGAAAAGTCGATTCCCCGTCGTCAGGCCTCTGCACAACCTGTCATGTAAATGAAGCCCAGGTGGACGGAACTGATCACGACTTGAATATATCCGCCCCCCAGGCCACGAATGTGCAGGGCCGGACGGTAAAAGCATCGGGCCAATGCGGGGCGTGCCATCTCGTCCACAACAGTCCTCACAAGCTGAAACTCTGGGCCCGGCCCTATGGTTCCGTATCCGAGAATCAGAGCCAAATGAACGCCCTCTGCACCGGTTGTCATTCTAAAGACAATATTGCTGAAAAGAAAATTCCGCTGATTGCAACGCACCCTGCGGGGAAACTACTAACCAATGTCATGCGATATAACCGCCAAAAATCAGGTTATACTCCCATATTTGATGAAACCGGGCGGGAGAAAAATGTTGGGGATATTTCCTGTCCTTCGTGCCATAGTGCCCATCAATGGAGTCCTCTCTTGACGGGGAGGGGAACGCGAAAAACCCCAGATGGTTATGGAGCGCGCAAGTACAAATTTTTAAGGAATAATAGCGATAACACTTTTTGCGCCGACTGCCACGGCCCCGACGCTATTTTCAGATACTTGTATTTTCATGACCCCAAAAAAAGAGTCGGGTCTACAAGCAGGGAAACGCCTTCCGCCCTAAAGGACTTTATGCAGTAGCCAAATCCCCAATGTTGCATAAACAACATGTCAAAGAATAGCTAATAGCCCGTTATGATACCCTATATCATAGTGAACGCACCATTTTCCGGATATCGGCCTTGGTGAATCCATCCGACTTCGCTCTTCGAGCTACGCCGGGACAAGAAGGATGGGGCCGATTTTGCCATGTTGTTTACCCTGCGGGAAAGCCGGAGGACTTCAGATCCTGTGTTGTCAAGCATTCGAGGTAAACGACTACAACTTTACCTTTGACGCCTTGGCTCTGAAGCCCTCCGGCTTTTCCAAGAGCGACTTTGATTTTAACGCGAAAGTGTATCAACACATCGCCGTCCAAAACGTTAACTGGACGCGGATATCAGACAGGCTTGTATTGCCGTTGTTTTTAAAAACCGTTGGAGATCTAATTCAGGTTTCAGTTTATCAATCGATTTTCAGACAAACTCTTCATAATCACTTCGACGATTGAACTTACCTCTAATTCACTTGATCCTCCGACAACCGTATCCGACAGCGCAGACCAAATCAGTTTCCCGGTTTGGGTATCATAAATGTTGGTTTCTAAATTAACAACCTCATATTCACTGTAATATCTTCGATCATCATAATATCTTCCGGGGATAGGTCCTGAATTAAATCGGGAATACCGGTTCGGCCAGTCATAGAAATAAGTATCCGATAATAATAATT
>PVMK01137193.1_pt1 | contig 13404 bp, 25 predicted proteins | sample 1853481 | NCBI WGS metagenome assembly PVMK01 (sample SAMN08533507, study PRJNA380276) | Marine sediment metagenome, whole genome shotgun sequencing project.
AGAGAGTGCAAACAAAGTAAAAGACTTTCTTAACGGAAGAAACCTACTCTAATTTTTTAAATTCTTCAACTATTTTATCGTGAATTAATCCATTTGTCACTAGAATTCCATTTTGGTGAAAAACTTCTTTGTTATTGTATGTGATATCATTACCTGACATGTCAGTCATTTTTCCTCCGGCTTCTGAAATAATACAATAAGATGCAGCCGAGTCCCATTCCTTCATTTTGTTTGTGGTTGTGATATATGCTTCAGCTTCTCCTGAACTAATCTTTCCAACCTTTAATGAACTACGATACTTGTAAAATCTTGAATACCCAATTTTTTGATAAATATTTTTCTTTATCTGAAAGATGATGTCTTGATCCAACTGCTCTACATTTTGAAAGTTCTGCTAATGAAGTTACAGATATTTTCCTCCATTCATCATTTGAATATCTAAATGCCCCACTTCCTTTTTGTGCTACAAAGAATGTTTTTTCTGTAGGCCAACCAATAACTCCAAGAATTGGTTTCTTGTTTTTTATCAATGCAATCATAACTGTAAATTCTCCTGTTTTATCAATAAAATCCGAAGTCCCATCTAGCGGATCTACAATCCAAATTGTATCTTTTGATAATCTACTTTGATCATCTTTGTCTTCTTCTGATAAAATTACATGTTCTGTTTGTGAGAGAATTTCTTTGATGATTTCATTACTCTTAAGATCTGCTTCTGTAATTGGGAGAATCATCACTTTTTTTTGGATATTTTCAAAATTTCTCTTGATAAATCTCTAAAATTGCATTTCCTGCCTCTTTTGCAGCCTGATAGCAATATCTAATTCAGGAATCTTATCTCTATGGGAATACTTTCAACTAAAATTACCTAAGTTGTAAGTTCTGGCTTTAATGTCCATGCAACTCCTAGCATAATAAATGGAATTGACATTACTCCTATGATAGCAAGTATGGTGTTAAACTGTGTTTCTGAAACTAGTGGGTTGTTTACTATCCATGGTAATGGTAATGTAATGATAAACCAAATAGATCCTAAAAGTATAATCAACTTTGCTTTTGCCTTTCTGTCTTTCATCATATTCTGCCCTCAACAGTTGTATTAAATTCATGAGTCACTAATGCAATTTTTCCAGATAATCTCAATATTTTTTACATAAGGATTTGTAATTTATAGATCAACTATATCATACAATAGGCACAAGATATTTTATAAAATATCATAAAATATTATAATTTTTCATATGAAATGTTAAATAGTTAAAGTTACTATAGTATTTGATGCCGAAGGATATAATTCCTATCGACTAAAACTGCGTAGCCCCGCAGAACGAAAAAGGCAATCAGACGTTTTAACGTACTGACCACGAGAGGAAATCTCTCAATGTTCTGCAGTTTAGGGGTGTACGCCTTTTTTATTTTCTAAAATATCTACCGATACTGAACCAATTACATTTCCATTTGGATTAATAATTATTGAAATTTTTTGCATTTCATTAACCCAAATAATTTTTTGGCCCTCATACTTCCACGTAAAATATTCCGAGGTTCCAGTTTGGTGAGATGTGCTTTCAAGTTTGAAATCTTCAGAAAAATCAAAATTTTCTCCATTTAATGTAATTGATAATATCTCTGGGCTACTTCCATTTGGAACAAATCTAAAAGAATATTCTCCCTCGTTGATAGAAAATTCATTAATGTAGATTCCATTTGAGTATAAATCAGGATCTGCAAGAGTTACATGAAATATCACATTATCATTTTTCTCAGATGGTTCAAATGAAGAAATTACTACAAAAATTGTAATTATAACAACAATAGTAATTAATACAATTTTTTTATTCACTAAAACAAGTTCTAAATTCCATTATAAAAATAAATTTCTAATTTAATCAAAAACTATATTGTAAACAATACTATTTTTCTCTTAACTTTCTAATTGTTTTGAGATGTCCTAATATTATGGGTCACAAATCCTTGATCATAATCAATTTTTATATCTATAAACGTCAATTCATTAATGTAGAAATTCTTGTTGTTCAAGATAGTGTATCTACCAAAACAGTTGAGATGGCAAACAGTAAAACAAATGCCATTGGAATAATTATTACAGGCTTTATTTTTCTTCATTTTTCTTGGAATCTTTTTTATTAAAGATAAGGTCAGAATCACCTTCTCTCTTTTTCATTTTATCAAAATCATCCTTTTGCTTTAATCATCTTTTCTCGATAATCTTTTTCAAATTTCTCAATTTCTTTTTCAGGCTTCATTTTTCCTCAAATTCTCTAAAAATTGCTCCAAAATGATCTACTCCAAGTTGATTATAATGATTATTGAGTAACCTTAGATTTTCAAATATTTTACCACAATGTACACATTGAAGATTTGGCTTCATTTTTTCTTCCTCATAATCATTCAATATACATTCCATGTATATTGATGTCAAAATCAGTAACTTTTACCCTCAAAGATGGGCTATTCCTAATGTTTAGTTTTTGTTAGCAAAATTTTATCTGCTGTGAATCAATATTCACCCCCGAAATTAAGTACATATTCTAAAATTGAACTTATGCCTAATTTGTCTAGTAAATGGTCAAAACAGTCACAACCCAGTATTACTGAAAAAATTAATGATACACTCAAGCCTAAAGGTCCACTAAAACCAAGAGTTCAGGATGGAATTAAAAAATTACAAATTCAAATTCAAAAATTAGATTCAATGCTTACAAACTTGCAAGAACGTGATGCAAAATTATTTCAAAGAATTGTAGAGGCAACACAAAAACATGATACTCAAACTAGTAAGGTTCTTGGTAATGAATTAGCAGAGGTAAGAAAAGTTACAAAAATTTTGAGTAGTGCTAGAATAGCATTAGAACAAATTGAATTACGCTTAACTACATGCAGTGATCTTGGAGATACTGTATTAGCAATCATGCCAACAATGGGATTGATGAAGAACCTAAAATCATCACTTGGAAAAATAATGCCAGGGAGCTGAGCAAGAAATTGGTCAAATGGCAGAAATGCTTGGAGGCTTTATGACAGAAAGTTTCTCAGGAGATACAGCATTTGGAATTGATGAAACTACTAATGCAGAATCTGAAAGTATTCTCAAAGAAGCTGCTGCTGTTGCAGAGACTTCTACAGGTCAAATGTTCCCTTCAGTTCCAACAGATACTCAAGAAACAACTACTGCTAAATTTCTCTAATTCAAAAATTTATTCTTCTAGAGAGTCTCTAGATTCTTTAATTCTTTTAACTCTATTACCTTCATCACCAATAATTCTATCAATTCCTGAGAGTTTGTCTCTTAATGTATTGATGATTGTTCCTACCTGATCTGCTTCATCTTCTACGTGTTTTCTCTTAATTGAAAGATCCCTAATTCCTCTATTTTCCTCTTCTATGTATTCACTAACTTTCTGTAGTTTTTCTTTGAGATTCTTAATATCTACTGATTCTTCTTCAATGTCTTTTTCAAGTAAAGTTCTCTTATCTCTTAGATTCTTAATCATTAAACCAACATAATCTATTGCCTCTTCTAATTTTGCACGTTTTCCTATTAATTCTCCAATTCCAATCTCACTTCTAGACTCTACAGTTGAAGTAGATTCTTCAGCATTGGTGTTCTCTTCTCTTCTTTCTTCTACCATCTCTCCTTCACCTTCTCTGAATTTATCAAACATTTTATGATTTTCTTTTCAATCTGGGAATAAAAAGTTACTATGAATCTCAAAGCTGACCTTGTGAATGATTTTTAGTCAACTAAAGAAAAAAAAGTGGTGATTATCTCACCTATATTGAATTTCTGAATTCTTGGTTAGAGTTAATTGATTTTTCTGATTTTATAGTCAGTTCTCCAACCTGAAGAAATTTCATATTTTGCCCCATCTCAGGATTTTTTAGACTATAATTCATAAAGGAAATAGCAATTACATTCTCCTCATCTATTTCTACAGCTTTTCCAGAAAATACGACTCTGTAACTGAAATTCTTATCTGAGACTGTTTTGTCTATCACATCATTTGTAGAAATCTTCCATAGATTATCTCCAACCTTAGATGCTTTACCATCAAAGATGACTATCCCTGAATGATATGCTTGGTAATTTACATATGCCCAACTTGATGGTTGACCTTCAAAGGATAACCTTCTCTGTATATCATCTTCTGTAATATCATCAGGCAAAGTATAATGTCGGACTAGCAGCTTCCCATTAACTACTTCTTCAGTAAGAATTACTCCAATTCTCTCTTTTTGATTATCTTGTATATCTGCAAATGAGTATGTTACAGATAATGGTGAAGCACCTAGCATCAAAAAGACTGCTATTACTCCAATAGTTCTGTTGTGAGATTTTTTCATATCTATGACTTTGTTAAATGATAGTTTAGGGACGGCAAGGAAACGTCCTGTTCCTTAAATAGCAAATTTCTTAAAAATTAACAAAAAATCTTAAAACTCTATCATTTTTGTAAAAACTTCAGAAATGATTATTTTTTTGAGAAAATGAATTTTTTCTTATCAAATTTTAGGTATAAAATTTCTTAGAATTTCTTCCCCGCATCATTTTCTGTAAAATTCCATCATTTTTGTAGCTGAAAAACCTGTTCCGCTTTACGTTCCGCTTTAGTGTTTCAAGATGTCCCTCATAAACCAATTAGTTGTATACCAAGACATGTCAAAACAACAATACAGGTCCGAAATGGGCATAATGGGTGATATCTTATACGTAACTGCTGATGGTGGTCGTGACGGAATCATTGTATCTGCGATCTCTCGCAAAGCAAACCTATCTCACTATGCAGTATTAGACAAATGTGAGAAACTGGTAGAAGCTGGCTTGGTAGAATCCGTCAAAAATGACAGGAATAGAGTCTTTATGATTACTGAAAAAGGACTTCAATTCTTCCAGGAATTTAAAAAATTCCAGGGACTCGTAGAAAGCATGAATCTAAGGTATTAAGTCCAATGAACCCTCAAATCGTACCTATACAGAGAATAGAGTCTTTTCGAGAAGATGGAATGCTTTTTGTAAGGACTGATGGTATCCTCGAAACAATGGTTAAGACACCTTTGATAATTGCTGGCTTAATTGTTGTTGCACTAACGATGCCAATACAGTCCTCATTCAGCTCTACTCGAACTCTTGATCTTACTCTTTATTCAGATGGATCTGCACATATCTCTACTCATCTAGATATAGATCCTTTAGAACCTGATTTTGAAGTTAATCTGTTTGGTTCATCTGTTGACAACTTTGTCGCAGTTGGTGAAAATGGTTTTTTGTTATCTAGTGAAATAATCGGAGATAAAGTAACAATAGATACTCTCGGTTCTTTCACTATTACAATTGATTATGATATTCATGACTTAATTTCAAAAGAAGGAAGAATTTGGACTTTTTCTGTTGATTCACCAATTGATTATTCATTATTGATGCCATCAAATTCCATTATTGTTGGTATGAATATAATTCCGTCAAATATGGATTTAGTAAATGATCAAACAAAACTAGAGCTAAGCAGCGGTTTATCAGAAATTAATTATATTTTTGGTACTACAACTCCACCAATTACAACTACACCAACTATAAATCCGGTACAACCAACTATTGATATTTTTACATTAGCTCTAATTGGAGTTCCTATTGCAGCAGCTATAACTGGAGCAGTAATTATGATTAAAAGAAAACAAGCAAAATCATTAGCTGTTATACAAACTGAAGTTACTTCTAAATCTAATACGGACTCTCTTGATCCTGAAACCATTTTCAGTCTAAGACCACTATTACGCGAAGATGATAAAGAAATTATTAAATTTATTTCAGAAAATGGAGGACAAGCTTTGGAAAGTGAATTAAGAAAAAAATTCCTTCAACCCAGAACTACGATGTGGAGAGCAGTTAAACGATTAGAAAGACAAGAAATAATTGAAATTACCAAAAAAGACCTACAAAATCTTGTCAAATTGAAGAAAGAAATGGAGAAAGAAGAATGAAAAATATAGCATCTTTTGGTTTGTTAATTTTAGTTGCAAGTATGGCTCTCGGAGGCATGACAAGTAACGCTTCTGCCCAAGAGGATTCTCCAGTTCTTCTAAAGATTGCAAAACGTGCACAAGAACAAATTCATAATCAAATCTCTGCTGATTCCTCAGATAAAGTAAAGAGATTATTTGAAGAAGGAACAAAAAAAGTCAATGCATTAGAAAGAGCACTTGGAAGTGATGATGCTGTTTCTGTAAAGGAGAATTTCCTTTCTGCTATGAAAATTTTCAAAGAAATCTCTAGACATTTAGCAACATCAGATACAGTATCAGATGTTGCATCTCAAGCTGAATCTGCTTCTGTAAGAGATACTGTCAGAGATCCATCAAATCTTCTTCAAAGACTACAAGGATATGTAGATAGCATAAAGACAATTGCCAAAAAACATAATGCTTCAATTGACTTTTCTGAACTAGATGAATTGTTTGCTAAAGCAAAACTACAGATCAGTGATCATCAATTTGCATTAGCATTAGAAACTCTTCATGAAATTAAAGAAACTATAGTGGAAGTAAACAAAGAACTTCGTGAAGAAGCATCAAAACAAGAATCTCAACGTGCTAATGAATATGCTAAGAAATATCTAGAACAACTTGATCGATTAATCGAAAATGCCAAAAAACAGGGTGTTGCTGATGAAATTATAGAAAAACTAGAAACAGCCAAAGAAAATCTCTCTTCTGCAGACAATCCAAGAGAAATTATCGAGGAAATTAGGAAAATTATATCAATTAAGGATCAGTTTGAACTAACAAAAAACGATAGACTTGAATCTAGAGTTTTACAAGTTGAAAAAACTCTATCTAGATTATCTCAGATGGATGGAGTTGATCAAAGTGTTCTAGATGATGCTGAAAATATACTTGAAAACATTAAACGCTATTTATCAGAAGGTAAATCTGATGCAGCAAACGATCTTCTAAGAGATTTAGCAAAACAATTACGAGAAATTAAAAATTCTCTTTGATAGATTATCATAAACTTCATATACATTTTCTTAACAGAATTGAGCATGGCCTCTAAAGCAATTGTAGTTGGGGTGGGAATTCCAATGATTGTAGTTGGCGCTTTGATGGCATGGTTATGGGCTCCAATGGAAGAATATTTTCAAAATCAAATAGAACTTGTTGGAAGCACTATTGGAATCTTAGGAATAGTATTCTTTATTTCTGGATTATTCTATTCAAAAGAACCTTCAATGCATTAGAAACTCATTGAATAAATAATGAAAAAAACTACTATTATTACTTGAAAGTAAGATTATTTGAGATATTTACATCAGTTGAAGGAGAAGGTATTCTATATGGAACAAAGACTCTTTTTGTGAGACTTGCCGGTTGTCCTTTCACTTGTTTTTATTGTGACACCCTAGAATCTCTTCCCCTTGATTCTGGCACAGAATATACAATTGAAGACGCAAATCAACTAATTGATTCTAATCTCAAAAACCAAACTTACAAAGTAAATTTTACAGGGAGGTGATCCATTGATTCAACACCAAGCCGTAGCATTACTTGCAAAGCATATTCAAGACAAAAAAATTCCTACATATCTTGAATCATCATGTTTTGATATTGATAGATTTAATCATGTTTTACCATTTTTTGATATTGTTAAAATTGAATTTAAAACAAAAGATTCTGATTTTGTAGACTCTAAACACTATGAAAAATTAATTAATCATGCAATGAAATGTCTTGAATCATCTGTAAAGGCAAAGAAAACAACTTACATCAAAATTGTAGTTAGCTCAAAAACTCAGTTAAACGAATTTAAAGAATTAACAAATCAAATTTTTGATGTAATCTCTAAAGATGATATTGATGGATTTGTTATTCAGCCTACATATGGTGTTTCTGAACCAACACTAGATCTCTTATTGGATTTGTATGATATAGTGTATCCACATTATATTGATGTCAAGGTAGTTCCTCAATTACACAAATTCATTGGAGCCCCATAATATTGTGATCTGCCTAAAAATCTGATTAGGTTCAAATACAAGAAAAATTCTATGAAAATATCAAATGGACAAAGAACGTGTAAAAAAACTCGTAAGAGAATTAATTATTGAAATCGGTGAAGATCCTACCCGTGAAGGATTACGAGAGACTCCTGAAAGAATTGCAAATATGTATAAAGAAATCTTTGGAGGGTATGATTCTGATTCAGAATTGGCTGTCCAATTCTCAGAAGATTCTGATGTAGTAATTGCACGTGATATTCAATTTTATTCAATGTGTGAACACCATATGTTGCCATTTTTTGGAAAAATTCACATTGCTTACTCACCAAATGGTAAGGTTTTTGGAATTTCAAAACTTGTTAGACTAGTAGAAAAATATTCAAAGAGACTGCAAATTCAGGAACGACTAACGAAGAATATTGCAGATGAGCTATATTCTCAAGGAGTCAAAGGTGTTGTAGTTTTTGCTGATGCAGAACACCTTTGTATGAAAATGCGAGGTGTTAGAAATAATGCAACGCTCTCATCATCAGCATTTAGAGGAATTTATGAAAATAAAGAGGAAAAAGAGACTATAATGGCACTTATTAGAAAACGTGGCTCAACTTCTTATTTTTAGGATATACAAAAATTAAATAATCTATCTTTTTTATTACAAATATGGTAGTACATCCAAATGTTCACATCCCAAAGGAATCATTTCCTCATTGGATATGGTATGCGGTAGAATGTGTACTTCTTATTGTACTCTCTTTTCTGGCAGCAGTTAAAATTACTGACTCTTTTGGAGAACTTCCAGTAGACGTGCATAACTATATGATCACAGGAATTTTTGGAACATTCTTCCTAGTTTGGTATATTGGAATTAGAGGTTTTATTCTAAAAAAGAAAATTCTTAGAAATCGATACTAGAATTATTTAAGATATTTTGTTTTATCTATAATACCAGCTTTCTGAAATGCAATTTTTCTGTTGTTGCAAGATTCACAAACTCCACAATGATATTTTTTATTTGAATAACAACTCCATGTTTTAAAGATAGAATCACCCAAAACTTTCATTCCAGCTTTTAGTAGATCCTTCTTTGATAATCCTTCACGATAAGGAGACCAAATCTTAATACTCTTTCGTAATCCTGAATTTATTCCATCTATTTCTCCTTGATTAAATGCAGTTTCTAGTTTTTTTGCAAAACTTGGTCTACAATCAGGATAATGTTTATCTCCAGTATGAGCACCGTATACAACCAATGAGGCATTAAGTGTAAAAGCCCATGCTGATGCAATTGATAGAAATACTGCATTTCTAATTGGAACTACAATCGAGTACTCAAATTTACTAGGAATCTTTCTTTTTGTGCTTGTTAAAACATTCGAATCCCCATACAATTCTTTCATAAAACCAATATCGATTACTTTATGCTGCTTTAATCCAAGTTTCTTTGCAAAAGATTTTGCTGCTGAAATTTCATTGTTTGCCTTTTGGCCATATGAAAACGTAATACCATACAACTCATATTTTGATTTTAAAAATGAAACTGCACAAACAGAATCAATTCCTCCACTAAACACAATAACTGCTTTTTTCATAAAATACACCTAAAATTATTTTCTCTTATCTGCAGCACCTTTACTAGGTTTACAGATTATTATTTTACATTTTATTTTTTTAGATGCAAATCCTCTTGACATAGCTAAACTGATCTTTTTTAAATTAGCAGAACTTTTTGAAAATGCAATTACTGAAGGTCCTGCTCCACTTATTGTAACACCAAATGCTCCAGCTTTTAGGGCATTTTGCTTGACTTTAGCAAATCCTGGTATCATATGCTGTCTTGCAGGTTCAACTATCACATCTTTAATTGAATTTCCAATCAACTCTGGGTCTCTTTTCATAAATCCTACAATAATTGCTGATGCATTTGATAGATTCAAAATACTATCAGTAAACTTTATTTTTTTAGGAATTACACCTCTTGATACTTTTGTCTTCTTTTTTGGAACGTCAATATCTGGAACTGCAATACACATTCTAAGATTTTTTGGAGGTTCTATTCTTATTACATCTAAAGGATTTGTCTTTACAATCACAAATCCTCCTAAATACAGAAGCAGCAACATTATCATAATGAATCGAGCCTGCACTAGCTTTTTCTCCTGAACCTGCAAATTCTACTAATGTGTTTCCATCAAGCTTTAGTCCAAAGAGTTTGTCAAATGCTACAGCAGCTGCAGCAGCTGATGCTGCACTACTTCCCATTCCAAATCCTGTAGGAACTCCTTTTTTGATTTTAATTTCAACACCATCTTTGATTTTGAATTTTTTTTTCATATTTTTTACAACCAATCCTGCAGTGTTGTTTTCAGGATTCATTGGAATGCTATCATCTGTAATTATTGTTATTCCACTTTTTGTTTTGGTTAGTGTTACTATATCATGAAATGCATCTATTGCTAATCCAAATACATCAAATCCTGGACCTAGGTTTGCAGTAGATGATGGTGCCTTTACAGTAATTTTTAAGGTCACTAGTTTTCTACCTCTTCACCCAAGTTAAGAATTCTACTTAGAGCACCTTCAAGATTCACAAAACCCTCTCCTGTAATATTTGAAACTGGAATCAATCCTTGTGCAAATCCACCAAGATTTAAACCTCGTAAAATATTTGTAGTCAACGTATAGGTATCTCCATCTGCTTCCTTGCTAAATTGCATTTTCTAACGTACTCAGACTTGTTGTCCATTTGAGTATGTTATTTAGTTTGGTACCAATAAGATCTGTTTTTGTTAATACATTAATTGTTGATACATTCAAACGTAATCTTATTGATGTTGCAAGAAGTGCAATTGAAACAAAATTTACTGGTGATGTAATCAAAGCACCATCAAAAAGAAAGATATTTGTTTTTTCTTCTGATGAAATATTTTCTACAAGAAAAGGTCCACTAGAACGATATGCAAACAATTCTATTTGACCCGGTGTATCAACAATTAGATAATCAGGATTTACTCTATCCACTTCACTTTTGATATCATCAATTTTTGATGCAATCAAATCATTTGCCATTATCAAAGCACCGTTTGGACCAAGATCATATTGTTGCATTATAGATACAATATCCACATAGTCTCTTACATCAATATCACAAGTGTATGGTGTACTTTCTACACCTGGATCTAAATTCAGGATAGCTGCAAATGCTCCATTTTTTGTATAATATTCATGTAATTTTGATGTAAGTAATGATTTTCCCGCTCCAGCTGTACCAGAAATAAAAATTGTTTTCAATCCTGTATAATTTTTCTTTCTTTGCTTATATTTTAAACTAGAAAATTGCTGATGTTTGGTTATAGAATACTGAAAATCTTATTTGTTGTTATTATTTAATCAACTTTTATGCCTAGTTTCAGACTAATTGACAATTTTACCAACAAAATTAAGTCAACTTTCATATTTGAATTCATAAACCAATCATCAAAATGAATTGGAGAATTATTGCCATTCCAGTTACCCTTATTCCAATTCTTCTAATTGCATTACAGTTTGACATAAACATTGAAGACATCTTGGCAATTGGAATTTTGCCATTTTTGGGTGCAATTGCTGCCATGATGATGAAACTTGGCTTGCAAGGAATAAAATTTGTCTACATAACTCGAAAATATCTACCAAAGTTTGATTCTTTTTGGAATCTAATAGGTGTAAGAGTTGGAAGTGAATTTATCAAATTTACAACTCCCATGTTCATTGGAGCAGAATTTGTCGTCATATATTATTTGAAAAAGAAAGGAGTTGAAACTGCAAAAGCAACTTGGATTGCAATAATGGATATAGTTACTGAAGTTCTTGCTGCTGGCTTGTTGTCAATTATTGCAGGAATTCTTGCATTCATGCATGGTGCATATGTAGTTGGTACTATAATTATGATAACTAGTTTAATTGTAACTATACTTTGGATTACCCTATTCTTCTTGTCATCTAAAAGAATTATTCTAATGCCAAAAGTTTGCTCTGATTTAGTAATACGAATTGGAAAAGAAAAAGGTGAAAAATATGTTCAACAAGCAAATACTTGGATGGAAGGAATATGTAAGATGAGTAAAGAAAATCTAAAGACTGCTGAATCAAGAAAAATATTCACAGTTTCATTTCTAATATCAATTGTTTCTTGGTCATTTTATGGAATATCATTTATGATAATTGCTATGGGAACAGGATATGTGATTAATGCATTTGATTCAATCATGGCAGTAATGGGTGCAAATGCAATTGGAAACATGCCAATTACTATAGGTGGTTCAGGATTAGCTGAATTTGGAATTGTTGCATATTTGCATAATCTGGATCCATTTAATTTAGAAATTCCTGAAGGAAGTTTAGCATGGGATGCAGTAATTGGTTGGAGAATTGCAACTTATTATGTGCCTATAGGCATAACTTGGCTCTTGTTAGTTAAGTTGGCTCTAAGTAAAATTCCAAAGAATACTTCAGATAGTACTGATAAAAATACCTTATAGAAACCACTTTATCTTCAAATGAGTTTTTTTAATTTGTGGATTTCAAAAGTAAAGTGAGTTCTAATTACTGGTGCATCATCTGGAATTGGTAAACAAGCTGCAATAGAATTTGCAAAACTTGGTGCTGACATAGTTTTAGTCGCAAGAAGAAAAGATAAACTTGAACAAGTTGAAAATGAACTAAAAGAATTCCATACATCTGTACTAGTATGTCAATGCGATGTTTCAAAAAAAGATCAAGTACAAGAAATGTCAAAAATAGTTTTAGAAAAATTTAATTCTGTTGATGTTTTAGTAAATAATGCTGGTTTTGCTATTTATGGTTCTGTCTCTGATCTTACTATAGATGAAATAGAATCACAGATGGAAACAAATTACTTTGGTATGATTTATTGTATCAAAAATTTTCTTCCATCAATGCTGAAAAAGAAATCTGGTCATATAGTAAATGTAGCATCTGTTGCAGCAAGCTTTGGATTGCCTGGAATCGCTTCATACTGTGCATCTAAATTTGCAATGTTAGGATTCTCTGAGGGTCTTAAACATGAACTAAAAAATACCGGAGTTGGAATTACTGTTGTTAGTCCAATTATGGTAAGAACTGATTTTTTTGATCATTCTTCGTTTGAAAAAATGCCAAAATTCTCACCAATGTCACTTAGTTCTAAAACTGTAGCTAAAGCAATTTTGAGGGCAGCAAATTCTCCAAGATTGGAAATTATAGTTCCATCTGTAGCACGTGGTGCAGTATGGATGAAAAACACGTTTCCCTACTTTATCAATCCTATACTAGGAAAATCTTTCAAAAATCAATTAGATTCTACAAAGCAAGACTAGCTTTATTCTTCTGCATCATCTACAGCCTCACTAGA
>PVMK01117915.1_pt1 | contig 13402 bp, 11 predicted proteins | sample 1853481 | NCBI WGS metagenome assembly PVMK01 (sample SAMN08533507, study PRJNA380276) | Marine sediment metagenome, whole genome shotgun sequencing project.
CGTGGTGGATCGAAACGCTGGGTAAGAGGCGTCACCACCAGTATGGTCACCAGGCAGGCGATAAGACCCAGCATATCGCCAGCCAAATTTGGCATTAATAACACGGCCAGCAACCAGGTCAGGAAACCCATTGCCATGGCTGCCAGGGTGCCCGTGCGGTTGGCGTTTTTCCAGTACACACCCGCAATAAATGGAATAACAACACTGACCAGGATCACCGAGTTGGCGTCGAGAATCAGGTCAAAGATCACCTGCACTTTCAGCGCGACATAGATGGCAATCAAACCAAATACCGGTATGGCGACGCGTGTCGCTAGCAGCCGTTGGGCGTCTGAAGGCCGTCGCTTTAACAATGGCAACAAATTGGTACTAAAGATACTGGCAGCAGCCAGCAGGGCGCTGTCGCAGGTGCTCATGATTGCGGCCAATAGTGCGCCCACAAAGAGTGCAATGGCAAACGGGTGCAAGTGGTTCAGGGCCAATGTGGGAATGACCGTCTCAGCATCTTCCAGTCCGGGCAGGGAAACACTGGCGATGATGCCCAGCATCACCGGGATCATGCCCAAAGTCAGGTAGCCGAAACCGGCGAGGTAAAATGAGTTTTGTGCCACCTGTTCGTTCTTTGCTGAAAAAGATCTTTGCAGCAGGGATTGCGAAGTGATGTCAGCCAGACCAAATATCAGCCAGGCGCGGAAGTAGTTGAGCCAGATCTCCGTCGAGTTTTCCAGCGGGATCATGCGAAACGTGTGTTCGGGTAACTGCGGTGCAATTGCGCCCCAGCCTCCCACGTCTACGAGAACCGTTACCAGCAATACAACCAGGCCAATAGCAATGATTATGATTTGCACGAAATCTGTCACAGCAACAGCCCACATGCCACCGGCGGCCGTATAGATAAAAATGACAATCGCACCACCCAATATTCCCCAGACCAGGGGTACGCCGGTCAGGGTTTCGAATACGTAGCCGAAGGCCACCAGCATACCAGCGGTCCAGCCGATGCCAGAGGCAATTGAGGCGACGGCTGCAATGGTTGCGGCGGTAATGCCGAAGCGATTTTCAAAAAATTCAATAAACGTGACCAGACGCAAGCGGCGAAAAACACGGGCAAAAAAGAAACCCACAATAAAGAGTGCCAGTGCGCCGCCGAATGGGTCTGCAATTATCCTCAGAAAACCACCCTCGTAGGCTGCCCCGGAAGAGCCCATCATGGCGCTGCCTCCAAACCATGTAGCCATCAGGGTGGCCGCACAAATCCAGAGCGGCATGCGTCTGCCGGCCACCATGAAATCTTCCGCTGAGTGGGCACGTTTCGCGGTGTAGATACCGATGAAAAGCATCATCACCAGGTAGATGACAACACCGGTAAAGATAGTAGCTTCAGTGCCCATGGATTTCCCCGGTTTGTTTCAATGTTCAAAATATCCCCTTAAGTATAGACAAAGGGCTGAACATGTTTTTTCCCAAATTTTTACTGCCGGTTAATGGTCTCAAATTATTGGTAGCGGGGCGGCGTCATACCCACCAATTCGGCGGCCACAGCAGTGCCAGGTCTACCCTTGTCGTTCACCTCAGGCCCTGCGCCTCGTGACCAGCGCGGCGCCCACTCCAATAATGAAGACGGATAAATAAGGTTCGAATGGCCAAAAAGGCAACCACAACACAAGATCCGCAGACCACTTCGGCGCGGTCAGGAAAACAGTCACTGGTTCTTGCCAATGCAGACCGGTGGCGGCTACAAAAAGGCCGAAGGCGATAATCGCTCCGCCCAAACCCTTGAACGCCAGCGGCGTGCTGCTCTCCGGAGCGCTTCTCTTTGCTGCTTGCAGACGCCTCTTGCCCCAGGCTGCAATTCTCAGCGTGAATGCGAGGAAACCGCTCCAGTAGAATAGGTAGTCAATTGGCTGCGGGTTTTCATAGTAGGAAAGGTTCCACCAATAGACGCTAAAGGGATAGGCCCAAAGGAAATAAACAGCACTCTTGTGTAACAACTTCCACTGCCTTTGAGTCAGGTATTTGCGCCCAAAGTGAAAGGAGGTCACGACCATGGCGGTAAGAAAAATGTAGCCTACGCTGCCTTCAAGTTCGTCGCGAAGCAAATAGATGTCTTCGTAGTAGTACTCACGGAAAAAGTTCGACATCATGAAAATGAATACGCCTTGCCACGCCATTGCAACTGCAAAACACATTCCGATATATTTCCGGTTACGCAGCCACCACATCGGAAATGGCCCGGGAAACAGAATCTGAACCGCAGATGCGGCGACCACCAGGTATATGAAAGGCACTGCCCAGCGCACGGAAAACCCAATCATCGTCGACACTCCGGCTCCGGTGGACATGTCGACTCCCAGCATGGCAATAACCATGATGACGGACATCGGAATAGCGATCAGCCAGAACAATCTCCACTTATTAATGGCTTTGTTTTTCAATCCTGCTTTCAGGTCAATACTCAAATATTTTTTCTTTTTTATTGGAATACGGAACGTATTGCAGTCATCTTCTCATTCTGTGCGCACACCATCGACCTCCCCGATAGGTCAAGACAACGCTTTGACCGCTAGCCACGCCGCTCACTATCGCGAATACTCCGCCTCATCGGATTTGATGTCTGCAGTTTATGGTAGTATCTGGACATGCCAAATTCCTTGAAAATGTACATGCGTAATGCGCTCAAAGTCGCCATTGCCTTTACGCCTTGGCTGATTTCTTTGTATGTACTTTACTGGCTTGAATATGGTGAAGTCTGGACCACGGAAACCGCGTATCGTGGAACGACATCCGTGGCGATTCTGGCTGTTGGAATGGGCTTGTCATTTCTCGTGCACTCACGTTTTGCCAAACGCGGGCAGAAATAATCAGGTAAGCAGTCAGTGTAAATAGTATGAAACATTCAGAGCTGGCTTAGTCTGCGGGCTTTTTTTCCTGCAGTAACACATCATTTTCCGTTGGCAGTTGTTTCAAGTCATCCACAATTTTCAGCCAGCTGATCCTGCTTTCGATTCCGTAATGGCCCCCTGGCGGGGCGACCTCCGGATCATCCAGGGTGCCCGAGAGAATGGCAATCCAATCTTCCTTGATCGGGCGAAAAAACATGGGGGAGCCACAGTCCGCGCAAAAGCCCCTTTCGAAAGAACTGGAGGATTGATAGAACTTTGGCGCGCCTTTGAGTAGGCGCAAACCGGTCTTTTTGATAACGGCGCTGGTAGAGACAACACTACCGGTCGCCTTTTGACACATACTGCAATGACAGTACCAGTTCTCTGATTCAGATACTGTGGCCTCATAGCGCAACGCACCGCACAAACATCCACCTGTCCATGTTTCCATGAAGACCTCCCGTTTGGGTATATTGAGTACACACGATTAAGTATGTATGTGCAAGCTATTGGGTTACGATCATTCATATAAGCACAGATTGACTGGCTTGACCATTTTGGAAAGGCCATCACCGTCAAACTCAAATGGAGTGAAGCTGAATGAAGGAAATTGTTTTGGAAGGTGGTTGCCATTGTGGCGCTATCCGGTATCGCATTGAAGGACCACCCCCTGATTGCGGTTATTGTCATTGCCGGGATTGCCAGCAAACTTCCGGCTCCCCTGCACAGGTCTGGATGGATGTTGAGATTAATAATTTCAAGCTTGTTAAGGGTACACCGTCCATATACGAATCCTCAGAAACGGGGCGGCGTAACTTCTGCTCAAAATGCGGTTCACAATTATTCTTCTCGAGTATGGATGAGCCGGGGTTTGTCTTCCCACACGTCGGGTGCCTGGATAATCCAAATCTTGTGCGGCCCGCTTCGCACATATGGACCGACCGGCAGCTTGACTGGTTCAAGCTCGACGATGAATTACCACGGTATGCCAGAGACATACCCGAAGAAGAATAAATAACGCCGTGGGGTTCCGCCTGGAATTGGAAGCAGCTGACTTGTTTGATGAATATGGATGTATTTACTCCGCGTGACATGCGTTTTAACCCACCAACTTTTGACGCAACAATCGTCGCGGAAAAGGTGGCAGATGAGTACGGTCTCACCGGTGAGTGGACACCGATAGTCGGAGAACGTGATCAGAATCTTCAACTATGTACCGAAGGTGGCCACAAGTTTGTTGTAAAAATCGCTGGGCCTGACGAAGATCCGGATTTAGCCGGCTTTCAGGTACAGGCGCTGCGTTTCCTGGAAAATGACAGCCCGCAAATACCTGTGCCGCGCATCATCCGAGCCAAAACCGGTCACTGCCTCAGCAAAATTGTCAATGCAAGGGGGGTAAAGCATGTCCTTCGGGTCGTCACTTATCTTGATGGTATCCCCTACGGTGAAGGCGCTTTTCCTGATGCGGAGAACTTGCAAAAAATCGGTGCCTTTCAAGCAGGGGTCGTAAATGCACTTGCAGGTTTCAAACACAGGGCATCAAGGCATTTCATGCCCTGGAACCTGTCAAACGGTATTGCTGTATCCGGGAACCTGTGGGCTGAGGCTGCTGATGACGTGAAGACACTCGCCACACCGATATTACCCAGATTACGTCATGAGGTCCTGCCGAAACTGAACGCGGGTCCGTCTCAAATAATTCACAACGATGCCCATCCACATAATCTTTTGCGGGCCGATGCTGTTTCACAGGACGTGGTCGGCCTTATTGATTTTGGAGACATGGTCTACGCCCCCATCATCAATGATTTGGCAGTTACAGCTACTTCATTTTTTCGCCGCGACAAAGAAGACCTGGAAACTGTGGAAAATCTGCTGATTGGGTTTCATCGCGTGCACCCGCTATCGGCTGCAGAAGTTTCCCTGTTGTGGGATGCTATGACATTGCGTGTGCTCATCACGATCTTGCTGAGTGACATAAAGTTGAATAGGGGTGTTGATCAGGATCCTGATGTCGTTGAGGAAAGAATGGAGGCATACGACATGCTTGAGATCATTTGCGATCTGGACCACAGCTTGGTGGTGGACAGATTGCGGGCTGCAAGCGGGGTGTAATCATGGAATTGGCAGAACGCAGAAAAAGAGCCCTGGGTCCGGCATATCAACTGTTTTATGATAACCCCGCCCACCTTGTGCGCGGCAAAGGGGTCTGGTTATGGGATGCTGAGGGTCGCAAGTATCTCGATTGTTACAACAATGTCGCCTCCGTCGGTCATTGTCATCCGGATGTTGTGGCCGCACTTGCTGAGCAGGCGGCAACATTGAACACACATACACGCTATCTGCATGAAAATGTGATTGAGCTTTCAGAAAGAATTGCTGAAAAAATGCCGGGGGATTTAAGCGTCTGTATGTTCGTTTGTACCGGCACCGAAGCCAATGATCTGGCGACCCGCATCGCCCGTACCATCACCGGCCGCGAAGGCATGCTGGTGTCTGAGTACAGTTATCATGGCAACTCGACACTGGTGTACACCCTGTCAACTGCCGATAGTGATGATCGCCCCGATTGGCTCGCGCTTTTTGAAGCCCCCTGTCGTTATCGCCCGGCTTTTAAGGGTGATGATCTGCTTGACGGTTATGTAGGGTCCGTTCGTGATGCCATCGGTGACTTGCAAAGGAGGGAACAACAGCCTGCTGCGATCATGATTGACAGTATCTTTGATTGCCCGGGCACGATCGAGGCGCCACCAGGATATTTTCAGCAGGTCTACCAGGCGGTACGTGACGCAGGCGGCCTTGTAATCGCAGACGAGGTACAAGCCGGCTATTGCCGTACAGGCAGTCACTGGTGGGGCTTCCAACACGACCGTGTTGTGCCGGACATTGTGACGCTGGGCAAACCGATGGGTGCCGGCCATCCGCTGGCTGCTGTTGTGACCACTCCGGATATTGCGGCCAGGTTTGCGGCCAGTTCTGAATACTTCAATACCTTTGGCGGCAATCCTGTTTCTACAGCGGCCGGCAAGGCCGTTATCAATGTCATAGACGCTGAGGGTGTGCTCGAAAATGTTACCAAAGTCGGTGCGTATACGAAGGCAGGACTGCAGAACCTCAAGGATCAATACGACATCATTGGTGATGTACGCGGACGCGGTTTATTCCTCAGTGTTGAACTGGTAAAGGACCGGGCCTCGAAAACCCCTGCTGCCAACAGAGCGCGTCAAATGGCAAATTTGATGAAAGATGAGGGTGTACTGATAGCCACCCATGGACGTTATGAAAACACCCTCAAGATCAGGCCCCCAATGGTATTTTCAAAAGAAAACGCCGACCAGCTACTGGCCGCGCTGGATGCATGTTTCGGTAGATTGTAGCCGCGCTGGATCTTCATTCGGCAGGTTGAAGGGCATAGAGGACCCTTCATGAAATCAATAGATAAATAAATATTATTTGGTCGCTCTGCAATAACCCTGGAGCATCTCACCCTTGTCGCAGACGACCACCAAGGAGCGCCAGTTCTCGATCAACTTGTCTGCTTCGGCCCTGCCAATTATTTCCACGATGCTTGAGTAGCCATCACCGGCCAATAGTGCATATTCACGGCGTGCTTCGCGGCGGTACCAGTCGGACGCATCTTCCAGCCGGATATCCCGAAAGCCGGCTTCTGCAAGTAAGTCACCATGCCGTGCTGATGTTTCCATGGCATAGGTCAGACCTTCCATCTTGAACCAGTACAGCATGTCCTCGCTGTATTCGCCTTCAGATTTCATCCAGTTATAACAACTGATCACACCACCTGGATTTAGAATGCGGTAAATCTCTCTGAAAATGCCGAGCTTGTCAGCAGTCTGGGTGATGGCACCGGAGCTGATCACCAGGTCAAAATTATTATCCGGAAAATCCATTGGGCCGGCATCGACCACTAAAAAATTGGTCTGGTCAGAAAGATCCAGTTCAGCCGCTCTCTCCGTTGCCCTTTGGATCAGCTTGGGCTCCAGGTCCGTGCCGGTCACGATGGCTCCATATTTTTTCACCAGGACAAACGCAGGACCACCGAGTCCGCAACCGATATCAAGAACCTGCTTGCCACGCAAATCCAGACCGGCAACCATCTTGTCTACATTACCTTCACCACCGGGTGCCATGTAATCCCTGCCCCAGACCCACTCCAGCAGGTCGAGCATGGCGTCATGATATTCACTGTCATCAATTGAGGAATCCCGCATTCGCGCTCTACCCTTCTAATGCGGGTTAACAGGTAAAACCCAGGCCAAGCATATCCAGGAATTTCAACCACAAGCCACGCTTGCCGTTATTTCTGTCGGCTTTGACAAGTGCGTGTTGCGTCAACCTGACACCCATCCAACGCAACGGCTCCGGGGCCCATGGCAGGGATTTCCGGGTTACAAATTGCATTTTAATCACGTCAGTTGGCTCGTAACCTAACAGCTCAATACCAATGCGGGCACCAAAACGGGAAGCACCAACACCGTGGCCTGTATAACCGACCGACCAGGCCAAACGACCATCGTGCGCCACACCGGGCACCATGCAAAAACGCGTAGACGTTGCAATAATTCCGCCCCACTGGTGTGAGAATTTCACATCATCCAACTGCGGGAACATTTCAAAAAATTCCCGCGCCAACTGTTCATAACAAGCAGTGGCATGCATAAACTTTTCGTCGATACCATTATTAAAGTAATAACGGACAGCACTGCCGCCACCCCAGGTAATACGATTGTCTTTTGTCAGGCGAAAGTAATGGAACATATTGACGGCATCGGCGATGGCGTGGCGTGATTTTTTGCCCCAGGCGATTCGGTCCAGCTGTTCATCTGTCAGGGGCTCGGTTGCAATTTGATAATCCCATACGGGAATAACCGACCGGCGAATTTTGCCAATGGTGCTGGTGAAAGCATTGGTTGCCATCAGAACCTTGTCAGCATCAATCACGCCACCTTCACAGGTGGCCCGCATCGCCTTTGTACCTTCAGGTTCAACGTCAAGCAGTCTGGTACCCTCAAAAATCCGCACGCCAAGCTGGTTAACAAGCACCTCTTTCAAGCCCCAGCACAATCGAGCAGGGTCGATGACACCATCCTGGCCACCACGATCCCAAACCCCGGCGTAAACCATGGGGGAGTTCACCTCATCGCGCACAGCATCCTTGTCAAACCAGACGACATCCTCACCTTTCGCCTTTGCTTCCTGGTACTCCGCGTGAATTTCCCTTGCCGAGTGCGGGTTCAGCGCAACATACATTTCACCCGTTTTTTCATAGTGGGCATCGATGTTATAACGCTCAAGGGTTTCCAGCAGTTCCTTCATGTTCCGGGTGCCCAATTCGGCCAGGCGCTCAGCTTCGTCGGGGAACCGATAGTCAGTGTTGGTCTTGCCATGGGCCAGGGTCGAGGACAAAAACCCGCCACAACGCCCGGAAGCACCATCACCGATAAAAGTTTGCTCTATGAGGATAATATCTGCATCGGGCTTACGTTCTTTAACCTGCATCGCAGCCCATAGACCGGTGAAGCCACCGCCTACAATGAGCAACTCACATTTTTCATCTGAAGATATGGCTGCCAGTGGTTCCGGCATGATATCGGGATCGTGCCAAAGTGGCCGCGTTACTGCGTCTTTTAGCGCTTCAAGGTGCTTTTCCATACTTCCCTGCTGCTACTTCTAAATGTTTTCAGCAGCCTCGACTTGTACCGGCTTTCGGCTGTGCATATAGGCAAAAACTCCCATATACAAAACCATGGCAACAAGGGCCATGCTGCCGCTGACCATAAACATGGTGCTGTAACCCAGGCCGGCGCCCACTATCGAAGCCGCAATATTGGGGCCGACGAATTGTCCAAAACCCTGAACGCTGGGTAGCAGGGCAACCAGGGACCCGCTGCGGTCCATGTGCGCCATCATTGCCGATTGGTAAACATCTACAAAAGTCCACAAGGCCATAAAGGAAAACAGGCTGACCAGGATGTTAACATTTGTAATCCCACCACTGAGCATCATGACAATAACTGCCATGGCCAACAGGGAAATGAACAGGGGTTTGAACAAACCAAAACGTGCACAGAAAAATGCAATCACACAACCGACAACGCCGAATATTGATGACCATGTCAGCAGGGGGCCCATCCAGTCTTCGGCGATACCATCCGCATGTGCGGCCAGTTCAATATAAGTGTAATAACCGCCGATATTGATATAGGTAAAGCATACGGCGACGAGGCATATCACAGGCAAAATTCGAGGCACATGCCAGTTTTCTACTTCACCCTGACCCTGTTCCTGTCGGGCCAGTTCTTCGTCATTGAGCGGCCTCGCCGGTAGCCAACGAACGAACAATGCACACATGGCAGCCAAAACAATGAAAAACAGGTAAATCTCGTTCATTGAAAGCTTGGGCAGGAAATGCAATTCCAGGGCCGTGGAAAAGGCAAAACCGAGTAACAACAGGTTGAATGCAAACACCGGTTTTGTTGTACCACCCAATGTAACCACGGCAACCGCTGTGAAGATACCACTGCCAATTCCAGCCAGCGCCCGAAGCCACATGACCTGCTCGTATTCGATAAACACGAGGCACAAGGCATTCGCGGCGATGGCCACAACCACACCTGCCAAAACCAGCATCCGCCGGTTAACCCTGGCGACTAACATTGCAGACAGTATCGCACCGAATGACAAGCCGCCCAGGTCAGCTCCCCAAACTCTTCCCACCTGCTCTTCGGTGAAACCAACTTTCATCACCAGGGCAGTGCTTAGCACGGGGACACTCACCATCACCGTGTATCCCACCAGTGCCATGAACAGGGCCATAGAAATAGAACGCCAACTATCGAAAATAGTTGAAGGATTCGCGAAGATAGCAGGAAGGTTAATCATAGATCGCCTTTATTGTGTTTAAGGAAAGGCCCTCTCTTTGTTTTCAAAATTGAGGGCCCTTAGTTAATTTATAGCAGGCTTAATATTGTATTGCCTTCATTTCACAATACTCGTGTAGCCCTTCATCGCCAAATTCTCTGCCATTTCCGGATTCTTTATAACCACCAAATGGTGCCTCGTGATTCGCCTCACCACCGTTAACGGCCACTTGACCTGCTTGAATTCTCCTCGCTATGGCCGTCGCTTTATCCTTATCTCCGGCCCACACTGCTGCGGCCAGTCCGTAAGGCGTATCATTTGCAATATCAACCGCCTGATCAATAGTAGAATATTTGATCATCACAAGAACCGGCCCAAAGACTTCTTCCTGCGCAATGTTCATGTCATTGGTCACATCGGCAAAGATGGTGGGTAAGACATAATTCCCAGAGCTTAAGCCTGCTGGCATATCAGTCCCGCCTGTCACTAAACGTGCTCCGTCGGAAATGGCCTGGGTGATAAAATCCAGTACCGATTGTTTTTGTCCAGCCGATGACATGGGGCCTACAAAGACATCGGGGTCGTTTGGATCGCCAACGACCAGGGCCTCTGCTTTGGTTTTCGCAAGCTCGACCGCCTCTTCGTACCTGGACTGGTGAACAATCATCCTGGTCATGGCATTACAGGTCTGACCTGTGTTGACCATCACATCAGAAATTCCAAAACTGATGGCAGCATCCAGATCCGCTTCTTCTGTAATGATAAATGGAGATTTACCACCCAGTTCGAGACAAACCCTTTTAACCGTTGGTGCAGCCGAATTTGATACCTGTATACCCGCTGCGGTGGATCCCGTAAACGTGACCATGTCAACTTCAGGATGTGAGCTCAGTGCCGCACCAATTTCCCTGCCACTACCATGAACCATGTTGAATACACCAGCCGGCAATCCAACCGCATCACATATTTCCGCAAATATAAATAAGTGGCTCGGGGTCTGGCTCGCGGCTTTCACCACCATGGTGCAACCAGCCGCGATTGCTGGAGCGACTTTTCCAATCATTTGCCAGACAGGGTAATTCCAAGGGTTGATCATGGCACAAACCCCAATGGGTTCTTTAACGATAATCGAGTTGCCAACTTCTTTGTTCTCTTCCATTTGGCTGGCTTTTGCAGCGAACGATTCGCAGATAATCGCTAAAGGATCCACCTGGAATTCAGCCGCATTTTGAATGGGCATGCCCAGCTCATCGATAATGGTCTGGGTCAGATCGGCATTTCTTTTTTCACCTTCTACCGCGATCTTTCTCAAGAAATCTGCTCTTTCAGCGGCAGAAGTCCGGGACCAGGAATCAAAGGCATTTCTGGCGGCCTTTACTGCCGCGTCAACGTCTTCAGCATTGCCATAGGGTACGGTGGCAGAAATTTCGCCATTCGCAGGATTGATGACTTCGCTCGTTCCTTTCCCGATCGGCTCGACCCATTGGCCATTAATATAGAATTTATCGTAGGTTCTCATAAACAATCCTTTCTGATATTTCCAGTCTATTACAGTTTTGCCACCAGCACCGCTGCTTCAGTCAGGACTTTGCGCAAAACCGTTGCAATTTCCCTGAGCTCCTCCGGGCCGGCTATCAATGGTGGTGACAATTGAATCACCGGCTCACCGCGATCATCCGTACGACAGATAAGACCGGATTCATGGAGTCCTGGTGATACAAAATTGAACAGTATATCTTCCGCTTCCTGTTCACTGAATGTTTCTTTGCTGGCTTTATCTTTAACAAGTTCAATACCGAAAAAGTAACCGGCACCCCTGACATCTCCAACAATGGGTATATCGTAGAGTCCTTCCAGGAGCTCTCTGAACAGGCCTTCATTTCTTCTGACAGTACCGAGGATATCCTCTTTTTCAAAGATATCCAGGTTAGCCAATGCCGCCGCACAGGCAATCGGATGACCGGCAAAGGTAATGCCGTGGTTGAACGACTTGTCCTCCTTCAGAAACGGTTCCATCAGGTAATCCCGGCAAATCATCGCACCCATAGGAGCATAGGCGGCGGTTAACCCTTTGGCACAGGTAATAATGTCGGGCAGATAATCAAAACGCTCACAACCAAACATGTAACCCAGGCGGCCAAACGCACAAATGACCTCATCTGATACCAGCATAATTTTGTACTTGTCACAGATTTTACGAACTTTCTGGAAGTAGCCCTCAGGTGGCACAAAACAACCACCGGAATTTTGCACGGGTTCCAAAAACACAGCGGCAACGGTTTCAGGACCCTGGTATATGATGGCCTGTTCAATTTCAATGGCACATTTTTCAGCAAATTCCCCGGAGCTCATCCCATCCGACATATGGTGGCTGCGATAGGCATTGGTGTTTCCAACATAGGAGGTGCCCGGGACCAATGGTTCAAATGTGTTTCTGCAGTCGGTCAACCCATTGATCGATAAAGCACCCATGGTTGTTCCATGGTAGGCAAGATTGCGGGAAATCACTTTATACCGCCTGGGCTCACCTATCTCGGCGTAATATTGCCGGACTAATTTCCATGCTGATTCCACCGCCTCTGAGCCACCGGATGTGAAGAAAATCCGGTTCAGATCCCCGGGTGCAAGCTCAGCCAGTCTGGCGGCCAATTCAATCGCTGCCGGGTGGGCATTATTCCAGATAGGAAAGAAAGCGAGTTTCTCACCTTGTTTTGCCATCGCATCAGTAATTTCAGACCGTCCATGCCCAAGCTGGGAAGCAAACAATCCTGACAGACCATCAAGATACTTTTTGCCATTAATATCAAATATATAACAGCCTTCACCATGGGTCATGATCGGGATGTCATGGTCCTGAAAATAGCCCATATCAGTAAAATGCATCCACAGGTGTTTGCGTGCGAGTTCCTGCAAATTTTCGTTGCTCATGCCATTAATCCTTTTAATAAGCAGTGCATGATATTGCAAATTCCTGGCGGATGCGTGCGCCCCGATAGGGCGATAGAAATTTGAATTGGCCGGGCTAAACCAGGCTTCTCATACCGCGATTGTTGCTTATACCAGTTCCTGAACTGCGCGATAAGCCTCATCAATCGCCACATGCGTATACGCATCAGCGCCCGCATCGGCGTTCGCCATTGTAATATTACCAAAGGGTCGGCTGGCGATTTCGTGCGGGGCTTTGCCCTCAGGCCATTCGGGATCCCACAGGTCGAGGTAATCGTGGGCGTAGCCATGCGGCCAGCGGTTGACGGTGATAGCGAGCACATCGCGTTTCACGTCAAAGCCGGCCGGGCCCAGCAGACCTTTGAGGACGGTGCGGACCTCGCGCTCGTAATCCTCGAACGTGAGCGCCAGCATTCTGGCGCGTGAGGCCCGCATCTGATCCTTGAGGTCGACGACATCTTCCGGTGGAGAAATAGAGCCCCAGAAGGTTAATGGCACGGGGCCGGTATCGGCAAATTCATGGCGGTAACCGCCGGTATTAATGCCTTTGAACATGAATACATTACCGTGCATACGGCCCGGGCAACGGACGCCGGCGATGCCAAGCTTGTCCATCGCATCACTGGAACGGATCAGCACGTTGGTCAGCAGCAGGGGGCGTTTGACCTGGTACATCTGCGCGGTTTTCTGTGCTT
>PVMK01184509.1_pt1 | contig 13402 bp, 14 predicted proteins | sample 1853481 | NCBI WGS metagenome assembly PVMK01 (sample SAMN08533507, study PRJNA380276) | Marine sediment metagenome, whole genome shotgun sequencing project.
CCTAACTTGGCGCCATTTTGGTCTGTATGAAGGTCGGCGCCTTTTTGAAAGTAGGCCTGGAACTCGGGGGCAGGGCTATTGATCATTTTGGTCAGAAAGGGCCATGTGCAGAAACTCTAGAACTACCCGACGTACCTGACGCACTCGACGCACGCTATGCGCCACAAGGCCTTGCGATTGATGAAAGGCGTCGACCGCGTCGACTGCGTCGAGTTATGCGTATGTTGTATCTGGTGTGTGGCAGTTGTGGCGACAGCAGCTGGCGAGCAGGGAGGCGGTAAGATCTAACCCGCAGTGGAATCTACCTCACCGCCGACATAGAGCCAGCGACCGTTGATCCGCTGGAACACTGACTTCTCATGGAGCACCTGCTTGTCCCCCTGGTCGTTGTGAAACCATGCATTAAATTCAACCGTACCCTGATCACCCTTCTGTGATTTGTTGAGCACATCCAATTCAATCCAGTCACAGGTGCGCAGCGAAAGCGCCTCGGCCGTGAGCCCTTTAGCCGTTGCGGGGAACCATGTTTCAAGCAGATAGTCGCCATAACCACCCAGCGCATAAGCACTGTAGCGAGAGCGCATCAACTGCTCTGGTGTTTTGGCACAGCGAGTGTCGTTCAAAAAAAGCGCGCAGCACTTTTCAGAAAGTTTACCGCTGCAGCAGATACAAGTATTAGTCACCTTATTTCAAATATTTTGGTTGTCAGTGATGGGTAATGCCATTGTAACAACCCATCAGTTATAAGACATGGGCTGTCGAGAAGCATCTGCATCGGGTAATTTCTAACAAGTTTGTACTGTTGCCTTTGTCGACGTACACTTTTGTCTGAGTGTGATGTACCTAGGCGTCCTTGAGTGAATTATATCAAGGCATTCGGGGGGTAGGGGGAGACATTGACTAGCTTGCATTATTTATCTAAGTCCAAACTAATTTCTGGCTGGCAGTGCGCAAAGCGATTGTGGCTTGAGAAGAATGGGTCAGAAAAGCAGGTGCACTCAGCGGCCACTGAGATTGCATTTGCAGTGGGACACCAAGTAGGAGATGCGGCCCAGTCTCTCTTTCCAGACGGCATTTTGATTGAGCACGACCAACAGCTCTGTGAAGCACTGCATGAGACGCAGGAAATACTGAAGAACCCCGGCCCCGTAACTATCTTTGAGGCGACCTTTCAGGTGGACGGCGTGCTTATCCGGGCAGATATCTTGGTTCGAGGTGAGAACGGCGCGATCCGATTAATCGAGGTAAAAGCATCTACCAAAGTGAAGGAGTATCATCTGCTGGACTGTGCTATACAACTGTGGGTATTGGAGCAGCTTGGTCTGGATGTACGACAGCTCGAGCTAGCCCATATAAATAATCAGTTCCTTTACGAGGGCGACGGGAACTACCAGGGATTGTTTAGCTATGTGGATGTATTGGCGGAAGCTAAAGATCTGAGGCCCAAAGTACTGACACTGATTGATGAAATGCGGAAAGTGCTATCTTGCCCTGAGCCTGAAGTCCCCATGGGCGGCCAGTGTACTAAACCCTTTGAATGTCCCTTTTATGACTATTGCCAGGGGCCGTTAGCGGATGAGCCTGTGTCCTGGTTGCCAGGTGGACGTAGTGCTGCCAATAAGCTCATGCACGCGGGTTATCTTGATATCCGCGATGTACCTAAAGAGTATCTCACTAATGAGACAGCCGAAAGATGCCGTCGAGTAGCGGTCTCGGGTGAGTACGAGCTCGATCCTGCTGCGGGCAGGAAGCTTAATAAGCTGGGCTGGCCCCGATACTACTTCGATTTCGAGACCCTGGGGCCAGCAGTGCCCAAGTTCCCTGGGACTAAGCCGTACAATGCCCAAGCTTTTCAGTGGTCATGTCACATTGAATACGAAGATAGCCACATAACTCACAAGGAGTTCCTGGCCGATGGAACTGAGGCACCTATGCGTTCGTGCGCAGAGTCATTGATAGCGGAGCTGGGAGAGCAGGGGCCGATTTATATGTATACGGCTTATGAGCGAACCATTATCAATGGCTTTATTAATTTGTACCCCGACCTGGCTCCATCCCTGTCGGTCATTACAGAACGGCTCTATGACCTGTTTCCAATAACTAAGCAATATTACTATCACCCGGACATGCATGGGTCATGGTCGATTAAGGCCGTATTGCCTACTGTGGCACCAGATTTAAGCTATAAAGAGCTAGATATTGTGAGTAATGGCGCAATGGCTGAACCTGTGTTTCTCGAAATGATTGACGAGGGCACGCTTCCTGAGCGCAGTGATGAGTTGCGGGAGGCATTGCTACGCTATTGCAAGCTGGATACGCTGGCGATGGTGCGGCTAGCGCATTTTCTTGAGGGTCGAGAGACTGGCCCTTGTATGTAAATTAGCCTAGATCCTTTTTTCCATCAGATTTTGCACCCTTTCAAATATCGGTAGTTCAAATAATCCGCGACAGTGTTTCTTCCATCGATAGCTGTTGATGTTGACCACGTCGGGTTGGCCGTGGGCAAGGAGCAGGCTACACTGAGGGTTCTCAAGTACACTTAAATTGACAGGTATGGCCAGTTGATGCGCAAGAAGGGCTTTGGCTTCATTGACCCCGCTGATGGCGGTAAAGAAGCTTTTCTCCACATATCAGCCCTCAGGAACAGGACCAGATGGACAGAGATTGGCCAATATGTAACCTATTGTCTCTGTAACATAGAGTAAATATTTCAAAAAGGGTATGTGACCTATGGCGAAAGTTAAGCCGGATCAAATTCAGTTCAATGAATTGATGATGAAAGTTGGAAATGGAGATGTGCGGATTCCAGATTTTCAGCGGGAGTTCGTGTGGGATCGAAGTCAAATTCTCAAACTCCTTGATAGTGTTTATCGCCATTACCCTATTGGTTCATTCCTCTTCTGGGAAACTACGGATGCCATTCAATCATATCGTCGGGTGGGCGACATTGACCTCCAAAAAGGGGATGGTAAGAAATCTGTGCAGTATGTACTTGATGGCCAGCAAAGGATTACTTCGCTGTATGCCAGTCTACAGCAAGCTACAATTGTCCATCGGGTAAATGGTAGAAAAGTAAACAAGTCCTTGGAAATCTATTTTGATTTGGACGAAAAGGAGTTTGTGTCTGAACCCTTTGGTGATGAAGACGAGGCGAAGTTCGTACAATATCGCAGTTCGCCTCCGTTTGAAGGCGTCCAGAGCTATTTAGAATTTATACACTGCCTGTTGACTGATATGATTGACAGCGAGATGAACACTGACGGCGTACGTGAATGGATTCAGACCGAATCTAAAACAAACAAGAGTAACTCAAGGTGTATCCAGGGCATTCTGTGGTGCATGGGCATCTTTCAAATTGAAAATGGTGTGTGCAGTGTCACTCAACGTGGAGCTGACTTTTTAACGGATATTCGTCGGCAATGCCGACCTTATAAGGCTCCTCTTAGAATTCATGCTCTACGCTAAAGTATTTTTCGTCGACCTGCCCAATCGTGTGGAGGTCCATATCTTCCACCGTCGGATTTGACTCCTCGCCTGAAACAATATGATAATCCGAGTATTTATCCTGCGGATTACTCGCATATAGCAGGTGGGCCGGAAATGATACGCACCTATTCAACAAAACCGAATCGGCAAGCTCCTGTTTAGTCCTGCATACATACACAGCCTTGTCACAGTTATCGCAAAAGCGGATATCTTCTTTATCCGTGACGATCAAGGTGTCCCATGTTTTATCGCACTTATACCCCCAGGGGCAATTGCGGATACGGGAGGGCGCATCAATATTGGCGGATGTATTTTTAGACATTTGTCGATTCGCTGATTAGTAAGTACCCGCTAGTCAAATAGATCGTCGAGTACTTTTGCTTCCATTAGCTTTTTATACGTGGTGTATCTGGCACTTTGCATCATTCCCTGCTTTGCTTCCCCGTATGTAATGGGGCCGATTGGCTCAGCAGGAGCTACAAAATTCAGTTTATATTTTCCGCCATCCCCATAAGGTTCTATTGACGCCACTTTTGCATAGTGAGTTACCGCAGATACAGGTGCAGTCTGGTATGCCGCAATGTATTTGATGTCTTTGAGCTTGCCGCCGCCAATCCGGATCGCATGCCAACAATTCTCACCGATGAATACGTCCTTGAATCCCTCCTCTTGGGCAGGCACGATTATTGTATCTTGAACCTGCTTGCCTGGTTTTGGGGCCCCCTCTGTCACACCTGCCTTGATCTTAGCTGGTTTTTCGAAGAGTCGAATTTCAACCACCGGCAACACGCTGAGTATTTCATGTAGAAACTGTTGCGTATCGGCCTTCTCCGATTCGGTGAGGGCGGGTTCGTTCGGGCTTACACTATTATCAAGCTTACACCTTCCTGCCTCTGTAGCCTTTTTGATCAGTGCCCATTCCAACCAGGTGATGTGAGCTCGATTTAGACCGCCATTACTTGATACAAAAACCAGGGCGCGGTCCCAAAAATCCTTTTTCTTTTCATGTGAATCAATACGGTTGAGCACACCATCGCCCTGACCGATGTAAATGGTGGGGAGATCTTCCCCTTCAGAATATCCCAATAGTATGTATACACCAGGCTGGTTCAGTTCCGGCCTGCTCTTGTGTGTGCACCATGTTGCGCGGCTAATTTCGAGGCCAACACCGGTCCAGTTCATCTTATCGATAATCTTTAGCTGATCGGGATTCCCATCGGGGACGAACAAGCGAATTGTGTAAGGTTGAGGCATTTGTTGAGATCCTGCTTGCTAGGGGCTAATTGAAAACAATCTAAAACTCATCTTGCTAATGTGCAATACTTATCGTAAGTAAAAGTGGCATTAGGCGACTAGATGGGCCTTGGTGCGGGTGTGAGATAGAATAGCTACTGATATAAAAGTGGGACGTATGGAAGCGCAGGATCAGTGAGCACCACAAACTTCGCATTTCTGGAGGGACACGACTCCTTGCTACTTCAGCGGGCAATCACAGCTGAAAGCGCCTTCGTGCCCGATCCCAATACCACCCTGCTCAAACTCCGCCAACTGGGAGAGGCCCTGGCCCAGGATATCGCCAGCCGATTGGGCATAGAGGTCGAAGAGCGCTCCACCCAGCTCGATCTCCTTCGTAAGGTCCAGAACGAGGTCAACATCCCGCGTGAAGTGACGGAAGCCTTCCACGATATCCGCCGCACTGGCAATGAAGCGACGCACGAATTCACTTCCAATACCGAAATCAGCCCCTTCCATACATTGCATAGAAGCCCGGCAAAAATACAAAGTGTGGTGTTTGTGGGGGAAATGTCGGAATCTGGAAAATACGGGGGATATTTTCGACCTATTTCGAAGATTTATAACGGGTTTTTAGAATATTCGTGGGGAGATGTGGAGGACTTTCAGCTGACAGCGGAGAGTTAGGTATTGCCTGGGTAGAGCTGGCCTGGGCCTTTCTACTCAATATCATCCAATATCTCACTCAACACGGATTGATATAGGTAGGCCTTTCCACCAGCTATATCAAATTCGATAGACAGGATGTCATTTTCTTCCATTCCATTTGCAACACAGAATGGGCCCATTCCCCACATGCTGCCAGATTCATTAGAGGCGATAGTTCCCGCAGACTTTCCACCTAGATCGAAAGCATCAAAAGACTTAGATTGCAAAAACTGACGGACCGAGGATGGTGCGCCAATAACCATGGTTTGAATCTGTTCGGGGCAACGAATACATACTCTGATCCGCCCATCTTTCCAGTCAGCAACAAGGATTCGCTTCATGCGAATTCTTTGGGAGAGCGCTGCTTGGTGGGCACTGAGAGCTGATGCAGCAATTTCTTTGCCTGTAAGTTTAAATGTCTCATGAGCAACGTGCTGGATGACAGGAGAGTATGATGTGTACAAATTTACTGAGTTCTCATTGATTCCTCGCTTGGAGCACTCTCTCAAAATATCGATTCTTCGCAATACTCCTGTTGGAGAATTCAGAGTAACCTCTACGATCGCCCTTTCTGTGTCACCTAACTCCTCACGGTAATCCAGGATCTCATCAGTAAGAATCAAGTCATCATTGATGCAATACCCTTTTTGATGATCAAAGTACATTAAGATTGCAGTACGACTTGGCACCATGATGGACCAATCACCCGAATATGCACTGTTTGATGAGTTACGGTATGTTGCAAGTTTCAAGAAACCTTCTCTTAAATCGTCAACGGATACCGGGTTGGAGACACTCAGTACTTTTCTGGCTACGTTTATGAGTCTATTTCTTGATTGTGGTATTCCTTCGGTCGGAATCCACCAGCGCTTTTCTGGATCAAGAGGCCGCCATAGTTTTCCACCGTCAAGAAACTTCTGTGCTGTCGAAACAAATTGTCCTTCGTCAACATCAAAATGCCTAGCTGCTATCCGAATGTCTGCGATACCATTCCTGGACGCCAGCCGACCAAGAATTGTATAAATTCGATTTAGGTTCAAAGATTCAGGTGCGACTACTCTAGTACCATCCCGCATCCGTTTTATTTTGACATTGACCGAGTCTTTGTTACATAAGTCAGCAAATAGTACTATCGCATCAGCGCTGATGTTTGAATGTGTAATGCCTTTTTCTTGCAGTAGATCTGAAAACTCAAGAACGTTCATTCCGGCGCTGTTATTCAATAAATTGATCGCGCTATCTAGACTAGGCATGAAAGTGGAGTAGTCACCATGCACCATTGACTCAATTATTTTTTTCTCAATCTGCCTTATGCGTTCCCTTGTAACGCCAGCCATTTGCCCAGCTTCCTCCAGGGTCACACAACACCCACGAATGAGGCCAAATCGGGTATAGATGGCTTCTAGATTGCCTTGTTTGGCTCGCTTGTACTGAGCCTTGATGTAGTCCTTCAGGACGGCATCTAGCGGCATTTTCTCCAGGGTCTCAATTTTTTTCCTCACAGATTTCAGAATTTCAACGGCTGACTGGACAAGGTGGCTTGGGTAGTTGAGTGAGAAATCACCTAATCCTTCCAAGAAGCTTTCTAGAGTGTCTCCCGTGCTCAGGTGGATACTTCCAATCGGGCGGCGAATTTCGGGGAATCTGCTGTCTCCACAGACAATCTCCCGGCACCAGGACAGCCATCTCATTTCGAACACTAGGTTTGCGAGTTCTATTTGGGGGTCTGAAGTTCCTGCTACACTTGAGCTAACTTCTGATGATTGTTCTGTGTCTGTGAAGTCCTCCATGTACGCTAGAAATTCAATTACCGATTTTGAGCCCATACTTCGCATGGTGGTGAGGTCACCAAATGTCAGCTCGCTCACTGTGATCCCCTCGGGCTGTTTCTTTCCATAACTACTAAGGCAGTTTTTGGTCCGATTGGACAAGTTCAGCTGTCCGATGATGCTCTCATCTAAGACTACAGGCGAGTGAGGTAGGCAAGTTTTCCGCAAAAGTATGGGGTCACGCATCCTTCTTGTCAGCATGGTAGTGAAGTAGTGCTCCAAAGCCCTCTGATCGCCAGTAGACTGGAAAGCAATCATTGAAGGCAGTTCAGCGACCATGGTTTCGTGGGCTACGTTACATATGTCACAGGCCCAATTGGGCAATTTCTGCTCAGAAAGAGCCGATCTCAAAGAATCTGGCAAGGTAAACCCCATAAATTGTTTATTTCTATTGACAATTGAGTTATGTGCACACTACCATCATTGTCAAGCTAAATAAACAAGAAATATCATGACAAGAGTTGATGTAGTAGTTCTAGCCATGCTTCGGTTAGGTGGGGATAGCAAGGGGCTTGATATGGAGGACATTGCTGTTGAGTGTCACAAGGAGTCGCCGAAAACGTTTTCCTGGAGAAAGTACCCAGAGCAGATCAACATGTTGCTCGTTGCAAACGCCATACAGGATGCCAAGCGTGTTAGGAATGGGGCGTTGGTGAGCGGTGGTCAACACCAAGGTTGGCGTCTTACCGTGGCTGGGCAGGAATACGCCCAGAAAATGGTAGTTGTAAATGCGAAGCCAACTGATCCAATCTCTGTTCCTGGGTTCCGTGGAGCGGAGGGGAAGCGCATTAAGCAAGAGTATTCGAGAACCCTACAATCAGATGCATTTTCTGAGTGGAGTTCTGGTGACGAAATCAGCGAGAGTGCCATGAACAGCCTGCTGAAGATCAATGCCTATACCTCAGATGAACTGTTGGAAATTAAGAAAACTCGTTTAGCCAGGTGTAGGGGAATTACCGAAGAAATGGACTCTTTCTTAGACAAGGTGTTGAGGTAGGCAATTATGACTAGCAGCAGTGCAATTGTGGTATCAACTCATGTTGGCAGAGACCTACTTCAATCTGCCAACATTTTCAAAACTGCTGATGTTGCTGTGTGGGAGTATATTGTTAACAGCCTTCAGTATGTTGATGCAGGTGTGTCCCCATCAGTTGTTGTTGATATTGATAATCGCAAAAAACGAATTATGATTAGCGACAATGGCCAAGGCATGGATGAAGCCGGCCTGAACCACTTCTTCACCATGCATGCTGAGAACATTGAGCGAAGGCAGGGGGCTGGCGGTCGAGGCAAGTATGGCACTGGTAAGTCAGCAGCTTTCGGAATTGGTAAGCAAGTCATCGTAGATACGGTCAGGAAGGGCCTTAGAAATAGGGTAGAACTTAGTAGAGGTGACATTGTGGCATCTGATGGCAGTCAAATTCCTGTTCGACGCACAGTTACTAATGTGCAGACCGGTGACGATAACGGCACAACAATCATCATCGAAGACATTTTCCTTCACAAAATTGATGCCACCAAGATCATCAAGAAAGTAGAGCGTCACCTCCAGTCTTATCGCAGTATTAACCCACAAGTACTGATTGGTGATCACTTATGTACCTATCGTGAACCCAAGGTGCAGGAAGAATTCACTTTTACTTCCGAAGGGGCATGGAGAGATGTCCTGGGGGATGTAGATCTGGTGGTTCGAGTGGCCATGAGCCCCCTGGAATCGGATGAGCGTGGTGTATCGGTTCACTGCGGCCCGGGCAACCTTGTAGCTGTGGAGGATAGTGGAGTATGCACCAAGGAAATGGGTGAATACATCTTTGGTGAGATAGATGTCCTTCGCTTGGAAAGTGATGATTACGAAATGGATGCATTTGATGCGTCCCGAGACATGAGGCTACGTCCAGAGCACCCAGTGGCGGTCTCTTTGATTGGCTTCGTTGGTACCAAACTGGAAGAAGTGCGGAAACAACTAGTCAAACGCAAACGAGAAGCATCCCAGGAACAGGCCAATCTGGAGCTGAAAGAGCAGGCAGATAAAATAGCCGATCTCCTGAATAATGATTTTAAGGCAGTCAATGAAAAGATTCTTAAGATCAGATCGACACGACGGACAACTGGCAACATGCAGTCTGATTTCGGCGGTGAAGCGAGTAACGACCATGATCCTGATGGTTGGGTAAAAGGCGTTGAAGAGCGTGGTGATATTCCTGACTCTGACCATGAGCCAAATGCCGATCCTCAGGAAAGCCTGCATGAACCTTCTGATGAGCCGCCAATTTCAGGTGACCAGAATGAGGAAGGCGAGGCTTCTGTGGATCCAGTATCTGAAGGTGGCACATCTAAAAGGCGCCGCCCTCGGGGTGGGTTTTCCGTGGAGTACGAGCACATGGGAGAGCACGAGGATAGGGCTAAGTACGTTGCGGATCGCGGGCTTTTCATGATCAATCTAGACCACCCTGTAGTGAAGAGCGCAAACAGCTCATTGGGTGTTGCCGATATTGGTTTCATACGCCTTAGCCATGAGATTATTTTTTCAGAGTATGCGCTGGCGCTAGCCAACATGGCGGCGGTGGATGATCCTGACATACCCGCTGACGATGTGATCTATGATGCTCGTGAAACGTTGAATCGCATCTCGGCTAAAAGCGCGATTCTTTACCAGCAATAGAGAGCGGTGTAGAAATGCTCTATAGAATGCAATCTGAGAATCCTGGCACGGTTAGTCACAATATTGAGACATGGGATCGAATGACCCATCACGCTGGCATTAATCCGCAGACACTAGATAACATAATCAGTTGGGCGGAGTGTCATGCGCGCCCAGGTGGTGGGCGCCAGTTCGTACTCTACTGTATTAGGAATAGGTGGATCACGGAGGTAAAGGATTGATCAGAGTGAGGGGTCAAAATGCCCAATCACGAATCCACAGCCTCGGACAAACCATACAAGCCAAAGCCTTCCATGGTGAACTCGTGCCACAGGACCCTGACGACGAACCTGCCAGTGTATTGCGGGGGTGTATCCAGGGGGAGCGGGAGGAGACTGCTGCTTGGGCAAAGGAAGTTAAGAGAGCTATCCCTAGTCCGAGCTGAATCAATTTTTCATTTCATGAATTTTCCTAAGGACGGTAGGTTGGATAACCCTGGCACCCTTTTGAGACAGTACGCATTTTCCATCCTCTTTTGAATAGTCAATAAACTTGTTGTAGTGGAGGTCTTCCAGTTGCCGTCGCAAGTATGGGAGGTTTATTTCCATCGACTTTTGAAGCTCATCTTCAGTCTCGAGGCCACCGGCAAACAAGAGATAGAGTACTTGGTCTGCATAGTTTAGACCGTCCACCATAATCCTTACCCTATTGTTGATCTTCCACAACCCGTCAACAGGCGTATCGATTACATGCCCCAGAAGACGAGTAGTTTCGTTCTGGTCATAAATGGAATTTAGTCTTATCAATTCAGCCAAAATCCATTTGACTGAAGATAATGCAACAGTGGAGTCTTGATGGCCTGGATCAATTGAAGATAAGTGGCCAGCGCCTCTCTTGTTCCGCATACCATAAATGGCATAGAGAACTCGTGGGATATGTATTCTGTAGGCCTCGTCGCCGCTGGCGTTCTCGTAGGAAGTCAATAATCGTGCGTCCAATGGCTTGAGAGTATTGGCAACTGGCGTGTAGTCGTTTGAGTCAGAGAATTGAAATTCCAAGAATCTACGGACAGCTTCTATAAAACGTCCGGTGTCAGCAAGACAGGCAGCCCATTGCTCGAAAAAGTAATTTTTTTGCACGCTTTGAAAGGTATCTAACAAGTGCTCGGCAAGTTCCTTGTTGGACCCAGCCTCGAGCAGTTGGAGAACTTGTTCATCCATCGAAGTCCCTCTATCTCGGAATATTGTCAACTGTCATTGCTTCAAGACGATATCAATAACGGCGAGCTTGCACTATTACAAGCGGGCTGTAAAAGCTCGAAAAAACGTCGGAAGCCCGCTGGGCGATAAGTGATGGCAATTTGAATTCGACCGTTTGAGCTTAACTCGCGCAAAATCAGGCATCTCCGAGAGTTTTTCGCAGTAGCCCCTCAAACTCAGGTAGGTATTCCTTGGGGAACCTGACTGAGGCGTTCCAGAGTATGTTGTCACCCCTAATCCAATATTCGTCATTTTCATCCGGGTACCCATCGTCATGAAATAGTAGTTCCGCATGGCACCCCTCTTCGATAAATTCTCTGAGATCATACGACTTGCTGTGGAATGCCATCGAGGATATGCCCATCCAGGCCTCCAGCGATTATTCGTCCTTCACCTGTACCCACCCACGAATCCGCTCCAGGTAGACAAAATACTCCCCCACCGAGTCCACCCGGCGCATATCGCCATGCGTGGCAGGGTCATAGTCCTCCAGCCCCTCCAGCGCCAGAACATTTGCCATGGCATCCAATGGCGTGAACTTGCCAGGCAGTTCGTCCAGGTGGAGTTCTTCAGCTTGCCATAACATGCCGTCTCGTTCGACCGGTGACGGACCATCATAATCTTCCCGCAGGAATACCGCCGATGTTCCGGCCATTTTCTTGTAACCAAGAGCCATTGCTCAACTCCTCAATTAATATGAATATTTTATGGTTCCGATAGTAGAAGAAGCAGGGGGAGGGTGATTTGAGTCAGATCAAGGCAGAGGTGATTAGGTGAAAATGGGCTGTTGTCCTATTGGTCCACAAACCGCCCCTCCAGATGCCCAATAATCTCCCCAGACTTATACATTCACCGAACCTCCTCCTCGTCACCCTCGATTAGCAAGCAAGGCACTTTCAAATTCCCGTTTGATCGATTGTAAGGCGAGAACTCCGTTTCCTGTCTATACTATTCTTTGACTGTGTAAACATTGTGAAATTGGCCCTGACAGCCCATGAATAACTGGAATAGGAATCTTTCCTGGTAAGGGGTAGTTATTCAGCTACACTAAAGCATGGCGTACTTTTTCGGATCGTCTTTATCGACTAAAAGAATATGGAGATAGAAATAATGGCAACCAAGAAATTGAAGCCTAAGGCTAGGGTTACTCGCAAAAGCGCAATAAAGAAAAAGGCATCCTCCAGGAAAACAACGGGTCTTGACCTCGGCAAGTACATGGAAGATATCAAAATTGGAAATTTCTCGCTGGACGACGTATTTCAGGGCACAAGCAAAAATATGGAGGCTATCGCCGATGCGAATCGCGCGATCATTGATGGCTACACCGATATCGCCAAGCGCCAATATGAGATGCTCAAGGACTTATTGGATGAACTGCGTAAAGTTGCAGGTGATCGCGACGATGTAGTCAAGGAGTTCAAACGTGTTGTCGAGCAGGCGAGAAAGGATGTGCAGACTCTACAGAAAATGGCGAGCAAGGCCAACAATCAGGCCCAGCGGATAGTCAAAAAGCGTACGGATGCCAATGTAAAGGCCTGGAAAAAGCTGATGGCGGATGCCAAAAAATCAGTAAGTAGAAAGAGCCCGGCAAAGAAGAAGGACGCTACCAAAAAGAAAGCGACTCCGAAGAAGAAAGCGGCACCGAAGAAGAAGCCAGCTGCCAGAAAACGGCCAGCGGCGCGTAAATCAAGGGCCAGCTAACCTGCATGATTTGAGGCAAATGCCCCCCGATTCCAGTCTATAAGTCCAGTCCCAGAGTCGGAGGGTGTATCTCTCATAACTCCATGAATCCACTATGAATTTATAGCTCACCACGATTCCAGTGACACACCCCCCGATTATGAGTCGGGTGGTCTCAAATCTATTTGGGCAGCAAGCTGAAGAAAGGTAACGAATTTTCTGTGAGGGTAGGGGAGCAGTGACCGACACCGAAACTATGCCGAAACTGATGGTGGGTAATACCGAGCTGGGTTGCAGTAAGTTGAAGAAGGGGAAGGGGTTTTCGAAACCGAACTTTGGGCTTGGGCCGAGCTGATTGAATTTGGTCGGGAGGAGGTCATCGTCATGTCGTATACTGCCCTATCAATCTCCTCGTAAGCCAGCCGACAGGATCCGCAGCAATGGCCGCAATACGCTCCGATAGAACCTGGGTCTTTGGCTACGGTTCGCTGATTTACAAAGTGGATTTCCCTTATGTCGAGAGAGAGCCTGCCAGTATTTTTGACTGGGAACGCCGTTTTTGGCAG
>PVMK01129910.1_pt1 | contig 13401 bp, 19 predicted proteins | sample 1853481 | NCBI WGS metagenome assembly PVMK01 (sample SAMN08533507, study PRJNA380276) | Marine sediment metagenome, whole genome shotgun sequencing project.
TAGAGCAGGTTGACGACCTCGCCGCGGATGAGAATCGGAAAGACTGCGACCTCTTTCACGTCGCCACGCCCGAGGCTCGAGAGAATCGTGGCGTCGATCCCGTCATCCGGGGCCATGCCTCGGAACGCAACCCGAGTCGTGAGAGGAGCCGTCAGCAAGGAATCGAACTCCGCTGCCAACAGGATCCCGCTGATCTCCTCGGAAACGCGGTCTCCATCACCGCGAACACCCGCAACGACTCCTCCGCGCACGATGAAGAGCGCTGCGGCCTCTGAATAGCGGCGAGCAATGCGCAGGGCGAGTTCACCGACCGCGTCTCGACCTCTCGCGTGTTCAAGGGAGGTCTCTAGGTCGGCGATGCTTTCGTCCCGAGATTCTGCGCGCGACGCCCCGGATGCGGGGGCATCGAGTTCCTCCTTGGTGATCGTCGACTCATCGGAAAATTGGCCGCCACCCGGCTCGACTGCGGCAGCCGGAAGGCCGTGCGCCTTGCGCTCGTGGATCGCGTTGAAGGCGTCCTCGTCGATCAGATCCTCGCTTTTCGCCTGCGGGGCCGCGAAGCAATCGTCTGAATCTCCACGTGTGATGGGCGTTGCCTCGCCCGATGGGCTGTTCGGCTCTGGACCCGCGTGATCGCCGCGGGCGGTTTCGTCTCCCAGGTTGATGTATCGAGTCTCGCGCCGTATGCCGTAGTGGTGTTCGAGCAGCGCAAGCAGCTGCACTTCGGGAAGAACGTACGGAACCACGGTCAGGCCGGTGGCAAAAGCGATCTCATCGAGCTGGACGGGATCTCGCGGGTCGAGCATGGCCAGATGCAACTTTTGCTTGTCGACTTTCAGAGGTAGGACCCGATATTTCTCAACCAGTTCGCCCGAAACCGATTGATGCGCTTCTTCGCTGAGCAACTCGATCCATTCCGGGTTGGGAGCGGGGATTTCGAGATGCTCCGACAGATACCTGCGGAGATCGTCGAGATTCACGAATCCGAGTTCGGCGAGGTTCGTCCCAAGCCGTCCGCCAAAGATCACCTGCGCCTGCACGACCTCGGCGAGCTGGGCTTCGGAAAGGATCTCGTTTCTCAGGAGGTACGTGCCAAGCTTTTCCATATGGCGCTCAGGTAGATGGATGCGATTCATACATGTTTCGGAAGCAATGCGGATGCGCATTAGGCTTCGGTGGCCATGCGAGCGGTTCGACCTCGCAGTTTCCGGCGCAGTGGGAAATTTCCAGACCGGATGAAACGAACCCGCTGCCGATCGGGCTGGTGTTCTTCTCTAATCGGTGTCTCAGAGCCAAAGCCCGCAACGGTCGGCGACGGGTGGACCTGTCGGAGCTTGCGCGGGGTGCGCTGCGAGCGCATCGGAAGCGCCTTCCGCCGAAGCAAGCCCCAGGAGCCGCGCCTCAAGTGGGTTGCTCCGACCGCCGATTTCGTACGTGAGGCCATGCACCACTTCCTCTCAGCTGTGCGGGGGCGGAAGTCTTGAGCGAGGGATAAATGGAAGGTCACGCCTATATCGGCGAGCTGCTCGCGGGTGTCGTCTATCTGCTCGCGGGAATCCGACTGCTTCGGCTGAGTCAGCGAACCGGAGAAGCCCCTGAGCGGCTGCTCGGGGCCTGCTTCATTGCGATAGCCGCGTCTGCTTTGTCCTACGTGCTTCCCAATTTGCCCCTGTTCGAGTCGTTGTGGACGCCACTCAATTTTGCCGGCCGCGTCTTCGTTATCCCCTATTCGGTGATCTTCGCGCTCTTCACATGGCGTGTCTTCCGACCAGAAGCGCACTGGGGCGGATGGCTCGTGTGGGGATCGGCCATCTTGCTCGTCATTGGAGTTGGCGGTTCTGCCATGGGTGGCGACTGGGAGGGCTTTTCGATTAGCAGCGGCTGGTTCTGGCTCGAGTGGGTCGGATATACGCTGCCATTCGTCTGGGCCGGCTCGGAAACGTTCGCGCAATACAGTCGAGCGCGGCGACGTGTGCGTTTGGGACTCTGTGACCCGCTCGTCTGCAATCGCTATCTGCTGTGGGCGCTGTTCGGGACGTTGCAGGTCTGCTTGTCCCTGATCCTGCTCCCCGCAGTACGCCGAATACGAAACGACGAACCAGTTCACCGCCACGTGGGACACCCTTTATGGAACCATCGAGATTGTCTCGCTCGTGATGATCTGGCTCGTCTTCTTCCCGCCCTGCCTTCTACCAGCGCTGGATCCAGGGCTCCGCTCCTGCTGCGACGGGTGCGAAGGGCTGAGGCGTGGCTGACACCCTTTTCGATATCGCTGCCGAGCAGCTCGAGCGACACACCGGTTTCGACCGCCTCGAGGCGCGCGGCACGCTGCGCATCGCGTTCAAGGCCGCTGGCCTCGACCCCAAGAATCTGACCAGTGCCCAGCTACGGGTGGTCTTCGAGAAGGTGATGCCCGGAGAGCTCGACAGTCGCGGCGTCAGCGACGTGCCGGGTGTCTGCGCTTCCGTGCTCGCCGACCTCGAGCGCGACGGCAGTGCAACAGGGGGCGCCAGCGCTACTGGCCCCGACGATATCTTCCGCCGCCTCGCCGACGGGTGAGCTGATAGAGCCCAACCGGAAAACGGTAGTCCGCCCGCCTACCGCCCCAGCCCGACACCCCGCAGTTTCTTGCGCGCGAGCACCATCGCGGCGCCAGAGGGGATTGAAAGAGCGGCGGAAGGTTCGGGGACGGGGATACAGCAGGGGCTCGATTCGCGCTGGCACAGACCCTTAAATAATCAAATGATCCGGTGTCCGGCGACACTGTCGTGCTCACAGAATCGTCGCTGCTCCAGCCCAATCATTTTTCAAGCTGGGGCAAGATGCCCCACTCCGATCCGCGATTTCGGACTAACACGGTCCGCGACTCGTGCCGATATAACAAGGATCTGGAAGGGCGAGAATCACGATGACCGCTACGACGAACAGGCGCCGCGATGACCGTATCCCCATACCCTTGGAGATTCACTACTCCTTTGGCCGAAGCGAGGGGGTCGGCGTGCTCGCCGACATTTCATACTCCGGCGCCCTGATCGAGGACACAGCGATGCGGCCGAAGATCGGCACATCCATCATCCTCTATGTGTACCTCAAACCGCCGAGTGCCTTCGAAGCGGCGACCCCATTCGAGTTGACCGGCTCCGTCGTCCGACACAGCTCCGCTGGCTTTGCGATTGAGTACGAAGACATCGTCGACCCCGATGTGCGTCGGATGGTGGACGATGCGGCCGCAATCGTGGCGGTTCCGCGCTAAGGCGCGCCTCCGCAGTGAGCAGGAAGAGGTAGAGGGGATGGCGCTGAAGGAAGGCAAACGGATCTTTCTGCGATTCGACTCCCCGTCGAGGGGGCGGTTGCTCCAGTTGGGTATCGTGCGGGAAGTCCAGGATGGCGGGTGGACGCTCGCCTTCGAGACCCGCCATCACGTCGTCGAAACCGGCGAGGAGAAGCTGGTCTATTACGACCAGGCCAGGGGTTTCGTCCAGCAGCCGGTTCTGGTCGAGGCGCAATCGAGCGATGGGCCGCCCTTCGTGCTCACCCTGAAATCCATTGGCGACGCAGTTTCTGTGGAAACTCGCGAAGAGGATCGCGTATCGACCAGCGGTACTGGTTTGGCGGCGACCCTCGAAGACGAGGACGGCTGTCTCATCCAGGATGTGAGTCTGTCGGGTCTCGCCGTGATTTCCACCCGGATATATCCCGTCGGGCGGTGCCTTGAAATCGCGGTTCGCTATGCGGATGAAGAATATGTCGGTCAGGCGGAGGTCCAATACGCCCACCCGCTCGACGGCGGGGAAACCCGCTACGGATTGCTCGGTGTTTTCGATACCGCGGAAGGAAGAGACCTCCGGAACGGCTTGACGCGAATGACCCTTGAGATTCAGCAGCAACGCCTGAAGCGCGTCTTGGGTTTGAGCTGACTTCGACTCTTGGGGCCGCGTCCGAGCCGAGTTGGACCGGCGTCGACGCGAAGAGGCCGTAACTCCCGGTCAACCGATTTTCAACCTGGGGCACTATGTCCCGCTCCTGCGGTGGTGGGGGCTATGGGGGAGAGGTGTGACAGGAGAGTGGGGAGGCGGGTGCTACCGTTCCGGCGGCGAGCGCTCCTGCCTCAGGCTAGTGGTTGGCCTGTTTGGTGTGGTTGAGCGCATAGAGGTTAGGCCACTCGCCCTCAACTTCGAGGTGATCGCCATAGACCGCACTCTTGGTTCTTGGCTTCGCCTAACCGGCATTCTGGTCGGCGCTGCGTTTGCAATCGGCGGCTATGGCTGCGCGCAGGACAGCACGAACGTCGCAAACGGGAATAGAGATGGGACGACTGTTGCTTCTATTTCAAAATAATGTTGCACGGGTTCGACGACCTCACACCCTTGATTCTCCAACGATCGGATGCAGGGGGAACACGAATTGTCCGACAACGGCGTGCAACTGCTTTCGTCAATGGACTCGGGAATGGTGAGTGCAGAAACTTGGTACTGACCACCGGATACGAAACACCCCACCACCGAGTCTGGCTTCGGATCATGCGGAATCCCCGCCGCTACGGTTCCAATAAGCACGAAGCACAAGGCTACTATCATGAGAATTCGCTGTTTGCTCATCGTTTCTCCTCTGCGCAATCCAGGACTACTTAAACGCGCCCTTTCAGGTTCTAGCCATCATACACCCATTGGTTAGAGCAAGGGGAATCACTCGGGTGTGGGGCGACCCTTAACGGCGAAGGTCCAGGCTGAAACAAGCTGAGAAAGCCGTGGGCAGGAGCTGCGTTGCGTAGGCTTGTTGCGGCCCCCTTCGCCATCGCTCCGCCGTAAAGGTCAAAGCGAATCTCGCGAGCGTCTTGAAGTAGCAGCTCAAGAGAAGAATGCTGTTGAGACAAGGAAGGCGTCGTCAGGGGCGATGTTCCTCGACGCCGTCTGATCGGCTTCTGTGGCAAACACACCGGAGCGATTCGTGGTTGACGTCAGTTCTGTTCCAGCAAGCTCCCGGCCGCCCAATTGTTATCAGCGGGCGCGGCTCGACCCGACCCGCCGCTGACCGAGGAAGCGACGGCGCTGGCCGCGTTGCTCTGCCCGCCGCTAACCGATGAGATGAGAGCGGTGGCGGAGTTGCCTGCACCGCCGCTGACTGAGGCATTGAATCCGCTGGCGTCATTACGGGCCCCGCCGCTGACCGAGGATCTGGGGCCGCTGGCGTCATTACGGGCCCCGCCGCTGACCGAGGACCTGGGGCCGCTGGCTTCGTTTTCGAATCCTCCACTGATCGAGGACCACTCACCGCTGGCGACGTTGCCGCTTCCGCCGGTGGCGGACGAGAAATCGCCGCGAGCCCAGTTGTCGAACCCGCCGCCAACGGACGAACTCGTCCCCGAGGCGACGTTGAGTTCGCCCCCGCAGATCGAGGCGTTCTCTCCGAAGGCCCGATTCTCTACGCCTCCGGTGACCGAAGCCCCCTGACCCGAGACCAAGTTGTGGCTACCCGCTACGAACCCGCCGTTGCTGCGGTACGCATGCTCGGGCCCCACGACCAGGTTGTGCATTCCGCTGCGGAGACGCGCTGCCGAGGGGATTGCCTCGTTGTATCCCACCACGAGATTTCCCAAGCCCCTGCTCTGCGCACAGCCTGGATCATCGGGACACGGACCATGGGTCGAGCCTGACCCGCTGCGCACATGAAAGTTGGCCCCTTCGATGATCACGTGCGGTCCGGCGAGACCGCTGATGGGCTCCGATTCGACGCGCACGAACCGGAGAATCTCCTCCAGTGCCGCGACCTGGGCTTCTAGCTCGGCGACGCGTGTCGCCAATCCGCCCTGTGCAGATGCCCCCACGGGAATCAATCCGGTAAGGGAAAAAGAAATAGCGAGAGAGAGATAAATAGAACGCATGGGCGTTCCTCCAGCTTTTGACAATGCCAGCGGGCGACCCCCAGCCAGCAGTTTCACTGCCACGATTCTACCAGGCATTCACTCGTGCGTGTCGATCTTTTGTGTCCCACTTCGCCACTCATGCAACTTCAAACACACAGGAGGGCCAGAGATGCCCAGAGGCACCCCGATCCAGCACTCGCTACTCGCGAACACCGCGAAGGCCTGCGCAATGAACGGGTGCGAGAAACCCAGGCACAAACTCGCAAAGCATTGCCGCCAGCACGACGAACGCCGCCGCCGCTGGGGCACACCTCGAAGCCGCTGCTGGCGCGCAGGTGACATTGGAACGTACGCCGACGTCGCGGAGGACTTCATCACGGCGAATGCGGAACACGCGGGAATCAAGGCGGCAACAGCCTGGCTCGACAAGGTGCTGGAGGCGGCGGCTGAGCGAACCAAACAGCCCTTCGCCGATCTGACCACCCGAGTGTTCAGCGGCCTCCACGCCGCTGGCGTCGATGGTCACGCGCTGTTGGTCCGCTGCGTCGCCGTGACGCTTTACCTCACTGAGCTGCCCGAGTGTGAGCAAGAGCTGGAGCCGTTCGTTCGGAACCTGGGGCATCACTGCCTCCGGCCTGTCGTTCCCGCGCTCGGGAAAGGTGAGCGCCAGCGACAGTACAGCCAGTCGCTGGGCAACTTCTTGTACTCGCAGCTCTCGAAGCTCCTGGCCCACGTCATGGCGCACAAGCGCAGACACGACCTGGCCAAGGAGCAGTTCGACGAGGCAGCGAAGCAACCGTTCGTCGGCGTGTGAAGTACGCGCCCCTGCGCACAACCCAAGCCACCAGAAGGAGCGACACCGATGGAACGCAAATACAACAGGCGCGATGACCTCTTAGCCTCGGCCGACTTGCGAACCAAGAAACGGAGAGCGGGCGAAGCCATTCAGGCTTTTGAGAAGATCATCGATCGGCCCGTGCCGAACCCGCGCGCCCCGAAGATAAAGAAGCCGAAGTACGACCGGCTCCGGCGGCACGAAGTGGTGCTATACGAGGCTCCCTCCATAGTGCGGCGCGTACCGCCAAAGTGGATGAGGAACTCGCGGCGTTCAAGGCTTCGCGGGCTTCGTCAACGCCGCCAGCTCCACTCTGAAGTCGAGGAGTTCTACGGCGTCCCGCAGGACCGCAACGCTTGCGCCACTGCCGTACCGCCCCCGAGTCATCGTCGGGTTCCGATGCCCCATTAGGTCGCCGATGGTCGAATCCTGCACGCCTGCGTCGGCCAAACGCTGGTTGAAGGTATGGCGCAGGCTATGCAGGGTCTTCTTCTTATGGGTGACTCCGACGGTCTTGCGGAAGGATGAAAACCATGTGGTGAGCGTCTGCTCCGGGGCTTTGAGCTTGGCCATGCGCGGAAACAACAGCCGCTCTCCCCCAACGCGAAGCTCCTCGACATGAGCCATGAGGCCGAGTTCGACAAGATGCGAGTGAACGGGGATGCGCCGCTTGCTCGTGTCTGTCTTTAGCGTGTCGCCTTCCTCTGGTTCCACTGTGAGGCACAGCACCTCGTCGACCGTCTCGAAGCCGCCGAGCTGGAGCCGGACGACCTCCCCCGGACGCAGGCCCGCGTAGAGCATGATGAGCGGTCCCCATAGGCGCTCGCCCATGAACATCTCCACCGCGCCCTCGCCCTTCTTCCGCCCGATCGGGCTGCGGCCCTTGGTCGCTCGAAGAGGGCAGGGCTGAAGATCTTGCGGAGGTCGTCGGAGTCGAACGGCAGCTTCTGCTCACGCGGCGGCGGCTCCTTCGCCCGTAGACCCTTCGCCGGATTCCGCGTCATCCACTCGACCTTCACGCCGTAGTTGAAGAGCGAGTTGAGGGTCTTGAGTTCGGTGTTCTGGGTTGTCGGCGCGAGATTGCGCTGCTGGAAATGCTCGAAGACACCTTGACAGCGGATAGGGTCGATCTCCGAGAGCGGCGTCTCCGCGCCGAACCATTCGACGAGACGCTGCAACCGTGCGGCGCGCTGCTTGGCGGTCGCTCCCGCCTTCCATGTTCCCGCGTCACGCTGGTACTGCACGAAGATTGCCGCGAGTTCGCCGATGGTGTGCAGGGCTGCGGGTGCGGGTGTTGCGGCGACCGCTGCCGAAGGGCGCTGAACGCTGAGCGTGCGAGGAGCGAGGCCGGAGTCTTGGTCGCGGTCTCGGATGGCCGCGGTGATCGAGGTGGCGCGCGTCTGGAGTAGCTCCTTGAGGAGACGCTGAAGCTCCTCTGCCGAGAGTTCTACACTCGCCTCGGCCAGCAGGGCCTCCGCTGCGGGTGCGACCACTTCGACGCGCTCGTGAAGCATGTCGTCTCGGTACGAATCCCGCACGTCGAGCAGGCCGCCCTCAACGTCACCGCTCTCCTCGCCCGACTGCCGCGACGCGCGATCCTCGGCGAGAAGCTGGCGCAGGTAGGTGTCGCATATCCGCTCGATCAGTTCCTGGCCGCGCAGTACGTCCCCCGGGCTGTCACTCATGCTTACACCGCCCCTTTCCACGACCCTAGCAGCGACGTTGAAGAGTCGGCTGACTTGATCGTCGAGAGCAGATGCGAGGCGCTCGGCCCGCCGTAGGTCGCTGGTCTGAAGGGAGCGAACGATTTCGCTGCACCCGAGGACGGCGCGAAGCTTCGAGGGCACCCCTCGGCGGTACGCCCACCAATGACCCCGAAGGCGCAGGTGGGCTCCCGTCGGAAGCAGAGACCGCCTCGCTTTGGAGCGGCGGTTTGGAGCAGGGTTTGGAGCAGTCTCGTTTGGCCATCGGGCACTCCCAAGTGGAGCAAGTACCCGAGAACGCTGTGGAATCCCCTAGTTAGCCGGTCAGGTGACCGCCGACCAGCTGTCCCGTTTTTACTCCAGAAGGGACCGCTGGCTGTCTGCGGCCAAGAAAGAGCCTCCAAGAGCCTTGATCTGCCGTTTCGGAGGCCCCGCGGATCTCAAGCGGGGCCCGCTCGCCTCCGAAACGAATGAAACGGACCGGAATCGGGAAAGCTCCCCAAGCATAGCTGGGGTGGCTCGATCTGCGTTGCCGGAATTGGGGAGGGGCTCGATCTCCGTGTTTGTCACCTGCGGAAATTGCGACGCCGAATACGAGCTGGACGACGCCAAGATCCCGGCGGGCGGCGCGCGATTGCGCTGCACGAGTTGTGATCACTCCTTCGTCGTCACGCCTCCCGAGGCGAGTGACATCCGAAGCGCGAACGATCTCGCCCACGACGCACTCACCGCCGAACGTCGACCCGAAGCCGATCCGGATTCCGAGTCCGAATCGGAGCCGATAAAGAGTTTCGATTTCTCCGGCGAATCCGAAGCGGATCCCGAGTTCGAAGCGGTGCTCGAAGCGGCGTCCGAAGAGGGATTCGACCCCAACGACGAAACCGAACCGGACCCCGCGTTCGAAGCAGCGATGGATGAAGGTTTCGACATCGACACCGAAGCGACTGCCGATGCCGAAAATGAAGTGGCGTCTGAAGAGGAATTGAACCTCGACATTGAAGTTGATCTGGATTCCGAAATCGAAGCTGCGTCTGAAGAGGGATTGGATCTCGACGTCGAAGTCGATTCGGATTCCGAAGTCGAAGCTGTGTCTGAAGAGGGATCGGATCTCGACGTTTGAATTCGAAGCGGCGCCCGAAGAGGGATTCGATCTCAACGGTGAAGCGGATTCGGAAGCCGAACTCGAAGCGGCTTCCGAAGAGGGTTTTGACCTCAACGGCGAAGCGGATCCAGGTCCCGAGACCCAAGCGGCGTCCGAAGAGGAATTCGATCCCGACGGCGAAGCCGATTGGGAATTCAACGAGGAGGTCGAAAGCTCAGAGCCTGAAGCGGGCGAGGACGCGCCCGAGCCTCCGCTCGAGACGACCGAGTCCCCATTCGACAAAGGCGATGACTGGAACGACCTCTCCTCGGCCGAGGAAGTAGTCGACGACCTGCTCGGGTCCGGTGACGTGATCGAGGCTGACGCCGCGGCGGCCGTCGATGACCTGCTCGGCGAGGTCGATAGCGTCGAGTCGCTTTCGGAAGAATCGGATGAGGATTTGCCGGCCGAATCGGAGCTTCCGAGTGCGGCTCTCGACCTCGGTGGCGCGCCCGAAATCGATGGCTCCAACGACGGCCCCGCAGCCGATTCTGGCGACGCCTTCGAAGATCTTTCGGATTGGGAGATGTTCGATCAGCCGGCTGAGAGCGACGGGTCGGCGGTGTCGGCCGGAGCCGGGCTGGCTGCTGCCACGCGCGATGGTGCGCGCGCCGAACCCCAGGTGGGAATTGTCGTCGAGATGGACGGCGATTCGCGAATCAGCCAAGCGCTGGACCGATCGCGTGGTGGCGGTTGTGGGCTGGGGAGCCGTTTGTGCGCTGATGACCGTCGCGCTCGTCGGCGGTTTCACCTCGAATTTGAGCGACGCGAAAGCGACCTTGGGAAGCTGGAGTGGCGCTGGCTTCGAGGTCGATCAGATCGCTGGCCGTTGGGTGGACAACGCGACTGTGGGTTCGGTCTACGTGGTTTCCGGTCGGGTGCGCCGCGCGTCGGGTTCCGGTCGGGCTGCGCAGAAGACTCTCGGGATTCGGCTGATCGACACGAAGGGCCGGGAGATCGATCGGACCCCGATCCCGCTGGCCCCCACCGTTCCCGAGCGCATCCTGCGCGAGTCCAGCCCCGGTGAAATCGACATCTTCCAGGCAGGTCGCGCCGGCCGAGTCGCTGCAGTGGGGGAGCGCTGGATTTCTTTCGAGGCCGTGGTGACCGACCTACCTCGATTTGCGGGCCGCTTCGAACTTCAAGCGATCGACCGCTAGGCCCCGCCGCAGAAACGCGGCGAGAGGGCTCTGATTTCTCAGCTGTCCTTGTCCTTGTCCCCGTCCGCGACCTTGTCCGGATCGGGGGTCACGTCGATCTCGCCCTTCTCCGAGACGCCGGCTTTGAAATTCTTGATCGCCTTGCCGAGGCCGCTGCCGAGTTCTGGCAAGCGCCGCGCGCCAAAGATCACGATCACGATTCCGAGCACGACGAGGAGTTCAGTCGTTCCGATTCCGAACATGACAGACTCCAATCCAGCGGGCGCTGGCCCCGAAAGTCGACCAACGGCACCGACCCCGTTCGGTCAGCCGGCCGCGCTGGTCCCCCAAGGGTGCCGCTCCCCCTCTCCGGGGTCAATGGCCATCCGTTGAGGTTTGGGAAGGCGGTTGCGCGCGAGGCTGGTGCTGGGTGACGCAGTGGATCGCGCCGCCCTCCTCGGTGAGCGTGAGTGTGGGAATGCCGATGATCTCCCGCCCCGGAAAGTGCTCGGCGATGATCGCCTTGCGCACTCGTCTTCCTTGCGACCGTAGACGGGTGCGAGCATGGCCCCGTTGGTCACGAGATAATTCGTGTAGGCGGCATCTGTGAACGAGCCGGGCTTCATCCTGTGAGAGGCGCTCCACTTGATGTCGTTGACGGAGTAGACCTCGGGGTTCTGGATCGGGATCAGCTCGAACGGCTTCCCGTTCGCATCGGTCGCCCCTTCGAGTTCTTTGCGATGTTGCACGAGGTAGGGGTAGCGGGGGTCGCTCTCGTCGTCCGTCCAGCAGTACAGGATCGCTTGATTGGGCGTGAAGCGCGCCGCGATGTCGACGTGCCAATCGGTTCCATCGCCGAGGCTCTCGCAGACTGCGGGTGATGCACCCGACAGCCAGATGAAGTGGCGCACGCCGAGGTACTCACGGAGTACGCGCTCGACGGCCTGCTGGTCCATCTCGGGATTGCGATTCTGATTCACGATCGAACTCTTCGTGGCCATGAAGGTGCCCGCATCGTCGATTTCGATCGCGCCGCCCTCCGTGATCATCGGCGCGTTGAAGATCGGCAGGTCGAGGTTTTTGGCGATTCGAGCCGGGAACATCCGCGTCACGCCCGTATTCGGACCTTCCGCCCCAACCATTGAAGTTTCCAGCTGGTCACCGCGACCTGGCCTGCGTCGTCCAGGACGAAGATCGGGCCGTTGTCTCGCGCCCAGATGTCGTCCAGCGGGATCACGTGCAACGAGATGTTGGCGGGTCCGATGCCGAGCGCTCGAAGTTGAGCATCGAGCCGGTCCCGGGCGGGCTCGTCCTCGACCACGATGCGAACCTCCACGTGCGGCTGCATCGCACTCGTCATCGCCAGCCAGGTGGACTCGAGCTTGAGCTGGTATCCCGTATAGGGACGCATGCTTTCGCTGGGCCACTGGAGCCATACCGCTTCGTGCGGCTCCCATTCGGCAGGCGCCCGAAAGTTTCGCGGATCCAGCTTGTCTCGGCTCATCCAGCGGGGACGTTGTTGAATAGTTGAATTGGGGGACGTCGTTAAAATTCTGGTAACGCCCCCGAATTCGCGTCCCCCAATTCAACTATTCAACAACGTCCCCGCCGTCCCCGTCCGAGAAGCCGGTCTAGATCCGTGGGTTCGAGTGCTTCTCCGCGGCCGATGAAGACGAGTTCGGTCGCGGGTGTCAGATCGCCCCAGGGGCCCGCCTTGATGAACTCGGTGCGGCTGCCGACCTGTTGGAAGATCACTTTTTCGTCGGGCATATCCTTGAGATACAAGAAGCCCTTGGCGCGAAATACGTTTGCAGGCAGCGCCGCGACGGCGTGTTTGAACGCGGGGTAGTCGAGCGGAGTCGTGGGCTGCCAGGGCGCGGTCCAGAATCCGTGGTCGGGCGTCGGGGTGTTAGGCGCATCCCGCTCCGGAGCGCTGAATCCGAGAATCAGATCGAGTGGAACATTTGCCCGCACGGCTTCGAGCACGCGGAGGGCGGGGAAGGTCCAGCGGGTGCGAAAGCGGGCAAGTTCGGCGTCGGTGACCAGATCCACCTTGTTGAGAATGAGGATGTCCGCGACTTCCACCTGCAGACCAAAAAGCGGATCGGCATGGGCTTGCTCGTTTTCGAGATCCACGAGTGTGACGACGGCATCGATCCGCGTCGTCTCTTTCAAGCCAGGGTGCTGCAGAACCGCGGCGACCCGCGCTGGGTCCGACACCCCACTCGTCTCGATCACGAGATGATCCGGTCGGTCGGGTGAGTGGAGCAGTTCCCGCAGCTGCGCCTTGAGATCGCCTTGGATCGAGCAGCAGATGCAACCGTTGGCGAGTTGCATGACGCCGCCGTCCTGGGCGCGGATCAGTCGGGCATCGATGTTGATGGCACCGAAGTCATTGACCATGACGGCCATCTTCTGGCCCGTGTTCGCGCTCAGAATCCGGTTGATGAGTGTCGTCTTGCCCGCGCCGAGATAGCCGGCAACGATCGTGACGGGCAGCCTGTCGGACGTGCGCGCCATCCCGCTAGAACTCGGGCGCCGGATCGTCCCAGGGCGCGGCGTGGGCGGTCTCTGCAAGCCAGCCCATTGGATCGTGGCTTGCCTGGCCGTCGACCAGTGTCAGCACGGACCGCGTGTCGTGCAGATTGCCGCGCGGTTCGAGCGCCGTCAGGTCGCGATCGAGGACAGCGAGGTCGGCGCGTTTGCCGACTTCGATCGTG
>PVMK01116669.1_pt1 | contig 13400 bp, 11 predicted proteins | sample 1853481 | NCBI WGS metagenome assembly PVMK01 (sample SAMN08533507, study PRJNA380276) | Marine sediment metagenome, whole genome shotgun sequencing project.
GCGAATTGCATTTTCTTATCCTTTCTTTTTTGATTTCTCTGACAGGATTACAGGATTGAGAAGATTTTTTGGTTGATCCTGTCAAAATAATAGTCTTACGGTAACCTGCGAAATCGTGTCTGCCCCAAGAACAACTCAAAAACTAATAAGAGCAACGCCGGCAATGCGGCCCAGAGAAACATCTCATTTCTACGTTCGAACTTCCTCATTTTTCTTGTGGTTTTTTCTAATTTGTTGATTTCGCCATAGATTTTATTGAGCGAATCAGTGTCCGTAGCGCGAAAATAATGGGCGTTTGTCATCCGGGCCACCTTTTTCAGGGTTTCTTCGTCAATATCAACCTTGGCCCTGACCAGTCTTCGGTTGCCGAGCTGGTCAGTTACAGGGACCGGCACTTCACCGCGGGAACCGGCGCCTATGGTATAGACCTTTATCCCCAATGCCTCAGCAGCCTCTGCAGCGGTCAGGGGTGAAATCTTCCCTGCGTTGTTCATCCCGTCCGTCAAGAGAACGACGATTTTTGATTTGGCCTTCTGGTCCCTCAGCCGGTTGACACCTGAGGCTATGGCAGAACCGATTGCAGTCCCGTCTTCCACCATGCCTGTTTTAACGGTTTCCAGTCTCTGCTGGAGCCAATCGTGGTCCAGGGTCAGGGGACTGACCATATAGGGTCTGCCTGCAAATGCCACTAAGCCGATCCGATCGTTGGGACGTTCGTCAATGAATCTCGAGACAACCCTCTTGACCACGTCGATCCTGTTTGCAGGTTCTCCTTTTATGGTAAAATCCAGGGCCTCCATTGAACCGGAGACGTCTACCCCTAAGAGGATATCGATCCCGCTGGCTTCCACCTCGGATGTTCCGTGGACAATCTGAGGCCGTGCCAGGGCAACAATCAGGAGACCTAAGGCCAACATGCGCAGTGTGGCCAGGCATTTCCCGGCCTTTGATTTACGCGCTCCGGCCAAGGCCCTGGCGGTCTGGGTCGTGGAGTAACGTACTGCTGTGGCCATACCTTTCCTTCCCTTCAGAAAAGCAAGGGGAGGGATCAACAGGAGAAGCCACAGAATTTCGGGATGGTTAAAATAAAACATCATCTACCTCCTGCCATGACGACGCTGCCGTCATTCAGACCAACAGGCGCCGTTATTTTTTTGGGAAACAGGTTCAGGCCCTTTCCCCACAGTGAGCTGATGAGAGACAAAATTTTAGACTGAGCTGTGATGTCTTCTCCACTCCTTTCCATGTCCTGATCAGCGGTCTTTTCTTCCGGACGGGGTCTTGTTTTATCGACGAAATCCCAGGCACTCTGGTGCATTTCCTTCATCTGGTCCAAAGCAAGCGTGTACCGGGCGAATTTGGCCAAGTCGCAGTGCTCTAAAAAATGATGCAAAAGATCAGCATACTGGCCTAAGTCTCCGGAAGGTTCGGCTGCGATCCGGGCCATGAATTCTTCTGTTGTGTGACGGGTAACACGCAGGTCAAAACGGCTTTCAATATAAGTGCGGATTGCATTGGAGACCGCCACTGAGAATTCATCCCCCATTTCAGGCTTCATCAGGCTCTTTGCCTTTTCTAATTGCTCAAACGCGATCTCAAAGGCAAGTTTTGCCCGCAAGACCTTTCGCCTGCGAAACCATCTCCACGCAGCTGTCGCAATAATGAGAAACAGGCACGCCCCTCCCGCATAATAGAGCCATACAACTGGACCAGGCATGTGCAAGGGCCCTCGTATGTCGCGGATATCATCTGCCATGGATGATGGGGCTGCTGTCGGCGTTGACGGTTTTAACTGCGCGGGCTGTGATTTTGTCTGCTGCGGCATGACGAGGTTGGGCGCGTTGCCGGAGCCTGGTGCAGGACTATTTGCTGCCAAGACTATGCCTCCGGTCATGAGAAAGATCAGTCCTATCAGGACAATGCCTCTTATGATATAGCGTCTCATCAATGTCTTCTCCTTTCTCTCGAACTGAAAAAATTGAGCAATTCCGGCAGATAGGCCTTGTCAGTAGAGAGTTCCAGCAGGTCCACGCCCGATGATCGGATTGATCGCCTTAGCTCGCTGCGGCATTCATCGGCTAATGCGGTAAAGCTATTTCTGATTTCGGCCCTGGTAGTATCCAGTTCAACCTGTTCACCTGTCTCAGAATCTTCAATGGTCAGGAGCCCTATATCAGGCAACTCCCTTTCCCGCGGGTCATTTATTGATACCGCTACCAGATCGTGGTGCTTATTTGTTATCTGCAGCTTTGGTCTGAGGTCTTGAAGGGAATCTTCAAAGTCCCCTGGGAGACAGAAATCAGATATGAGAAAAGCCACTGCCCGTCTCTTAATCACCTGATTTGTGAAATCCATGGCAGCCGCTATGTCTGTATGTGTACCTTCGGGCTGGAAAAAGAGGATCTCCCTGATTACCCGAAGGATATGGGTTCGCCCTTTTCCAGGGGGAATGTATAGCTCGGTCTCATCAGTGAACAATATCAATCCCACTTTATCGTTATTACGAACCGCTGAGAATGCGAGTACACTCCCCACCTCGGCCATCATTTCCCGCTTGCTCTGCGTGGAGGAACCAAATTCGCCCGAGGCGCTGATATCGATGATGAGCATAATGGTCAGCTCCCGTTCCTCTGTGAACTTCTTTACATGGGTTCGTCCCGTGCGTGCGGTTACGTTCCAGTCGATGGACCTCACATCATCGCCCGGAACGTATTCCCTTACCTCATCGAAATCCATGCCGCGCCCCTTGAAGACAGAGTGGTAATGTCCTGCAAGGGTGTCATCTACCAGGCGGTTTGTCTTTATCTCAACCTGCCGGACCTTCTTAAGGATCTCGCTGCTTATGTGGGTATCCATGCTCTTTTCCTTTCTGTAACCTGAAGTGAGCGGTTCAAGGTTCAGGATTCAAGGTTCAAAGGTCTCTCTTAGGGCACTGGAATGGTATCCAGGACTTTTTGAACAATGTCATCGCTTGTTAATGCCTCTGCCTCTGCCTCATAGGTGATGCGGACACGATGCCTGAGCACATCCATGGCAATGGACTTGACATCTTCCGGGGTGACATATCCGCGCCCTTGAAGGAATGCCAAGGATTTACTCGCCGTCTTGAGGTTGATGGTTGCCCTCGGTGAAGCGCCGTTCTGGATGTACGGTTTCAGGTCAAGTCCATAGGTCTCGGGATCGCGTGTTGCATACACCAGGCTGACGATATAGTCCTTGATCTTTTCGTCCATGTATATGGTGTTGATCACCTGGCGCGCTCTGATAATGTCATCTATATGGACTACTTTATTCACCTGAATGGATTGATCTATGGTTTCAACCATGTCCAGGATGATCCGTTCTTCAGATACCGAGGGGTAGGTAATGACCACTTTTAACATAAACCGGTCTACCTGGGCCTCGGGCAGGGGATAGGTCCCCTCATGCTCAATGGGATTTTGCGTGGCCATTACTAAGAATGGATCAGGTAGTGGATAGCTCTTTTCCCCGATAGTTACCTGTCTCTCCTGCATTGCCTCAAGCAAGGCGCTCTGGACCTTTGCAGGTGCCCTGTTGATCTCGTCTGCCAGGAGCAGGTTGGTAAACACAGGTCCGTGTTTGATCACAAATGAGACATCCTTTGGGTTGTAGATCTCAGTTCCAATGATATCGGCAGGCAACATGTCTGGCGTGAATTGAATCCTCCTGAATCCGGTCTGAATCGCTGAGGCCAATGTCTTAAGGGCTAATGTTTTGGCTAAGCCAGGCACACCCTCAAGAAGGATATGGCCATTGGAGAGGAGTCCTACTAAGAGGCGGTCAATAAGGTATTTCTGACCGACGATCACACGGCCCATCTCCTGCTCCAAGGGCCTCACCCATGCCGAGGCCTTGTGCACGGAATCGCTAATTGTCTGAATACTGGTAAACTGGGGCGCTGCTGGTTTGGTGTCACTGCCTGTCGGGTTTGATTGAGGTTGATAATTCCCCAATCCTCTCTCTTGAAACTGCTCTGATGTTTGAATGTTCATGATCTCTCCTTTCTTTGAATGTCTCATTATGAGTGGGTGGCCTAAAAAGGCCTTTCCCTTTGAGCTTGAAGAGAAAATAACATACAAGTCTTGCAACAACCTTTCCGGAACATTACAAGTTGGTAATGCTTGAGAAATTGAAAATAGAATATTGACGGAAAGCCCCGCTAAAGCGGGGTGGAAAAAGATGAACGTCCAGGTAAGCGAAGACTCCGATCACTCCAAGGCGTGAAAAAACAAACATCAACTAAATAGGGCTTCCCTGATAGAGGGATAGCATTTTTCGGGTTGCGAATAGGCTGTAGGTTTTCTTTGCGTCTTTGTTTACCCCGTAGGTCCGGAAGATCGTACTGGGGCGCCTTTGCGTGAGACCTTTTCGGTTTCCCATAGCTCGAAAATAGTTTACAACTTTTTTCGGCAGGGCTATAAGAATGATAAACAGATTCAGGTGAATTTTGCGCCTTTTTGCGGCCTTATAAAGTTTCTAACGGACGTTACCGGTAATCTCATATGCGAATTGTACTTGTACATCCGGTTGGGTCAAACTGGGTGCCAGGCAAAAAAGATGTGACGGCAACTGCAAACAGGATGGCCCCTCTCGGCCTTCTCTCTATTGCCGCCTATCTTGAACGTGAGGGACATGAAGTGTTTGTCCATGACTGCTTAGGCCCCAAGGCGCCGGGCAGCAATGAGGCTAATGCCGGAATTATCCTTGGTCATAAACCTGATCTGGTTGGTTTTTCTGCTACTACCTCCGGGTTTTTGGACGGATATGATCTTGCAGTCCGGGTCAAGACTGCCCGCTCTGAAATCAAAATCGTTTTTGGAGGGGTGCACGTTTCTGCAATGGGTTCCGTGCTTTTAGATCAGTTCTATGATATTGATTACCTCTGCATGGGCGAGGGAGAAACCACCTTGGCCGAACTTGCCTCGGGGGAGGCGTCTTCCCTGATTTCCGGTCTGGTCTGGAGAGATCAGAAAGAGGCGGTGGCCAACCCCGGGCGCTCTCACATCCCTGATTTGGACGACCTCCCCTTTCCATCATATGAAAAACTGAGTGGTTTCCCGAAGGGCTATAACCTTCCCCTGTTCAGCTATATCTTAACGCCGGGTGCAACCATGGTCACAAGTCGTGGGTGCCCCTATCAATGTTCATTCTGTGATCGATCTGTTTTCAAGCGGGACTACCGCTATAATTCGGCAGAGTATGTCTATGAACATATGAGGTACCTGAAGGAGCGTTTCGGAGTCCGTCATATCAACATCTATGACGACCTGTTTACTGCCCATCGCCGGCGTATCACCGAGCTTTGCGATCTCCTTGTCTCCAAACCGCTTGGAATGCAATTCAACTGTGCGGTACGTGCGGGGCAGTGTGATAACGAACTTCTCGATATGCTAAGAAGCGCGGGTTTTCTGCAGCTTTCATTAGGTATTGAAACAGGCGATTCGGAGTTAATGAAAACCCACAAGCCGGGTGTTCATCTTGATGAGATATGCGATACTGTCAGGCGTATTCAGGAAAAAGGCCTCAGAGCAAAAGGGCTTTTCATGATGGGTCTTCCCGGAGATACACGCGAGTCAATTAAAAAGACAAGCGATTTTGTCATTTCCCTGGGCCTGGATGATATGAATATGTCTAAGTTTACACCTTTTTATGGCGCTCCGGTGTGGGCTTCCATATTCGAGGAAGGAACCTTTGATTATGACTGGCGTAAGATGAATTGCCTTAACTTCGTCTTTATTCCAAAAGGGATAGGATCGAAAGATGAGCTTGACCAGCTCTATAACAGACACGTAAAGCGGTTTTACACGAATCGCGGCTGGCGAAGGAGATTCCGAAAGCGCATCTGGGAGCACAGGAGAAGTATTGTCTACTTCCTCAGGCATCTGCCCACCTTTCTTGCGGCCAAACGAAATTTTGAGCCGGAAAAAGGTTAATGCGATGTTTCAAGGATCATTACCGCTTTTTCATGTGCGGCCCTCAGGCTTTCTTCCACCTGTCGACAATAGGGATCCATCTCTTCAGGGCTGGCTTTTTCAGGGAATGAAATCGGCTTATCGATAAAGATAACCTGGCGGGAGAAGGGGAGGGGGAGATAGACCTGGTTCCATGTCTTTTTGAACACAAACCTGCGTGTTGTTGCTACTCCCGCCGGAAACAGGGGCACGCCCGTTTTCTGGACAATCCTTATGATACCGGGTTTGCAGACACCACGGGGACCTTGTGGGCCGTCAACCGCAAGGGCAACCGTATAGCCTTCCTTAACCGCTTTGATCAGGGCTATCAATCCTCCCACGGCCCCCCTTGTGGATGAACCGCGCGTCACCCTGTAGCCTAAGGCGCGTGTTGCCCTTGCCATGATCTCTCCGTCCCTGGAGTGGCTTACCAGAATAGTAGGGGTTATATGGCCAAAATGGGTTACCAGGGCAAGTTCATCGCCATGCCAGTGGGCAAAGCCGCACGTGATACTTTGGGTCTGCTCCATGCCGATAAGCCTTGTTCGCACTAAGCCTGACGAGAATTTCAATACATTTGCGCCCAACACAGGCCAATGCCTGTCAAACCATTGTCTGTAAAAGGATGTATTCATGATTGTGCTATTTAAGTGCCTAAAGTGACTAAAGTGATCTAAAGTGACTAAAATGAGACCTCGTTGATCAGGCCTCTTTTTCTTCTGTTGCGTTATGGGGAAAAACCATTTTTCCACAAAGATCCAGATCATACCCCGACAGATCATCTGCAAGCTCCCTGAAGACCGGTTCGTTCAATAGCCCTAAGAAAAGCTGCACCCCCCTTTCAAAGAAGCGGTCCTTCTGGATCAGGAAATCAAATCTCTCCCAGCGCAGGGGGATAAAATCAAGATCCAGGAGTCCGGCCACGGCTCTGATCCCGGGTCCGGTATCAGCGCGACCAGAAAGCACCTCCAGCCCTACTTCAAGATGACGGGTGACTTCGCGGTCATAACCCTGGATCTTTTCACAGTCTATTTTGGCCTTGGCGAGTTCTCCATCCAAAAGTAAACGGGTTCCGGTCCCTAATGGTCGATTGACGATTCTTATGCCTGGCCGGCCAAGGTCCTGGACTCCTTGAATCTTCTCAGGGTTGCCTTTGCCTATGAGGAGCCCCTGCTCCCGTTTGCAGAAGTTGATCACCCCGGGTGTATGTTCCAATTCCTCTTCGGCAATGCCGAAATTATACTCCTGTTCATTTTCCTGGAGCAGGTGGCTTGATGCAATATGGCAGAGGTTGCGTCTCAGAGCTCGGATTCCACCCAGACTCCCTAAATTACCGAAAACCGCCACATTCTCAGGGTAGAGCTGGTTGAAGAGGGAAATAGTCTTGTCTAAAAGGATGTCATTGCTCCCGCTTATGATGAGTAAACCGTGGTAGGGTGGGAGGGGATCAGATGTTTTGGGGTAGTTGATGGTTTGATTCTCCAACCACTGGTCCACAAGGTGGCGCGGGAAGAGCCACTTGCCGGTGGCCTTTGTGGCAGGAAGCCCCTTCTCCGCGATAAGGGTATAGACCATTTTTTCATTAATATTGAGGAAACGTGCGATCTCCCGGGTGCTGAACAGGGTCATATTTTCCATCTATTATCCACCTCCTAAATAGTGCTTGACCGAAAACCCTGTTTTTTCGGTCAAGAAATCCGAAATCCGAAGCACGAAATACTAAACAATGATCAAAACACAAATGTCCTAATTACAAAAACATGGTATTTCCGAAGTGTTAAGTTTAAAACATTGAATCATTTGATATTCGGGTTTTGCCTGAACAGGGGTTTTCGTTCAGGCACTAAATACAATAATAGATCATTTATGTGATTATTTTCAACAGGAATCTATTAGGTTGATCCCGGGGGATCAATAGAGACCCGTGATCAAGCAATTCCTATTGAGGCGGGACTAACATCGAAACCCCTCTCCTCTGGAGCGGGGCCGAACACCCACTACGGGCTGTAAGTGAAAACAAACTCAAATATCAAATGACCAAATGATTTAATGTACTTTGTTGAGCTGTCTGCTTTTTTGGGCGTTGCTTTTATCGAAGGAATTTTCTGAATTTCTCTAACGTATTGACAACTCACAACGGCACTTGCATTCGAGATACGGATTTGATTAAGCCCCCTTTCTATGGTAACTTCACCTTCAAAATGGTTGGTTTTTTGGCAAACGTCGGGTAAAAGGGATAAAAAGCTGGATCTCAGGGTTTGCTGCAATTGTGCTGGTAACACCCCTGACCTACCCGACGCCCTCTAAAAATAATAAGAAGAAAAATATTAACAATGATGGATTTTTTATATATTACTTTTCCTGTTTCAGGCGTAACGACATGGGCATTTATTCCGCCATTGGTAGCTCTTGTTGTATCGTTTTTTACATCAATGGCCGGGGTATCAGGCGCATTCGTGCTATTACCGTTTCAGATGAGTGTATTAAACTATACAACGCCATCTGTAAGTGGCACGAACCAGTTATTCAATATTGTTGCCATCCCCAGCGCCGTATGGAGATATGTAAAAGAAAGACGTATGGTCTGGCCTCTGACATGGGCAGTAATTATTGGTACTTTGCCGGGAGTGCTGATCGGAGCATGGCTTCGGTTGGAATATCTGCCTGATACGAAAGATTTCAAATTTTTCGCAGGGCTTGTTTTACTGTATATAGGTGTTAAACTGCTTTCTGATACCGTTAAAACAAAAAAACAAAAAGCCATTGCTCAAAAAAGCGAATCATCAGAACAAAAAGCTGAATTTATCATTTCCAACACTCGTTTTTCTATAAAACAGGTTGAATTCAGATTCGGCGGAGAACAGTTTTCTTTTTCGGTTCCGGGTGTTTTTTCACTTTGTTTAATTGTGGGTATCATAGGTGGAATATACGGAATCGGCGGTGGGGCAATTATAGCTCCTTTCTTTGTCGCGTTTTTTCATCTTCCTGTTTATGCGGTTGCCGGTGCAGCATTAATGGGAACTTTTGTAACCTCAATAGCAGGCGTTATTATATATCAGGTTTTGGCTCCTATTTATCCGGATATGTCCGTTGCTCCTGACTGGTATCTCGGAATTCTTTTTGGAATTGGCGGATTTTGCGGCATGTATCTCGGTGCACGATGTCAAAAATATGTCCCTGCGCATATTATCAAATTGATATTGTGTTTCAGTGTTCTGTTTGTTGCTGGAAAATATATTATTGATTTTATCAAATAATTCCAAAAAGATTGTGTGGTTTGTTCCAGAGAAGAATCCTCAAATACCAAACCAAATCAAGTTCCTTGAATTTCCCCGAAACATCCAGCATTTCTTCAGATTATGCCCGCCTGATGTATTTCTCCCTCCATTGATCTTCCTCACATTCGATTAATCCCCAAAGACCCATTTTCCATAAGCTTCCACCTGTAGTCTCGCAAACTTTTCAACAACAACTACCCCAAAATAATATGCAGATGCTATCTTAATGGTTAATATTAGTCATTGCTGGTGCCGTTGAACCCTTTTGTAACCATTGTAAAGTATAAACCAGAAAATACTTGACAATATGTCCTATAATGAACCATAAAGACCAGAGCTTGGGGGAGAGGGAGAATGTGATGAACTTAAAAAAAGGTACTCTGCGAATAATACTATTTCTCCTGATTTCTTTTGTTGCTCTGACTCATCCTACCCTCACCTTTGCCCGCCCCGAAACGCTTAAAATGGCCACCACCACCAGCACTGAAAATTCGGGTCTTCTGGATGTTCTGCTCCCTGTGTTTACCCGGGATACCGGAATTTCAGTAAAGGTTTTTTCAAAGGGCACGGGGGCCGCAATCCGGGATGGAATGGATGGAAATGTGGATATCATCTTTGTCCATGCCAAGGAAAGGGAGGAGAAATTCATTGCCGATGGTTACGGCGTCTACCGGCTGGGGGTTATGCACAACGACTTTGTTATTCTCGGTCCTGCAAGCGATCCTGCGAAAATCAAGGGGATGAATGAAGCATCTGCTGCGTTTAGAAAAATTGCTGTGAAAAGAGCGAAATTTGTTTCCAGGGGTGATGGCAGCGGGACCCATACAAAGGAGCAGGCCCTTTGGAAGGCCAGCGGTGTGCCCCTCAAAACCGACACCATCCAGATCTTTAAAAAAGGAAAAAAGCAAAGTCTGTCGTTTCAGCATCCTGACGGGCTTGGAAATGGTATTTCTCTATCGGACAGGGAATGGGCAAGGCACTTACTTATGCTGAGGAAAAACAGACTTATACTCTCGCTGACAGGGGAACTTATTTGAAGTATAAATTTGGAAGAAAATATGGGCTGGATCTGGATGTTTTATGTGAGGGAGACCCAAAGCTCTACAATCCATACGGTATCATTCCCATCAATCCAGCCAAGTACCCGCATGTCAGGTTCAAATTGGCTGATACCCTTGCAAAGTGGCTGATTTCACCAAAAGCACAGGCTCTAATTGCCGGATATCGAATCCAGGATCATCAGGCTTTTTCCCCCGATGCTTTTCTCAACGCTAAATAGTACACATTCCGAAAGGATGGCCCGGCCTACGGGACGTACTCAAAATAGTCTGGTTCTCAGTTTCACCTGCCGAAGCAAGATAGTCCGCTCCTGTTTAACACCTCTCTCTTCCCTGGAGTGGGCTATTATTTGCAACTATAGCGCTTTTTTGACATTTTTATTCCTTGGGCATTGGGGAAAAGGTTGTTATCGATGGTTATTTTTGATAATAATTACACTTTTTGGCGGTGTGATCAGCATTGTCTGATCGCCAGTTTGATGAAAATAAACAATATCAGACCAAGGTCCGATAAAGCAGTTCAAAAAACCTGACCTTCAAAGCGTTAATCCATGCATTTCATTATAGACAGCCTTCTATCTGCTCTGCTCCTCTTGTGGTCTCTTGACCCCGATATATATTTTATCATTTATGTGTCCCTCAAGGTTAGTTTCAGCTCAACCCTGATATCAAGCCTTGTAGGTGTTCCAACCGGCTTCTTCATCGCTTTCAAGGATTTTCGGGCGAAAAGGGCAGTCATTACCACCTTCAACTCCCTGATGGCCCTGCCAACAGTGGTGGTTGGTTTGATGATCTATGCGTTTATTTCCAGAAAAGGGATTTTCGGGATGCTCGATCTCCTTTATACTCAGACAGCGATGGTCATAGGTCAGGTGATCCTGATCTTTCCCATCGTTGTATCGCTTACTATTGCCGCCATCAGCCATGTTGATGAGCGCTACAGGAAAACCGCCTTGACCCTCGGGGCAACACCTTTCCAGGCCAGCATGATTGTTTTTCGAGAAGCACGGTTCGGAATTGTTGCGGTCATAATAGCAGCCTTTGGAAGGGTCATCGCCGAAATAGGTATCAGCATGATGTTGGGGGGCAACGTCAAGGGGTATACCCGCACCATGACAACGGCCATGGCCCTTGAATACGATAAGGGAGAATTTGTCCTGGGCGTAGCCCTGGGGATTGTTCTCCTTCTGATAAGTTTTATTGTTAATATCTTTTTCAATTACCTCCAGGGGAGGAGCAGGGCATAATGCTTTTTCAACTGAAAGATCTCACTAAGATTTATGGTGACAGGCGTGTCCTTGACATTTCCGAACTGAACCTCGAAAAAGGTGATATCTGCGCTCTCCTTGGGCCCAATGGGTCAGGAAAGACAACGCTCCTCGAAATACTCAGCCTCCTTATTCCCCCCACCTCAGGAAGAATCAAATATAAGGACATGGATATAACCCTTTCCGGTAAGCACCTGACTGCCTTACGCCGGGAAATTGTGATGGTGCAACAGAATCCGGTTCTTTTTTCCACAACGGTTCGTAAAAATCTGGAATTTTGTCTCAAGATAAGAGGTGTAACCTCGAAAGCCCGGGGAAAGATTATTGATGGATCCCTGGATCTTGTCAGGATGCGCGAGTTCAGCAGTGCAGCAGCCGAAAAACTGTCTGGAGGAGAAACCCAGAGGGTGGCTATTGCCAGGGCTCTGGTCTGCTCCCCGAAAGTGATTTTTTTTGATGAGCCGACTGCAAATGTGGATGTGGAAAACCAGGACGTCATTGAACGAACCATAGGCGATATAAATGATCAAGAAAAGATTTCAGTGATGTTTACCACCCATAATGTGGCCCAGGCAAAGAAACTCTCCAACAGGGTGATTTCCCTTTTTGACGGAAAGATGATTCCAAGCACATTTGAAAATATATACAATGGAAAAATAGTGGAAAACGAAGAGGGAAATAAGTATTGTGAAATTAATGAAGATATAAGGCTGCCGGCAGATACGGAGAAGACCGGAAATGTGAGATTGTCCATCGATCCGCTGCATATAAGGCTATTGAGAGGTCCTGATATACGTATTGAAAAAGACATTCTCAAGGGAAGAATTATACAATTGACAGAAGAGCCCGGTGGAGTAAGGGCAACCATTGATGCGGGGATTCAAGTGCACACGTTTCTTCCCCGGTATCAGATGCAGGAAAAGCCCATTTACATCGGGGATGATGTAGGCATTCAGTTTCCTGCGGAGGCCGTATTGATATTTTAGGAGGCTGTCCGAGAATGGCTATTTTCCGTAATCTCCGAGGCAGGCTCAAATCTTGATGGTCTCGTAAAAAGTCAAAATCTACCTTATTTGTCATTCCGGACTTGATCCGGAATCCAGTGTTTTCAGCTAGTTCTGGATTCCCGCTTGCGCGGGAATGACGGGTGTGGAGACTTTTTACGAATTCATCAATCTTAATCCTCAAAATACTTCGATTTTCTATCTTTACTCATTTCGCCTCAGAGATGATGCGGGTATAAGTAAAATATTCCTTTCTTTTTGGCTTTTCAACGTATATGTAATGCCGAATATCCTGCCGCCCAAGTTATGCCGTTAACTTGTTATAATATTGTTTTTACCGGGATGATTTGGGTGAGGCGAAAAACAGGATAAGAGGAAGGAAATGATTGGTATTGGAGAGGGATGGAACAAACCGGGGAGAAAGCTATGAAAGGGTTGAAACTGATCGATTCAGCGGAAAACAGCACAATAAAAGAACAGCAAATGCGGGGAAAACGGCTAAAGAACCCCTTTGAATCGGCAGAGTTCAGGGCGGCGAACCGGATCTCCATGGATGTGACAAATATGTTCGGCGCCCCGGGACCCGGATCTGTCAATCTGGAGGATGTAGAATCCCTGATCCCCGAGGTTATGAATGCCCATCAGATGCTGAAAAGTGGGGAAGGGGATATCTATGATCATGGGATTGCCATGACCGGATGGCAGGACCTTCCCGTTGAGATCAGTGAAGAGCATCTGACAGGAATCAGATCGATTACGAGTGAATTATCCAGGGAGGTGGATGCATTCGTTTCACTCGGTATCGGGGGGTCTTATCTCG